>Ga0335071_10000006_pt1 | contig 351755 bp, 290 predicted proteins | sample Lox_Sample_15_FD_206724 | JGI IMG/M metagenome (GOLD analysis project Ga0335071, IMG submission 206724) | Soil microbial communities from Loxahatchee National Wildlife Refuge, Florida, United States - Lox_Sample_1.5 | ecosystem: Environmental > Terrestrial > Soil > Wetlands | place: USA...
CTTCGGGTTGTGCTTCTGCAGCACCTTCGTGATCGCCGCCGTCAGGGTCGTCTTGCCGTGATCGATGTGGCCGATCGTCCCTACATTCACGTGCGGCTTGCTGCGATCAAATTTTTCCTTCGCCATAAAAAGCCTCAAATCCCTTTCGTGGCTCGTACTGCTTGTTGCTCCTCGGGGCGCCGGCGTTCCGGCTCCAGCCCCAAAACTCTACTTACCCTGCGCGCGGCCGATGATTTCATCGGCGATCATGCGCGGCGCCTCTTCGTAGCGCGCAAACTGCATGGAATACGACGCCCGGCCTTGCGTGGACGAGCGAATCTCGTTTACATAGCCGAACATTTCTTTCAGCGGCACCATGGCTTTGATCACCTGCGAACCGGCCGCGTGCTCCATGCCCTCGATGCGCCCGCGCCGCGAGTTGATGTCGCCGATAATCACGCCCATGAACTCCTCGGGCACTGTCACTTCGACCGCCATCACGGGCTCCAGCAACACCGGCTTGGCCTTATGCGCCGCCTCTTTGAACGCGAGCGACCCCGCGATCTTGAAGGCATTCTCGTTCGAGTCCACTTCGTGGTAGCTGCCGTCGAACAACGCAACCTTCACATCCACCACCGGGAAGCCGGCCAGAATGCCGCCCTCCATCGCGCCCCGCACGCCTTGGTCGATGGGCTTGATGTACTCCTTTGGCACCACGCCGCCCTTGATTTCGTTGATGAACTCGTAGCCCTTGCCCGGCTCGTTGGGCTCGACGCGCAGCCAGCAGTGTCCGTAGTTGCCCGAACCACCGGTCTGGCGGATATATTTGCCTTCCGCTTCCGACGCCCTGCGAATCGTCTCGCGGAATGCCACCTTCGGCTCGCCGACATTGGCCTCAACCTTGTACTCGCGCTTCATGCGATCCACGAGAATCTCAAGGTGCAGCTCACCCATGCCGCTGATGATCGTCTGGCCCGAATCCTCATCGGTATGCACTTTGAAGGTCGGATCTTCTTCAGCCAGCTTCGCCAGCGCCAGGCCCATCTTCTCCTGGTCGGCCTTGGTCTTGGGTTCAATTGCCACCGAGATCACCGGCTCGGGAAACGTGATCGCGCCCAGCGCAATTACATGATTCGGGTCGCACAATGTATCGCCGGTCTTGATGTCTTTCAGGCCTACGCACGCGCAGATATCGCCGGCGAGGATCTCGGTCACGTCCTCGCGCTTGTTAGCATGCATCTTCACCAGGCGTCCCACGCGCTCGGTCCGCCCCGTGCGCGGATTCTCGACCGTGTCGCCGGTCTTCAACGATCCGGAATAGACGCGAATAAACGAGAGCTTTCCAAACTGGTCGTTAATAAGTTTGAACGCCAGGGCCGAGAACGGCTCGCTGTCGTCGCACTTGCGGCGCTCAATCTTTGAATGGTCGCGGGGATCGATGCCTTCAACTGGAGGCTTATCAAGAGGGCTGGGCAGGTAATCGACGACCGCGTCGAGCAGCGTCTGCACGCCTTTGTTCTTGAATGCGCTTCCGCAAATCACCGGGAAAACCTTCAGATCGATCGTCGCCTGGCGTATGCCTGCCTTTAATTCTTCAACGGTTGGCGTTTCGCCTTCCAGGAACTTTTCGAGCAGCACATCGTCGGTTTCGGCGATCACTTCGATCAGCTGCATGCGAAACGCTTCGGCCTTCTTTTGTAGGTCGGCCGGAATCGCCTCGATGGAGTATTCGGCGCCCAGGGTCTCGTCGTGCCACACGATCGCTTTCATCTCGATCAGGTCGACCACGCCCTTGAAGTTCGCCTCTGCGCCAACTGGAATCTGCAGCGCCACGGGCCGCGCGCCCAGCCGCTTGCGGATGGTTTCGAGAACGTGCTCGAAATCCGCGCCGTTCTTGTCCATTTTGTTGACGAAGCAAATGCGCGGAACTTTGTACTTGTCGCCCTGCCGCCAAACGGTCTCGGTCTGCGGCTGAACACCGGAAACGGAATCAAACAGCGCCACTGCGCCGTCGAGGACGCGCAGGCTGCGCTCAACTTCCGCGGTAAAATCCACGTGGCCAGGGGTATCGATAATATTGATGCGCACGTCGCGCCATGTGCAGGTGGTCGCCGCCGAAGTAATCGTGATCCCGCGCTCCTGCTCCTGCTCCATGTAATCCATGGTCGCCGTGCCTTCATGCACCTCTCCCAGCCGGTGCGTGATGCCGGTATAAAACAGGATGCGTTCTGTCGCTGTCGTTTTTCCGGCGTCGATATGCGCCATGATCCCGATGTTCCGGCAGCGATTTAGAGGTACGGTGCGAGCCACGGTTCCAATTCCTTGCGGGTGGTCTTTCCCCGCCGTTTGATCGTTCGTTGATCCCTAATCCCTATGTCCTTATGTCCCTGCGTTACTACCACCGATAGTGCGCGAACGCCTTGTTAGCCTCGGCCATGCGGTGAACGTCTTCCTTTTTCTTCATCGCCGCGCCGCGCCCGTTGGCCGCGTCCAGCAACTCGTTTGAAAGCTTGTCGGTCATGCCCTTTTCGCCGCGGCTGCGCCCATAGGTGATCAGCCAGCGAATGGCCAACGAAGTTCTGCGGTCGGCATTCACCTCGATGGGCACCTGATAGTTGGCGCCGCCCACGCGCCGCGTCTTCACTTCAAGCAGCGGCTTGCAGTTCTCCACCGCCTTCTTGAAGAGCTTCAGCGCGTCGTCTCCGCCGCCCTTTTCTTCCAGGTTCTTCATCGCCTGGTAGAAGATCGATTGCGCGGTCGACTTCTTGCCGCCCCACATCATCGAGTTCACAAACTTGGTCACCAGCTCCGACCCGTACACCGGATCCGGCGCCACTTCCCGCTTCGCAATGTGTCCTTTTCTCGGCATAAATCCTCAAAACAGCTCTTAGCTTTCAGCCGTCAGCCCTCAGCTTCTCTGTGCTGAGTGAATCTGACGATGGTTCCAGCGAGGTCAAGCTGAAAGCTGATGGCTGACAGCTGAAGGCTCGCTTTATTTCGCTCCGCCCTTGGCGCGCTTGGCGCCGTATTTCGACCGGCTCTGATTGCGGGCCGTCACGCCCACTGAATCCAATGTTCCCCGCACCACGTGATACCGCACGCCCGGCAGGTCCTTCACGCGGCCCCCGCGAATCAGCACAATCGAGTGCTCCTGCAGGTTGTGGCCGATGCCGGGAATGTACGTGGTAACTTCAATTCCGTTGGTCAGCCGCACGCGAGCCACTTTGCGCAGCGCCGAGTTCGGCTTTTTCGGCGTTTGCGTATACACGCGCGTGCACACACCGCGCCGCTGCGGCGAGCCCTGCAACGCGGGCGACGCCGTCTTGTACCTGGGGGCTGTTCGGCCCTTGCGAACGAGTTGATTAAATGTCGGCAAACCGCAACTCCTTACTTCCCAAAACCGTTAAATCCCCGCTCTACAGCCACACATGGCCCTTCGGGCCGTTCTGGTCTTGGTCGGCATCTCAGCCGGTCAACACACAGAGAAGCCCCAGCCTGCTGCTTCGCGTCTGTCTTCGTTCCACTCTCAGACGAGAATCGCGACGGTTCGCCGGTCGTTCCCACCGCTCCTCAAAGAAAGAAGCGTTGAAAAGCCAGCGCCGTATCGTCGATTCCGGCCCGCATAGCCCCTCCAAGGTGGGGAACGCGCGGACCGCCGATGCAAGTACTGCTTCGAATGTTCCCTGCCCTCCGCAAGAAGAGAGCCGTTCCGGGAACTTGTCTGGCCGGCCAACTTCACCTGGCCTGAAAACCCTCCCCCAATCAAAGCGCGATCAATCACGGGCCAGATTTCGGCCCATCCTGATCAACCCTGCCGAGGAGGACTTCCCGACTCCGCCCGATTCACGCACACTTCAGGCGGTGTTCTTGCGAACCTTTCAAAGATAGCAAGAAAGAACCCCAGAGTCAACGTTCGAATGGGGGTTAGGAGGGATTTGCGGAGACAGGTGCCTGGAGCCCGGCTCCTGCCGTTTCCTTCACAATCTGTCCGTCGCGCATATACAGGATTCGACCGGCGATCGCCGCCGCCTCGGGATTGTGGGTGATCATCAGCGTCGTCTGACCCAGCTCACGGTTTGAGCGCAGCAGCATCTGCAGCACAGCGTCGGAGTTCTTGGTGTCGAGATTGCCCGTCGGCTCGTCGGCCAGCACGATCGCCGGGCGGGTAATCAGCGCCCGGGCGATTGCAACCCTTTGCTGTTCGCCGCCGCTCAGCTCCGATGGCCTGTGTTCGAGCCTGCCCTTGATCGCCAGCAGCTCGCTCAGGTGGTCGAGATACTTCCGGTCCATTGGTTCTTTGCGCCCGCTGATTTCATAGGCGATCTCGATATTTCCCATCGCCGAAAGCGTCGGCAGCAGGTTGAACTTCTGGAAGACAAAGCCGATCCGATGCTTCCTGAGCCGCGTCCGCTCGGCGTCCGAGAGCGATGCGAAGTCGACCCCGTCGATCACCACGCGACCCTCGGTGGCTCTTGTTAGCCCGCCTAGCAAATAGAAAAGAGTGGACTTGCCCGAACCAGAGGGGCCAACGATAGCCACAAACTCGCCCGGCTCAACCGCCAGCGAAATGCCTCTCACCGCGGGCACCTCAATGCGGCCCGCCCGGTAAACTTTGGTCAGATTTTCGGCGAGAATGATGTGCTTCGGCGCTTCAGAACTCACGCTTGCCATTGTAACTGGGATGCGCGACACGCCCTGAAGCTCTGACGCGGCAGTCTGAATAGAAATGTCAGAGCCGTGTGTTGACCTTCGGTCAGGCCAGGAGCTAGAAGCTCGACATTGAACAGCTACAATAACTCTGGTTCGATTTCTCTTTCAGGATTCCCCGCATGGCCTCAGATCTGAAAACTTCGCTCGTCTCATCGCTCGAATCGGCCGCCTCAAAGGCCGGCATGGTCCTCATCTCCGTCAAGCAGGGCACCGACTTTAGCGACAACCCGACCGCCATCTTCGAGCTGGGCCTGCCCGGCGCTGAATCCCTGGGCCGCTCGCTCAAGCTCGAACTCAGCGACGCCTTCGACTTCGACAAGCCGCACCTGCTGCCTGAGATGACGGCGCACCTTGCCGGCGAAGCCAAGCGCTTGCAGAATCCCAATCCCGATTGCTACGTCACCCTTGGCGGGCTGCCGCTGTCGTTCCGCGACTTCCGTTGGCCGTTTCACACTTCGACCTCGGGCGCGGACACGCATATCGTCCACGGCGAGATTCACGTTGCCGATGGCGGAGTGCACAACCTGCATGCCAAAGTTTCGGCCGCAGTCACGCTCACCTTCGCGGAGATCGTCCCCGCCATGGAGCAGCCGTACGCGGAAACCTTTGTCTACAACGCCATTCGCAAGACGGTGGACATGGGGCAGCTTGAGTTCGTGAAGTCAGGCAATCGCCAGCCTGTTCCCGTGACCACGCGCTATTACAGCCGCTGGCAGAAGAAGTTCATCTTCACTGAGACCGACGATAACGAGCGGCTGCGCTACCTGCTCAGCAAGGTCTATTGGCTCTCAGGAGTGCTGGGCGAAGGCAAGCCGGTCTGGATCGCCGATCCGCGCGACGCGCAGTACCTGAACACCACTGAGGCTGACTTGCTGCGCATGGCCGGCGACGAAGCCGGTGAAGGACTGATGGTGCTCTCAGGCGAGTTCGCCGCTGCCACTCCCGCGCTGATGGCTCGCGCCGACGATTACAAAGAAGCTCTTGAAGCCGCGCTCGACTTCTCCAAGCCCAAGTTCAACGAGAGCATGCGCTCAGGCCACGCGAATATGTAAGTCGTGGATCGTGGTTCGTGGGTCGCGATCCGTCGATTCGCGCTCAAAGAGCAGAATTGCTTTTGATCCGTAGAATTTTGTTATCGAGTCACGAGTCACGACTCACGGCTCTTTACAGCGCCTGCCCGCACCCGGCGCAGAACTTTGCGCCCGCGGCATTCGAAAACTGGCAGCGCGAGCAAACCGCGGGCGCAGCCACCTGAACGGGCGGCGGAGCCGGAATCGCCGGAGACATGGGCGGGGCAACCGGAACCGGGCCAGGCGTGCCAACGATTTGGCCGGGAATCGCGCCTGCCGGGGGCATGCCGGCTGCCGGCCAACCCGGCACCGGAATTCCCAACGACGCCGCAATGGCGGCGGCTTGAATGGCGTTGTATTCGCGCACGCGCGCCGGCATGAAGAAGCACTCAATGAGGCCGACGATCGCGGGAATGCCCGTCCAGCAGAAGCAGAGATACAGAATCCCCAACCCAGTGCGGCGCAGATAGAAATGATGCACGCCGAAGTTGCCGAGGAACAGGGCGAAGAGAATGCCCGCGACTTCGTCTTTGCGCGCCAGGTTGTACTGCTGGTAGAAGATCGCCTGCGGATTGGGATAGGTGTACGTGCTCATCGCCTTGAGGTCTCCTTGCTCGGTGATTCAAAGATACGCAGCCCGCGCCGTGCCGGTTCCGGACCTCCGTAGCGCGCGGTTGTGCAGAAGAATTGTCGCACGCCGCTACCGGCCGTTAGCATCAGAATCGTCATGAGCTCGCAGAACATCTCAGCGGCTTCGAGCGGGACGTTCGTTATCGGCGGCGACTTGCCTGTACATCGGCTCGGCTACGGCACCATGCGCCTGGTGGGCGACGGCGCGTGGGGCGAACCTACGGACGAAGCCGAATGCCGCCGCGTGTTGCGCCGCGCCGTCGAGCTCGGCGTCACGCTCATCGACACGGCCGACGCCTACGGTCCCGAGATTGCCGAGCGGCTGATCGGAGACTCGCTCGCACCCTACGCGCCCGGCGTGGTGATCGCCACCAAGGGCGGAATCACGCGCCAGGGTCCCGCAAAAACTGAATACGTGGGACGAGCCGGGTATTTGATCCAGTGTGTCGAGATGAGCCTGCGCCGGCTCAAGCTCGAACGCATCGACCTCTACCAGTTGCACAGGATCGATCCGCGCACGCCGCTCGAAGAGTCTCTCGGTGCCCTCAAGCGCATGCAGGAGCAGGGAAAGATTCGCCACATCGGCTTGAGCGAGGTCACGCCTGCAGAAATCGAAGCAGCCGAAAAGATCGTGCCCATCGTGAGCATCCAGAATCGCTACTCGCTCGCCGACCGCCGTCATGAGGAGACGCTCAACTACTGCGAGCGCCGCGGCATTGCCTTCCTGCCGTGGTATCCGCTGGCGGCGGGTAAACTTCTGCGGCCGCACTCAAGCGCGAGCCCCGCCGGTAGTTCATCGTCCGCAGTCTCGCAATCCGGCTCCGAAGAGCTCATCCGCATCGCCGGCTACCATCTGGTTTCGGTCTCGCAGCTCTCGCTGGCGTGGCTGCTGCATCGCTCCCCGATTCTGTTGCCGATTCCCGGCACGTCAAAGGTCGCGCATCTTGAAGAAAACATCGCCGCCGCCGACATCAAGCTCTCCGAGGGCGAGTGGCGCGAAGTGGAAGCTGCCGCCGCTTCCAAATAAGAACGAGACGAGGCCGTGGCCGCCGAAAATTCCCCGGGGTTAAGCCACCACAAGGTACCCCCCCTCCCCGCTATTTGCGGTTAAGCTGTTTGTTTTCAATGGCTTGTACCTTTTGATGGTGCCCGTAATCCGATGATTCCAAAAGGTTTATACGCAACCTTAGCCTTTTAAAGGACTTAGGTAGAAACAGGGAGCAAGGGAACAATGTGCCCGCGCAGCCGCGGCTGTGCGGCCGAGTGTTGTTTGGCGATCATAGGACCATTGTGCGCTTAAGGGGCATAATTACCGGCAAACTTCAGAGAGAAAAGTGAAGAAGTGAAAAGAGTGAATAAGTGAAACGGAACCAGCTAGTTGGCGGACCCCTGAAGGGCTGGATCGGCGGGGAGAGGGGCTTGACAAGCCCTCCGGGTGAGCTCCGGAATCCGGATGCCACGGTTTGCTTAAACCCGCTCTCCGAGATGCTCCGCCAGCCGGTCGAGAAATGCGGCTTGGGCTGGAAGGATCTTTGCCCTGGCCTCCTCCAACGAGAACCAGGCGGCTCGATCAACCTCGGGGAACTCCTGCATCCTTCCTGATTTCGGAGGCCACTCCAGAGAGAAAGGGTTGCTTTTGATTTCTTCGGCGCGGCAGTCTCCCTGGATTGCCCAGGCGGTGACGACCTTGCCGCCTGCCTGCCTGATTTCGCCGAGCGGAATCCAGTTTCCGCCGGGCGGGGCAAAGCCGGTTTCCTCGGTGAATTCGCGCTTCGCGACTTCAAAGGGATCTTCGCCGTGAACGTACTCGCCCTTCGGGAGCGACCATGCACCGGCGTCTTTGTTCATCCAGAACGGTCCGCCGGGATGAACGAGGAAGACCTCGAGGCCCTCGCGTGTGAACCGATATAAGAGAGTTCCTGCGCTGGTTTTGGGCATGGCGATTCAGTGGTTAGTGTTCAGTGGTCAGTGGTCAGGGATCAGAGAAGAGATACGAGAGATCGGAGTTCCAACTCCGTACAATCGCTAACACCGCTAACTCCGCTGCCTTTCGCCCAGCTGATTGATGACGCGATAAGCCGAGAGCGCTGCTCCCTCCTGCCAGCCAACGAGGCGACTGGTGTGGTCGCCGGCAAAGTAGACGCGGCGGTCGGGCGATTGCAGCGTGGCGAGAGCCTTCTCGTCGTTCCACGCCAGGCTGATCCAGGAGCCGAGGTTGAAGGGGATGTGTCCCCAACTGACATAAATGGGCTTCGCCAGATCCTGGCCGTGGCCGGGATGGAGCAGCTCGATCGACCGGCGCGAGGCGTCGAGTTTGGCCTGCATGGATGGCAGATGGCCGAAGGCGTAGCCCTCGATGGTCGAGCGGCGATAGTCGAGTCCGGCCTTGCCGAGAAGGTCGGGCAGCGCGCCGGCGGCAGGACCGAGCTCGATGGAGTAGCCGCCGATGACGATTCCCTTCTCTGAAAAGAAGCGCGCGCTCGGATACCAGACAAGATCGACCGGTTGCTGAAGAAACGAGATGCCGCCGAAGATGTTCGTTTCTCGCTCCCAGAAGCGCGGCGCCTCCCATGCAATCTTGTAGGCGGAGTCGTACTGGACCGAATCGAGAATCGCGCGAATGGGCGCGCTGAAATCGGCGTCGAGAGTTCGCACAATCGTCAGCGGCATGGCGCAGATGCAGTAGTCGGCCTGAATAGTGTGAATGTCGCCGGTGTGAGTCTCGCCGGCCTGCGCAGCACCGTCGCTATAGGTGACGGTGACGCCGGAGTCCGACTGGCGAATGCGATTGACGACTGCGCCGTAGCGAATGATGGAGTCGAGGCGCGATGCGAAGGCGTAGGGAATGCGGTCCATGCCGCCGATGGGCTGGAACATTGTGGGTTGCCACTCGAGAACCTCTTCAACGAGCATGCCTTGCCAGAGGTCGGCGTCGAGCAACTGATCCATATCGAGCGGCGGGTTGAGGACGGGCCGCTCGGACGTTGCGCCGGGCGGAACTTTGAATCCGGAGCGATCGGTGCCGCGGAACAGCAAATCGGGATTGAGGTCGCCGTACTGGCGGAGGAATTCGATCATGCGCTCGCGATCATCGGCGGTGATCTCCTGGTCGAGCGCGCCGCGCTTGATGCACTTAGCGAGGAGCTCGCTGACGTGGCCACGCGTATCGTTCACGACGCGGCGCTCGGTGACGGCTGCGCCACTGTTGAGCTTGTCGGCCTGCATGAGCGCGCTGCGCGACGAGTTGACTTCAACCTCGAGCGCGACGCCGAGCTCGCGGCAGTATCCCAGCATGGTGTGGTGCGTGGAGGGCAGGCGCGCAGGGCCGGCGTTCATGTAGTTGCCCTCTTCGAAAGTGCAGGTTTGGCGTGTGCCGTCGGTGAAGTCGACCTCGGTGCCGGCGCGGACACTCCAGTTGCGGCCGCCAGGGCGATGGCGGGCTTCGAGAATGGTGCACGACCAGCCGGCTTTGCTTAGTTCATAGGCCGAGACCAGGCCTGCGATGCCCCCGCCAAGAATGACCACGCGGGCGCCTTTTCCGTCGACGAGGCGCGGCGGCGAGGCTTCGGCTGCAGCTTCAGGGATGGCCAGAAGGCCGAGGGACTGCATGAGGACGAACGCGGCCGAGTATCCGCCAGTCTGGCCGGCTCGCATGAGGAACTCGCGACGGGTGACGCTCATCTTGTTTGCCTTTCAGGAGATAGGGGTAGAAGACAGGGGAGCCGATAGTCATTTATACCCCCGGAAAGGGCGGTTTCGGGACCGGCCGGGAGGGCGACGATAAAAAAACTTCAAAAACTACTTGACAGCATACACTGTGTAGCATACAGTGTTTTATGTACAGTGTATGGGGTACAGCAATGACATTGCCAGAAAGCCTGTTTGAGAACCTTCGGCTGGAACTGCGGCGGGGCTGCCTGACCTTGGCGGTTCTGGCGCAACTGAAGCAGGAGCACTACGGATACACGCTGCGGAAGGCGCTGGCCGCGCGCGGCATGGAGATTGACGAAAGCACGCTTTACCCGTTGCTGCGGAGGCTCGAGGCGCAGGGCCTTTTGACCAGCGAGTGGCGCGAAGAAGAGAAGCGCAACAAGCGGTTCTACAAGCTCTCGGCAGACGGCGAACAGATTTTTGCGCGGCTGCTGGAAGAGTGGAACGCGATCAACACATCGATCACCAACCTGCTGTAGGCGAGGACGCTTGCGGCGGCGCACGAGAAACGCAAAGGCCGAAGCGAATCATAGGAACCGCGAAATCCGATTGAAGGGCAGTGAAGAAATCCGCAGGGAATTGAGGAATGCCATGGAACTTCTGGACCGTTATTTGCAAGCCGTGAAGAAGCACTTGCCGTGGGAACGGCAGGACGACATCGTTGCCGAGCTGCGGGCGAACCTTGAAGCGCAGCTTGAGGACAAGGAAGCCGAGCTGGGGCGTCCGCTGACGCAGCAGGAAGCGGAGCAGTGGATGAAGCAGCTCGGTTCGCCGCTTCAGGTTGCGGCGCGCTATCAGCGCCAGCAATATCTGATCGGACCGGGACTGTTTCCGATCTACTGGTACGTGCTGAAGTTGGCATTCCTGTGGACGACAGTGGTTTACGTGATCGCCAGAGTGGTCACCGTGGCGGCGCAGGGGTCGAGCCCGGAAGCCTATGCGGGAATCGCGTTCGGGCTGCCTGGGGTGTGGCTGATCAATGCGGCAATTGTGACCCTGGTGTTTGCGGTGATCGAATTGTCAGCGCCGCGCTTCCCGGAGAAGTTCTGCAAGTTTGGTCCGCTTGCAGGATCGATGGCCGGGCCGATTACCGCAGGATGGTCGCCGCTGGACCTGCCGCCTGTGGGCGCGGTTGATGGCGAAAACAAGCCATGGAGCTTTGCCAAGGCGATGGCCGAAGTGATTTTTGGATGCCTGTTCTTTGCGTGGCTGCTACTTGTGCCGCACTATCCGTATCTGTTGTTCGGGCCGGGCGTGTGGTACCTGGCGTCGCTGCCCTACAAGCTGGCGCACGTGTGGTGGCCGTTTTACTGGGGAATCGTATTCATCAATGGATTCGAGCTGATGTGGAAGATCGGAGACCTGACGAGCGGCGCGTGGCGCAAGCGGAGACAGTGGCGGCACTGGGCCATGCATTCCCTGTCGCTGATTCCGCTGGGGATTTTGCTCGCGGCGCCGGGGCAGCAACTCTTTTTGGCAAAGAATGCGGCGGCGAATTTAAAGACGTTGGCCGATGCGAACATGGGGCTGCACAAGGCCCTGATGATTGCGATTGCAGTGGTTGCGCTGCAGATTATTTGGCACGCGGGAAAGATGGGCGTGGAAGCTTACCGCAAACGGGTTGCGGCGTAGCAAGGGCCGGTCCCCCCTAGCCGCAAATATAGAAACGCTGTGCCCAGAGGCCCCCAAAGAGGGGCACCCGAGAGAGAAAGGCGCCGAGTTTCGAACATCCAGTAGGCGCACGAAGGAATTAATGCAACCGACGAACAGGAGTAGCTGTCTCTACTCGCGAAGAGGAGTTTGAAATGAACATTCCCCGTCAGAATCAGAACGCGCAATTCGCCTGCGATATTCGCGAACTCGGTAAAGAACTCGTCAGGGGCCAGGAGCAGGGTTTTCTGCGGGAGTTGAGGCCGCTGGTCGAGAGCGGGTCCCTTCGTCTCGACTTGAGCCGTACGGATCGGATCGATGCGGCGGGGCTGGCGGCGCTGGTTTCTCTTTATTGCGATGCTCGAAGGTGCGGGCACGAATTTGCTGTCGTGAATCCAACGCGGCGCGTGGCGCGGGTGCTTGAGATTGTGGGGCTCGAACGGATGATTGCGACGGCCACGCCGGGAGAGAGGTTGGCGCAGAGCGCGCCGTTGAATCTGGAGATGGTGGCGTAGATGGCGAACGACGCTGAGGGGCGGATGGCTTGGTCAGCGGTTGATCGCGGGACCGCCGAAGTGAATCGCAGTGACGGTTCAGACCTGCATGACTTCGGCTTCCTTTTTCTGCGAGAGCTCTTCCATGCGGCGAATCTCGGCGTCGGTCATCTTCTGCACTTCTTCGAGGGCGCGCTTCTCGTCGTCTTCGCTCACCTTCTTTTCCTTGGCGAGCTTCTTGAGAGCGTCGTTGCCGTCGCGGCGGACGTTGCGGATTGCGGTTCGATGCTCCTCGAGGACCTTGTTGATGTGTTTGCAGACTTCGCGGCGGCGCTCTTCGGTCATGGGCGGAACGGGGATGCGAATGATTTTGCCGTCGGACTGGGGATTGAAGCCGAGGCCCGCGGCCTGGATCGCTTTGTCAATTTCCTTAAGTACGGTGGGGTCCCACGGGGAGATGACGATCAGCTGCGGCTCGGGCGCAGACACCTGGGCCATCTGATTGATCGGCGTCGGCGTGCCGTAGTAGTCCACCTTGATCTGGTCGAGCATGTGGACGCTGGCGCGGCCGGTGCGCGTGGCGGCCAGGTTGGCCTGGAAGTCAGCCACGGCCTGGTCCATGCGCCGACGGAGGTCGCTTGAGAGCGATTTAAGTGCCGGATTGCCGTCCATGAAGGATGCCATTGAACTTGCCCTCGTGATGCGAATTCGTCAGAACTGGTGGAAACTCGTCAGGGGTTATTCTACAACTCGACATCAGCTGCGATCTCGGCAAAAACCTGATTGGTGGAGGTCTCACTCATCTTCGCTCGACGAGTATTCGCGCCAAAATTCGAGCCAGAAATGCCTCGCAACGAAAAAGCCGGCGGTCAAGCCGCAGATTAATCCCACGGAGAAGCCTGCTTCAAAACACGGTCCTACTACCGATTCCGGACCCGAGAAATTGATAAAGAGCAGACTGTAAGTGATAACGATCCCCACAAAAATGGTAATGACCAGGGCGAGGATGATGGAACCGAAGAGTCCGAATATGACCTTCATCGCACGTTCCAGCTGTCTACATGTTCCGCAGAGGTGACATCGAACTCACTGACGCCGCCTGTTCGTGCGCGTGATAGCTCGACCGAACCAGCGGGCCGGATTCAACGTGGCGGAAACCCATGCGCAGAGCTTCGGTCTTAAGTTCGGCGAATTCGCGCGGGGTGTACAGGCGCGCCATCGGCAGATGATCGCGCGACGGGCGCAGATACTGGCCGATGGTGAGAATGTCGCAGCCTGCTGCGGCGAGATCGCGGAAAACCGAGAGCAGCTCGTGGGTTTCTTCGCCGAGGCCGACCATGACGCCTGTCTTAGTGATTCCAGCAGGGCTCAGCTCTTTGGAGTAGCGCAACAGCTCGAGGGTGCGCTCGTAGCGAGCGCCGGAACGGACGACGCGGTACAGCCGCGGCACGGTTTCAGTGTTGTGATTGAGTACGTCAGGCCGGGCTTCGACGACGGTGCGAATGGATTCCTTGTCGCCCTGAAAGTCGGGAATGAGAACTTCGACGCGGCAGCCGGGCGCCTGGCGGCGAATTTCTTCGATCACAAGAGCGAATGCGCGCGCGCCGCCAAGGTTGTCGTCGTCGCGATTGACGCTGGTGACCACTGCGTGCGCGAGGCCGAGAGCCGCCACAGCCTCAGCAACACGCCGCGGCTCGTCGAAGTCAATTGGTTCGGGTCGGCCCTTGGGCACGGCGCAGAATCCGCAGCGGCGCGTGCACAGATTGCCGAGCATCATGAAGGTGGCGGTTTTGTGGTGCCAGCACTCGCCGATGTTGGGGCACTGCGCGCTTTCGCACACGGTGTGGAGCGAGAGCGAGCGGGCGAGGCGCTTGAGGTCGTGGTAGTTCTCGCCCATGGGCGCGCGGGCCTTCAGCCATTCAGGCTTGGGAGCGGGAGCGCGGCGCGCGGGCGAAATCTGGACGAGTTCCATTGGGATTATTGTAGCGAGAGCGGGTGTTGGCGGCGTGCTACTCTGGGCACAATTGCCAAAGCGCCAGCGCGGAATCATGCAATCGATCTCAGTGGCCATCGTCGCATGCAATGAAGCGGAGAACATTCGCCGCACGCTTTCGAGCGTCAAGTGGGCCAACGAGATCAACGTCGTCGATTCGGGCTCGACCGACCAGACCGTGGAGATTGCGAAGAGCTTTGGCGCGCGAATTTTCTATGAGAGCTGGAAGGGTTACGGGCCGCAGGTGAACTCCGCGCTCGACAAGTGCACCTGCGATTGGATCTTGAATCTCGATGCCGACGAATGGCTGACCCCCGAGCTCGAACTCGAGATTAAGACACTGCTGAGCGGCCACCCGCGGTTCAACGCGTATTGGATTCCCAGGCTCAACAAAATCTTTGGACGGTGGATGCGCCACGGTGGTCTCTATCCCGACCATAAATTGCGGCTGTTCCGGCGTGGCGTGGCGCGCTGCCGAGAAGATACTGAGCCGCACGCCACACCTAAAACCACAGAGCCGACAGGCAAGCTGAAGAATCACATGCTCCATCTGCAGTACCGGAGCGTGGAATATTACCTGGAGCACATGCAGCGCTATTCGACGGCGACGATTCCGCTGTTTCTTCGCAAGGGCAGGACGAGCGATTCGATTTTTGCGTTCGTGACGAACACGGTGCTGAACCCCGCGCTCACATTTATCAAGAACTACATTTTTCGCGGCGGATTTCTCGATGGCCGGGAAGGGTTGATCTTCCACCTGAATCACTCCGCTTATGTGAACTGGAAATTCGCCAAGGCGTGGGAGGCGCATCGCTTGGCGACCGGCGCGAGCGCTGAATCTGTCGCACCCGACGATGCGGCCGGCGACAACGGAAAGAAATGAGCGCCGGAATATCAACCGACCACGCGACGCTGGCAGAGCCAAAGTTTCTGCTGGTGATGACTGCCACCGTCGCGCCGTCGGCCAGTGCGCAGATCAGGCGCTCTTCGCCGGCTGAGCGCCTTGAAGACTACAAGCGGGCACTGCGCTTTTGGCTGAAGTATCCGCACACGGCGGCAGAGCGGATTCTGTTTCTTGAGAACTCCGGCGCGGACCTGAGCGAATTGCGCGCGATTGCAGAGAATGAAAACCCGATGCAGCGCGAGGTGGAGTTTTTGTCGCTGCCGGCTCATGAGATTCCCGCAGGCACAAACTACGGCTACGCGGAGATGCAGGCGCTGGATGAGGGCCTGACGCTGAGCCGTCTGCGGCCAGCCACAACGCACATGATCAAGACGACCGGAAGGCTGACATTTCCCGCGCTTGGCAAGGCGCTCGATCAGATCGCAAGAAGCGACTCCACTCCGCTAGAACTGATGATCGATTGCCACAAGCTGGGGCTTTTTCGCCGCGGCTACGACGCACGGACGCAGCTCTTCGTTTGCTCGCACCGTTTTTATGATCGGGAACTGCGCGGCTCGAATCGCGAAATGAACGCGACGGACGTTTGGCTGCTCGAGCACCTCATCTATAGCAAGGTGATTCCATTCAAAGGCCTACCCGGATATCACCTTCGCTTTCCTTGCAATATTGAGCCTGTCGGCTATTTTGGATTCAAGAACCGGCGCTATGATTCGCCTCGCGGAGCGTTCGCGCGCGGCGTGCGGGCGATGTTGCGCGTGGTGGCGCCAGGATATTGGTTTTAGCCAGCCCCGATTGCCAACCCATCTATTCTTCAGTCAATTGGAAAGCGTCCCCGTCAGTCTCCACCAGCCCACCCAAACCAATCAGGCGAAAGGCGCATCTATTTCTTCGAGTTGTCTTGGCCAAAGTGTGGTTGCTGCGGCGGTGTGCGGCTGCTCCTGTGCGCTCGCCACGCGGCACGCACAGGAGACGGGAGGCAATGATGAGAGCAGATCGGCCTTTACTGGCCGGCGTGATTTTTCTGGCGGGAGGATTGGCCACGATCCTCGGCTATTGCACGGGCGCCTCCGCCTTCACTGCCTCGTTTCCGTTTACCAGCTCCTCTCTTCACGTTGACGTGCTGACGAACGGACCGGCAGCGGTGGGCGGGGTGGTCCTGATCGGAATTGGATTGCTCTTGCTTTTGTGGGCGGTGCTGGCGGCGATTGTGAGCCAGATCATTCTGCTGTTCAACAGGGATCATGAGGATCCTGAAAGCCTGCTGGACAGGGAGAGCCTGCTGGAATAACGCCGAATTGGAAAGCGGACTTTCGAAAGGCCGCGGGCTTGAGGATTACTTCAGCTTCTCGCGGACGTCGGTGCGCACCAGATACAGGAAAAAGAAAAGATTCAGCACGCCTTGCACGAGCGCAGGAAAGGAATGCTGCGTCGAAAAGCCCCAGAGGCACCATCCCGAGAGAATGGCAACGGCCGCAAGGGTGAGCGCCCACGCCCAGCGCAGCAAGAGCAGCAAGCCCAGCGCTCCGGCGATAAAGAGAACCGAGAAGACAAGATAGACGGCTCCGACTTGCCCCTGCATCACGGAGACGACCGCAACGCCGGAGATGAGCACCATATAGAGACTGATCGCGATCAGGCCAGGAAGCTTGAGCACCTGAAACCGGGTTGAGCTTCCTTGCTCGGTCGCCGGTGTCGCGTCGGTGGCTTCGGTTTTTGCGTTTGTGCTCATAGAGTATGCAAATAAGCCAGCAAGTCAGCGAGATCCTGATCGTTGAGCGGAGTTGGAGTCATCATCCCGCGCCCATCGAGGATCACCGCAGTGAGCCGCTCGTCGGTTGGCGGGGCACCGGACGGCATGGCTTTTACTTTGGTGATGGCCTGCAATCCTGGACCGTGCAGCGAGCCGGTGGTCGTGGGATAGTGGCAGCGCGCGCACTTGGCCTGGAAGACGGCCGCTCCGCGCGCTTCCTGGGGCGTCCACTCCGAGGCGGGCTTCGAAGGCGGCAACTTGCGGCAGCCGGCGAATCCAATGGCGAAGGTAGTTAAAGCAGCAGCCATCAGAAGATTCCTCGTGCGCATTGCCTATCATGATAGCGCCGCTGCAAACGATCGGAGCGTCTGGAAAGTGTGACTGTTCCCCCTTTTGTAACGTGTTCTAAAAAGGGAGCCAGGGAATCATCGTCGGAATCGCCGATGTGACTTCCTGGATGATCGCCTTTTGTTGGCGTCGCCGGCGGGGTCAGGGCGACCTACTCGGCAGCGGCGATGGCTTCAGCCATGCGGTCAATGGCCTGAGTTTCAGCGGTGCTGCCCGGATAACGGCCGTTGACAATGATGGAAAATGCCACCATGCGGCCGCTCGAAGCGTTTACGTAACCAGAGAGCGAATTTACCTCGCCCAGCGTCCCCGTCTTTGCCCACATCTGGCCCTTCAGTGGCGAATTCACAAAACGATGATCGAGGGTGCCATCAACGCCGGCCAGGGGCAGTGTTTCGCGCCAGTCCTTTCCCCAGCTTTGCTTGCTCGCGTAGGCCAGCAAGTGTGTGAGTGCGCGCGGAGTGATCTTGTCGTTGTTGCTCAAGCCGCAACCATCCACCAGATAGAAATCGGCGTCGGCCACGCCCGCGTCGACCATGAACTGGCGCACCACGCGCGAGCCCTGCTCAAAGCTGCCGTCGGTTCCATAGAGCTTTCCGAGCAGGCGGAGCAAAAGTTCGGCGTGCAGATTCTGGCTGGTCTTGTTGATAACGGTAATGTCTTCGGCGATGGGCACCGACATGTGCGCGCCGAGGATGCGGCGGCCCTCGGCCGGCGCAGCAATCGAGGTGAAGTTGCCGGGAACAAGCTTGAGGGGCTGTGCGCGCTCGCCGGCAAAGTCGCCGTTTCCGCTGGCGATTTTGTGGCGCGACTCGGCATCCCCGGTGATCTTGATGCCGCGCAGTTCAAGCGCATCCTTGAAAGCGTCGGCAGTGAACTGCGCCGGATCTTCTACGGCCATTCCGACCTGCATTCCACTGGTGGGAACCGTGCCCCACGCGCGGATCATTAACGAGCCGGGATGGCGCTCGAGGCCGGGAAAGGCCTGCTGGCCGGGAGCGACAGGAACCATGCGATCGTCGACCGTGTAGTAGTCGACGTCGGGATTCCATGTAGCCTGCGTCGTGCCCGGATTAGCGGGGTCAACGGTGATATCGATCTCGTCGGTGTTGTCGTTGAAGGTAAGCGCCGAAACGGGCGCGCCGTAGCTCCATTGCAAATGATCCCAGCTCCAGCCGAGCGGATAAGGCTCGCTCAAAAAGAAAGTGTCGTCGCCGATGATGTTGCCGCTTACCGTGCGGACGCCCGCCTGCTCCACCTCCTGGGCAAGAAGACCGAGCGCGTCCATGGGAGTTTTTGGAGCGGACGACTGCAAGGCTGCGACTGTGGGCGAAGGTGTTGTGCCGGGCTCGACATATGGATATTGGCGCGCGCTGATCGTGGGATCGCCGACGCCGAGCACCACCAGATTGCCGTGGAGCGTGCCGCTCGAATCCAGATCGCCGTCACCGGCGATGAATGTGGTCCAGGTGAGCGTGTCAACCGGCAACAACGCATAGGCCGCTGCAGTGGTTGTGAGTTTTGCGTTCGACCCCGGAGAAAAGAGCCGATCGTCGTTCAATCCGTAGAGCGATTGACCGTCGAGTGTTGCGACGCTGATGCCGAACAGATCGTGACTGAGAGCGGGGTCGGCGAGGATGGACTGGATGCGAGCGGCGAGCGGGCCGGTTGCCGCTGCGCGCGGGCCGGCATGGTGTGACGGTCGCGGGGCCTGGCCGCTCATCAACGCGGGCGCCGCTGCAATTGAAACCAAAAGAGTGCCCCAAGCAGTGCTTCGCCGAAGGAAGGCCATGCCCCGAAGTGTACACATTTTCAGAGGTTCCCCGGAATTTTGACGTGGGACAACGCCGGATGTCGCGTTTTTTCCTGGTTTTGGAGAGGAGCCGTGCGGAAGCTTGGGGCCGCGAAGTTCGCTCCGTCGCGGGGTACTATCGGGGATGAAAGATATGAGAGCGGCGGCACAGTGGCGGCTACGGACACGAACGCTCGAACTGGGGCGGCGCACGCTGGTGATGGGCGCAGTGAACATCACGCCGGACTCGTTCAGCGAGGGTTTTTCTCTGGTTCCGGACGAGTGTGTCGGTCTGGCGCTGAAGCTGATCGAGGAAGGCGCGGATATTGTGGACCTGGGCGCGGAGAGCACGCGGCCCGGCTCGCGCGCGGGTGGCCCGGATGCGCAGGTGAGTTCCGATGAAGAGCAGGCACGGCTGCTGCCGGTTCTTGAGCGGATTTTGAGGAGCCGGACCGACGCGGTGTTGTCAGTCGACACGTACAAGGCGGCGACGGCGCGCGCGGCACTCAAGGCTGGCGCGGAGATCATCAATGACGTGAGCGGATTCAGGTGGGAGCCGGCGATCGCAGAAGTCTGCGCTGAGTTTCAGGCCGGGGTGGTGCTTTCGCATACGCGCGGGCGGCCGGACGAATGGCGAGAACAGCCGCAGCTTGAGCAGGATGAGGTGCTGGCGATGGTGCGGGATGGGCTGGCCTCGAGTATTGCCGCTGCGCGGCGGGCGGGGATTGCGGACCAGGCAATCGTGCTCGACCCTGGCTACGGATTCGGCAAGCGGTTTGGCGAGAATTATGCCTTGCTTGCCCGCCAGAACGAACTGCTGGCGCTGGAGCGCCCGTTGCTGGTCGGGTTGAGCCGGAAGTCATTTCTAGGGCACACGCTGGCGCCGCTGTTTGGCGGGGAGCCGGCGCCCACAGACGCGCGCGGAAATGCGAGCCTGGCGGCGATGACGGCCGCAATTCTGAACGGGGCGTCGATTGTGCGTGTGCACGCGGTGCGACCGGCGGTGGAAGCCGCGCGGGTTGCGGACGCGATCGTTGAGCGAGCTTGATGCGAGTCGGGTAGCGATTCAGAATAGATTGCCCAGCCCATTACTGAGCCGGGATGGGTCATTCGCTACACATTGATGCCGACTTTGTAGCGCGGCCAAAGTGGGCGCTCCGCCGCGTGATCGATGATGGGCTCCCCGTCGCACTCGACTTCAATCACAGTGGCAGGTTCATCGGGCGCAATGAGCGGCAAGCCCGTGAGCCGCAGGGTGAATTCGTCCTGAGTGAACTCGACTTTTTGGCCGGTCTTTAGCAGGCGGGCTGAGAGGACTTTTGGCTTAAGGCCGCCAATAGCGACAACAACCTCAGGCCGATAGAAATCGAGCCACTCGGCGGCGGGCGTGTGGCCGGGCCAGCAATGGACGTGAACATAAAGTGTGTTGCCGATCCGCGAGTAATTACAGCTAGCGTCGGCAACGAGCGATCCGCGCTCGGCGCCGTAAATTGCCTTGCCGTTGGTGTCGAGCCACCTGCCGACGGTCTCGAGAACTGCGGTGGAGGCGGGCGGGACCGAGCCGTCGGCCTCCGGACCGATGTTGAGCAGGTAATTGCCGCCGCCACGGACACAAGTGATGAGGTTGTCGACGATGGCTTTGGGCGTCTTCCATTCGGTGTCGCCGCGATTGAAACCCCAACTGTTGTTGAGCGTCATGCAGGTTTCCCAGGCTCGGCCGGCTTCGGCGGCCTGGATGCGCTGCTCGGGGGTGGCGAAATCTCCCGGCAGCAGGTTGCGGTTGTTCACGATGATTTCGGGCTGCAGCGAGAAGACCATTTCGTTCATGCGCTCCGATTCCCACTGCTCGGCATTCAGCGGCCAGGCCACGTCGTACCAGAGGATGTCGATCTTGCCATAGTTCGTCATCAGCTCGCGAATGAGCCCGTGGGTGTAATCTACGAACCGCCGACGAGCGGCCTCGTCAGTCTTGCAGAGGGCGCCGTCGGGGTGGTGCCAGTCCATGAGCGAGTAGTAGAAGCCCACACGCAGTCCCTCTGAGCGGGCTGCTTCAACAAACTCACTCACGAGGTCGCGGCCGGGGCCCTGGTCCATGGCGTTGTAATCGGTGAGCTTGGTATGCCAGTTGCAGAATCCCTCATGGTGCTTGGTGGTCATGACCATATACTTCTGGCCGGCACGCTTCGCCAGGCGCGCCCAATCGCGTGCGGCGTTTGGCTTGGGATGGAAGTGTTTGGCGAGCCGTTCATACTGAGGGATGGGAACGCCCTCCTGTTCCTTGGCCCACTCGTGCTGGCCGATGACGCTATAGAGTCCCCAATGAATGAACATGCCGAACTTGGCCTGATGCCACCATGCCATGCGAGCGTCGCGCGTGTCGGCTTGCTTTTGATCGGTGGGAGTAGGCACGGGTTGGGCAGCGGGCGGAGCGCCCGCGGCTTGGGAAAAGGCCAATTTTTCAGCGTTGGCGGCAGCAAATGTTGCGGCGCCTGCCGCGCCAAATTGTTTCAGGAACAACCGTCTCGTGCCTTCAATCCGATCCATGGGTCTTCCTCCCGTCATTTCTTCCGCGGCAGTTCAAGCGCAAGCACTTTCGCGTAGGGAAATATAGCAGGGAGGAGCGGAGTTGTCAGATGCCGAGAGGCGCGGCGCACCAAGGGCGCCGCCTTGAACCTTTCAGATTCGGGCGCCCTCGTGATCCGAACCGGTGTGGATTCTGATGGTGGTTGATATGCCAATCAAACCCGGGAGTTAGAATCGAAGAGGTTGCGGTTCGCAAGGCCGCAACCAAATTTGTGCCCGCGCGCAAAGGTCCGTTTAAGACCGATTGCGGCGGGCAATTGTGTGGAATTCAGGCGGCGATGCGAGCAAAGACGGCTGTGGTGGTGGGCGCCCAGTGGGGCGATGAAGGCAAGGGCAAGATTGTCGACGTGCTGAGCGAGCGGTTTTCTGCCGTGGCGCGCTACGCCGGGGGGCATAACGCCGGGCACACGGTCATCATCGGAAAGCACAAGTTCGTGCTGCAGCTCATTCCCTGCGGCGTTCTGCGGCCAGGATGCAAGGGAGTGATCGGCAACGGAGTCGTTCTGGATCCCATCGCGTTCCTCAGCGAGGTCGGCCGCATTCGCGAGCTGGGTGTTGAGGTGGATGGAAATCTGTTCGTCTCGAACCGCGCGCAGGTGATTCTGCCCTATCACCGCATGATCGAACTGGCCTCGGAAACCGCGCCGGGACGGCAGAAGATCGGAACCACAAGCAAAGGCATCGGCCCCGCGTACGAAGACAAAATGTCGCGCGGCGGTTTGCGTGTTGTGGACCTTCTGCATACGCAGTTGCTGAAGACGCACATTGAGGCTGCCTGTGCGGAAAAGAACGCAATCGCGCATGCGCTGTTCGGCACCGACCCGCTGGACCCGGCAAAGATGTACGAGGAGTATGCTGCGGCCGCCGAGCAGATTCGGCCCTTTGTGGCGGATACGGGCCGCATGCTTCACGGAATACTGGCCAAAGGCGGCAGCGTGATGTTCGAAGGCGCCCAGGGAACGATGCTCGACATCGACCACGGCACCTATCCGTTTGTAACGTCTTCTTCAGCCACCGCGGGTGGGGCGGCAACCGGCACGGGCGTAGGGCCGACCGCCATCGGGACGGTGATCTCGGTGACCAAGGCGTATGTAACCCGGGTCGGCGGGGGCCCGTTCCCGACCGAGATCCACGATGCCGTCGGCGAGGTGCTGCGCGCGCGCGGCCACGAATACGGCGCGGTCACAGGGCGGCCACGCAGGTGTGGATGGCTCGATATTCCCATGCTCCGCTACTCCAACCACGTGAACGGCGCGGAATGGCTGGTCGTGACTAAGCTCGACGTGCTCGACGAGCTCGAGGAGATTCCTGTCTGCGTCGGTTACGAGATCGGCGGCAAGATCACCGACGAGATCCCGGCCGATGTCGAAGGCCTGGAGGCCATCAAGCCGAGGTACACCACGCTTATGGGCTGGCACGAGCCCACCGAGGGCATCACAGAGTATGACAAGCTGCCCAAGCCGGCGCGCGAGTATCTTGCCTTCCAGGAGCGCGAGAGCGGAGCGAAGATCGGCATGATATCGACCGGCCCCGATCGCGAACAGACGATCGTGCTGCCGGAGTTTGCCGCGGCGCTTCGCTCCGTGACGTCTTAGAGACCACTCCCTTGGGGCGACGTCCGTCTAGCCGAAGGCCGGCGCGGCTCGGTAAACCGTGCAGATGACCTTTGGCGGCCTTACATGGGATTTCTATTTGACCGGCGTATGGTTTCCAGACTACCGTGTACGCGTATGCCGGGAACTCGAAAGGTCTTCCCACGCACGACCTGCCGCCGCCTGCAACCCGGACGGGCCCTTGCGATGTTGTTCATCTGCGCGGTCTGCGCCTTCCCGCTGTGCGCGAGGCCGATGGGGCAAAAACATGAGAGCCGCCACGACATCGATCAGCTCGAGGATGAGTGGCGTGAAGCGGTGTTGAGCGCCAACACCAAGGTGATGGACTCGCTTCTTGCTCCGGATTACATGGGAATTACGTCATCGGGCACTTTGCAATCGCGCGACGAAACTCTGCAAGGAATGAGTTCCGGCCGGCTGCGCTTTGCCCTCCTCGATGTCTCGGACCGCAAGGTTCGCTTCTACGGAACCACGGCTGTTGTCACCTCCCTGGCCAACATACAAGCCACTACACCAGACGGGAAGATCAGCGGAAATTTTCGATACACCCACGTCTATGTGCGCGATGCCGAAGGAGATTGGAAGATTGTGAGCTTCGAAGCCAGTCGCGTTCGCGAGCCGGGACCGCGGAGTAAGAACCAGTTTCATCCGGCAAAGCCAAACGGGCCGCATAAGTAGCAAATTCTGCCTATAACTCCAATAAAATCTGCTGGAAGAGCCTTTGCCGGAGTCGCCACTCCCGGCGCCTGGATTCCCGGGGAAGGATTGCTTCGCTCAACCTTGATAAACGGGCTCGACTCGGGGTACACTAAAGTTAATATAGGACTAAAAAAGTCCTATATAGCGGGATGACGGCTGAACGGGCTTAGACAGCGGCCAGTTTCGACAGCCGGCCCCGAAGTGTTTGGAGAACAGATGAGTTCGAGCGTTGACACAATTCGCGGTCTTGCAGAGCAGGAATATAAGTGGGGCTTTGTCACCGACATCGCCGAAGACCGCGTCCCTAAGGGACTGAACGAGGACATTGTCCGGCTGATTTCCGCTCGCAAGGGCGAGCCGGAGTTCATGCTGGAGTGGCGGCTGGCCGCGCTGCGCAACTGGTTCAAGATGAAGCGCGAGGACGGCGAACCGAAGTGGGCCAACCTCACCATTTCGCCCATCGACTACCAGGGCATCTCCTATTATTCGGCGCCAAAGAAAAAGCCGCAACTCGAGAATCTCGACCAGGTAGATCCGGAGATTTTGCGCACTTATGAGAAGTTGGGCATCCCGCTGACCGAGCAAAAGCTTCTTGCCGGCGTGGCTGTCGACGCGGTGTTCGATTCGGTTTCAGTGGCCACTACCTTCAAGGGCAAGCTGGCGGAGATGGGCGTAATCTTCTGCTCGTTTTCAGAGGCCGTGCAAAAGCATCCCGAGCTCGTGAAGAAGTATCTGGGCTCAGTGGTTCCGCAGACCGACAATTTTTATGCCGCGCTGAATGCCGCTGTCTTCACCGACGGCTCGTTTGTTTACGTACCCAAAGGTGTGCGCTGCCCGATGGAGCTGTCGACCTACTTCCGCATCAACGCATCGGAGACTGGGCAGTTTGAGCGCACGCTTATCATTGCCGACGAAGGCGCGTATGTGAGCTATCTCGAAGGCTGCACGGCGCCCATCCGCGACGAGAACCAGTTGCACGCTGCGGTCGTGGAACTCGTCGCCCTCGACAATGCGCAGATCAAGTATTCAACGGTGCAGAACTGGTATCCCGGCGACAAGGAAGGCCGCGGTGGCATCTACAACTTCGTGACCAAGCGTGGCAAATGCCTGGGAGTGAATTCAAAGATCTCGTGGACGCAGGTGGAGACCGGATCGGCGATTACATGGAAGTATCCGAGCTGCATTTTGCAGGGCGACAACTCAGTGGGCGAGTTCTATTCCGTGGCGCTGACCAACAATCGCCAGCAGGCCGACACGGGCACCAAGATGATTCACATTGGCAAGAACACGCGGTCGACGATCGTTTCGAAGGGCATCTCTGCCGGTTACGGGCAGAACACTTACCGCGGGCAAGTGAAGATTTTGAAGAACGCTACCGGGGCGCGCAACTACACGCAATGCGATTCGCTTTTGATCGGTGATCGTTGCGGCGCGCACACGTTCCCCTACATCGAAGTAAGGAACGCGACGGCGCGCATGGAACACGAAGCTTCGACTTCGAAGATTGGCGAGAACCAGCTTTTTTATCTGCGCCAGCGCGGCCTGACAGCAGAAGATGCGGTCTCGATGATCGTGAATGGATTTTGCAAGACCGTCTTCAAAGAATTGCCCATGGAGTTCGCAGTGGAAGCTCAGAAGCTGCTGGGCGTGAGCCTTGAAGGCAGCGTGGGATAACGACAGGGACGTAGGGACATAGGGAGAGAGACGAAACAATGGCTTTATTGGAAATTCAGGATTTGCACGCCAGCGTAGATGGCCACGAGATTTTGAAGGGCGTGAGTTTAACGGTGAATGCGGGAGAAGTGCACTCGATTATGGGGCCGAACGGCTCCGGCAAGAGCACGCTGGCGGCCGTGCTGGCGAGACGCGAGACCTTCGAGGTGACCCGAGGCCAGGTTCTGCTTGACGGCAAGGATCTGCTTGCAATGAAACCCGAAGAAGCCGCATGCGAGGGCGTGTTTCTCGCGTTCCAGTATCCGGTTGAGATTCCCGGAATCGGCAACGCGTATTTTCTGCGCTCGGCGCTGAACGCGATCCGCAAATATCGCGGCGAAGATGAGCTGGACGCCATGGATTTTCTTCCCCTTTACAAAGAGCGCATGAAGCTGCTGGAGATGGACGACAAGCTGATGAATCGCTCGGTGAACGAGGGATTTTCGGGTGGCGAAAAGAAACGCAACGAAATTCTGCAAATGGCCATGCTCCAGCCGAAGCTGGCGATTCTGGACGAAACCGACTCCGGGCTCGACATCGATGCTCTGCGCATTGTGGCGCAGGGAGTGAATGCCATGCGCAGCCCCGAGCGCGGCTTTTTAGTCATCACGCACTATCAGCGGCTGCTGGATTACATCACGCCCGATTATGTGCATGTTCTCGTCGATGGCAAGATCGCTCGCTCCGGAGGGCCTGAGCTGGCGCTGGAGCTTGAAGAAAAAGGATACGGCTGGGCGGACGCGGACGCCGCTCTGCAGGCGTGAGGAATTCGCCGATAGAAAGCGGAAACGAGACAGTAATGGCGACGATGACAGGTAATCCGGCTACATATCTTGAAGCGTATGGCGAATTGATTCGGCAACGGCAGGAGCGCGACCCGGTGTGGCTGCGCCAGTTGCGCGAAGATGCGTGGGCACGTTTTAACGCGAAGGGTTTCCCAACCACGCAGGACGAAGATTGGCGATTCACCAATCTCGCTGCGCTCGCAAAAATTCCGTTCCAGCGCGCTGTGCCGGGCAAAGCGGCGGTTTCGCCTCGCGATATTGAGCCGTTTCGTGTTTCAGGAGCGGTCTGCCAGTTGGTGTTTGTGAATGGCCATTTTGCGCCGCAGCTTTCCGAGATGGAGAACCTGCCCAAAGGCCTGGAGATTTGTTCGCTCGAACGCGCCGTCGATTGCGGCATGGACGGAGTTGCTCCCGAGGGCTGCGCCTCTGAGGGCATCGAGCAGCACCTGGGACGCTATGCCGATGTTCGCCGCGACGCGTTCACCGCCCTTAATTCGGCGCTTTGGGAAGACGGCGCGTATGTGCGCATTCGCCGCGGCACGAATCTTTCGCAGCCGGTGCACCTCTTGTATGTCTCGGCCGGTGCAGGCGCTGAGATCATGACACATCCGCGGACGCTGGTCGTGGCCGAACCCACAAGCCATGCGGCGGTGATTGAGGATTATGTTTCGCTGGGCAGCGAGACAGCATTTTCGAACTCGGTGACGGAGCTTGTTGCCGGTCAGGACGCTATGGTTTCGCACTATCTTGTCGAGCGCGAAAATCTGGCGGCTTTCAACATTTCCACTCTGCGGCTGGAGCAGGCGCGCGGCGCGAATGTTTCGTCGCACTCGATTCTTCTTGGCGGTGGCCTGGTGCGCAACAACGTGCATCCGGTTCTTTCGGGCGAAGGCGCGGAGTGCCTCATCAATGGCCTCTTCGTCGGCGCAGGAACGCAGCATCTCGACAACTACATGTTGGTGGAGCATGCGCAGCCGCAGTGCGGCAGCCGCCAGTTCTATAACGGCATTCTCGACAGCTCATCGCGCGGAGTATTCCACGGGCGCATCGTGGTCCACAAGGACGCGCAGAAGACCGACGCCAAACAGACGAATCGCAACTTGCTGCTCAGCGACAACGCTCGCATCGACACCAAGCCGCAGCTTGAGATTTATGCCGACGACGTGAAGTGCACGCACGGAGCGACCATCGGCCAGATTGAGGAAGAGCAGCTCTTTTATCTTCGCTCGCGCGGAATCGACGAAGTCTCAGCGCGCAACACACTGCTCTATGCTTTCGCGGCTGAGTGTTTGGATCGCATGCACGAGCCCGCAGCGCGCGAGTTTGCCGAGGGATTGATTCGCGAGCGGATTGCTGAATTGGCGCGCAAGCGCAAGGCTTCGGCGCCTGCAATTATCGACGAAGACGAAGTGCAGACCTGGGAGGAGGTGCGTTGACCGCTGTTGCCCAGGCGATTCCTCTCGATCAGTCGGCCGGACTTGATCTGGCGCTCGACGTTGCGAAGATTCGCGCGGACTTTCCCATTCTCGCCGAGAGAATCAACGGCAAGCCGCTGGTCTATCTCGATAATGCCGCCACTTCGCAAAAGCCGCGCGCGGTTCTCGACGCCATCGTGAACTACTACTCGCACATGAACGCCAACATTCATCGCGGCGTGCACACGCTTAGCATGCGCGCGACCGAAGCGCACGATGCGGCGCGGCAGACGGTGAAGCGCTTCATCAATGCGGCCGACACGCGCGAGATTATTTTTGTCCGCGGCGCGACCGAAGCCATCAACCTGGTGGCGCAAACTTATGGGCGCGTTCATGTGAGCGCGGGCGACGAAATTTTGATCACGGCCATGGAGCACCACTCGAACATCGTCCCGTGGCAGATTCTTTGCGAAGAAAAAGGTGCGCACCTGAAGGTTGCGCCAATCGACGATCGCGGTGAGCTGCTGCTGGATGAGTTTGAAAAGCTGATTGGCCCGCGGACGAAGATCGTCGCCGTGACGCACGTTTCGAATGCGCTCGGAACTGTGAATCCGCTGCGCACGATGATCGAAATGGCCCACCGCCGCGGCGTGCCGGTACTTGTGGATGGCGCGCAGGCTGTTCCGCACTTTGCAGTCGATGTGCAAGCCCTCGACGCCGATTTCTACGCGTTCAGCGGCCACAAGGTTTACGGGCCAACCGGCATCGGTGTGCTCTATGGCAAGCGCGCGCTGCTCGAAGCCATGCCTCCTTACCAGGGCGGCGGCGACATGATCGCGTCGGTCACGTTTGAGAAGACCACCTACAACGTGCTGCCGTTCAAGTTTGAGGCGGGCACGCCAGACATCGCGGGAGCCATCGCTCTCGGCGCAGCCCTCGATTACATCACAGCGTTAGGCATGGAAAAGATCGCCGCGCACGAACACGATCTGCTCGCCTACGCCACCGAAAAAGTGGGCGCCATCCCCGGCGTGCAGCTCATTGGCACAGCTGCGGACCGCGCAGGCGCACTTTCGTTTGTTTTGGAAGGCGTGCATCCGCACGATCTCGGAACCATCCTCGACCGCCAAGGTATCGCCATCCGCACCGGCCATCATTGTGCACAGCCGGTGATGGAGCGCTTCCAAATCCCGGCAACTGCGCGCGCGTCGTTCGCCGTTTACAACACCAAGGAAGAAGTGGATGCGCTGGTCGCGGGAATTCGCGCCGCGCGCGAGGTGTTCGCATGAGCGCGGACATGGGCGATCTCGGCGATCTTTACCAGGAAGTGATCCTGGAGCACAGCAAGGCTCCGCGCAATTTTCGCAAGCCTGCGTCGGCGAATCATCATGCCGAGGGATTCAACCCGCTATGCGGCGACCGCTGCTCGGTCTATCTCGACCTGGAAAATGGCGCCATCAAGGACATCGGCTTCCAGGGCTCGGGTTGCGCCATCTCGCGCGCTTCGGCTTCAATGATGACGCAGATGCTGAAAGGCAAGAGCACGGAAGAAGCCGCGAAGCTCTTCGAGGAGTTTCACAACCTTGTCACCGGCGACCCCGAGACGATGAAGCACGCGGAGGAGCTGGGCAAGCTGGCCGCATTTGGTGGCGTTTCAAAGTTTCCCGCGCGCGTGAAGTGCGCTACGCTGGCGTGGCACACATTGCAGTCGGCGCTCGAAGACAAATCGGAAACTGTCTCGACCGAGTAGCGCGAGGCTTTATGGCTGCTTCGATTCCAACCAATGCAAATGCCGCGCAGCAGGCCGGACCTGCCAATGATGCAGGCGCTTTTCAGGAAGAGATGATCTGGAAGGCGCTTAAGACCGTGCGCGACCCCGAGATCCCCGTCGACATCGTAAATCTTGGACTGGTCTATGCCGCTTCGGCGTCGGAGATCGAAGGCGGCCGCCGCATCGATGTCCGCATGTCGCTCACCGCGCCCGGTTGCAGCATGTCTGACGTGATCAAGGCCGAGGTGGAGCACAAGCTGGCGGCGCTGCCTGAAGTGAAACAGGTTCATGTCGAGATCGTCTTCGATCCGCCATGGAATGCGAGCATGATGTCGGAGGGCGCGAAGCTTCAGCTTGGCTTCGACTCCGACTATGGCGCACCGAAGCCCGGACCAGTCAGTTCAGGACCCTTCAAAGTGCTGCGCTGAGGTGGAGTCTACGCGAGCGAAATTCTTGCTTGCGAAGCAGGTCTATTCTTCGCCCGCCAATTTTTCCAACTGCCGGCGCCAGTCGAGTGAATCGACGAAGCCAGTCGAATTGCGCCAGCCGGGTTCGACGATAATGTGCAGCTCAAGATAAACCTGCGTGCCCAGCAGCGACTCGATCTTGCGCCGTGCCCCGGTTCCGATGGCCTTCAACTTCGATCCGCCTTTGCCGATCAGGATTGCCTTCTGGCCGTCGCGCTCGCAATAGATGACCGCCGAAATTCGAGTCAGTTGCCTCTTGCCCGCCCTCGGGGGCGTCTCGGGCTCTTCAAACTCCTCAATCACAACCGCCGACGCGTACGGAACCTCTTCGCCGGTTTCAATCAGAATGCTTTCGCGAATGAGCTCGGCGACCATGAAGCGGAGCGGCTGGTCGGTGTACTGATCTTTCGGGTAGTAGCGCTCGCCTGTCGGGAGCGCATCGACGATTTTGCGGACGAGCACATCGAGCCCGTCGCGCTTGAGGCCGCTCACCGGAATCACCTGAGCAAAATTGAATTGCTTTGTGAGCGACTCGATCAGCGGCAGAAGCTGGTCTTTGCGGATGAGGTCGATTTTGGTCAGGACGAGAAAGACTGGGCATTCGAGCTTGCGGACGAGCGAAAAAAGAAACTCGTCTTCGCTGTGGGGCGCTCCCGCGCCTCTCCCTTTTGGATTGGATCCGGGAGAAGCTGGCGTCGCAAGCTGAACCCTCCGTGTCGCATCCACCAGCACCAGCACCAGGTCGCGCTCTTCCAGCGCCTCGTGCACCTCCTGCAGCATGCGCCGGTCAAGCTGCGAGGCGGGCTTGTGTACGCCGGGCGTATCGACAAAGACAATTTGTGCGGCGGGATGAACCTTCTTTCGCGCCGGGACCTCGACCACGCCGATGATGCGGTTGCGCGTAGTCTGCGGCTTGGCGGTGACAATGGCCACCTTCTCGCCCGTCAGCGCGTTGAGCAGGGTGCTCTTGCCAACGTTGGGCCGGCCGAGAATGGCAACAAATCCGGATTTCACTCGCGCGTGTCGCTCCTGAATGAATGGTACAAGCAATCAGCGCGGCTAGCGGAGCCAGAGTGGCTGCGAACTAAGAAATGCGAACTGTGAACCGAGCTTTAGTGCTTCACTCGCCCGTGCATTCCCGCTTCGAAGCTGCGCCGATCGAGCCGCGGAAGATTTCGCGCCACTTTGTGCGGAAACAGAGGATAGTGCCGCGCGGCAATCAGCAGCTCGGGTAAAGCCCACACGTCGTCTTCGTCGGTCATCCAGTGCTGGCTATCGAGCCGCGCCAAATTCACCGGCTGCGAGTACGAACGCAGAGTGCGCTCGCCGCGCAGATTGTAATAGTGCTCAAAGTAGCTGAGCGCCAGTTCGCGCAGAGTGCGATAGATGGGCGCGCGAAAACGCAATCCCGCGAAGTTCGATTTGGCAATGCCTCCCCACAGCCCGTGCTCGCGATAAAGCGCAATAACGTGGTCGTCATCGCGCACCGCTTCAAGATCCATGAGCAGCGGCGGTCGGCCGTTAACACGCAGTGCAGCCGCGGCCACCAGCGCTCCTTCGAGGCAATGCCCTTTGCGTTCGCGCAGCACGTGCGCAGGCGACCACGCCGTATCGGCGTATTGGTAAGTGAGCGCGTCAACAAACTTCTGGATCTGCGCGGGTGTCTTGAGCGCGCGTAGCGTACGGAAATCCGCCTCCGACAAGCCAAAGTGGTCGCGACCGCCATGCCGCCTTAAGTTCCCATTTGCCCGCACCTTCGCCACTCCGCCCCCGCAAACAAAATCAGCATTGACTGCCAAACACACAGTCTCTCAGACCGTGCAACGAATCTTTCAACAAACCGCTTGACCTGTCTATAACTATAGGGTTGACGCTTGGAGTAGACCATGTGGACGGTAACCAATCTCGCCAGGCGCGCCGGTTTGAGCCGGACCGCGCTGCTTTACTACGAATCGATCGGGCTCATGCGCGCGCCTGTGCGCAGTAGCGGCAACTACCGGTGCTACAGCGAGCGCGACTTGAAACGCCTACTCGAGATCCGCGCTTATCGCAACGCCGGCCTGAAGCTAGCCGACATTGGCGCCATTCTCGATCGTCCGGCGGGCGACGCGGCGGGAGTACTGCAGCGCCGGCTGATGGAACTGGACGAGGAGGTCGGCACGTTGCGCGAGCACCAGGCGGCGATTTTGAAAATGCTGAGCCACAAGAGTCTAAGGAGAAATCAAATGATCACGAAACAGAAGTGGGTTTCAATTATGAAGGCTTGCGGACTCAGCGACGAGCAGATGCGCCGCTGGCACGCGGAGTTCGAGCGTTCGGCGCCCGAGGAGCACGAGGAGTTCCTCGAGTTCCTGCATATACCGCCAGCAGAGATCAAAACCATTCGCGAGCAGAGCCGCAAAGGATTTTGACCTTGCGCATGCATCGGCGGCGCAGAGATTGCTGCGTTGCGGTGAGATTCAGGATTTCGATTCTCACCTTTCGACGCGGGGCTCTGCGCCGTTGATATCATCTCGTCATGATTCCTGAAGGCGAGACAAGGCGACTGATCCTCAAGCCGATTGCCATCGCTGATGCGTCCCAAATCCAGAAGAAGTTCCCGCAGTGGGAGATCGTGCGTTATCTGCGGAACGTCGTTCCGTGGCCCTATCCCGGCGATGGCGCAATCACGTTCATCCGCGACGTTTCCCTGCCCGCCATTGAACGCGGCGAACAATGGGTCTGGACGTTGCGGCTCAGGAACGAGCCGGAGCAGATCGTCGGCCTCATCCACCTGCGGAACGGCGAAGACGACAATCGAGGATTCTGGCTCGTGCCTGAGTGGCACGGGCAAGGCCTGATGAGCGAGGCATGCGTCTGGGCGAACGATTTCTGGTTTGAAACGCTTGGCCGCGGAGTTCTGCGCACATCCAAAGCCGCGGCGAACACGGCCTCGCGGCGAATTTCGGAAAAACAAGGCATGCGCCTCGTCGGCACGATCGAAAAAGACTATGTATGCGGCCCGCAGATCTCGGAGATATGGGAGATCACGGCCGAGGAATGGCGGAAATGGAAGTCGCGGTCTGCCTAGATGGATCGCGCTGCCTGGGGATCTGCGGATTTTTCACCAAACAAATGGCACAAGGTGGAAACGCACCCTTTGGCAATATTCCTTGTAGCCGGGCAGCTCGGCGGCCAGGAGTTTCTCCTCATCGAGCAGGCGGGCAGCTAGCGCCGCCGTCATCGGAATCAGCGCCAGGAGTCCCCAGAACGAACCGAGCGCTAACGGAGTTCCGAGAAGGAGAACCAAGGCGCCCGAATACATTGGGTGACGAATCACGGCGTAGGGTCCGGTGGAGATGACGGTCTGATCACTCGCGATTTCGATGGTACCGGCCGTGAAAGTGTTCACCCTGAATACCCGATAGACGATAAGAAAACCGCCCGCCACCAGGAGATTCCCGATGACTGTTGCGATCACAGGGACCCTGGACCAGCCGAATCGATGGTCCAGCGATGGAATGACCAGCAAGGCCGCAAAACAGAATGACGCCAGCACCTGAATCCAATTTTGGCCTCTCCTTTTTTCCGCACCGGGGCCCGCTTTCAATCGCCTTTCCAAAAGCCGCGGATCGCGAAACCAAAGATCGATCGAAATCAGCAGCGATGAACCTAAAAAGATCGCGAGATAAGCCCATGCCTGCCAGTAGTGCAACGTCCATGCAGGCAAGAAGAGCAGGAGTGCGAGCAACGCAGCCAACTGCATAAAGCCCGCAATCGCCTTTGTCAGCATGGCTCGATGTTACAGCTTGAGTATGAAAAACCTGCGCCCGCCGATACGTCGAGGTGAGGCCCTAAAAATGCTTCGGCATTGGCGCGGGGCCTTGATACACAAGGCTCAAGCCCCAATCGTCTGCAGATGGAAAATCGGGAAGCTCGATTTCGCCGACGTTGTTTGCGGCGAGCACTCCTGTGCCGACGTCGGACCACGATCCCTGGCGCGGATCGAACCACTGCGCGCGGTAAAGGCTCATGACGCGAGCGCCGCGAACGAGGCTTTTGGGGCAGCCCTTCTCAAAATAGACCAGGAAGATATTCTGATCGGGCGTGCGCGCCGCGTAGGCCCAGCCTTCGTAGCCTTTCAAAACCGGTGTCGCATTCGGAGCCACATAACCCACATCGGGCACAAGCTCCTGGTAGCGCTTGCCGATGGAAAACGCGAACGTCCGCAGGTGCTGCATCTGTGCGCCGGACTTCCACTGAAACGCGTCCCACATCTTTGTCGGTGCGGATGGCTCAATGTCGGCGCCCCAGATTCCTTCCGCACCGTAGACGTGGCCCGCAAATCCGCCGGAAAGAAAGCTGCCGTACATTGCCGAGCGAACAAACTGATCGTCCTGCTCTGTGCCGCCCTTGGCGCCGTATTTGTAGCCGCCGGGAACGCCGCGAGCGTCGAAGTATCCGGCGTAGTAAGGCTCGCCGTTGAGCGCAGGATGCGGATACGCATCGCGATAGATCTCGGTGAGGTACCAGTAGTATTCGTGCTCGCGCTTGTTGCCAAGCTGATGCAGCGTGACCCACGAATTCTCGCCCCAATTCACCAGCGTTGAAGGATTCGCATTCGCAGAGAGCAGCGTGCCGAATGGCGGCGGGCCGTATTTCTTCAGCACGAGATCGATCGCCTTCATGAAGTCGGATACGGTGATGCTCTCTTGAATGATGTCGAGGTGAATCGGGCTCAGCACGGTGTTGTTGGCCTGATACCGCGCCCACACATATTGGATGAATCGCGCGTAGGATTCCGGCCATTCGTAATACTTCTTCCACAACTCACTGGCGTCGCGGCGCGACACCTCGATGAACGGAACGAAGCCGTTCGCGTTCAGATAGTCGATCTTGCGGTCGATGGCCTTGAAGTATTCGGGATTGACGCTATCGACATTTGGGAAGACCTGCTCGTATCCGGGAACGCGGCCCGGAAACTGGAACGGCCGTCCGCCTTCGTTGTCCATGTTCTTTGCGCTGCCGGTGCCGAACTCGAGCCACGCCGAGCGCACCGTGGTGTGATCGGCATCGTTCATCACGATGTGATAGGGCAGCCCGTCGGTTTCCCAGTTGGGAAATGCGGCGATCACGTTTACCCAGTTGTAGCCCTGCGCCTTGCGAAAGCGAACGTAGTCCTTGAATCCCGCCGCGGGGCCGATGGGCCGCTCACGGTCGTCGTCGTACCAGCGAAAACGATTGGTGCCCACGGAATACCAGGTGTCGCCAAGCACGAAGAAGGGCGTGCCGTCGGCAGTTTGGAGCGCGTGATTGTTTGGCGTGGCGCAAAGAAATCCGCGACGCAGGGGATTTTCCTGCTTTTCGGAATTCGTCCAGTCAACGGCTTGGAACGAACCGGATTTTCCGTCAAGGCCGGCATCTGCGGGTTCCGATCCGCTGCGCCAGCGCCATGTGCCGGGACCAGTTGCAACAACCCGCACACAGAACTCGCTGCCTCCGTTCCAAAAGCCGTAAACGCGCTTGTTGAAGCCGGGGCCAGCGAGATCAACCCAAACTGTGGCGTCGGTGTAGGGGTTTGCGTAAGCCCGATGGCATGTCAGCGCAATCTCGTGCTTTTGCCACACGTGAATGGAATCGGCAGGCTCGGTGGCGCTTGCGTTCAGCGCGCGAGACGCCGCAATCAGCGCCGCCGCTCCGGCTGACGTCTTTACGAATTCACGGCGCGTGAATTGACTCTTCGCCATTTCTGCCTCCGTCATCGAAATTGAGGCATCGATTCCGATCAGGCGATGATAAACCAGCGGCCAGGCATGATCTCAGATCAATGGTGCGCAGTTCGAAGCAACAGAGCGATTGCGCTTGAGGTGGGCGCAGTGTAATTTCTTTAGCAGGGCGGAAACGGCCGGTTCATGCGAAGACAGAGCGCCCGCGTCCAGCGCCCGGTATGTTGCGCGGACGAAAGCGAGGCTGGATTGAGTTTATGGTCCGAGTTTGTCAATAATAAGCAGCGAACAGTTCATAAGTGGAAGCACTACTTTCCTGTCTATGAAGCTCACTTCCGCAGGTTCGTCAACCGTCCCATGGTTTTTCTAGAGATTGGATGCGGCCGCGGCGGGTCGGCGCAGATGTGGAAGCGCTATCTTGGCCCGCATGCGCTGATTGTTGGGATCGACGTGAACCCGGAGTGCAAAGACTTTGAGGAAGACCAGATCAAGATCAGGATTGGCAGCCAGTCCGACACCGGTTTTCTGGAAAGCATCATTGCTGAATTCGGGACGCCGGACGTCGTGCTCGATGATGGCAGTCACCGGATGGGCGACGTGGCTGACACCTTCCGGTTTCTCTACCCGCGCATTTCTCCCAACGGCGTCTATCTCGTGGAAGATCTTCACACCGCCTATTGGGATGAGTTTGGAGGCGGGTTGAAACGTGAAGGCACATTCATCGAAGTCTGCAAGGGGCTTATCGATGAACTGAACGCGGAGTGGACGAGAGACGCGCTGCCGCCAACAGAGTTCACGCGGTCCACGTTATCGATGCATTTCTACGACAGCATGGTGGTGTTCGAGCGAGGCCGGCGCCTGCCCTACAGCGACGTGCGCATCAGCGGGCGGGCGGCAATACTCAAAGGCCTGATTCGCTAGCCTCTTTACGCTTCTTTCGGGAACGGCAGCCGCGCCGTGGGCGGAAACAGCCGCAGGCGTTCAATGCGCCGGCCGGTCGAAGCCACGATTTCGACGCGCAGGCCCAGCGGCTCGAGCGATACAATCTCGCCGCTTCTGGGAATGCGGCCGGCGATTTCGCTCACCAGGCCGCCGACAGTCGCTGCCTGATATTCCTCATCGAGCGTTCCCGGCTCGCCAATCAGGTCGCCAAGGTGGTCGGCGGGAAAGCTGCCGGGAATAAGCCACGACCCTGAAGGCTCGCGCTGCGGTTCTTCGATTTGTGTGTCGGTCTCGTGCTCATCGCGGATGTTGCCCACAATCTGTTCCAGCAAGTCCTCAATGGTCACGAGCCCGGCCACCGCGCCGTATTCGTCGATCACAATACGCATGTGCTGTTTTTCGCGCTGCATCTCGCGCAGCAGTTCGTAGCCGCGTTTTGTCTCAGGCACGAAGGCAGCCGCGTGCAGAATGGTCTCGACCGTGCGCGTGCGCGCATCAACATCGGTAATCTGCAGCAGATCGTGCGCGAATGCGAGGCCCTTGATGTTGTCGAGCGAGCCGGAGTAGACGGGAACGCGCGAGTAATTGTGCTTCCGCAAAAGTTCCAGGAATTGCTCGATCGTGGTTGTTTCGGGCATGGCAAAGATCTCCGGCCGCGGCGTCATCACCTCGCGCACCAGCATGTCGCCGAATTCAACCGCTGAGCGCACCAGTTCGCGGTCGCTCTGCTCAAGGATGCCCTCTTCTTCGCCCGCCTCGATGAGCGCTTCGACGTCAGGCGCGGGCGTCTCTTCTTCAAGACCTGCAGGAGACTCTGCGAGCGCGGCGATGGAAAAGAAAAATCGGATAAAGACCGTCACCGGCGTAACCAGCCATAGCATCAGCCGGATGGGCCAGAGCAGCGCGGACACCCACAGGCCGCGCGTGCGATTGAACAACAAGTTGGGAATGAGATGGTAGGCAAAGACGACCACCAGTACCACGGCCAAAATGGCCTGCACAATCTCGAGGGAGCTGGGAATCCCAACGCGCGTGGGCTGAATGAAAAGCAACGCGCCGAAGCCGAGCGCAATGATGCCCAGCGTAAGCTGCTTCAGCACCGAGGCGCAAAGTGCCGCATGCTCCCGGCTCAAGCCAAGATGCGGCTCAATGCGCACCTCCCACGCGTCAAGATTCTCCTGCACTTCGCGGCTGATGATTTTGCCGAACTCGGAGTACACGCGCTGGATATAGGAGGCCAGCGTGGCTACCACGATGAGCGCAATGAGCGCCACGATCTCTAGCGGGCTCATGGCTTGCGCCTCCGTGTCTTGCGCGGGCGAACGCTCGCCCGTTCGACGGTCGTCCGCTCAATCAGCCCTTGCGGCAATCCTAGCGCTGCGCGCAGCCGTCGCTCACGGCGTTCCATCTTGCCCTCGTCCGCTTCATGATCGTATCCGGCCAGGTGCAGCAACCCGTGCAGTATCAGAACGCGCAGCTCAATGGCGAGCGTGTGGCCCTGTTCGAGGGCCTGCTTCCGCGCTGTTTCCACGCTGATGGCCAGATCTCCTTTTTCCTGGTTTTGGAGCAGATCCGCGGCAGGAAAGGAGAGCACATCGGTCGCCGCGTCTTTGCCGCGGAAGCGCCGGTTCAGATCGCGAATCGTCGCGTCGGTGGTGAGCAGAACCGTGACTTCGCCAGGCAATCCAACTGAAGCTTGGGCATGAGCCAGAAAACGCGCCAGCGCGCGCGGCGAGGTGCCGCGCCTTTGCGGCGCAGGGTCAGGCTCCATTTCTGGGTCGAGGAGGATCATCGTGGGCGGGGACCCGCAGTGCAGAACGCTCCGCCAGAACGTTCCGACGTTGAGTTCGATGATACGCGACGCGGCGGCTTACTGCGGCTTTGCCGTCTGCGTCGCCTGGTTCTCGGTGCGTTCGCCGCTTTCCTGCGCGCTCACCTGGATCGAGTCGCTCATTGAGAGCGGCAATTCCTGCTGGCGCGGCTTGGCGGTCTCATAGGCGCGCACAACACGTTGCACCAGCGGATGCCGCACCACGTCGGCGTCTTCGAAGTGGCAGAACACGATGCCTTCCACGCCGTTCAGCACGTTGATCGCGTCCAGCAACCCTGACCGGCGCGGGTTGGGCAGGTCAATCTGTGTGATGTCGCCCGTAATCACGGCTTTCGAGTTGTTGCCAAGGCGCGTGAGGAACATCTTCATCTGCTCAACAGTCGTGTTCTGCGCCTCATCCATGATGATGAACGCGTCATTCAGCGTGCGCCCACGCATGAAGGCAAGCGGCGCTACTTCAATGATGTTCTTTTCGAGCATCTTGTCTACGCGATCGGGATCGAGCAGATCGTAGAGCGCGTCGTAGAGCGGCCGCAGGTAGGGATCAACCTTTTCCTGCAGCGTTCCCGGCAAGAATCCCAGCCGCTCGCCGGCTTCAACGGCTGGACGCACCAGCACAATGCGCCCAATTCGCTTGGCGTTGAATGCGGCAACAGCCATGGCCACGGCGAGATAAGTTTTGCCCGTACCCGCCGGGCCTACGCTGAACACCATGTCGTTCTGCTCGATGGCCTCAACGTAGCGGCGCTGATTGAGCGAGCGTGGCTGTACGGTACGTTTGATTCCAACAGATCGCTGCTTGCCCGCCTCGGCTACACTGCGCAGCGTTGCCGCCGGATCTGCCACCACCAGCCGCAGCATGCCGTTCAGTTCGCCATTGTGGGGATGAATTCCTCTTTGGCGCAACGCCTCAAAGTCCTCGAAGATGCGCTGCACGCGCGCCGCGCCCTCTGCCGTGCCCTCCACATGCACGGCGTCGGAGCGCAAATCGATGCGCACGCCAAGCGAGTCTTCCATCAATCTCAGGTTTTCATCGCGGGTCCCGAACAGGGGCTCAAGATTCGGCGTAATCTCCAGGGCGATCTTCAAAGGTTTCTACGTCCTCCAGGACGATGCGTCTGACGGCGCTCTAAGTTTGTCCGGCAGCGGCCCGCTGCGGCTGCTGTCGAAAGGTTGGATAAGTTATCGGCGATTGGCGCCGGATTCGAGAGCGCCTGCCGGTGGCGCCGCACCATTCGCAAGCGTGCGCCTGCGCAGGTTGATTGCGGCAACCCGCATAGCGAGTTTCATATTGCAAAGGGAGCCAGACCGCGCGAGGCAAAACCAGATCCAGTCTCCTGGCCGCCTTGCGGATCCGCGGGATGGGGTTCGGTACCAAGTCCGGTAGTGCGAGAGTAGCGCCACTCGGGCGGCGCGTCAACCATCGCAGCATTACTTTTGATGCTCCAGTTGTCTCCGAAGATACCTCGCCGGGGTTCCTGGGCCAATCCGCTACACTGCATTCAATCAAACCGCCGTCGAGGGAGCCTCTTGCTGTCTGCGCTCTATATTGTTGTGCTGGTCATCATTGCGGTGGCATTGCTGGCGGTGGCAGGCTACCGCGCCGTTGGGGTCAAGACTAAAGCTGACTATCTGGTTGCCGGGCGCTCGCTTCCGGCCCTTGTCCTGGTGCTCACGCTGCTCACCTCGTGGATCGGCGCGGGCTCGCTGTTCGCGGGCGCCGAGAATGCGTACAGAAACGGGTTCGCCGCCCTCTGGCTGCCGGCCGGCGGCTGGCTCGGACTCGTGCTCATCTACTTTATTGCGCCGCGCGCGCGCAAGTTCGCCCAGTTCACGCTGCCCGACCTTCTTGAGGCCCGTTACAACCAAGCGGCTCGCGTGCTGGGGACCATCGCGATCCTCTTCGCCTACGTGGCCATCACCAGCTACCAGTTCAAAGGCGGCGGCAACGTGCTGCACCTCATCTTTCCCGGCACCGTTACGCCTGAGATGGGCACCTGGATCATCGCCGCATTCGTCATCGTCACCACCGCCCTGGCCGGCATGTCTTCAGTGGCTTATATGGATGTGGCCATCGGCTCACTGGTCACGGTCATCTGCATCATCGCCACGCCCATGCTGTTCTTGAAAGCCGGCGGCTGGCCCGGCCTGCACGCTGCGCTGCCGCCCACGCACTTTGAGGTGCTCGGCAATCTCACCTTCGTGCAGGCCATGGAGTTTCTGGTCCCGACCATGCTGCTGATGCTGGGCAATCAGGTAATGTATCAGAAATTCTTCTCGGCAAAGTCGGAGCGCGATGCGCGAGTTTCGGTAGTGGGTTGGATTCTGGGGACGGTAGTGCTTGAAACGCTGATTGTCGCCATCGCCGTTTTCGGCTCCGCGCTCTACCAGACGGGAGAAGTGGCACGCCAGCCCTACGAGATTATTCCCTACACGGCGCGTCACGGACTGCCTGCGTTGATGGGCGCGCTGCTGCTGGGCGCGGTCTTCGCCAAGGTGATCTCGACCGCATCCAATTATCTTTTTTCGCCGGCCTCGAATCTCATTGAAGACGTCTTCGTGCGCTACATGGCGCCGGGCGCATCAAACAAGCGCGTGCTCATCGTTTCTCGTCTTGCTGTGGTGCTGCTCGGCGTCTGGGCTCTCTACCAGGCCATCTATGCGCCCAGCATTCTTGAGAAGATGCTCTACGCTTACACAATTTACTCCGCCGCGGTCACGCCTGTGGTGCTTGCGGCCTTTTACTCCAGGCGCGCCACAGCGTGGGGAGCGGTCGCGGCCATCGCCACCGGAACTTTGGTCACTCTCGTCTGGGACGCACCCGGAGTTCGCAGCCTTTTTCCTCCCATCCTCGCGCAACGCGACGCCATCTTCCCCGCGCTCTTCGCCGCGGTCATCGCGTTGGTAGTCGTCAGTTTGGTGACGCCGAAGCCGACCGCGGAGCAGTTGGCCAAGGTTGCCGAGTAACCTGCGACCAAGTCGCTTTCCACCGTGCGCACTCGTGACCCGGCCGTGAATCCGCTAAAAGCAAAAATCCCAAGCCTGCGCTTTTATGCCCAACTTATAACTGCCAGGTTGAGTTACTGTACCAACGCAGCACCCTAAGTGCGCGCAGCGTGTTCCAGCGGCTTGCTCTGCCCACTTCGGTCTCCATCTCCAATGGAATGCGCTCGGGATGAAGCAGATTCAGCGGCCAGCGGCCGTTTTGGTGACGGCGCTTAACCACGATTTCAATCGCCTCTTCAACACGGCTGTCGGGTTTGATTCTTGCTTCGCGCAGATAATCGAGTCCACGCAAAACGTCGTAGTGCCAATGCGTAGGATATGTGAAGCGGAGCCAGCGCTTGTCAATGATTTTGCCGGTCCGATGCGAGCGGAACATCCGGCGCTCGAGCAAATAGTTCTCCGCCTTTTTGCGCGCCTTGGTGACGGCAGCCAAATTGCGCCCGGTCTTGCGTCCCGCGCGTTCGTACTCCAACAGTCCTTCGAGCACGCAGATGGTTGTATGGAATGAAGACCGCCGGCTTTTCGGCGCTTCGCAATTCCAGCCGCCGTCTTCGAGTTGTTCGTCCAGAAGTTGGCGGGCGAGCGCGTCGTTCGGTTCTTTAAAATACGCGCCGACGCCGAGAATTCTGCCGTTGATGCAGGGTTCCGTCTCGCCGTGAAGGAATGGCCGGTTGCTGTGATACTTAAACACCAGTTGTTTTTCGACACGGTCGATCATCTTACGAGCCTTCTCGCAGGCGGAGTCAAGACCGAGGTCTTTCAAAACGACCAGGCTCCAGAGGGTAGTCAGGTCCCATTTGGGCTCGCTGCCCCAGTAGCCGGCCGTAGATTGCTGGGCAAGAAGCTCGGCTCCCCACCCCTCGATTGCGATGCGCGAACGCTCAGCCGCAATTGCGCCCGGAGCTTCGCCAGTGAGATCCCTCATGACCTGCCAATGGATGGCAGGATCGGAATCGAGTAGCCATTTGATAAGTGTGGGCCGGGGCGCGTAATTGCGTGGGCGCATGAGTATTCTCTAGCACGTGGGGAGAAGTGCTTCAACCCGTCTGCCTTGTCGTGCTTGTTGGTCCCCCATAGCGAAGGCGCCAGGCCCTGCAGAAAAAACTTGTTCTGCCTGCGCCGGCCAGTCTTACACTGTCGGTGATTCTTCCTTACGCCTATGCCGGTGGCGCAACTCACACTCGAGATTCGCATCGAGCACGCCCAGTCGCTCAAAGACAGGCGGCAGGTGGTTCGCTCGCTCAAAGACCAGTTGCGGCAGGGCTTCAACGTCTCCGTCGCCGAGCTCGACGAAGCCGTCACCTGGCAGTCGGCGACGTTGGGCGTAGCGGCCATCTCGCGCTCGCGCGACTACCTGCACGGCCTGATGGAAGAGGTGGAGCGCGCCGCACGCCGGATGACTGCCGAGCTCAGCGCCGACCTCGCCGATTCATTCTGGGAGTTCATCGAAAACTGAGTGCCGCGCGCCCACATTCGATTGTTTCAGTGCACGTCAAATCCAGCTGAGTCCGCATCTCTCGTCGCGTGCGATTCCAGCGTGCTACCCTGAACCTTCGAGTCCCACACGCCGAAATCTGCGGAGTATTAGTTTGCAGCCGAACGACATTGTCGTTGCAGTCTTTGAGTTTGTCCTGCTCATTTTTTCGCTGAGCGTCCATGAATGCGCGCATGCGTGGATGGCATCACGCCTCGGCGACCAGACGGCGCGGCTGCAGGGGCGCATCACGCTCAATCCCATCCCCCACATTGACCCCATCGGCACGCTGCTTTTTCCGGCGTTGATGATCGTTGGATCGATGTTCGGGTATGGCGGATTCCTGATTGGCTGGGCCAAGCCGACTCCGGTCATCACGCGGAACTTCAAAAAAATCGTGCGCGACGATAATCTGGTCACCCTCGCCGGCCCCGCGTCGAACCTTCTGCTCGCGCTCGGCGGATTTCTCGGCCTCGTCATCATCATCCTCACTACGCGCAGCGTGCCGGTGCATCACACGCTTGACTCGAGCGTGGACGCGCTCAGCGCGCTTTGCGATCTCGGCATCCAGGTCAATCTCGCTCTGTTCGTCTTTAACCTGCTTCCCATTCCGCCGCTCGACGGCAGCCACATTTTGCGGAACTTTCTGCCCTACAAAATGGCAGCCGCGTTTGACCAGATCGGGATCCTGAGTTACCTGTTGATGTTCTTCGTGGGCAGCGCCGTGATCAACGTCGTGATGCCTCCGGCGATGCACCTGGTTTATGCCGCGTTGACCCGCATTCAGGGCGCGTAAAGACCTCCTTTTCCAAAGGCCGCTGGCCCATCGCCTCCCGCTACAATGGAATGAGGCTTTTGCGTCGCATTTGCCTGTGAGGAGCCGCGCGTTTTTGCGGCCGGCAATCTGCAAGCACCCGGATTTCTGGTTCCAAGGAAAAATTCGCTCAATGCCCGAACCCGCCAATCCATCCAGCCGCCCGCGCGTCGTCAGCGGCATGCGCCCCACGGGAAAACTTCACTTGGGCAACTACATGGGGGCTCTGGCCAACTGGGTCAAGCTGCAGGACAAGTACGAGTGCTATTTCTTCATCGCCGACTGGCACGCGCTGACTACGGATTACGCAGATCCCAGTCAGGTTGTGCCCAACACCGTCGAAGTGATGATGGACTATCTGGCCGCGGGCCTCGACCCGGCCAGGAGCGTAATTTTTTTGCAAAGCCGCGTGAAGCAGCACGCAGAACTGTTTCTCGATCTCGCCATGATCTCGCCACTCGGCTGGCTCGAGCGCGTGCCCAGCTATAAAGAGATGCAGGAGAACCTGACCACGAGAGATCTGACGACCTACGGATTTCTCGGCTATCCGGTGCTGATGGCCGCAGACATTCTGGTTTACCAGCCTGACTTTGTTCCCGTCGGCCAGGACCAGCAGGCACACGTGGAGCTGACGCGGGAACTCGCACGGCGCTTCAATTCGTTCTACAAGCCGGCGTCGGGCGGCGTGGGCGAAGTGTTGCCGGAGCCGAAGGTACTGCTGACGCCTTCGCCCAAACTGCCGGGGACCGATGGCCGCAAGATGTCGAAGAGCTACGGCAACACGATTCTCATCAGCGATCCCGAGCCTATTGTGCGGCAGAAGCTGAAGACCATGGTCACCGATCCGGCGCGCATTCGCCGCTCCGATCCCGGCGATCCCGACAAGTGCCCGGTCGGCGATCTGCACAAAGTTTTTTCACCACCCGAAACGATCGCCAAGGTGTATGAAGGCTGCCGCTCGGCTGGCATCGGCTGCATCGAATGCAAGAGCTGGGCAGCCGACGCGCTGGTGCAGGTGCTGAATCCGATCCAGGAGCGGCGGTCTGGAATCACCGAGGACGACGCGAAAGCTATTCTCAACCAGGGATCGGCGAAGGCCGCAGCCCGGGCCGAGCAGACCATGATCGAAGTGCGCGAGGCAATGCAGATGACTTTAACGACTGTTCGGCCCGCGTGAGACAAGCGCCAGAACGCGCCGGTTCATTCGTTAAGCGGGCAGATGGAAACAAGACAGTTTCGAGGAAACAGCAGCTCGCGAAGAAAGAAACAGCAAAGAAGAAACTGAATTGACACACGCTTCCCCACAACCCGATGAGAACGCGCCCCGGCCCGGTGAGGAATCTGCGCCGGAAGCCGCGAGTTCAGAAAGCTCCCCGCTTGAACAGTCAGCGCCATCAGCGGCAGTTGCTTCGTCTACCGAAGAAGCGACCGCTCCCGAGCCCACCACCGCCGAGAAAGTTGCGGCCGCGCTCAAAGCACGCGGCGCCGACGCAGAGCAGTCTCCGTTCTCTGTCATCGTCAACCAGGTTTACGACGGCCCACTCGACCTGCTGCTCGACCTGATTCGCAAGCAGGACATCGACATCTACGACATCCCCATCGCCAAAATCACCGCGCAGTTCCTGGCTTATGTCGATCGCCTGCGCGCGAGCGATATGGACGTGGCCGGCGATTTCATCTACACCGCTGCTCTGCTTATCCATATCAAGAGCAAGATGCTGTTGCCGCGCGCTCCCATCGGCCCTGAGGAGTCGGCCGAGGATCCCCGCCGCGAGCTTGTCGATCGCCTGCTCGAGCATGAGCGCTTTAAAAACGCGGCGCAGATGCTGCATGACAAGCAGATGCTCGAAGCGGCTACCTGGACAAACCCCGGCGTGCGCGAGTTTCGCGAAGATGCCGGCGCGGAGCCCGAGATCGCCGCCGACACCACCGACCTTGTCCGCATCTTCCGCGACATTCTTGAGCGCGCGCGCAATCGCCCCATCCTCAACGTCGAGGAAGATTCCGTCACCGTGGGCCAGATGATCCAGTTCCTCACGCGGCGCCTGACCATGGAAGACAAGCCGGTGGCGCTGCGCCGCCTGCTCAGCCACACGCACTCCGAGCGCGCGCTGATTGCAATGTTCCTGGGCCTGCTTGAGCTAGTGAGGCTGCAAGCGATTCTGTTGCGCCAGGACCGCCAATTCAGCGAGATCTTTGTGAAGAAGAACTCCGGCTTCGACGCGGTGGTGAACGAAGGGCTGACGAGCGCACACGATGACTGGCGCTGACGCCGAAAGGGCCTTGTAAACTGACCGAGATGATTCCTGCTCCCCGAAAACAGCACGTGATGGCTCTCGGCGCTGCGCTGGCCGCCCTCATCCTGAGTCCGGTTCGTGCCTCCCTCTACGCGCAGTCCGCGCCCACGCCGGACGCCGTGCTCGCCCAGGTGCCGTTGCCCGAACCATCGGTGAATGCCCTGCCGCTGCCCGAAGACCGCGGCGCCGCCGACCTGGAGCAAACCATCAAGCGCCTCCGAACCACGGCCAGCGTGCTCTTCATCGTGCCCCATCCCGACGATGAAGATGGCGCGCTGATGACTTATCTTTCGCGCGGCCTCGGCGCGCGCGTCACGCTGCTTACCTTTACGCGCGGCGAAGGCGGCCAGAATGCAGTGGGCGCGGAAAGTTACGATGCACTCGGACTCATCCGTACCAACGAGCTGCTCGAGGCCGATCGATATTATGGCGTTCGCCAGCTCTGGGGCACCGAGGTCGACTTCGGATTCTCGAAAACGCAGCAGGAGTCGTTCGAGAAGTGGGGGCACGATCGCGTGCTTTATGACGCGGTTCTCGCCATTCGCTTAGTGCGCCCGCAGGTGATCGTGTCGACATTTGTTGGAGGAGTCAGCGACGGCCACGGCCAGCACCAGGTGGCAGGCGAAATCGAGCAGGAGGCCTTCAAAGCCGCTGCCGATCCCAGCGTTTTTCCCGACCAGTTGCGGCCCGTGAAAGACGGAGGCCACGGATTGCAGCCGTGGCAGGCGCTCGCAGTGTATTCGCGCGTGCCGTTTGCACCCATAACCAATGGTCAGATGCTCGACTACGCCACCGGAAAATGGACTCCGGCACGGTTTCGCAATTACCTCACCGGCCAGTGGATCGAAGGAGATCTCCCGGCCGACGTAACGATGCCCGTGGGCACTTGGGATGCAGTGCTGGGCCGCACCTACGTGCAGATTGCGCGCGAAGGCTGGGGCCAGCAGAAATCGCAGTACGGCGGCGCAAACCCGGCCCTCATGGCTCCAGACTCATCGAGCTATCATCTGTGGGCCGCTGCACCCTCAGCCGCTGCTGCCGGCGAAGAGAAAAACGATTCGAGCCTGTTTTGGAATTCCAAAGTTCACATCGCCACCACGATCTCTGGGCTGGCGAAACTCGCCGGCAATCAGCCGCCGCAGTGGCTCAGCGACGAACTCGCCAAAATCGACACCGGCCTGAGCGCCTTCGCGGCCGATTGCAAAAACCAGAGCGGCGTTGGAGCCGCGCACAATCTGGTCCCTGTCTATCGTCAGGCACTTGACCTCTATGCGCGGATAAAGTCCAGCGACCTTAACCCCGAAGCAAAAGCGAATCTCGAGTTCGAACTTGGCGAAAAGATCGATCAGTTCCAAACCGCGTTGAAAGATCTGCTTGGCCTCGACATGGTTGCGTTCACTACAGGTGGCCGCAGCGGCCAGGGCCTAAGTGGTAGCCGCGGCGCCTCGGCCGATGAAACCGCGCGCAGCGTTTGGCCGGGCGAAGACTTCAGTGTTCGCGTGCATCTTGCGCAGGGCCTGGACGCAGCCTCGCTGAATCGCGCCTGGCTTGAGAGCGCCGGCGCGGCGTGGCAAACTGACGATGCTGCCGGCCCAATCGACGCGCAACAGGCCGCCGCTCCCGCGACTGACAGAAGTTTCCGCGTGCATGTCCCCACGAACGCCGCGCCAACCGAGCCCTATTTCACGCGGCCCAACACGGAGCAGCCCGTCTACGACCTCTCGAACGAAGCTTGGCGCGAGCGCTCCTTCGCGCCGTATCCTCTGTCGGCTTGGGCGGAGTTCACCTTCGATGGTGTTCCCATTCGCCTCGGCCAGGTGGTGCAAACACTCGGCCATGTCACCGGCGTTGGCGGAGTTTATCAGCCGCTTGTGGTCACGCCTGCAGTTGGCGTGCGCGTGCAACCCGAGGCGCGGATTCTTCCCCTGGACAATTCGCCGCTGCCTGTCAGCGTCACGGTCGAAGCCGAACATGCCGCCGACGGCTCTGTCGATCTTCAACTGCCCGAGGGTTGGCGCTCCGATCCGGCGCAGCGCGAGTTCCATTTGAAGTCGGCCGGCGACTCCGAACCGCTCGTCTTCTCCGTGACGCCCGCCGGCGACGTGGCTGCGCGCGCCTACGCCATCAAAGCCACTGCGCACGTTGGCGATCAGAGCTACTCGGTGGGTTGGCAGAGCATCGGCTACACCGGCCTGCTTCCTTATAACCAGTACGAGCCGGCGGAGCTGCGCACGCGCAAAATCGACGTCAAAGTTCAGCCCGGAATGCGCGTCGGCTACGTGATGGGAACCGGCGATCATGTGCCGGAAGCCATCGCGGCGCTCGACATCACGCCTCATCTTCTCAGCGACGACGAACTTGCCACCGCCGACCTCTCGCAATGGAACGTGATCGTTGTCGGCATCCGCGCTTACTCGGCGCGTCCCGCGCTCGCCGCAGCCGAATCGCGCCTGGAGCATTTTGTCGAAGGTGGAGGAACCCTGATTGTGCAGTACCAGAGCGACACTTTCCCGGCCCCGCTGCCCGTCACCATGGGCCGCTTCCCTGAGCGTGTCGTCGATGAGCAGGACCCCGTCAAGCTGCTCGACCCCACAAATCCGCTGCTCACCTGGCCCAATCGAATCTCAACCGCCGATTTCGACGGATGGTTCGAAGAACGCGGTCACGGATTCCTCGATCATTGGGATCCCGGATACACGGCGCTCACCGAGACCGCTGATCCGGGCCAGGATCCGCAACGCGGCGGCTTGCTCGTTCTGCATCGCGGCAAAGGCACCTACATTTATGTGGCGTTCGCGCTCTATCGGCAATTTCCGGAATTAGTTCCAGGAGCGTATCGCGTCTTTGCGAATCTGCTCAGCGCCGGCAGCGAACCGTCCGCCCAATAAATCGCTCCTCATTTCTATCGCAAACAACGTTCTTCGCGTCGCCCGCGCTGCGCGATCTATATGCCGGCGGCAACACCAGCGCAGCAGCCACTGCCTTCGTGCGTCAAGATCATTCGCTGACAATTTCCTCAAAAATACGCAAGAAAAGCGAATTACTTGTGAATAGACGATGAATTGTCACGGCAGCTACGCAATTGGATGCATGCGTGCTGAGCGCACTGTGAATTCTGCGTGAATTCGTCAAATCTTAATCTTGCTCTGCGAGGCTTGGATCGGCAGCAAAGGGGAAGTTTTGCTGGCGCGAGACTTCCTATCTGAACCCTCCCCTAATCTTCGCGCCGATGGGATACCGCAGATTTTTCCATTCATCAATGCGTCCGGGATGCAGAAGCGTCATGCGTCCGTCATGCACGGGGGCGCTGACACCTTCCAACACAATTCCATGAGGAAAAGAGAGGCCCAAATGAAATTGACAGTCAAAGCGGCTGCCGTTGTATTTCTCGCAGCCGGTCTTGTTGTTTCGCACGCACAAACCAGCGGCTCCACGCCGCCGGCCAAGAAACACGCAGCGGCCCACAAGACCGCCGCGCCCGCTGGTCCCACTGTGCAGGAGCAGATCGACCAGATGAAGCAGCAATTCCAGGGCGAGATCGACAGCCTGAAGAGCGATCTGTCTGCGAAGGACGCAGAATTGCAGCAGGCGAAGCAGGCTGCTGCCGATGCACAAGCTGCAGCGGCCAAAGCTGAAGCTGCGGCCAACGCGCAACAGCAGGCAGCCACTGACAACGCCGCGGCCGTTTCAACGCTGCAGAGCACCGTGAGCGACCTTAAGGCGAATGCAATTTCGCTGGCAACCACTGTTTCAGACGAGACCACTGCCATCAAGAAGGCGGTCAACAGTCCTGACGCCCTCCATTACAAGGGCATCACCCTCTCGCCCGCCGGCAGCTTCGTGGCGGGTGAAACAGTGTGGCGTCAGGGTGCTACGGGCGGCGACATCAACACAGCGCTGACCGGCGTTCCGCTCGCCAACTCGGAGGCAGCTCAGTTGAGCGAGTTCTTCGGTTCTGGCCGCCAGTCTCGTGTCGCCCTCAAGGGTATCGGCAAGCTCAACAGCGCAACCCTCACCGCCTATTACGAGGCTGACTGGCTGAGCGCCGGTACGACCTCGAACAACAACCAGTCGAACAGCTACACCTTGCGCCAGCGGCAAATCTGGGGCGATGCCAAGTTGGCGAGCGGATGGGATTTCTCGGGCGGCACGGGCTGGTCGCTGGTAACAGAAACCACGCAGGGCCTGACGCGCGGCACGGAAGTCCTGCCTTCGACCATCGATGCGCAATACTCCGCAGGTTTTGTGTGGGGCCGCCAGTACAGCTTCCGCGTCTCCAAGGATTTCGGCAAAGCGTTCTTCCTGGGCGCTTCAGTTGAGAACGCCGAGACGCTGAACGCGTCCGGCCAAAACACGCCGACCAATTATCTGCTTGGCTCAACGGGGACCGGCGGCGGCCTCTATAACAACCAGTCCAACTACTCCTTTAACTACACTCCGGACTTTGTGGTGAAAATCGCCTTCGAACCCGGCTGGGGCCACTGGGAGATCTTCGGCATCGAGCGCAACTTCCGCGATCGAATCTATCCCTGCGCCACTCTATCAGCCACCTGCACGGTGCCGACGACGGCCACGCCGACCAATAGTACGGCGACCGGTGCCGGCCTCGGTGGCGGCTTCCGCGTTCCGCTGGGCACCAAGAAGTTCGTCTTTGGCCTGAAGGGATTGTGGGGTCAGGGCGTTGGCCGCTACGGCTCCTCGACCATCGCCGACGTAACCCTGCGTCCCAATGCGGCGTTCTCTCCCATCCACGGCTTCTCAGCTCTCAGCACGATCGAGCTGAATCCGACCCCCAGGCTCAATATGTACTTCAACTACGGCGGCGACTATCTTGACCGCGACTACGTCCTTAGCGGCACAACTCAGGTCGGCTACGGGACGCGGAGCGTCAACATGTCGGGCTGCCTGGTAGAACCCACCACTCCAACAGTCGGCGCCACGGGCGGCGCACCCACCGCTCCCTCCAGCTGCGGCGGCAGCAACAAGGATGTGCAGGAGTTCACAGCCGGCTACTGGTTCAACTTTTACAATGGCCCCAAGGGCCGCTTCCGCCAGGGCCTCACCTACGAAGACATCCGGCGCGACCTGTGGTCTGGCGCGGGCGGCACAGCCAACCCTGGCAACGGCGCGCACGGCACCGACAACATGATCTTCACGTCGCTTCGTTACTACCTGCCGTAAGCTACTGTTCCAAACATCCGAAGGGCGGCCCGCAACAAGGGCCGCCCTTTTGTATTTGTCGCGGAGCAGCCTGTCTTATGAAATCGCTTGGCGCCGCCATTCAAATGCGACGCTGCTTACTTCTTTCCATGGTCTTTGAAGTTCAGCGCAAAGTAGTAATAAGTGTAAGAGTGGCTCGTTGTCACATTCGTAAGAAACTGGCCTCCTCCGAAGTAGCCGATGCCGCCGCCAAGGTTGAAGTGCTGATTAATCTCGTACCACGAATAGCCATCGATTTCCGCGCCCAAGTGGCGGCCGTGGTCGGTCTTGTTGCTCGCGATCGCACTTCCCGATGTGTTGTAAACCGAATCCAGCGCATCGGCCACCCAATCGTCCAGGCCTTGCGCTGTAAATGTGAGGCGCCTGTGGGGTTCAATAGTGGCTCCCGCACGCACTGTCTCAATATTCTGCCAGCCGAACAAATCGACGATGCCAAAGCGATCATGAGCCGTCGGGTAGATCGTATCGAACGTGGTGTGCGCAGAGCTCGTCGTCGGATTGCGATTGCCCGTAGCGTAATCGTATTGCGAAAAAATGCGCGGCTTGGCACGAACATCGACGAACTGGTAAGAGGCGCCGGCCTGCGCAGCCCATGCTCGAATCGGCGCCGTTCCCACTCTGCCGTTTTCGACGATCACCTCTCCCGAATAGTTGAACGCGGCGTGAGTTTGACCTTTGAAGCGCAACCCAAAAGCCTTCTCGTCCTCCTTACCGGTGGCTTTGCCTACCGCCGGCTCCACGGTCTCTTTGGGCTGAATGCGCCACAAGAAGAAGGGTTCGAGGTTTGAGTGCCGCGCAAAAAGATCATCGATGCGGGCATAGGCGCCGTAGATGTTGTTGCCTTCCTGATGCGGGCTCACGCCATAGGGCTGAGGCACCACCGCCGTGGCGGCGAAAATGCCCAGATGCTCACGCTTTGCGTTCAGGTTCAGCACCGCTGCATCGTAGGAGCGAGCCTGGTTGCGCCATTCGGAGTCGGCAAGGATGGTGTTGTTGTAATTGATGATCTGACGGCCCACGCGCAAACTGAACCAGTGTTTCTCGGGCGCGCCGATCTCCACGTACGCCAGCTTCAGATCCCAGCGCACCGTATTCGGTGGCCCGACCGGCGGATTTTGGAAGCCCGAGCGCGCGTCTTGCACCTGCGCAGAAACCCGCAGCCAGCTTTTCGAATGCAGATCCACCTGGAACCGGAAGCGGTTCAACAGGTATGAGTCATCAACCCGTGCTTTGAAGCTGGAATTCTCGTAGCCCTCGTACCGGAATCGCTCCTCCGCCTGAACGTCGACCCAATCGGGCAGCTTCTGGTCCAAATCTGTTGCCGGCGCAAAGTCGTGAAAGTCGTAGGGAGCGGGGCTTGCAGTTGTACGAAAAGCGGCCCCATTCAGGAAGCTCAACGGGTTCGACGCCGGCCCCGTGATATATGCGCCGTTGTATCCCGACGTCGCGTTGCGTGTGGTTATGTCGTCCTGCGCGACCGCGAACGGCGTCGCGGCGAACAGAATAAGCGCAGCATAGATCGGCAGCGGTAGCCGGCGCAGCGAATTGGACGCAGCAGCACCAAGAAGTTTTTGCACCTTGTTCTCTCCATTCCGTTTTTTGGAGCTGAGTCTTGATGGCCCGCGTCAAAGTGCCCGCGAGCCCCGCCTGGAGTAGAGGAGCTTTATCGACAGGTGGGGAGACAACAAGGCCTGCGAAGAACGAGTTGAGCAGAGACCGAGAGAGTCAACCGGCGTAGAGAAACAGATGTAACAGCACCAAGAGCTTTTCGCACTTTGGATTCCCCTTTTGATTTTTTAAAGCTGGAATTTCGAGTTCGTTGTTCAGGACCTTTGGTCCCTGGGCCGCGGGGGCCTCAGAACTCTATCGACAGGTGGGATGACAACAAGTCATGTCAGTAGCTTTTTAATGTACCTGAAACGGTCGATCTCTCAAAGAGATTTGGTCAAATCGTGTCAGATTGCGAGATGCCCGGCCAGGGCCCGAAAACCTCCTCCAAACAAAGGGGCAGTCCACATTGGACTGCCCCTTTCATTTGGATTTCAACCTCAATCAACCCAAGCTTGCGCTTACTCCGCCGCTTCCACAGCTTTGGTCTGCGCCACGGTCCACTCCGGCGCGCCCACTTTGAAGCGCGCGAAGCGCCGCACTGTGATGTTCTCGCCGAGCTTCCCGACCTTCTGCGCGATCAGTTCCTTCACGCTGATGGCCTGGTCCTTGATGAAGGGTTGCTCCAGCAGGCAAACCTCTTCGTAGAACTTCGCCATCTTTCCTTCCACGATCTTCTCAATCACGGGCGCCGGCTTGCCGGTGGCCGCCGCCTGTGCGCGATAGATCTCCTTCTCACGCTCCAGATCTTCGGCCGTCACGTCCTCCGGCTTCACGTAGCGCGGATCGCTGGCCGCGATGTGCATGGCCACGTCTTTCAGCAGCTCCTGAAAATCCTCGGTCCGGGCCACGAAATCGCTCTCGCAGTCGAGCTCCACCAGCACGGCGATCTTTCCGCCAGCGTGGATGTAGCTGCCCACCGCGCCCTCGTTGGTCACGCGCGACGACTTCTTCTGCGCAGACGCCATGCCCCGCTTGCGCAGCACCACGAACGCCTCTTCCATGTTGCCCTTGGTCTCCTGCAAAGCTTTCAGGCAGTCGCCCATGGGCGCGCCAGACTTCTCGCGCAGCTCCTTCACTAATTTCGCATCGATCTTTTCAGTCACTGTAGTCATCTCTCTCTTTTTCCCTGGCCGCACACGGCCTATCTGCTCGATTGTGTTTAAGATTTCACAATCATGTTGCGCGCCGGAGAATTTCCGGCATAAGAAAAGCGTGGCCGTTATTCGGCGGCCACGCTCTTCGAATCACTGCGTGCTTGCGCGCCGGCTCCTTACTTGGCGCTCTCCGCCACTTCATCCTCTTCAAGGAGCGCCGCCACAGCCGCGGGCGCCTTGCGAATGCCGCCGCCCAAGGCAGCTTCGAGATCGACTTCCTCGCTCGGTGCAGACTCCGCCGAGATGGCCACGTCGCCCTCGGTGCCTTCGCCCGCAACCGCGCCCTCGGCTTCCACTGCCGGCGTCTCTTCCGTGAACGCCTTGTCGCCCAGCAGGTTCACGCCCTCTGCGGCCGAATCGGCCACTTTCGAGGTGAACAGCCGAATCGCGCGCAGCGCGTCGTCGTTTCCGGGGATCACGTAATCCACCACCGTCGGGTCGCAGTTGGTATCCACCACCGCAACCACCGGAATGCCCAGCTTGCGCGCTTCCTTCACCGCAATCGCTTCGTTATTCGAATCCACCACGAAGATCGCATCCGGCAGCCGCTTCATGGTCTTGATGCCGGCCAGGTTCGCCTGCAGGTGCTTGCGCTCGCGCTCCAGCTTGATCACTTCTTTCTTGGTCAGCAGGTCGTAGCGGCCATCCGTGGCCATCTCATCCAGTTCCTGCAGCCGCTTCACCGATTTCTGCACCGTCACCCAGTTGGTGAGCAGTCCGCCCAGCCAGCGCTGGTTGATGTAGGGCATTCCCGCCCGCGTAGCCTCTTCGGCGATCGCATCCTGCGCCTGGCGCTTGGTGCCGACAAACAGAATCGTCTTGCCGCTCGCGCACAGATCGGTCACGAACTTCGAAGCGTCTTTGAAGAGCTTCAGCGTCTTCTGCAAATCGATGATGTAAATTCCGTTGCGCTCGCCGAAGATGTATTCCTTCATCCTGGGATTCCAGCGCTTGGTCTGATGCCCGAAGTGAACACCCGCTTCGAGCAGTTCCTTCATGGTTATGTTTGCCAAAGTTCCTCCTTTTTTGGACTGCATCCGGGTGGTCGATGCCTGCGCCCGGATTTATCCCGCTTGCGCGGGAGATTTGTGAAACCAGCCAGTAGCTGTTAGCCATTAGCTTTTAGCCTGTCCGTGCTTCGTTCACTGCATCGGATTCCAATGCAGCCTTTTGCGCCTCGGAAAAGCTAGCAGCTAAAAGCTAAGAGCTAATAGCTCCCAGCAATCGCTTTAGCGCTTGCTGAACTGGAACCGCTTTCTCGCGCCCTTCTGACCGTACTTCTTGCGTTCCTTCTGGCGCGCATCGCGCGTCATCAATCCTTCGCCCTTCAGCAGCTTGCGCAGCTCGGGGTTAAACGTAACCAGCGCGCGCGCAACGCCCATCTTCACCGCGTCAGCCTGCGCGGCCACGCCGCCGCCGCTCACGGTCGTCACGACGTCGAAGCTCGCCGCGAGCTCGGCAACCGCCAGCGTACGCTTGGCGCTCACCCGCTGCTGCTCGGTCACAAAGTGCTCTTCGAACTTCTTGCCGTTTACCTTCCACTCGCCGCTCCCGGGACGCAGAAAAACGCGCGCGATCGCCGACTTGCGCCGTCCCGTCCCGTAATACTGAACCAGATCCTCTGCCATGCTTCGTTAGCTCCTAGCTTCTAGCCTCTAGCTGCTAGCTTGTCCTAGCCCCCAAGGGCTTCTTCGTTTGTTCCCTCGCCCCTTCGCTCCAGCAAGAAAAAGCCAGGAGCTAGAAGCTAGCAGCTAAAAGCTGCTTCTAAAGCGCAACCGGATTCTGCGCCGCATGCGGATGCTTGTCTCCGCGATAAACCTTCAGCTTCGATCCCATGGCGCGCCCCAGCTTCGTCTTCGGCAGCATGCCTTTGATCGCCTCTTCCAAAACCTTCTCAGGCCGGCGGTTGATCAACCGCGTGAACGACTCCTCGCGCAGACCGCCTGGAAATCCCGTGTAGCGCCGGTACATCTTGCTCTGGTCTTTCAAACCGGTTAGCCGAATCTTCTCCGCATTGATCACGATCACGTGGTCGCCCATGTCGATGTAGGGCACATACTGCGGATTCGTTTTGCCGCTCAAAATCATCGCGGCTTTGGTCGCCAGGCGGCCCAGGGTCTGCCCGCTCGCGTCCACCACATACCATTTGCGGCTCACATCCTTGCCGCTCGGAATAAACGTCGACATCGCTCTCTCTGCTTCCTTAAGAAAAATCTCTACTGCGCCCCAGAGGGAATCGGGTGCCCCATCCTGAACGCGCACTTTGCGCTTGGGATGGGATTGTGCCAACCAGCGCAACCCGCATTTGCCCGCGCGAAACGCGCAGACCCTGAAATCTACCCACTGCCAAACAAACCTGTTCGGGTGAGAAGCTGCGGATGTCTATAACCCTGGCTGCCCCGGACCACGTTCCTGCTTCCGCTTATCTGGTCCCGCCGCCGGTTGCCCGTTCCATCGGAGCCCGCTTGAACTCCGCGTCGGATAAGATCCGGGCGAGCACGCCAGAACGCGCACACCTTGACCCCAGGCACAACACCGCGCAAGACCTCTAGAATACTCAAAAATCAGGCCCAAGTCAATGAATTCGCTGCACCGGAACTGGTTCAAAACAGCCTCATCCGCCTCTTCTTTCCGCACCCGTCCCGTACTCCAGGGCAAAACACACGCCCCAATCCATCCCTTACCCCGTCGTTCTTTATTTTGAACTTTATTACTGACCGGCCAGTCGGTTTATAATGACAACACGAGGTGAATCACCATGGTCCCGCGTCCAGACGTTAGCGAAGAGCGAAAAGCTCAGATTCTCGACACTGCCGAGGAAGTCTTTGCCAGCAAGGGCTTCGACGGCGCAAATATGGACCTGATCGCCACCAATGCCGGCCTCAGCAAGGGAGCCGTTTACTGGTATTTCAAAAAGAAGGACGACATCATCGGCGCCCTCCTCGATCGTGTCTTCCGCCGCAGCCTCAACTCGCTGCGTGCAATCGCATCGCAGCAAGGCTCTCCGCGCGCCCGGCTTATCCGGATTGGCGAGCAGATTTCCAGTGACTACCAGGGCATGGAGCGTCTGATGCCGATTGCCCTCGAGTTCTATGCGATCGCTCTGCGCCGCAAGAGCATCCGCAAGCATTTGGGCGGCCTCTACGATGAGTTGCTTTCCATCTTGACGCCCGTCATCGAGCAGGGCATACAAGCCGGCGAGCTTGCCCCGGCCGAGCCCCGCCGGGCCGCAACGCTGCTCATCGCTTCCTACGAGGGCCTCGGCGTGGTGTGGGCCCTTTCGCCCAAGCTGGTGGAGTGGAGAACGCACGGTCCGCTGATGGCCGAGGTCTTGGTCCGCGGCCTGGAGCAGAGGTAGCCTATGCGGATTCTCATCTCCGGAGCAGGCATTGCCGGTCCAACACTGGCCTGGTGGCTTTACCGATTTGGATTTCAACCCACCATTGTCGAAAAAGCTCCAGCCCTGCGCGCTGGGGGCTACGTGATCGATTTCTGGGGCGCCGGCTATGAGATTGCCGCGCGCATGGGCCTCACTGCGCGCCTGCAACAGGTGGGCTATCACGTACGCGAAGTCCGGATCGTGAACCGCCACGGCCGCAGAATCAGCGGCTTTGGCACCGACGCCTTCTGGCGCAACACTGGCGGCCAATTCGTCAGCCTGGGCCGCGGCGACCTCGCAGCCGCTATCTGCAGCTTGATCGAGGGCAAAATTGAAATGCGGTTCGGCGACAGCGTCAGCGGAATCGTCGAACGCGAGCACGACGTCGTCGTCGACTTCAACAGCGGCCTGCGGCGCGAGTTTGACCTTGTCGTCGGAGCAGACGGGCTGCATTCCGGAGTTCGCGAGCTGGCTTTCGGCCCCATCAATCGATTTGAAAAGTATCTCGGTTGCAAAGTCGCCGCATTCACTGCGCAGGACTATTTGCCTCGCGATGAGGACGTTTACATGCTCCACTCGCAGGTCGGAGGTCAGGTTGCGCGTTTCTCCATGCGCGGCAATCGCACCATGTTCCTCTTCACTCTGGCCGATCAAAACCCCGCGATTGGCACGCTCGAAGATCAAAAGCGCTTGTTGCACGCCCGCTTTGGAAACAGCGGCTGGGAGTGCCCGCAGATTCTTCGCGCCCTCGATGCCGCCGATGAACTCTATTTCGACCGCGTCAGCCAGATCCGTATGGGAAGCCAAGGCGGCGCATGGAGCCGCGGCCGGGTTGTGCTTCTCGGCGATGCCGCATCCTGCGTTTCGCTCCTCGCCGGCCAAGGGTCCGCGTTGGCAATGACAGCCGCTTTCCTGCTCGCCACTGAACTGCGCAATTGCGCCGGCGACTACCGCGCCGCATTTCGCGGCTACGAGGAACGATTCGCCGCCTTCGTCCTGCGCAAGCAAAAATCGGCAGTACGGTACGCGGGCGCCTTCGTCCCCCGATCCCGCGCCTCTGTTCTCTTCTGGAACCTGATGATGCGTCTGATGAATTTAAACCTGGTCGCGGATTGGGTTGTGAAGGGAGACTTGGCAGACCATATCGAGCTCCCCGCAGTCACAGCGCCAGCCGGCAACGCAAGCGCAATCTCGTAGCCCTGCAACTCCAGACGGTGAAACCCGCGCAGTCAGTGCCTTTCCAGGCGCAGATGGGACGCTAAACTGGCGAGGCCTCTGTCATTCGTTTATTGGAGGATCGAATATGCTCGTTGTCGACGCGCAATGCGAGAATCGTCGGGTCTTTGTCGGCACCTTCTGGGGTCAGCTGGTTTCGTCCATCATTTGGCTGGCCTCGGCCGCCCTCGCCACATGGAGCACTCCCAGCGCGGCAATCTCAACCATTGTCATCGCCGGCTTCTTCATCTTCCCCCTCACGCTCCTCATGCTGCGCCTCTCCGGCGGACCCACATCGCTCAGCAAAGAAAATCCGCTGGGCAAGCTCGGCATGCAGATCGCCTTCACGTTGCCCCTCACGATGCTTTTGCTCGTTCCCGTCTGCGACTTTCGCCTGAATCTCTTTTATCCCGCGCTCCTGATTCTGCTCGGCGCGCACTACCTGCCCTTCACGTTTCTCTATGGGATGAGAATGTTCATTCCGCTTTGCGCGATCCTGGTCTTCAGCGGCGTCGCGATCGCATTCCGGTTCCCCGATTCGTTCTGCCTCGGCGCCTGGATCGGCGGCGTAACGCTGTTTGTTTTTGCATGGATCGGCCGCATGCAGGCTCGCCGCGAAATTCGCGCCGGCGCCTAGCGATCAACCCAGGGCCGCGGAGGATTTTAGCGCGAAATGCGGTATCCTGATTGAGCGCGCCCGTAGCTCAGCTGGATAGAGCGAATGCCTCCGGAGCATTAGGTCGGGAGTTCGAATCTCTCCGGGCGCACCACTTCAGGCAATGTTCACAACTTACGTTCTTCGAAGCAGAACCAGTGGCCGCCTCTACACGGGCTCCACGGAGGACTTCGAAAGGCGCCTCCGCCAACATAATTCTGGCCTTACACGCTCAACAAAAAATCGTGGGCCTTGGGACTTGGCATACAAGGAAGACTTCGCGACTCGGAATCAGGCAATGGCGCGAGAGCGGTTCTTCAAATCTGGCGTCGGCAGGGAAGAACTGGGGCGCATTTTGCAAGCGCGCCCGTAGCTCAGCTGGATAGAGGGCGCCGCGGCGACCCTCCCGAGCATTAGGTCGGGAGTTCCCCGCCGCGGCGGGTCCGGGCGCACCACTTCTCGCAAGCGATCCCGAGCATTAGGTCGGGAGTTCCCGGCCGCGGCGGGTCCGGGCGCACCATCTTTTGGCGGCTTTCTTACTGCCCCCTCAACGCCTCTGTTGCCCAATATTGTCGGTTTGCAGCGTCCAGCGATTCTCAGCTCAGCAGAATCTTCCGCGCCTCGCCCTCCGGATCGTTCACCATTCGAATCTGGTTGTCCCAGACCATCGTTTTGTTCGTATCCGGATCGGTCGGCTCCCACGCAATGCCCGGCTGTCCGGGATTCCCGGTTCTGGCAAAATTCGCCCAGGATTCCGCCATCTTCTTCGCCAGCACCTGCGCTTCGGGCGTATTTCCCGTTCCCTGCTCGCACCGCTTGGTGTTGTCGAAGCAGAATTGCAGCTCCGCGGTGTGCCACGCGCCCGCCACTCCATCCAGCATGGGCGATTGCCACGTGAAGTAATACGCATAGGCCGGCGCAGCTTTTTGGTCATGTTTCAATTTGGCCATTTTGACAATGTTGTTGCGCATCGTCAGCGAGTTCAACCCGAACGCGCCGCTGCACATATAGCTGAGCGTGCGGATTGCCTTCTCCGGATGCAGTTTCTTGAGCGTAGCGACCAGAGCAGTTGCTTTGTCGTCGCCATAGGCTTTTACGAGGTCGGCATGCCACTGTTCTTCGGTTGGGTTGTGAGACATCTGGTTGCCTTCTTCGCTCACCGAGCCAAGCAGCATCGGGACGTCCTTCGAAGTATCCGGTGCGGCATCGAAGAATGACCGCATGTTGATCACCTTCCCATCGAGACATGGCGACCAGCCCACACGCGCCGGCCCCGAGAAGAATCCAGCCCCAGGCCGGAATGGTGGATTGATCTTGGCCACAGCGGCATTCCCCGCTGCCGACAGCTTCGCCCAATCCATCTTCTGCAGCGACGCAATGTCATTCGGCGCGAGACCCAAATCCTTCATCATTTGCCGCGCCACTTCCCGCTGCTGCTCTTTGGTCGGAATGTTGCCGCCGCCACCCGACTGCACAGACGCGCGATGGATGAGCCCCTTTGCCGAGGGCATGCCCAGCAGCGTCGTCACCTTCGATCCGCCGCCCGACTGCCCATAAATCATCACGCGATCGGGATCGCCGCCGAAGTTCGCAATGTTGTCGCGCACCCACTCGAGCGACGCCACCAGGTCCGTCATGCCTACATTCGATGAGTCCTCGTACGCCGACCCGCCAATCTCCGACGCGTCGAAGAACCCCAGAATGTTCAGGCGATGATTCACCGTCACCGACACCACGTCGTGATGCCGCGCCATCTGCGCGCCCTCCTGCGAGGGCAGCTCGTACGACGATCCAAAGCTGTATCCGCCCCCGTGGAAGTAGACCAGCACCGCGCGCTTGCCCGTCAGGCTCGGTGTCCACACGTTCAGCTTCAGCATGTCTTCGTTCTGGTAGCCGTCGTCCCAATCCTGCAGGAACGTCTGCTCGATCGCGGTCCAGGGATGAAGATTCTGCGGGCAGTTTGCCCCGTAGATCAGCGCGGGATATTCGTCCTTCCACGGCACAGGTGGCTTTGCCGGCAGCCAGCGATTTTCGCCCGCCGTGTTCTGCCCATAGGGAATGCCCTTGAACGTGAACACTCCGCCATCCAGAAATCCGCGCACCGGCCCGTATTGCGTTTTGGCCACGGCCGAGCGCGGCGTCGAGCAGTTCCCCGGCTCCTGGTGGACGCCTGTCTTGACGCTGTCTGAGGCGCGCGCGTCCTTCGCCAGTGCAATTCCCACGCCCGCGGCGGCTGAAAGTTTGAGCGCTTCACGCCGGTTCAGGCGGATGCTGTTGTTCGAATCCTCTGCCATGATCAATCTCCTTGTGTTTGGGCTTTTCGGGAACTCTTCGGCGGAGCTTGCGAAATCATCCGCCACGGGCGTTTGCGCGCAGGATTTCAAGGCACGCTTTTGAGAAAACGTATTCCGGAAAGCACACTAGAAGACGCCGCCTCCCGCTGTCAAGATCGAAGGCGTGGCTACTGAGCAAAGAAGCTGGATCTCTGGCCCAGGCCTTTCACGCGACGGTTCGCGAGCCGGTGTCGGCCATGCCGGCCGGCTGCAGTTTGCAGGCCATCAGCTCTTTTGCTTTCTGGGCAATGTGTTCCGCGCTCACTCCGAGTTCTTTCACCAGTTCCCAGGGCGCTCCGGAATCGCCGAAGCGGTCCTGAATGCCAATGGCGGCAGTGATAACAGGATGGCCGTAAATCCTTTCGCTTGAAGTCAGCACTGAACTGACCCTGCCCGCCAAAGCACCCACCTGGTGTTCCTCCGCGGTGACGATCGCGCCGGTCTCGATTGCCGCCCGGATAATGGCCTCCGTATCGATTGGCTTAAGGGTGTGCATGTTGAGAATGCGCGCCGTATAGCCAAACTCGTTGCGCAGGATCCACGCTGCGCGCATTGCCTCAGGCACCTCGGGACCGCAGGCGATGATGGTCACGTCTTCCCCTTCATCGCTGCACTCGCTATCGAGTTTTGTCTCGAAGGCGTCGATGAAGTTGGCCGAAGAATGACGCAGCCGAATGCGGTTGGCGTTGCCGAAGATGAACGGTGTCGCCTGAGTGGTTACGATAGGCGTGGCTTCGCGCGCAAGGCGAATGTATTTGGGTCCCGCGCGCTCCAGCAGCAGATAAGTGGTTGCCTTTTGTGCCTCGACCACGTCGCAAGGCACAACTACCGCCATGTGAGGCAGGCCCATCATTGCGAATAAATCTTCAAGCGCCTGGTGTGTAGCGCCGTCGGGGCCTACTGAGACTCCGGCGTGGGCGCCGACGATCAAGACATTCAGGTTGGAGTAACAGACAGAGACACGGATCTGGTCCAGGTTGCGCGCGGCAGAGAATGTGGCGTAAGAGCCCACGACGGGCAGCTTGCCTTCGCGCGCAAGCCCTGCCGCGGCCGAAGTAGCGGACTGCTCAGCGATGCCCATGCTGAACCAGCGCGCGTTGCGTTCCGGCTTGCCCGCATGGAAATCGCTCATGGTGATCGATCCCGAGATGTCCAGCCCCAGGCATACCACGCGTTCATCGCCGCCGTTGGCGGCGAGGGACTTCCCTAATCCCTTGCGCGTCGGCTCCATCGCCACTCTCATGGAGTCGCCCGCGTTCCACCAGTAATCGCGCGAGAAGTGCGGCATCGCCGCTTCCAGGCTGCGTTCGGCTTCCGCTTGGAAGTCCGCTGCTTTCAAAAGCAGTTGTTCAACGGGAATGCGATCCGCGAGGCCCAGATCGCGCAATGCCGCGGCGAGTTCTTCACGATTGGGCGCCTTGCCGTGCCATCCGGCCTGGTTTTCCATGAAGCTTACGCCCTTGCCTTTCACGGTATCGGCCAGGATGACCACCGGTTGTCCCTCGGCCACGATGGCTTCTTCAAAGACCTTCACCAGCGCCGCCATGTCGTGGCCATCGACGCGCACTACCTTCCAGCCAAAACTCGCATACTTCTCTGCCAGCGGCTCCACCGACATCACGTCTTTGACCCAGCCGTCGATCTGCAGGCGATTGCAGTCGATGACGGCGATGAGGTTGTCCAAGTGGAAGTGGCCGGCTTCCATGGCCGCTTCCCACACCTGCCCTTCCTGCTGTTCGCCATCGCCCATCAGGCAGAAGACTTTGTGGCGTTTGCCGTCGAGACGCGCCGCCAGGGCCATGCCTACCGATAGGCTCAGCCCCTGGCCCAGCGAGCCGGTTGAGACCTCGATCCCCGGCAGTTTGCGCCAATGGGGATGCCCTTGGAACCGCGACCCCAATTTTCGCAGGGTCACAACATCCTCGGGCGCGTAGAAACCGGCAAACGCCAGCCCGAGGTAAAGGCTCGGAGCCTTGTGGCCTGCGGACCAGACGATGCGATCGCGATCCGGCCATTCCGGATTGGCTGGGTCGTGGCGCGCGATTCGCAAATACAGTGCGGCCGCCACGTCCATGATGGAAAGCGTGCTGCCGGCATGCCCTGAGCCGGCCGCACAAAGCGCCACCATATCGTAGCCGCGCATTAAATTGGCGGCTTCCTTCAATTGTTCGATCGTATATTCGCGAACAACCGTCCCATGAACGGAATCAATCAGAGCCATTCACGTTCTCCTTGCAGATCAACTGCGGAGTGAAAAAACTGGGGACATTGAGCCGCGAAAGGTTCACGATTTCATCTCCGCCTGGAGCGATCAGAGATATTGCTCCGCCCAGTGGTTGATCCTTTTGAGCGCCAAATCCAGTTGGGCCACGGAATTGGCCACGCTGAAGCGCAGATAGCCCTCGCCGAACTGTCCGAATGCAGTCCCGGAGAGCGCTGCGACGCCGGCACAGTTGAGCAACGAGTCTGCCAATGGTTTCGATTTCCAGCCCGTCTTCTCGATGTTGGCAAACACGTAGAAGGCGCCCTTCGGCATGCGGCTGGAGAAGCCCGCGATGCGATTAAGCCCTTCCACAAAGAACCGGCTGCGGCTTTCGAACTCGGCGCGCATCCGATCTACTGCAGCCTGGTCGCCGGTCAGTGCAGCGATGCCGGCCTTTTGCGTGAAGCTGGCAGTACATGAATTCGAGTTGGTCATCAGCCGCGTAAACTGGGCGGCCAGGTCGGCACGCATCACTCCGTAGCCCATGCGCCAGCCGGTCATGGCATAGGTCTTTGAAAACCCATCCAGCAGAATCGTGCGGTCCCGCATCCACGGCAGAGACATGATTGAAAACGGCTCGCCCTCGAATTGAAGCCGGCTATAGATCTCATCCGACAGGACCATAATGTTGCGGTCACCGACGGCCTCGGCAATCCTCTCAATGTCGCGGCGCGACAAAACCGCGCCGGTTGGATTCTGCGGAGAATTCAGGATGATGAGCCGCGTGCGGTCCGTGATCATGGCCTCCAGCTCCTCCGCATCGACCGCGAAATCGCGCTGCTCGCGTAATCGAATCGGGACGCCCGCGCCGCCCACATAATTGATCATCGATTCGTAAATGGGGAAGCCTGGATTTGGATAGATCACTTCGTCGCCATGGTCGATCAGCGCCAGCATGGCGTAGAAGATGATCGGTTTGCCTCCGGGAACCACCACTACTTCATCCGGAGAGATGGATACGTTGCGCGTGCGGCTTACATCATCCGCGATCGCCTGGCGCAGATCCGGCAGTCCGGCAGATGGGCCGTAATGAGTCCATCCGGAGCGAAGCGCAGCTGTTGCAGCCTCCACGATATGCGCGGGCGTATCGAAATCGGGCTCGCCGATTTCCAGGTGCACAATGCTCTTGCCCTCGCGTTCAAGCGCTCTGGCCGCATTCAACACCTCGAACGCGGTTTCGGTCCCAAGGCGGAACATACGGGGGGACAGAACCAAAGGGTGAACAGCCGTCTCTGTGATCATGGCCACGGCTCCCGGCTCGACCCGCTCTTACCGGCGTCTACCGCACACATTGGGATCAAGCCTCAAACGGGCAGAGATTTTAGGACTGTGGATACTCGCAGTATGTGACCGCAAACACCATCGGGAAACAGGCGATTCCCAAGGCCTCCATGCAGCGTTTGCGATGATGAGGAGTCTTTACGAGCGAACAGCGAGCGGCTGTTCCATGCAATGGTGGACGCGGTAGGAATCGAACCTACAACCTGTCGGTTAAGAGCCGAATGCTCTGCCAGTTGAGCTACGCGTCCAGAGGGTTGGAAGCCGCGCCTTAGAGCGATCTTACGCGGCCTGTGCGCGGCGGAAAATCCCTCACGCACCTTGAAAAATATACCATAGGCGCGATGCGCCGCCCAAACGCGCGAACTGTGAATTTGCGCGGTCTTTGCTCAACGAACCGGCGTCGGCCCGGTTGGATTCTCATCCGATTGGGAGCATAATCATGCCATGGCCACGCTCCCCATCGAAGAACCTCTCGTGACGGTCAAAGAGTACCTTGAAACCGTCTACGAGCCCGACTGCGACTACGTGGACGGGAGGGTCGAGGAGCGGAACGTGGGCGAGCACGATCACGGGTATTTGCAGCTGCTTTTGGGACACTTGTTTATGACCAACCGTGACGTCTGGGGAGTCCGTGCCGTCACCGACGTCCGCACGCAAGTAAAGCCGACGCGATTCCGCTGCCCTGACGTTTCCGTTTTGCGCAAGGGCGCGCCCCGGGAGCCGATCATCACCCACCCGCCCTTGATCGCGATCGAAATCCTGTCGCCCGAAGATCGCCTAAGCCGCTTTCAGGTCCGCATCGACGACTATCTCGCATTTGGCGTCGAAAACATATGGGTTCTCGATCCTGCTACTCGCCGCGCTTGGACCGCGGACGCCCAGGGACTGCATCTGGCTCAGACGGGCGAGCTAACCGTTCCGGGAACGCCGATTCGCGTGGTGCTCAACGAACTGTTCGCCGAGTTTGATCGGGCTTAGTAGTTTTTGGTGAGCGTGGCGAGAGAGCTCAGATGCCCGAGAATGACGGCGGCGTTCCTCAAAAACCGATCAAGATTAGCTGGTGGAAATTAGCGGTTGGATTGATTCTGGTTCTGGTTGAAATCAAGAACTGGCTGACGCCCGATCGGGAAATCCCCGAAGCCTTAAGAGCCTCGAACGAGACACAGCAGTTCGCTATCTACGGCGTGTCAGTCGCAATCTTTCTGGTAGGGATTGGGTTCATTGCCGCTGGAATCCGCGCCATCTGGCTAAGACAAAAGTAGCCTACGTCAACCCAATTGCGCATGCGCTTCCAGGATTCGTGCCGTCACCTCTTCAGGAACGACGGAATTTCTACCCAAAATCGCGCGGCTCAGCTTTTCGTCGCCACGCGAATGTGCAGCTCCTTCAGTTGCTGCTCGCTCACCGGCGTAGGCGCGTCAGCCATCAGGTCAATCGCCTTTGCCGTCTTCGGAAACGTGATCACCTCGCGCAAGTTGCCCGCGCCCGCCAGGAGCATCACAATGCGGTCGAGACCCAGCGCGATGCCGCCGTGCGGAGGCGTTCCGTATTCCAGCGCATCAAGGAAGAATCCAAAGCGCGCCTTCGCGTCTTCCTCGCTGATCCCGAGCGAAGCGAAGATTTGTTGCTGCACATCCTTGCGGTGAATGCGGATCGATCCCGATCCCAGCTCCAGCCCGTTCATCGCGAGGTCGTAACAATTCGCGCGCACGCTCGCCGGATCACTGACCAGGTTCGCCATATCCGCCTCAATCGGGGCGGTGAAAGGATGGTGCGCGGGCATCCACTTTCCCAATGCAAGGTCGTACTCAAACATCGGAAAATCTGTGAGCCACATGGGATGAAAGGCCGCGCCGCCGTCAACCAGTTCGCTGGTCGCATTCCGAGCCGCCGCGCTTTGAACTACTTCATCGGTTACGCGAAAAGCTCCATGGAGCTCGGCATACTTCTTCGCCAGCTCCGCGCGGAAGTTTCCCGCGGCAGCATACACATTAATCTCGCGCTCACTCAATCGGCCGGGAAACTTGGTGTCACTCGCCTTGATATGGTGCGACGGGTCGCCCGCAACCACGATCACGAAATCCGCATCCGCCGCGCCCGCCAGCTCGCGCACCTTCGCCGCGGCCTCAGGAAAGCTCTTCGCCAGCCGCTTGAAATCGTCAATGAACTTCGCGCCCTTTTTCTGGTCGAAGAGCGGATGGTTATCCTCGCGCTCTTTGCGGCTCAGCTCGCCCACGCCGGGGATGCGCAGCGCCACCACCGGCAGAGCGGGATCGATCGCGAGCGTTGCCAGCGCCTCATCCGTGAACGCGGGCCGCACATCGGTCAATCCCGGCAGTCGCAGGTCCGGCTTGTCGGTCCCGAATCGCCGCATCGATTCGTCGTAGGTGATGCGCGGAAATGGAATCGGCAAATCGATGCCCGCCGCCGCAAATCCCGCCTTCATAAACTCCTCCACCGCGCCGAAAACGGTGTCCTGCTGCGGGAAGCTCATCTCCAGATCCACTTGCGTGAACTCGAGTTGCCGGTCGGCGCGCAAATCCTCATCGCGGAAGCAGCGTGCGATTTGAAAGTAGCGGTCGAAGCCGGAGATCATCAGGATCTGCTTGAAGATCTGCGGCGATTGCGGCAGGGCGTAGAATTCGCCGGGATGCACGCGGCTCGGCACCAGAAAGTCGCGCGCGCCTTCAGGGGTGCTCTTGGTCAGGATCGGCGTTTCGATCTCCAGAAATCCCTGCTTGCTCAGGCTCTCGCGAATCGCCAGCGTAATCTCGTGTCGCAGCTTGAAGTTGTGCTGCATCTCCGGCCTGCGCAGATCGATGTAACGATATTTGAGCCGCACTTCTTCGTTCTGAATGGCTTCTTCCGCGGGCGAAAACGGCGCGAGCTTTGTGTCGTTTAGCACGCGCAGCTCCGTCGCTTCAATCTCGATCTCGCCCGTCGGCATCTTGGGATTGATGGCGTCCTTGTCGCGCAGCCGCACCTTGCCCACCGCCGCAACAACATACTCTGGACGAACCTGCTCGCCCTTCGCATGGCCCTCTGGAATCAGATCGTGATCCAGCACCACCTGCGCAATGCCTGTGCGGTCGCGCAGATCGAGAAAGATAAGACTGCCGTGGTCGCGGCGCCGGTTCACCCAGCCCATCAACACCACTTGCCTGCCGGCATCGGCGGCGCGCAGTTCGCCGCACATGTCGGTGCGTTCCAGATTCCCTAAAAAGTCGAGCACTCGTTTTCCCTTTGCTTACACCGAGCCCATGCAGCAGCTCGTGATTTTGAAGCTGTTATCCTGAGCGGAGTCCCGCCCGAGCGGGACGGAGCCGAAGGATCTGCGGTTGCTTTTCGTTCGCCGCCGGCCGATCCAGATCACTTCGCCAGTTTCGTCGCGAGTTCTTTGCGCGGCACCTTCGACTGCACGCCGCTGGCGAAATCCTTCACAGTCAGGATACCGGACCGCACCTCATCTTCCCCCAGGATGACGATGGCGCGAGCCACCTTGTCGGCAGCCTCAAACGACTTCTTCAGCCGAAAACTGCCATCGCCCAATTCCACGCGCAGCCCCGTCGCACGCAGCTCGCGCGCCAGCAGCAGCGCAGCCGCGTTGATGCGCGCAAGAGCCGCCTCGTCCTTCGCATCGCCAAGCGGCGCAATATATGCGTCGCACTTTTCCGCGGGCGCTGCAGCGCCCGCAGATTCATGCGCCTGGAGAGTCAGCACCAACCGGTCCAAGCCGATCGCGAATCCGATCCCCGGCGCCTTCGGTCCGCCGATCGCCTCGCTCAACCCGTCGTAGCGGCCACCGCCAAGCAGCGCGTTCTGCGCGCCCAAACCACCGTGCGTGAACTCGAACGTCGTCCGCGTGTAGTAGTCCAGTCCCCTCACCAGCCTGTGATTCAGCTTATAGGGCACGCCCGCAGCATCCAGCGCCGCGAGCACCGCGGCAAAGTGTTTCTTCGCATCTTCGCCGAGCGAGTCGCCAATCTTCGGCAGCGCCTCGATGATCGGCTGATCCTCCGGCACTTTGCAGTCCAGCACCCGCAGAGGATTCGTTACGGCTCTTCGCTGGCAGTCGCCGCACATCTTCGGCGCAACATCGGCCAGCGCCGCCCGCAGCACCTCGTTATATTTCGCGCGATCCGCGCTCGACCCCACCGAATTCAGCTCCAGCGTCCATCCCTCGATCTTCAACTCGCCTAGCAGCGCGGCCAGCATCTCCAGAACTTCCGCATCGCGCAGCGGGCTCTCGCTGCCCGACGATGGCGGCCCGATCACCTCTGCGCCAATCTGCCAGAACTGCCGGTAGCGGCCCTTCTGCGGACGCTCTCTGCGAAACTGCGGCCCTATGTAATAGAGCTTCTGCAGTTGCCCGCTCTCGCCCAGCCCGTACTCAATGTAGGCACGCACGACGCCGGCCGTATTCTCCGGCCGCAGCGTCAGCGATTGCGATTTTTCCGATTGTGCCCGCGCCCGATCCTCCCACGTGTACATCTCTTTCGAAACAATGTCGGTCTCCTCGCCCACGCTGCGCGCAAACAAGGCTGTGTCTTCAAAGATGGGCGTGCGAATCTCGCCGAAGTTGTAGCGGGCAAAGACCGCGCGCGCAGTCGCCTCGACGCGATTCCACAGCTCCGTCTCCGGCGGCAGCAAATCGCGCGTCCCGCGCACAGCTTTCAGCGTGGCCATAACCTATCTAGTCTAAATGGGAAGAGAACGCCTGCAGAGTGCGACCCAAGGTGTCGCTGATGGCAAGATTTATCCCAGAACCCCGTCTGCAATCTTCATCCACCACCCCGACGCGCTCGCGTACGTGTGCACCACAAACATCTGGCACACGATCAGCACCGGCAACGCCACCAGATAGACCCTGTGAATGCGCCGGTCAACCACCAGATCGCGCAGAACGCCGAGGAAGATCACCCCATCCAAACACCAGAAGTAGAGGTTGTGATTGAAGATATAATCCTGCCGCCCAAATGCCGCATCGAGCAGGCAGCACGTGCCAATAAAGATGAGCCGGCGATGATACTCGGGCCTCTTTCTCCACAGAATTGCCAGGCTGATGAACGTTGCGAACACAACCATGTCGTACCAGGGAACAATCATGAACGAGTCAACGCCCGTCTCGCGCAGGGTATGGATGTCGAAACGCTCCATCACGATCGAGATCGTAATTCCCAGCGGCGCCATCACTGTGGCTAGCCCAGCGCCAAACCAGCCGAAGAACCGATGCCACTTCACGTTATGCGTCCGCACCAGCGCCGATTGAAAGATAAAGAATAGTACCCACATTGAGAATGCGGCTCCGTGAAACCAGAGCAGCAATGGGCGTGGAGGAGCGGCATGGATCAGGTTCTGCTCAACGGTATGGCTGAATCCCCACACCACGAGTCCCGCCACCAGGAGCGACATCGCGAAGTAGAAATACTTGTCTACGAATCCGCCGCGTCCACTTAGGTGAAACGCCGGACGCACTGCTGCGCTTTGCGACAAAGTTGCCATTGTTCGAACCTCGCTTCTGAAACTTGGGAGGAAATTCTGGCCGCACCCGTTGCGCCAGCAGGGGGGAAGTAGCGCAAGGCTAGCACACCGAAGTTTTCTCCTCAATCGAAAATCGCGGCCAAGCCGCTACACAGGGCTCCTGAGTGCCTGTCACGCGGCTTTGGGTTTGGCGGTTACCCGACTTACAGTTGGTGCTCTCGTAAACGCACTGAGATGGCCGTAAGTAACTTGATTTACTGGCATATCCAACGCAAATTGGTACAAAGGTAATTCAAATCATGGAACCAAAGGCATGAATACGACTATCGTTGTATTACCCTCGACATTTTACAAATGCACAAAGGTAATTATGAGACGATAAATCGCCACTCCCGATTTGCGCTCGGAAACGATGTAATACCTGCCGCTTCAACAAACTGCAAATCGAGAGCGCACCCCAACGTCGAACTCGCATTTTTGGCCCGCCGCGTGCGCGTCAAATCGAGCTTTCAAAATGGGGAACGACGTGAACGGAGCCGCGTATGCAATGCCAGACTGGACCCATTGATTTTGGTCAAGAATTCCTCGGCGACCTTCCGACAAACCGTCATCATTCACTTATAAATTTGGCTCTTCGGCCCCGGCTTTTGTGCGAGCTCGCCTTCGGCACTCTACTTCTATTTCCGTTCGCAGCGGCGCACGCGCAATTCGGAACGCAAGCGGTCGGAGCAACCACTGGCAATCAAGCGGTCACGGTCACGGCATCCACAGCGGGCACCGTCACCAGCGTCGAGATTCTCACGCTCGGCTCGCCCTCAGGCGATTTCGCTGCTGGCACAGGCACCGCCAACTGCGCATCGGCGACGCTCGCAAAAGGCGACACGTGCACGGCATCGGTCATCTTCACACCCGCCACTCCGGGAGTGCGCCTCGGCGCTGTCGTTCTGGTTGGAACGCCATCGAGCGGCCCAAGTCCGGCGGTCCTCGGCACCGCGTATCTCTCTGGTACAGGAAGCGGCGGCCTGGGCGTCCTGGTGAACGGCAATCTGTTGCCGGTTGCCGGCCAGTTCGGCTTGTACACCGCGGTCGGCGATGGCGGACCCGCTACCCAGGCCGAGCTCTATCTACCCAGCAGCGTCGCGCTCGATGGAGCCGGCAATCTGTACATCGCCGACAGCCTGCACAACCGCATCCGCATGGTCTGCGCCAGCGCAACCAGCGCAACCATTCAGGGAACCACTTGCGCCGGCGCGGGAATCATCTCCACCATTGCCGGTAATGGCAATCCTTCTAACACGGGCGACGGCGGCCCGGCGGCGAGCGCCACCCTCAGCGACCCGGCCGGCCTCGCACTCGATGGCGCGGGTAATCTCTACATCGCCGACAGTGGCAATGGCGCGATTCGCGAAATCTTCGCAGCCACCGGCGTCATCACCACCATCGCCGGCAACAGCTTGCACACCGTTTGCGGCGCGGCAAGCAACACCGTCGGCGACGGCTGCCCGGCCACACAAGCCACGCTAAATCAGCCCCAGGGCGTCACCGTCGATGCCGCGGCCAATGTCTACATCGCCGACACCAGCGATCACCGCATTCGCGAAGTCAACGCGACTACGGGCATCATTACGACCATCGCGGGCAACGGCTTCACAAATATGAACGGCACCGGCGGCTATAACGGCGACGGAATCACTGCCATTACCGCCGAACTCAACTTTCCCTACGCAGTTGCGTTCGATGCGTCCGGAAACATGTACATTCCCGACTCTGCCAACCAACGCGTTCGCGAAGTGGCCGCGGTCGGCGGCGTGATTACTCCCGCCAGCATCATCTCCACTTTTGCCGGCACCGGAAACGCAGTCGCCACGGATTGCACGGCAACGCCAGTGGCAGCAGGCGCGACCGCCGTGTGGTCACCGTCCGGCGTTGCGGTTGACGCCGCGGGCAACGTCTACATCGCCGAAACGCAAAACGCGGCCATTCGCAAAGTGAGCTCTGCCACGGGGCTCATCTCCACCGTCGCGGAGAATGGATGCGGCACCTATTATCAGGGCGGCCAATTCACGCCCGTGCAGCTCTATGGCCCGGTTGGTCTCGCCCTCGATGGCAACGGCAACCTCTATGTCGCGGACACGCTCAATATGGTTGTCCGTGAGCTGCAAGGCAACTTTACTGCTGTTAACTACACCGCCCCGGTGCGCCAGGGCAGCACGTCCCCCACACAGGACGAGCCCGTCGAAAACGACGGCAACGCCGCACTCGACCTTACCGCAATCACGCCTCAAGTGAACGCAGCCATCGATGGCACGGTGGCAAACTCCTGCACCAGCCCAGCGTCGCTGGCCGTCGATGCGGATTGCACCATCGGCGCGGTCTTCGCGCCCGCCGCCACGCCCACGCTCACCAACAATCAAACCGAGACGCCCAACATTGACGTCTATGAGAACTCGCAGCCCAGCATCGTCGCACCCAACTCGCCCCTCGACATTCAACTGGTCGGAACCGCCGAGCCGGTCAACTCCACAACCACCACTTTGGCCTCCACTCCCAATCCCTCCGGATTCGGGCAGAATGTAACCTTCACCGTCACTGTCACGACCGGAGCCGGAACTGGCAGCCTCACCGGCACCTTCAGCATCGCCGACACATTTGGCGGCAACACCACAACGCTCGCTACCGGCCTGGCTGTCAACGCATCGGGCGTCGCCACCTTCTCCACTACTTCACTCGCCGTCGGCCTCCACTCTCTCGTCGCCACTTACAGCGGCGACACCATGCACTTCACCAGCACCTCGTCTCCGGCACTCATTCAAACCGTGCTTGAAGGCACGGCAGTCAACCTCACTTCCACGGCCAACCCCTCCGCCGTGGGCCAGAACGTCACCTTTACAGCCACGGTCACAATCTCCGGCGGGGGCGGCGTAACTCCCGACGGCACCGTCAGCTTCATGGACGGCGCCACGCTCCTCGGCACGCAACCCCTCACCGCCGGCGGTGTAGCCATGTATGCGACATCGACGCTGACGGCGGGCGTCCACCAGATCACCGCTGTCTACAATGGCGACGCGTCCAACCAGATTCAGGGCAGCACATCCGCGGTTCTCAATCAGGATGTGCAGGCGCCAACAACCTCCACCGTTACCTCCAGCCTCAACCCGTCGTTCTACGGCAATGCGGTCACCTTCACCGCAACCGTTCTTCCCTCGGGCACAGCCGCGCCTACCGGAACGGTGAGTTTTCTCGATGGCGCTACGCAAATCGGCACCGGAACCCTCAGCGGCAATCCCGGTGTCGCAACCTTTACCACCAGCACTCTCAACATGGGAACGCACAGCATCACCGTCTCGTATCCGGGCGACTCCTATAACGGCCCGAGCGTCTCTGCGCCTCTGAATCAGGTGGTGAATCAGGCGCAAACCGCGACCACTGTAACCGCGGCGCCAAACCCTGGCATCGCCGGCGGTCCAGAGACGATCACTGCAACCGTCACAGTGACAGCCGGCGCTGGCACGCCAACGGGCACCGTCACCTTTACTTCGGGAGCAACGCAACTCGGCAGCGCGCCCGTCGGCGCCGGAGGAACAGCGGCAATCACGCCGGCGCTTGCGCAGGGAAGTTATCAAATCATCGCCACCTACAGCGGCGACACCAATAATCAGGGCAGTGCATCGGCGCCGTTGCCTCTGATCGTGAATCAGGCCACCACGCAGACCACCCTCGCCGTCGCCCCGAATCCAGCGCTGGTCCTCGCGCCCGTCACCTTCACAGCCACCGTAACCGGCAACGGGGGCGCGCCCACCGGCAGCGTCAACTTCCTCGCCAATGGCAATGTCATCGGCGCCGGTCCTGTGAACGGCTCCGGAGTCGCGACCTTCACCACTGCGACACTCGCAGCGGGCACGTATGCAATCACCGCCGTCTATGTGGGCGACACGAACGATGCGACTAGCGCTTCGGCTCCTGTCTCGCTCACGGTGGCGCTCGCGACCACGGCCACCGCCATCACGGTCGCTCCCGATCCTGCTGTCGTGGGAGCGGCAGTCACCATCACTGCCAAGGTCACCGGCAACGGCGGAACTCCCGGCGGCACTGTGAACTTCATCGCCAACGGCACCACGCTCGCTTCCGCAGTACTGACCGCAGGCACGGCCACGTTCACCACGTCCACGCTCGCTCCCGGCAACTACTCCATCACCGCCAACTACCTGGGCGACCCAGCCGACGCGCCCAGCACCTCCACCGCAATCAACGAAACCGTGGGTCTCATTCCGACCACCACCGGCCTCGGTTCCTCTTTAACCACAGGGCCGACTCCGCAAGTCGTGCTAGTAGCCACGGTTTTGAATAACGGCACAGGTGTCGCGCCCACTGGCACCGTCACCTTTATGAGCGGCACCACTACGCTGGGCTCGGCCACGCTGAATGCAAGCGGCGTTGCCACGCTCACGCCGAATCTCACCGCCGGCGTGAACTACAACATCGTCGCCAACTACAGTGGAGACGCCGATCACCTCCCGTCCTCGTCGCCGGCCGTTCAGGTCTCAGGCACGCCAACCATGTTCAGCTTGTCTGTGAGTCCCGCCAGCGTCACCATGGCGACATCCCAGAACGCCACCGTCTCGGTCGTCCTCACCTCGAATGGAACCTTCACTGACACCATCGGGCTTGGCTGCAGTTCGCTCCCCGCGGGCGTCTCCTGCCACTTCTCCAGCCCCAGCGTGAAACTGAACGCCGGCGCAACCACCAGCGTCCAGCTCACCATCGATACCAACAATCCACTGGGCGGCGGCAGCTCGGCAAGGAATACCCCGTCAAGCGGATCAAAGTTCACGCTCGCCGGCCTGTTCCTGCCGCTGAGCGCGCTCTTCGGATTTATCTTCTGGCGGCTCCGCCGTCGCAGCGCAGGATTTCTCACCGCAACGATGGTTCTGGTGCTGTCAGCGGCGGCCTTTCTCGCTACCGGCTGCAGCAGCTATTCCCAAAACACCGCCGCGCCCGGCAATTATATGATCCAGGTAACCGGGACGGGCCAAACCACCGACATCCAGCAGTACCAGAACGTTTCGCTCACAATTACGAAATAGACCCTTGGCGGATTGCGCCTACTGGACACGGGAAAACGATGATCGGCATGCATCATTTGAATTTCTGGCGGAGCCAAAGACCGAGTTCGCGGATTCGGCTGGCGGAGTTTCTCGTTCTGGCGATCGTTTGCGTTGCGCCGAATATTGCATGGGCTCAGGTCCAGTCTGCAGGCGATCAAGGCGGTCTCATCGTCTCTGCCGGCGCCATGGGCTCGGGCTATTATCTTCAATACGGCCAACAGAAGATCGCTGGCATCGCGGCAATCGTCGACGCCGATACCAAACGCCGTTTCGGCATCGAGGCGGAAGGCCGCTGGCTCGAATACCACCAGACGGCAAACGTCCATGCCGAAACCTACTCCATCGGTGCCCGCTACCACTTCGACGTCGACCGCTGCTCGCCCTACGCCAAGGGCCTCGTCGGCTTCGGCGACTTCAACTTCCCTTACAACTACGCTCAAGGGCGCTACCTCGTCGTGACAGCGGGCGCCGGCCTGGATTTTCACTGGACGCGCAGAATCTCGATTCGCGCCGTTGATGTCGAGTATCAGGACTGGCCCAACTTTACCTTTGGCAACATGAATTCTTTCGGCGTGAACGCCGGCCTGCGCGTGCGCATCTTCTAAGAACCTTCGGCTGTAGCTCTGGCGTCCTCGCCATGTAGCGCCGGCGTCCTCGCCGACTGTCGTGCATCTTGTAGCCCTGCTTACAAATCTGTCTTTGAAGGCGCACGACTTTAGTCGTGCCGCAAATCGCACAAAAAAGAGTGGCCTTTAGGCCCTGAGGGACGTTTCTTGTTATGCGGATCTCGCTCCACTCGAAAATTCCCTTCTCGTACCGCATTGGGATCTATCCGCCCCAATTCACGCCCAAATCGTGATTCGTGTCACCGTCCGCGGCACATTCCTGCCGATATTCTCTGAATCAGGACGCCGCAAGAGTGCGTCCGCAATCGAGGAGCAACCTTCCATGGCTTATGTCGTCACCGATGCCTGCACCAAGGATTTTGTTTGCGTGGCCGAGTGTGCTACCGCCGCTATCGCGCCCGCCCAGAGCGATCCCGTAGCCGCAACCGTCTCCCAGGTCTATATCAATCCCGATGAGTGCATCGACTGCGGCAACTGCGCCAGCATCTGCGCGCAAAATGCCATCTTCTCGCTCGATGAGCTTCCCGCTGACAAGGCCGACTTCGCAGACAAGAACCGCGCCTACTTCAACTAGGAAGAAGCTACTCTCCGGTCCGCCGCAACTCCTCGAGGCCAGCGTCGCTCAGTTCTGATTCGCCGGGGGCGCTTTGATCTGCGCTCCGGCCGTCGCCGGCTCTTGTGCCGCCGCGGGTGTTTGCGCGGCTGGCGTGGCTTGCGCTGTTGCCGCGGCCGGCGTTGCCACCGTTGCCGCTTCCACCGCGGGCATCAACGTTACCGGCAGCGTCAGTGTCTCCGCGTTCGCAGGATCGTCGCGCAGCTTCAGATAGAGCACGCCCTTCGTCACCGGATGCGGAACCACCAGCTCCGTCCCGGTAAACTCCGGCGGAACATTCACCGGGCTGTCGAACGACGCGGTCGCAGAAATTGACGTGGCCAGAAAAAGATCCGTCCCGCTCAGGACGCAAGGCTTGGTCAAAGCACGCGGGCAGCGCAGCTCCTTGAACCCGGGAATGCGCACCAGCGTACCCAATGGCACCCAGTTGCCTGCAGCGCCGCCCGCCGAAATCGCGCGCACACGCACGGGACCAAACGCCGAAGAGCCGAAGCGCGCCAGCGGTTCCAGGCTGGCCTCCGCGGTGTGCGCATCTTCCAGCATCAGGCTTCCATCGCTCAGTGCCAGTACTGTATGAAAGCTCGAATCGGCTGCGGCTACTTCGATTTTTTCGTCGCGCGGAAATTCCGCCGGAACATCGGATTTAAGAAAGAACACCAGCCGCCCATCTACGGGCAGGTCGGTCGGGCTGCTCATCGCCACCGGCGACGGCGATGCGCCATCCTCCTGGATGCCCTCGTTCAGGAGTGTCACGCGCGGGCGCGGCTGGTCCACGGTCACAGGCGCTTTCAGCGTGCGGCCATCTTTCAGCTCCACCAGTGCAACATAGGGCTTGCCCCCTTCCAGATTGTCGGTCGAGCCCGCGCTCGTCATCTCCAGCTGGTCCAGATTCTCTACCCGATTTAGCGTTGACGGCGTAAACGTGACCTCTCCCACCTCGGCCCTCGCCACCTCATCCAGGCGGGTCCCTTTCAGCAGCGCAATCTTGTCTCCGGAATTCAATGTCAAGCCATAGAGCGATGCTGCAGCGGCATAAGCCACCATCTTCAGGCGATCCGGCTTGGCCAGTCCGAACTCGCTGATCTCCAGGGTGACCGGCCCCGGCTCCGCATCGCTCAGCGGGATCGTTACCTGCATCTCGCTCGGCTTTGGCGATTTCCACGCCAGCGTCACCGCCGGATCCTCATCGATCTGCGCCGTCACTTTCTCGACGCAATCTGAAGTCTGGCCATCGAGTTCCAACGCATCGTCGCGGCCCACCACCAAAGCCGACCGGTCCGCCGCATCCACGCTCCACTCGCCCGGCTGCGCACTCACCAAATGGAATTGCGGCCCAACCCAATCGTCGAACCCCCACTTGCCACGCACCACTGCCGTGAGCTCTCCACTGGGCAACGCGGGAAACTTTTCAATTGGAACCAGCCCGCCCTTGTCCGCATCAACCTCCAGCGAAATGTCCTTAGCCTTTCCCTTACCGTCCGCAGGCTCCACATGCAGACTCAAGTCATGAGCCAGGTCGGTGGCAAAGATGAGTGGCGCTCCCTCGGCCGGCAGCACGAGTCCCGGCTTCAGCGCACAAAAATGGTCATCGGGGTTAACGGGATGCAGCGGCTGAGGCCGCGCGTTTCCCACCGGTGGCAGTGCGACCACAACCACCGACATGGGATTTCGGAATGAAGGCGGCATGTTCAGCCGCAAATTCAGGCTGTCGGCAGTGGGCAAAGCCAGCGCCGGAATGTATTGGAAGTGCGCCGTATGCAGCGACGACAGAATTTTCGCGATATCCACCACGGCGCCGACATAAGGGCTGTAGAGGCCGCCGCCCGCCATGGAGGACGAACTGATCGCGTTCATCAGGTTCAAAGTGTCGCCGGTGGCAAACTGGTTCATCAGCGATTGGGCGTTCGCATCGTCCAGCACCAATCCCTCTGAGTTTTGCGACAGGCACGGGGCTTGCTCTTCGGGCGGCTTATCGAAGCACGCCTCATTGATCTTGATTCCCAGGCTGCGCGCCGCCATCTCCGTGCGCTTCTTCAGTTCCTGAGGATCGAACTGGCTGCTCACCTTCACATCGTTCAGATAGGCCTCAAGCCGCATGCGCTCCCAGCTCGCAGCCTGTAGGTCCTGCGCGGCGCGCACGAACGAGCCCGGCCTCCCGCGCACCGTGTTGCGCAGCGTATTAAAATCGCCGCCCGTCTCCGGAGCAAGAAACAGCAGCGCCTGCTGCGCGCCTTCGGGAACCACGACAAAAACTCCTTCGTCGCGCGCCTCCCGCGTCCACGTTTCCACGCGCGTGAACCAGTCCGGCGGCGGAGGGTTGGTGGATCCGCGCAGGAATGCCACCACCAGCACAAAATGCGTAGCCTGGCTTTCGGGTAAATCAGGATGCACCCACAGCCGGTCGCCCGGCATCAGATTGGGCACCTCGGAGATCGGCAGCGTCACGTCTCCGCGCTTCACGTGAACATCGACTTTGGGCCCGGAAAGATCGAACGGCTGACCGTTGGCGCGCACGAACAACAAAGCAAAACAAAGGCAAAAAAGGAACTGCAAACTGCGGCGCATGCACTCATTTTACGAATCTCGGCGCCGGATGGCAGCAGGACTTTCGCGCCAAGCCAACCGGTGAACATTGCCGGATAAGGCAAGTTCATGGCATCTTGCGGTAAACAGGCTATTTCCTCAGAGATTCCCCCCAGCAATCCACCGCAAAAAATTGTTGTCACGGTTGAGGCGTGTGCCTATGATGGAACATTAACCGTAGCTTCAGGCGTTTTCCCGTGGGCCTATCCGCCTTTCAACCGAAAGGCACCGGCAAACATCTTCAGTCGTTGTCGCGCACTTATCGCTTTCTTATTGCTCTCAATAGAGGAGTCGAAACCCATCTTCCTCGTTCCAAAGAGCGCTTTGGGACTCTTAAATCGAAGGCTGCTGTTCGTGGTTGCGGCGCAGCGCCGAGCCGTAAAGGCAACTCGGCCGGTGATTGTTCTGTGTCCTCACCCCGAACGGCTGTATAGGGAGAACAAAGATGAAAATGACGCGGGCTGCCCAGAATTCTGTGGATAATGGCAATCTGACAATTCCTGCCGCTGAAGAGATTATCGAAGATGCATTAAATGAACTGGCCTATTCCCAGGATCCCGGGTTGGTGCGGGCGCTGCGTTTTCTGGCCCCTCCCGGATATCAGGCCATTGTTGAACTGTGCAGCGAAGATGGCCGCAGCAAGCGCCGCAGCGCTCTCGCCGACACGTGGTCGCCTGAAGAGGACGAAGTGCGCATCTATTTTGAGCGCGTCGATGGAGAGGAGCCCGCGCCACGCTTGACCCGCGTGCCGCGCGCCCCACGAGCCGTCGAAGAAGCTGAAGACATCGAAGATGAGGCATCGCCCGCCGATCTCGACGCCCGCGTGAAGGAACTCTGCACGGCGCTGGCTGAAGCTGAGCGAGGCGGCCACGCGTTCATCGCCCTTAAGTGGTTTCGCGATTCGTTCCTTCCCCGAAAGGCGTTTCGCTGGAATCAGAATCCGGAAACACGTCAAACCGTGCTGGCTGAGGCCATCCAGCGCGGAGCCGTGATCACAAGCAAAATCGCCAATCCGAAAACTCCGGCATATCCCACCACCACCATTCGCCTCAACCGCGCAGAAGCCGGCGTTCCCGAGGAGGCACAGCGCTTCCATCCGGTTGAAGTGCAGGGCGAGCCCGTTGGCGCGGCCATCGATGAGGATCGGGGGAGCTGATGAGCTTCTTCTTTCTGGACGCGACAGCTTTCGCCAAGCTTTTCGTGCGCGAACCCGGCACGGATGCGCTCATCCAGATGCTGGAGACTGTCGAAGACAATCGCAAGCTGATCTCTGCGGCAACGCCGCTTGAAGTGCACGCAGCCATCAAGCGCCGCGAGCGCTCCGGCCAGATCGACGCTCGGGCCGCCGCTTCAGCGCTCGAATTGTTACGCATTGAGGCGGGGCGCATGGTGCAGCAGCCCCTGAATCCGGGCGTATTGGAATCGGCGCGCCTGCTCCTCGATCGCACTTCCCTGCGCTGGCCTGAAGCTTTGCAGCTCGGCTCCGCGCTCGCAGCGCGCGACATGTTTCCCAGCACCGGAATCACCTTCGTTTCTTCATCTCTGGCCCTGCTCGACGCCGCAAAAGCGGAAGGCCTCGAGCCGCTCGATCCCTTAAGTCTGCCCGCCGTCGCAATCGCGCGGGAAACTGAGACCGTAAAGGCATCCGAGTAAGCCTGTGCCGGCCGCGCTCCTCCGCATCAAACCTGTTCGCATCGAACCCGTCTAATTGCCTGCAGGCCACCGCTGCTCATGACCCTTCCCCGGCTTCGCAATGTGTTCTTTGTTGCCGCTGCGTTCGCTGCTTTCCCGTTCTTCGCGCGCGCACAGGCTGTCCGCGCTTCTTCCCATCCCGCTTCTCCCGTGGGCCGATGGAAGACCGTCGACGACGCCACCGGCAAAGTAAAATCCATCGTCGAGATTCGCGAGCAGAACGGAACGCTCTCGGGAACCATCGAAGAACTCTTCGACCCTCCCGTACCCCATCCCACCTGTTATCTCTGCACCGGCGAACTGAAAGACCGTCCTCTCGTCGGCCTCACGGTGCTTTCAGGATTCACGCCGGACGGCAGCCAATGGTCCGGCGGCCAGGTTCTCGATCCTGAGACCGGCAGGACGTATCGCGCTTCGCTCTCTCTGGAAGACGGCGGCAAAAAGCTGCGCCTACATGGTTATTTCCTCATCCCAGTGCTTGGCCGCACCGAACATTGGATCCGCGACCAGTAAGCCAGCTAGTAGCTCGTCGCTGGGAACCGCTATCATCTCCGCATGCCCTCTTCATCCCCGGTGAACGCATGACCTACCCCGTCCGCGATGCGCGCGACTCCAGTCCGCAGTTACGCAAATCGATGGGCTTCTGGGATGTGTTGCTCTTCAACATCGCGGCCGTGCTCGGACCCCGCTGGATCGCCGCCGCCGCCCACAACGGCACTTCCTCAATAAGCCTGTGGGTGCTGGCTGCGCTCTTCTTCTTCGTTCCAGGCGCTCTGGTCATCAACGAGCTTTCGTCGCGATTCCCTGAAGAGGGCGGCATCTACGCCTGGGCGCGCGATGCCTTCGGCCCCTTCCACGGCTTCATCACGGGCTGGACTTACTGGATTTACACCGTCTTCTATTTCCCCGGCCTGCTATTGGCCAGCGCGTCCATGTCCGCTTACATCTCCTCGAGCCACGGCGCAGTTCTCGCGCAAAACCGCTCGTTCCTGCTCTGGACCTCGCTCGCCATGCTGCTGCTCGCCGTAGTGCTGAATATCATCGGCCTGAACATCGGCAAGTGGCTACAGAACGCCGGAGGCGTGGGGACTTACGCGCCGTTGCTCATTCTGGTCGCTGTGGCCGTGGCTGTTTGTTTGCACAGCGGTTCCGTCACACGTTTCACCTGGGCCAACATGCTGCCCACCTGGAACTGGGACACTGTCAATTTCTGGTCGCAGATTGCCTTCGCCTTCACGGGTCTCGAGCTCGTCTCCTGCATGGCCGAGGAGGTCCGCGATCCGCGCCGCACACTGCCCCGCGCCGTCTTCGGCGCCGGCGCGCTCATCGCACTCATGTATATCGCCGGCACCTTCGCCGTTCTCTCTCTGGCGCCGGCCTCTGACATCGATCCCAAGAGCGGAGTCTTTCACGCCATTGCGATCGGAACCGCAACCTTCAAAATCGGATTCATCGGCGTCATCGCAGCCATCCTGGTCACGGCTGGCAATGCGGGCGGCGTTGGCACCACGGTTGCCGGCGTTGCGCGTGTGCCCTTTCAAGTGGGCATCGATCGCTATCTTCCCGCCGCCTTCGGCAAAATCCATCCGCGCTGGAAGACGCCCTACATCTCGATCCTTGTGCAGGCCGTCATCTCCGGCGCGGTGCTCTTGCTGAGCCAATTGAACGAAACCACGCGCGGCGCTTATCAGGAACTGATCGACGTCGCCATCATTCTTTACTTCCTGCCGTTCCTCTATATGTTTGCCGCAGTCATCAAGCTGGGCCGGCGCAGCGATCGCAACTCCAACCCGCACGCCGTCCTCGTCCCCGGCGGCATCGCAGGCGTCTACCTTTGCGGCGGCCTCGGATTCATCGTCGTCCTCATCGGCATCGCGGTCTCTCTCGTTCCGCCCGGCGACTCCGCAAATAAATGGATGTTTGAAATCAAAGTCGTCCTGGAGACGGCCGTAGCCATCGTCATCGGCCTTTTTCTCTACTGGCGCGGCGCGCGCGCAAAAACCGAAAAAGCAGAAGACACATCGGCGTGAGCCCGCCGGTTACTCCCGCCGGAATTTGTTGGCCCGCTCAAATTCGTCGCGCAGCCCGGGAGTGCGAAGATTCTCTCTGATGTGCGCCAGATGCTGTTCCAGTTTCAGCAGCGCCCGCTCCACGGCTTCGGTATTGGTGTGCGCAATGTCGCGCCACATGCTGTAAGGACTCGCGCCTAGCCGCGTCATCTCGCGCAGCGCGCGTCCGCCCACGTCCTTCAGTTCCGGCGCTTCGCCCACTTCATCTTCGAGCAGCGCGCTCAGTGCCGTCGCCGTGAACTGCGGCAGGTGGCTCACCCACGCCACCAGCTCGTCGTGCCGCGCAGCATCGAGATCGATCACCTTCGATCCCATCGCTGCAACCAGTTCCCGCCAGCACTTCACCAGCTCGTCGGCCTTCGCCGTGCGCTGCGCCGCAGCATCGTCTGTGAACAGCCACACCGCGCCGCGAAACAGGCTTGCGTCGCCCAGCGCCGCGCCGCCGCGCTCTTTTCCCGCCATTGGATGCCCGGGCAGAAATGCAGCGCGCCCCTGCGCATTAAAAAGCCGCGCCGCCGCCTCTGCAATCACGCGCTTGGTGCTGCCCACATCGGTCACAAGCTGATCGGCCGTGAGCGCCGGCCCAAGCTTCTCCATCCAATCGAGCGTGGCGAAAATCGGCACGGCCAGCACCGTCACCTCGCTCGCCCGCGCTGCTTCCACGCCATCGGCCACAACCGCATCCACCGCGCCCATCCGCAGCGCTTCCTGCCCCTGCTCGGCGCCGCGATTCCAGCCCGTGATCGAGCCTTTGTATCCGGCTGCGCGCAACGCCAACCCAACTGACGTGCCCAGCAACCCGGTGCCGAGAATGGAGATGCGTTCGATCATGGCTCGCTGAATGCTGACTCGCTCGATCTTACAGCGTCCGTCCCACCGCCTGCGCAATCACCCTCAGCTCGCCCATCAGCTTCTCAAACTGGTCGAGAAACAGCGTCTGCGCCGCGTCGGAAACAGCCTTATCCGCGTTGGGATGAATCTCGATGATCAGCCCATCCGCGCCCGCCGCCACCGCGGCCTTCGCCATCGCCGGAACCATGTCGCGCCGCCCCGTTCCATGCGAAGGATCGGCCACCACAGGCAAGTGCGACAGCTTCTTGATCACCGGAATCGCCGCGATGTCCATGGTGTTGCGCGTCGCGGTCTCATACGTCCTGATTCCTCGCTCGCACAAAATCACCTCGTAGTTGCCGCCCGACAAGATGTACTCGCTCGAAAGCAGCAGCTCCTCCACCGTGGCCGCAATGCCGCGCTTCAGCAGGATCGGTTTGCGCACCTGACCCAGCTCGCGCAGCAAATTGAAGTTCTGCATGTTGCGCGCGCCCACCTGGAAGCAATCCACCAGCGACAGCATCGGCTCGATCTGCGCGATCTCCATCACCTCGCTGACGACGAGCAGCCCGTTCGCATCTGCCGCCTCGCGCATCACCTCCAGGCCTGAAATTCCCAGCCCCTGAAACGAATAGGGCGAGCTGCGCGGCTTGAATGCGCCGCCGCGCAAAAACCCTCCGCCCGCAGCCTTCACGCACTTTGCGATCGCGAAAATCTGTTCGCGGCTCTCCACGGCGCACGGTCCGGCGATCACGGCTACCTTCTCGCCGCCGATGCTTTCTCCGGTGCGGAACTCGATCACCGTTCCTTCCGGCCTCCACGCGCGCCCCGCCAGCTTGTAGGGCGAACTGATGCGGTGCACGTGCATCACGCCCGGCAGCATTTCGAACTTCGCCAGTTCCAGGCTCGCCGTCGGCCCAACTCCGGCCAAAATGGTTTGGAACTCTCCCGTCGTCCGATGCACGTTCACGCCGGCCTCTTCCATGGCGTTGATCACGGCATCGATCTGTTCTTCCGTTGCTTTCTCCTGCATCGCGACAATCATTTGCTTTTCCCAGTCTCGGGCATGCTGCCCGCGGCTTGGCCCGGCGTCGTCCCCATTGATGAGGCGGCCTGGGCGTTTCTCTGGCTGGCCAGCTCGTTGCGCTGCAATGCGCGCATCACGTCGATAATGCGTTCGTAGATATGCGTCAGCTCGATATCGGGCAGCGGCCCCTTGTTGGCCGCGCGCACATTGGCATAGATCACCTTTTCGCGGTCCGGCTCGTACACCGGAAGCGACGTGGCGGCTTTCAGGTTGCCAATCATCTGCGCGGCACGCGCCCGCTCGCTGAGCAATTCAACAAGCTGGCGGTCCAGTTCATCGATCCGCAATCGCAATTCTTCGATCGTCATTGCATCCTCTACAAGCTGGCTTTCAGCCTTCAGCCATCAGCCTTCAGCTCAGTTTCGCCGATGCAGGCTCCTGCGTCCTGTTTTGGCGATGGACAAGCTGATAGCTGAAAGCTGAGGGCTGACGGCTGCTTTTTCACCGGGCCGGCGCCGCATCCTGCAGGCGCAGACCCGACAGCATTTTCGGAGATGGTCGCATTCGGAACCGCGATTCCCTGCCGCCGCGACCCTCAAGGAGCGGCGGCATTCGAGGATTCCAAAAGCGGCACTTTATCTCCGAAAATGCTTTGAATAAATCGTGAAACGGCCGCGGCTGCAGACCCCGCACCATGTTCCTGAGTCGTCCGCTCGACCAGTTCCACAATCGCGCTGCCAATCACCGCAGCATCCGCGAACTCCGCCACCTGCGCGACGTGTTCCGCATTGCTGATCCCGAATCCCACGGCCACCGGCAGCTTGCTCCATCGCCGGATGCGCGCCACCAGCTCCGCCGCATCTCCCGTCAGGCTCTGCTGCTTGCCCGTGATGCCTACGCGCGAAATCGCGTAAATAAACCCCTTGCTGCTCTTCGCGATCGCCTCAAGCCGCGCATCGGGGCTGGTCGGAGCGGCCAGAAAAATCGGCGCCAAGTTCACGCGCCCCATCTCACTCAAATACTCGCCGGCCTCTTCCACAATCATGTCGATCGCCAGCACGCCATCCGCGCCCGCAGCTTTGGCATCGTCAGCAAACTTGCACAGCCCGTAACGCAAAATCGGATTGAGATAGGTGAAGAGGATCAGCCCGGCCTGCGGGCGCGCAGCCCGAATCTCGCGCGCTACCGTCAGCACATCGCTCAGCCGCGTTCCGCGCGCCAGGGCGCGTTCGCTCGCTCGCTGGATAATCGGTCCATCACCCAGCGGATCGCTGAACGGAACTCCCAGCTCGATCACATCCGCGCCCGCGTCAATCGCCGCCAGGCAAATCTCGCGCGTCGCGTCCAGGCTCGGATCGCCCGCCGTCACATAAACAACCAGCCCCGGCTTGTGATCGAATCGGATCGGCATTGGTCCTGTGTCAGGGCACGACTTCAGTCGTGCCGCATCGCATTCTGAAAACAAGAGGGGCTTCAGCCCCGGCAAAGATCTCTTACAGCTCCAGCTCCCGCGCCAGGATCCCCATATCCTTGTCGCCGCGCCCGGAAAGATTCACCACCAGTATGTCATTCGCCGCCATCGTGGGAGCGATGCGAATCGCCTCCGCAACCGCGTGCGCGCTCTCGAGCGCCGGCAAAATCCCTTCCGTCCGCGCCAGCTTCACAACGGCATCCAGCGCCTTCGCGTCATCGCACGAAACATATTCCGCGCGGCCCGAGTCGTGCAATGCCGCGTGCTCCGGTCCGATCGATGCATAATCCAACCCAGCCGATACCGAATGCGTCAGCGCGATCTGCCCGTCGTCGTCCTGCAGCACATACGAATACGTTCCCTGCAGCACGCCTGGCGCGCCGCCCTTGAATCGCGCCGCATGCTCGCCCAATGCCGGTCCGCGCCCGCCCGCCTCAACCCCGATCAACCGAACCTGCCGATCCGATAAAAATTCATAGAATGCGCCGATCGCATTCGATCCCCCGCCCACACACGCAATCACCGCCGTCGGCAGCCGCCCTTCTTTTTCGAGAATCTGCTCTTTCATCTCCCGGCTGATGCAGCGATGAAAATCCCGCACCATCGTTGGATAAGGATGCGCGCCCAGCGCCGACCCCAGCAGATAATACGTCGTGCGCACATTCGTCACCCAGTCGCGCATCGCCTCACTGATCGCGTCTTTCAGCGTCTTCGACCCCGACGAAACCCCGCGAACCTCCGTGCCCAGCAGGCGCATGCGCTTCACGTTCAGCTCCTGCCGCTCCATGTCCACTTCGCCCATGTAGACGACGCACTCCAGGCCGAGCAGCGCGCACGCGCTCGCCGTCGCCACGCCGTGCTGGCCCGCGCCGGTCTCTGCAATCACGCGCTTCTTGCCCATGCGCTTCGCCAGCAGTCCCTGGCCCAGCGAGTTGTTGATCTTGTGCGCGCCCGTGTGCAGCAGGTCTTCGCGCTTCAAATAAATCTTTGCTCCGCCCAGTTGTTCCGTCAGCCGCTTCGGAAAATAGAGCGGCGTCGGCCTGCCGGCATAATCCTTTAGCAGCGAGCTAAGCTCTGCCTGAAACGCCGCGTCATTCTTCGCGTCGTTGTAGGCGCGCTCCAGCTCATCCAGCCCCGCCACCAGCGTCTCCGGCACATACCGCCCGCCATAGACGCCGAAGCGCCCGGCTCGCGACTCGCTCGGATTTGCCGGAACAATGATGGATGCCATGAAGAACTCCCGTTCGGTGCCGTAAAAGCGCGGAACCTCTAGTTTACTAGGAGCGATACCCCACACAGGCGAGGGCTGGTGACCTAATGGCTCGAGGCCGGCGGTGGCCCTCCAGTAGATGGCTTGTCCGCGTTCATCTCAATCAGCTTAGTAGCCTGCGCGGCCTGGTCGGGAACATTGAATTCACTTCGAAGCGCGTCCGACACGAGAGTGCGATCATACGGCTCCTGCGTCATCCCTTTCTGTTGGGCCTCTGCGCTCTTCGCTGCGTTGGGATCGTCTTTGTGCTGCAAAAGATACAAAAAGCCTTTGTTCAGGTATTGCGTCCCGAAAACCTGCTTTTGCCCGATCGCCTGTAGATAGCGATCCAGCGTCGCTGCGGCGATCCACCTGGACGAAGCGTCACCCTTCACGATGGCATCGATGGCGAGGATGTGCGCCAGTAAATAATCGTCTGGGTCGCTGCCGTGCTGAAAAATAAACGCCGCGTCGTGGAAATCCTGCGCGCTTTTCAGTTCTCCGGCCGCGAGCAGCTTTCTTGCCTCGGCGCGGCGCACCGCATCCCGACTTCGCACGTCGGACGCGTATTTGGGAGTAAATCCCCGGACGTTTCGTTCCGCCTGATCGTCGACGAACAGTTGATGGATATTCGTTGGTACGGTGACTGAAGGATTTTGCTCGGCAGTCGACGGTTGCGCAACGGCGGAGCTCCGAAAACCGACGAGCCACACACTGACCAGCAGCAACTTGAAAGCAGATTTCATGCCTACGAGTATATGGGGCGGCAATCCACTGCAGCCGCGGCCCTATTTCTCCTTCGCGATGTCGCGCAGTCAACCAAAAGTCCTGTCACTCCTGCCTGTGATGCCCGCACTTGTGCAATCCTCGCGTCGGCGATTCTAGTAGCTGCATCGGCAAGGAGGCTATTCGATGAAGGCCATCGTCTATCGCAAGAACGGTCCTCCTGAAGTCCTCACCTGCGAAGAAATCGAGAAGCCGGCCCCAAAAGAGAATGAAGTCCTCATCAAGGTTCACGCCGCGGCGGTCAACCCGCTCGACGTGCACGTGTTGAAAGGCGGTCCCCTCATTTTCCGGCTGCTCTTTGGCCGGGGCAAGTCAAGCAACCCGGAGTCGATGTGGCCGGGACCATCGAAGCTCTCGGCTCCGCAGTCACGCAGTTCAAGGTGGGCGATGCAGTGTTCGGAAACTGCAATGGCGCGTATGCCGAGTACGCAGTGGCACCGGACTCAAAGATAGCGCCTAAACCGGAAGGTGTCTCATTTGAAGATGCGGCCGCTTGTCCCGTCGCCGCCCTGACTGCTCTGCAGGGCCTTCGCAATCACGGAAAGATTCAGCCCGGCCAAAACGTCCTAATCAACGGCGCATCGGGAGGCGTCGGCACGTTCGCCGTGCAGCTTGCCAAATTCTTTCGTGCGCACGTCACTGCCGTATGCAGCGCGCGCAACGCCGATCTTGTCCGCTCACTTGGTGCAGACAGCGTCATTGACTACGCCGTCGAAGACTTTACCCAGAGCGCGAACCATTACGATGTGATCCTTGATTTGGCTGGCAGCCACCCGTTCTCGGTTTGCCGGCGCGTTTTGACCCCGCACGGTATTCACGTAGGCGTCGGTATGCTCGCCGAGCAAAAATCCCTCGCCGCGATGATCGCCGGACTTGTCGTCACTCTGATCCAATCGCGCTTCTCCGCCCAGAAATTTGTCGTCTTCATCGCCAAGGCCAACCGTGAAGACCTGTCTTTCATCGGCGAATTGCTGGCCACCGGCAAGCTCAAATCCGTTATCGACACGCGTTACTCGCTCGGCGACGTTCGCGAAGCCATGCGCTACCAGGGCACATGGCGCGCCCGCGGCAAGCTCGTCATCGACATTGGCGCCTGACCGGGCCTTATTTCTTCTTCCGGCTGATATCGCACAGCATGTCCGAATGAATGTTCAGCCCGATGTTCGTCATGTTGTAGACATGCTCGCTCGCAACCAGCCACACGATCTCGCAGATCGCGCGCTCGGAATAGTGCTCCTTCAGCCGTGCAAAGGTCTCCGGCTTCACATTCTTGTCGCGCGTCAGCTCAGTCACGTAGTCCAGTGCCGCGCGCTCTGCCTCGCTGAACAGCGGGCTCGTGGCGTAGTCTTCGAGCGCATCGAACTTCGCCTCGTTCATGCGCGCCTTGATCGCAAACGCCCGCCCAATGTCCATGCAGAACTCGCAGACATTGATGTGCGCAACGCGCTCGCGCACCAGCATCCGCATCTCGACCGGGAGTTCAAGCTTTTGATCCAGCTTGGCAATCTTCGCCGTGAACATCCCAAATGCCAACGGCATCCGCGCCGCAAACACCTTCAGCGGCGTCATCACCTTGCCGAACTGCCGCCGCGACATGTTGTAGACCAACTTCATCATCGGGCTTGACGGATTCTCAATGGGGGGAAGAAACGTAGCCATAGCAAACCTCCGGGGGATATCGCTTCATGGGTATGGATGATTCAGGACGGAGATTCGTCGCGGTTCCGTCCTTCTAGGGTTTACGCCGGATAGAACGAAAAGTTACTTGTTCGCCGCTCGCGCATTCTCAATAAACGCTCTTACCTTCGCCGCATCCTTCCGTCCCGGCGCAGATTCCACGCCGCTTACCACGTCCACGCCCCAGGGGCGCAGCATCGCGATCGCCTCGGCGACATTCTCCGGCGTCAATCCGCCCGCCGCGATGAGGTGCTTGGGTGTTCCCCTGTGTTGGAAAAGAGTTCTGCGGGCTTCGGCCCAGTCGTAGGTCTGTCCCGTTCCACCCACGGCAGTCGCGGTCCGCGAATCGATCAGGATTGCGTCGACATTCGCATCCTGCGCCGCTTCAGCCGCGCGTTCCGACGCTCCCGCTTCAAAGTGCACCACCCGCAAAATCCGCAACTGCGGCCCGAATCGCGCACGCAGTTTCGCCGTCTCGGCTGCCTGTCCGTTCGAATGCAGTTGCACTCCGGTCAGCCCGGCGCCCTCGACCGTTCTCACAATCTCTTCCAGCGCTGCGTCAACAAACACGCCGACCTTCTCGATCTTGGCCGGCAATCCCGCCACGATCGCCGCCGTCTGATCCGCCGTTATTCGCCGCGGGCTTGGGGCAAACACAAATCCAACAGCATCGGCTCCCGCATCAGCCGCAGCCATCGCGTCTTCCAGCGAAGTATTCGCGCAGATTTTGATCCAGAGGCTCATGGCTTCGTCGCGGCGCTCTTTAGCAGCTCCTTGAGTGCCTCGCCCGGATCGGGCTGCCGCATCAGGCTTTCGCCGATCAAAAATGCATCGAACCCTGCCTTCCGCAACCGCCCAATGTCTTCACGCGTCGAGATCCCGCTCTCCGTCACGCGCACTACGCTCGCCGGAATCCGCGCAGCCAGCGCCATCGACGTCTCCGCGCTCACTTCGAAGGTCTTCAGGTCGCGGTTGTTCACGCCAATCGCGTCGGCTCCCGCTTCGCCCAGCGCATTGAGCACTGCATCCAGTTCTTCCGCAGTGTGCACTTCAACCAGCACATCCAGTGCCAGCGCCCGCGCAGCGGCGGCCAGCCGCTTCAACTCCGCACCATCCAGCGCCGCGGCAATCAGCAGAATCGCATCCGCCCGGTGCGCCCGCGCCTCAACAATCTGGTACTCATCAATAATGAAGTCCTTGCGGAGGCATGGCAGCGGAGTCGCAGCCGACGCCATCTCCAAATTGCGCAGGCTTCCCTGAAAATACGGCTCATCGGTCAGCACCGAAAGCGCTGCCGCCCCGCCCGCGCGATAGCGCCGCGCCAGCCATTCGGGGTCAAATGCCGCGCGAATCAGTCCCTTCGAAGGCGACGCCTTTTTGATCTCCGCGATTACGGCCGGCCCGGTCTCCGCGCGCCGGCGCAATGCCGCCGCCCAACCCCGCGGACGATGCCCGGCTGCGCGCCGCTCCAACTCGGCAACCGGCACATCTGCCTTCGCCGCCCGCAGCGTGGCGCGAGTCGACGCCAGTATCGTCTCCAGAAATGTGTCGGTGTGCGCGCCCATACTCTCAGTCGAGTATACGGTTGGGCCTGCTCCGGCCCGTTCCAGCTCAGTGCGCGACAGGCGTTGCCGCCGCGCCCGCGCCCGCCAGCTCCCGCGCCGCCTGCCGCCCCAGCCGGATGCAGTCGGGAACTCCAATCCCGTCGTACGCATTCCCTACCAGCCGCAGGCCTTCCAGTTCGCTCACTCTCGCTCGAATCCGCTGCATCCGCTCTTTATGCCCAACCGCGTATTGCGCCATCGCACGCCGCCATCGCGAAACCTGCACATGCTCGGGCTCAATCTCCGCGCTGAAAACCTTCGCGCCCAGAATCTCGCTCATCTCGCGCCGCACCGTCCCCACCAGAACTTCGTCGCTCTCGCGCAGCAGTGCCTCGCCGTTTGCCCCACCCAGAAACGCGCGAAACACAGCCTTTCCCACCGGCGTCCGCCCCAGAAACTTGCGATGCACAAACGTGCACGCCAGCATCGCCCGGCCCTCCACTGCCGGAACCAGAAATCCGAACCCTGAAGGCAGCGCGCCGATCTTCGCTTCGTCGTAAACCAGATTCACCGTGATCGACGAGCTATACGGAATCCCACCAAGCTCAGTCCCCAGCACCGCATCCACCGGCGCAAGCAATCTCCCCGCCGCCCACGCAGGCGCAGCCATAATCAGCCCGTCGCATTCCTCCCGCGTTCGGCCGGCCTCCACACTCCATCCGCCCGCTGTCTTCCGTATCGCCGTCACGGCAGTTCCCGTCCGCACGCTTGCCGCATCGATCCGCGCCACCAGCGCATCTACCAGCTGGCTCATGCCTCCGCGCAGCGCCGTGAAAATCGCGGCTCCCCCGTTTGTACTTTTGGACGAGTTCTTTGCCATCGCACGCATCCGCTTGTGCGCCGCCAGCATCCCCCGTGTCAGCGAACCGTACTTCGTCTCCATCTCCACCATGCGCGGTAGCACCGTTTCTGCGCTCAATTGCTCGGCGTCACCGCCATAAATCCCGCTCAGCAGCGGATCGGCCAGCCGATCTACCGCTTCCTGTCCAAAATGCCGCCGCACCAGCACCGCGACCGATTCATCGCCGCCTGCCGGCCGCGGAGGAATCATCAATTCCATCCCCATCCGGATCTTCGTCCGCAATCCAAAAAGCCGCGTCAGCGCCGTCGGCACCAGCTTCGTCGGCACCAGGAACATCAGTCCATCAGGCAGCGCCACCAGCCGGTTGCGCACCACAATATAGGTCTTGCGCGCCGCATCGTTCGAAGGAAGCAGTTCGCCGCCCAGCCCCAGCTCGCGGCACAGCTCCGCAGCTGCAGGCTTCTCCGTCAAAAACGAATCCGGCCCGCGCTCCAGCACCGCGCCATTCACGATCTCCGAGGCCAGCGACCCTCCCAGCCTCTCACGCTCCTCGTAAAGCACGTAATTGATGGAAGCTCCCGCCGCACGCGCCTTCTCCAGATCGTAGGCCGCCGCCAGCCCCGCGATGCCTCCGCCAATAATCGCAATCCGCACTATTTAGACCTCACTCCATGTTTACAGCACCGGCCCGCTTCCACGCATCGGCGCCAAGGCAAAGCTCCCCCGCCGTAGCCGCCGCAGGCATGCGACGGCACGCCGTGCCCCTGATATTTTGCTTTGGGCTTCCGGCCGGCGAACTCAGTTGCGCTTGGTCACCGGCTAATGACTATTGGCTATTGGCTATTGGCTGCTTTTACAGCGCCACCAAGTCGCCTTTCGCGATGATGTGCCGGTACGCCTCAGCTTGGCTGTCCATCTCCGCGTCCCAGTTCTTCGGCTGGTAAATGCAGCAAGGCTCCTGCGCCAGCGGATCGCCGGTCAGTGCATACGCCCGCGCCCTCGACCCTCCGCAGATCTCCTTGAACTCGCACGCGCCGCACTTGCCCTCGAGCCGCCCCGTGTTTCGCAGCGCCTTGAAGATCGGCGCATTCCTATAAATCTCGCCGAGCGAATTCTCGCGAATGTTTCCCGCATGAATGGGCAAAAACCCACTCGGATACACATTGCCCACATGCGAAATAAACACAAAGCCCTTGCCGTCGTTCACGCGCCGCGTAGCCCAGCTGTGGTTGCGCGTCTCCGCGTCGGCGGTCGGCGTGCCCGCCTCGTATGCCGCGCCATGCGGATGGCCCGCACCGTGCCCGTTCCCATTCCCCGCCTCGCGTCTCGCTCCATGCCCCATGCGCCGCTCTTCCAAATTGTGCTGCAGCAAATAGCGCCGATAGTGCATCGCCTCCGTGGTCTTGATCTGGAAGTTCGCCCGCCGCGAAAGCTCATAGATCTTGCCGAACACCTGCTCAAACTCTTCGCCGCTCAGCAGATCGTCCAACTGCCCACGCCCCACCGGAACCAGGAAGAAAACATTCCACATCACGATGGCCAGCTTCTCAAACAGGTCGCACAGGTTATCGAGGTCATGCACATTATGCCGGCTCACGGTCGTGTGCACCTGGATCGGAATTCCCGCCTCGTTGGCCCATTCAATCGCCTGGATCGTCCGCGCCCACGCACCCGGCAATCCGCGAAACGCATCGTGAATCTCCGGACTCGACCCGTCGAGCGAAATGCCCAGCCGCACGATCCCCGCTTCTTTCATCTTGAAAATCTGTTCCCGCGTCAACAGCGGCGTCGCGCTCGGAGTCACTGCTACATGAACGTCTTTGCTCGCGGCATAGCGGATCAGCTCAAACAGGTCCTTCCGTTTCAGCGGGTCGCCGCCCGTAAACACAAAAATCGGAATGTGCATCGCCGCAATCTGGTCGATCAGCGCCTTGCCTTCCTCGTGCGTCAGCTCGTCGGGATGCGCAATCGGCTGCGCCGCCGCGCGGCAGTGCTTGCAAGCCAAGTCACAGGATTGCGTCACTTCCCAAATCGCCAGGAACGGCGCTTCGTCGTAGTCGATCCCGCCTCGTGCGGGGATGTTTTGCATCGGTTCCAGTGCCATGGGGCCTCCTCGCGCACACGCGCGCCCAATCATCGCTCCATCGTTAAGCTTTGCAGCTTTGGGGGATGGAACTTCTTCTCCGGTTCAGAAGACCACTTCTAACTGAGCCCGGCTGTGATTGGGATCACTTTATGGGCGGCCCTTCCAGACGCTAAATCCATTTTCTTTACAAAAATGGGAAACAGGACCACAATTCAGTCACTGCCAGGGCTACTCGCCTCGTCCTGAGCCGATAGAAAAAGTGCGGGAGTGTCGTAGCCGGCAACGGAAGCTGGCCAACCGCAACAAAGTGAGTAGGCTCACAAGTTTATGTGCGGTAAAACACCGCGAATGCACCGTCTCTTTTGGGACTATTTGAACGCTCCATAAGGAGGTAGCTATGGCTGCCTTATTGAAGCCAGGGTGGATCAAGCCTTCCACCATCCTCTTCGCCACCGAGTTGCCGCACAACGAAAAAGCCTTCGCGTTCGCGCTGGCTCAGGCGCACGAGTTCGGCTCCAACCTCATCATTTTTCATGCCTACGACACCCTCGTCGCGGCTGCCTCGGAGTCCTCAGGCATTCGTTATTACGACTACAAAGCTGCCGCAAGAGCCGAGAGCAACCACCTTGAGCCCCTTGCCGCGCGCGTGCGCGATGCGGGCCTGAAATGCGAAGTCATTGTGCGGCCGGGGCTGCCCGCCGATGAGATTCTTGCCTTTACCCACGAGCGCCAAATCGATCGCATCGTCATGGGCACTCACTCGCCCGGTCCCATCGGCAAGTTGTTGGTGGGTTCGGTGGCCGAGGCGGTTTTGCGCACCGCAACGTCGCCTGTCTATGTCGTTGGACCCGAGGTTGTCGACGGCAATTATCGCAACTTCGCCACACGATCCATTCTCTGCGCGGTCAGCCTGCATGAGGCCAGCAACATTGTAGCCGCATTTGCCGGCGAGCTGGCTCTGCAGCACCAGGCGCGCCTCATTCTTCAGCACGTCATTCGCCCGCAGGATCGCGCTGATTTTCTTCGTGGCCGCTCACTCGATGAAGTCGAAGCTGAAATGCTTTCGCTGCTCCCGCACAAGCTGCAAGGGCAAATTGCCGTTCAGACGGTTGTGGTTCCCGGCGATCCCACTGAAGAATTGCTCTACCAGAGCCGCGCGCAGCAGGCAGACTTGATTGTCCTCGGCGCGCAGGGCGCATCGGCATTCGCCGCCATCACGCGCCACGGCGTCGTCTACAAAACCCTGGCGCACACGCATTGCCCGGTCATTACGCTCTCGCCGGTGGTTCTCGCCGAGTGTGGCTCCAAGGCAGAAAACCTCCGCCCCGCTGAAGCCTACATGGCCGGCGTCTTTTAGCTCTTCGCCGGTTGTGCCGGCCGATGATCGCCGGCACAACCCGTAAATCTCCGGCCGCGCCCGCTTGCCCTGCGCGTCAGATGACTTTCAGCAAAAGCAGAATCAGAATGATCGTCAGGATCAGGCTGATGCCGCCTCCGCCGTAGTATCCCCATCCCGGGCCCATTCGATAGCCGCCATACCCAAATCCAAAAATCAACACGATCAGAATGATCAGCAGTAGCATGTGCCGCTCTCCCCTGTCGCGCGCTGTCCGCTTCGCGCGCAACGCAAAACCTTTTGCTGTGATGCCTTGCAAAGATTCGCAGGCTGCTTACCTTTAAAAAACTTTTGCGTCGCACCAGGCCGCCGATGCACGATGCGCAACCGCGCGCTCCGGTTGCATCCCGTTTGGATCGTCGCAGCGCAGCTGCATCGGCAACTCCAGTGAACAACCGCCTGCGCGGCGATGGCGTCAAAGCGTGGAGTGGTTGAGAAACGAGTCACCCGGAGGTGATCGAATGCTTTGGACGATCTTTGTAATCCTTCTTGTTTTGTGGTTGATTGGCGTTGTTTCTTCTTACACGCTGGGTGGATTCATTCACATCCTTCTTGTGATCGCGCTGGTGGTGCTTGTCATCCAGCTCATCACCGGACGGAGGGCCGTTTAAACGCGAACCCCCTTTACGGCCAATGCGAATGATCGCCGCCACGCACCTGTCGGCGGCAGGGTCCGCCGAACAATTCGAAGCAAGTAACTTGAAGCAAGTAACCCGAAGCAAGAGATCCACGGAGGTGGAATCATGGATAAGGACCGCGTAAAAGGTGAAGTGAATGATGCCGCAGGCCGAGCGAAGCGCCAGGTTGGTGAATGGACCGGCAATGGAGACCTGCAGGTTGAAGGCGCCGCCCAACAGATCAAGGGCAAAGCGCAGAAGGTTGTGGGTAACGTGAAGGACGCGGCCCGCCAGGGATCGGCAAACGTCGATCGTGAGCACGAGCGCGAGAAGGGCCGTGAAGAAGAACGCGAACGCCAGCGCGAAAACGAGCGCCATGCGCACCACGGCTAAACCCCAGGACGGCTTTGCCCGCCGTCATTCGATTCGCAGGTGAATCACAGGAGCAGGCTACGACGAGACGATCGTCACGGCCTGCTCTTTGTGTTTTTACCAACGTCCGCCGGCAGGATTGTTCTTTCTGGCGAGAGGAACCTGGTGCACAACGGACAGGTTATAGCTAATGGCAACTGAATATGATTCACCGTCCGGCGTTTCCACCATGGCGTGGTGAATGGTGTCTGAATGGGCCGAATCGTACGTATAGGTGTAAACGTCCCCATTCGGAAGCTTCGTCTTGGTCAACAGTCCGTTCTCATACTCATTCCGCATCACCACCTGCGGTGTTGAATGCGCATCCGCAGCATAACTGAACGTGATGAGATTCCCCGCTTCGTCGTACTCATAGTGGGTATTCTCGCCCGATGGGTATGTCACTCCAACGAGCCTGTCGCCCGCGTCATAGCTGTAGAGCACGGTTCGTCCGTTGCTATCGTCGATTGCAATAATGCGACCGTCAGGCGCGGTCGCCACGCCCACCCAGTTTCCGCTCGGCGAAGTGATCCGCGATAGATGACGCCGGTCGTCCCGCTCAATCTTCAGTTCCCGCCCTTGCGAATCTCGATAACCGATCAACGAGCAATTCACCTCGGGGCTATCGCAAGGCAAATATGTCTTCATTCCGCCGTTGTAGCGTTTAACATCGTAATGCTCGAATGGAAACTGGTGCCACGCCATCTGGTATTGCCACACGCGTTGCGGCGTCGAATCAATCAGGCCGGTCGGATATGCCCATTGCGATTCACCGCCCACGAATTTCGCGAGCCCCTGAATCGGCATCCATTCTGGAACTTGCACCAGCTGATCCCTCGCCCCGTCTGCATGCTCAATAAAGATGTGTATGTTGTCGGCCGACCCCAGAAACTCATCGTAGTTATCCCATCCGCTCACGCCGAACGGATCTCTCCCTCGCTCTCCGCTTCGCATCACGCGCTGAAACTCGATCGGGATCGTATCCGGCAAATACATATCCGTGTGCTTGTCCATCAACAGCCCAAGCCGCAGGTCGAGCTCAAACACTTCTGTCGATTCATCCTCCATCGGATCCTGAACATCTCCGCAGCGGCGTATCGCGGGTCCTGGCACTCGCTGAAGACCGTCTTTCCCGGAAAATGTGAAAAAGATGCACGGCTCGTCCAATCGCTCGCCCGCAGCCGTCTGTTCCGGATGCACGTCAGACTCGTAAATCTCCTCCGTCGGCAAATCGGGATCGAGAGTGTTGTGCAGCAAGCTCGTTGAGTCGTCGTTCACCGGCAAGTGCCAAAAGAGCACCGCAACGTCTTTCAATAGAATCCGCTTCATGCGCGCCTGGAACCGATCGGCAGCCCCGTCAGCGCCGAAGTATGCTTTCTGTGCCGCGGAATCGCCCATTCCGTCGGAAGAGATAATTGCCGCCCGCCGCCGATCGCGCTGGGTAAATGTTGAATCCCACATCTCTTCAGTCGAATACATATCGCCGTCAGTAAAGCCAATCAAATAGGCATCGTTATCTCGGGCGAGCTCAGGATGTTTCTGCTTAAGTTGTGCCTCGAGTTGTTCCGCCACGAACTGGCGCCTCCTTGCATCCCAGCCCGAGGCGTCGATTGCCACGGCGGGCAGCACTCGAACGTCGAGCGCGTATTTCGTGTGCAGCCATCGTGCTAAGTCGTCCAGTGAGTAGGGATCTTTGTGCTCACCCATCTGCACCAGGTAGATGCTGCCACTGCCTTTCAGTTCGCTCGCTTCAGCTGCAAGCCCCGCATGCATGCGGTAAACCGGCAGCGTTGCGCGGCTCCTCGAACTCCCCGTTTCCAACCCCCAGCCAAAACTGTATCGGCTGAAGGCCACAAACATCCCGACGACCGCGAAAACCGCTAAAACCAAAGCCAAGCCCACCGCCCTCACCGTTTTCGCCGAGGCTTTCGCCGAAAGACCGGCCGGCGCCGCGCTGGATTCGGCCGGTGTCTCAGTCTTTGCGCGTTCAACATCCTGCTCGGCTTTTGTGTCCTCCATTGTGGGCGCGGCGTCGGCGGTCCCGTTTGCTTCTCGCCACGCCGTCTGCAGCGCCTCGTACAGGGCCACCGATCCACCACTGAACCGGCTCAGCCGGATGCGCATGCCGCTGCTTCGCGCGATGACTACGCCGGCCCATACATTGCCTCGGTACCGCACGTCGCTCAGGGAAATCTTCGTAACGGAACTGAGTGCAATATTTCGCCGATACCCCGGGTAATCAATCGAAATTCGTCCGTGCTCAATCGCCACGCTCACCGGATCCAGAAAAAATGCAACCATTGCCGTCGCCGCCGCAAGAACCGGGAAGATGAAAACCGGCCCATTGAACTGCCTGTAAGCGAACCACGTCACGAGCAGCGAGGCCCCTCCAGCTCCGGCAAAAACCAACTTGCGGTCCCAGCTTCGATGAAAAATATGTGAGTTGTGGATTCGTACCTGCGCCGATTTTTGAGTGTGACTCAGCACGAAATCCCGGAGCTGCTCGAAATCCTTCAGTTGATAATCGATCCGGATCGCCGTCGTTCCGCTCGCGTCGGTCAGCTCCAGCCTCTGCATCGCATCATCGGCCGAGACGCGAGCCACGTCATCCCACCCCAGGTAACGGGTGCCTTTCCTCCGCGTCATCCAGATTCCCTCTGCGTTCACCGCGATGCGGTTCCGGGATCCGAGAAAAAACCTCCAGTTCAGCTCCGCAACCAGGGCAAGAAAAATCCCCTGCGGGATTTGCGTTATGCGGGTCGTCGGATCCTGCGTCGTCCATGCCTCGAGAAACAGAACCACCGCCTGGCTGAACGCGGTTACCAGGGAAAACAGCAAGATCCACATTGCGCCCTGCGGAAACGTGTATCTCGCGGCATTCTCCGGCACCGCTGGAGCATGGGTCGGCTCGTCCGATGCCGCAGCTGCAATTACTGTTCCCATAGTCCCGCCATCCTCGCAGTGTGCCCACGCGCTTAGCCGCCTCGCAAGATTACCCTAGGCCTTGCTTGGAGGACTGAAGTGCTATTGCGCTATACTCTTCGCATCGGGCCCGGATCTCTTTTCGTCTGGTAAGGTCCAGCCTTTTGCGAGGTGCGTCTTCACAAGAGACTCCATCCGCACCACCGATATCTCACCAGCCCCGTCTCAGGGCGAACGTGCGCTGGCTGAAACCACCCGTTGGCGCGCCGTCGTCCGCGTGCTCCGAAGTCCAATCGATAGTTTGAGTTGTGCTCTTCTTCCCTCGTCCTGCAACCTCTGCGGCTCGCCCCTGCCCGCGCTTTCATCCGTACCAATTTGCCCTGCTTGCTGGTCGGAGTTTCCGCTCCAGACCGGCCCCGTCTGCGCCTGCTGCGGCGATGCGCTCAATGCCGCTGCAACTCCAGCAAATGCAGACCTTTGCCGCCCTTGCCGCCTGGCCCCGCCCGCCTTCGTCCGCGCAGTTTCTTACGGCGTCTACCAGGGCCGCATGAGAGAAGCCATTCACGCTCTCAAATACGATCGGCTGCATCCGGCCGCAAAAGTTCTCGGCGGTATGCTGGCCCAGGCTATCGCCACTCTCGCCCCAGACGCCCCGCGCGAAATGCTTGTGATCCCCATTCCCCTGCACCGTTCCAAATACGTGCAGCGCGGATTCAATCAGTCGCGCTCGCTCGCTGCCCATGCGCTCCACTTCCTTCGCACCGCGCACCCCGAATGGCGGCTCACTCTTGCGCCCAGCACTCTCATGCGCCTGCGCGCCACCGATTCTCAGGCCGGCCTCACCACGCGCCAGCGCCGCCAAAACGTGCGTGGCGCATTTTCCGTCTCCGATCCCGCGCGAGTTGCGGCAAAGCACATCCTGCTGGTCGATGACATCCTCACCACCGGCGCCACCGCGCGGGCTGCCGCGCAAACTCTGCGCCAGGCTGGCGCAGCATCAGTATGGGTAGCAACCTTGGCGCGTGCGCAACGCGCCGTTGCCTGGCCCTCGGCCAATCAAACATCAGAAGAAAGCGAGTGGAACGAACGAGCCGGACAAGAACACGAATCGTTCACCGGCGCGCAAGCGAACGCAGCACAATCGAGATCGTCAAATGAGTGGGCACAACCATCTTTCTAATCCTGGGGGAAAGAGATGTCGTTGGGAAAAGCCATGATTCACGCGCGCAAGCAGAAGGCCATCGCGAAAGCTGTCGTCCTCGCATCCGACCACGGCGCCGCGAGCCACGTCCATGCGCACGCCCACATCCTGCAGATGCCGGTACTGGTGCTAAACGCCTCCTACGAGCCCATCAACATCTGCGGCGCGCGCCGCGCTCTCGTGCTCGTGCTCAAGGGCATCGCCCGCACTGAAGAGGAGCACGGCCTCTCGCTGCACGCGCAGCGCACCATCATCGCTATGCCGTCGGTCATTCGCCTGCTTGAATACCGCCGCATCCCCCATCAGACCCGCGCCCTCTCGCGCAAAAACATTCTGCTCCGCGATCGCAACACCTGCCAGTACTGCGGCGAAGCCTATCCGCCCGGCGAACTCACTCTCGACCACGTCGTTCCCCGCTCGCGCGGCGGCAACTCCACCTGGGAAAATCTCGTCGCCTGTTGCCACGAGTGCAATCGCAAAAAGGGCAACCGCCTGCTCGATGAGATCGACGACATGATCCTGCTCCGCGAGCCGCGCCCCTTCTCGCTGCATACGAGCCGCCAGATCATGCGCATGCTCGGCCGTAGCGACGACCGCTGGCGCAAATACCTGTTCTATTAACAAACCGCCATCAACTTTTCATTGACTTCTTCCCGCCTTCACGGGTATGTTGAGGCCCTGCGCACATTCCCCCGCCGCGGTGCGCCTCTCATCAACGACCGAACAATTTGTCTCCTCGATCTTCCTTGGGGGTTCGCACATGAAATTCCATGCGGTTTTTGCTTTGCTCGTTCTTGGATCATTCCTTCCTGCCACACCTGCGATCCAACTCGCCGCCCAAAACCCGCTCGCCGACCTCGCAAACGCCGCCAAGGAAAAAGCTGCGGAAACAGCCATCGAGAAGCTCCTCAACGATCAGCTCCCGCTCACGCTCAACGCCAACGACGTGTATCCAACCGTCGCCAATCTTCCCGGCGGCCCCTTCAGTCCCACGCCGCTTCACCTCACAGCCGACCAGCTCAATCAGCCGCTCGCTCCCGGCGACTACACCATTAACACCCTCGATTTCTGCTCGGAATATTCCGTCCACGCTCCCGGCGCGGGCGTCGCCTATGTGCTCGGCCCCTACGAAGGCAAGGCCGCCAGCGCCATCGGCGCGCTCATCTGGCGCGGAACCGTGCAGTACAACATCAATCCCAACTCGTTGCAGGCCGTTTCCTGGGCCATCCAGTCAGGCCTCACCTACGGGCAAATGCCCAAGTCCTATCAGGCCATCGTCGACCAGGTCATCCCCGACTTCAAAAGCGAAATCCAGAGCGACTTCTTCGCCAACCTTCAAACCACCTACAACAACCTCGCGCGCACAGCCAAACTTCCGCCGCTCGACGCCGTCCTCTTGAAGCTCGGCCAGCCCGGCCAACTCGCTCTCAGCGCCGAGCGCCAGCGCGCCATTCTTCTGCGCCAGGGCACGAACGATCAAATCCGGGATCAAACTCTCTTTCAGGGCCAGCAAGCGGGTCTTTACACGCCCGTCAAAGCAGAAAACGGTCCGTGGACCGAGCGCGTCAAGGGCCAGGTCTACATGAAGCTCCTCATCGCAGGCGGCAACATGGCCACCAACAACGTCATGCAGATCCGCGTCATGCCCCCGCCGACCGTGAACGCGCGCAGCGCCGGCATCCAACCGCATCTTGTCCGCGCCGCTTACGGCGAGCCGCAAGCCGCCCCGGCCGGCGAAAATTCCGACACAAGCGTTTCAGGTTTGATGCAAGGCATGCTTGGCTACTCGCAGGGCCGCGGCGCGCAGGCGCTTGGCCAAGTGCCCGTCACCTCGCAGGGGGCGCCCCCGCCGGCTCCATCCACCCCGGCAGGCACGGTGAAGAAAACTGAGGGCACCGCGACTGTCATTCGCGCCGGAACCACCACACCCATCCCGCTTCATCCCGGTGACACAATCGATCAGAATGACACCATTGAAACCGGCGCCGGCTCCCGGACCTTCGTTCAGTTCAACGACGACACCCAGCTGACGATCGGCGAGAATGCCAAAATCAAGATCGACGAATACGTCTATGACCCTAACGGGACAAAAAACGCCGCGTCTTACAGATTTCTTGAGGGCGCCTTTGAATATGTCAGTGGGCTGATCGCGAAGAAGAATCCTCCCAGCGAGAACATCGAAACGCCGGTCGGCTGCATTTGCATTCGTGGAACAAAGCTGATCGCCAAAGTGAATCCCACAACGCGCGCGGTCGAAGTCGACTTGATTGCGGGGTCCATCGCCTTTCTTCCCACGGGAGTCGCAACCGCGCCCACAATCTCGGCTCCCGTCCAAATCGAAGTCACGCGGTCCGGCGAGCAGGTGTTGCCCCTCACGCAGGATCAGTACAACGCCATCGAAGCCCAACTCGCGCCTAGCCCACCCACCTCCTGACTTGTCAGCGAACACGAGAAGAAGCTGGGACCTTCACGCAGCGAAAAGCTCCTATCGATGAACCGGACCTTTGCGGGCTGCTGCCGAATCGTCTCGCATCTCGCCGTCTTGAAGGGGCACGGCTTTAGCCGTGCCGTTAACGAGCTATATGATCGCCGGCTTTAGCCGCCGAGGGATGTTTTTCCGCGTTCTCCCCGGACTTTTTCTGCAGCTTGTTTAGGCCCGCTTTCATCTCCTCGCAATCCCCTCAATCTACGCAGGTTTCCGAACCCGCTCTCCTGCCCTCGAGTCCACCAATCTCCCTCGCACATCTAAAACTTCGGACTCGGGTTTGAATCATTGAGAGCGGCACACCCGCCTCGATGACATCGAACACAGCTCAAAGGAGCACAACAATGCAAATCCCCAAACTTAAAACTGCGGCCCTCGTTACAGCCACTTTTTTGGCCGCCCTCCCGGCGCTCGCCGCCGACAGCAATAACAGTCAACAACAGCAGCAGGGCAGCGCCGTCGTCACAGTCCTGCCCAAATCCGAAGTACCCGGCGGAATTTCCCAGGATGCACTGCATCTGAAGATCGATGGCAAGAATTCCACCATCACCGGTTGGACCCCGCTGCGCGGAGCCGCGAGCAGAGTCGAAATGGTCGTGCTCATCGATAATGGCGCGCGCCAGGACCTCAGCCTGCAATACAAGGAAATCTCCAAATTCATCCAGGTGCTCCCGCCGGATTCCGCAGTCGCCGTCGCCTACATGGAAAACGGTCGCGCAGTTCTCGCCGGCCCTCTGACGACGGATCGCACTGCCGTCGCCCGCGAGCTTCACATTCCCATGGCCGGTATCCCGGGAGTCAGCGCCAGCCCGTACTTCTGCCTCTCCGATCTGGCAAAGCACTGGCCTTCGAATGACGTCAACGCACGCCGCGAAGTCGTCATGCTCACCGATGGCGTCGATTACTACAATCCACGCTACGATCCCAACGATCCTTACGTGCAGGCAGCCATCACCGACTCGGTAAAGAATCACCTGGTCGTCTACAGCATCTATTGGCGCAGTACAGGCCGCTTCGATCGCACCGGCTACGCAAACTTCACGGGCCAGAATCTATTGTCTGAAGTGACTGCGGCGACGGGTGGCGAGAACTATTGGCAGGGCTATGGCAATCCCGTTTCGCTTGAGCCGTATCTTTCCGACATTAACCGCCGTCTCGACAACCAATACGAGCTGCGGTTCATAACGCCCATCAACGGAAAGCCGCAAATGGCAAGCCTCAAGCTGAACATCGCCGCCGAAGCCAAAGTCGACGCGCCGCAGCAGGTCTACGTTCACCCCGCCGCGGAATAACTGCCGCGCCTTGCCGCACTAATACTGCGTTTCCCCGGTCTCGCTTCTGAGACCGGGGAAGACTTCTCTCACCTAAGAAATGGGTGCTCCACATCTCGATAGCGCACCAAGCTCAATAAGATGAGCGCGCCGGAAATCGTGCCTAAATCTTCGTGGCAATTTTGTGGCTAACGCGAGTTGACTTTCGAATAGGTGAAATACTCGCCACGGATGTTTCGATTTACCAAGTCACATCCCAAGAAAAGTTGTGAGCAGGCAGCCGTACCAGCCGACAAAAATCGGTGCATTGTCGTGCTTGCATCCGTCCGACGCAAGGCCAAAGGTCGATCCGTCTTCGCTCAAGATAATCTTGTAACCCTCGGCGTGGCTCTCTTTCCCAACAAGCCAAACACTCAAATCCTCATCCCTCGTCCGGCCGTCAGTAACTCGACGATCAATCACCCTGATCCGTTGGGGTTCGACAAGAGCCTCTTTCAAAGTGATGCCGTGATTCACTGCGTCTAAGCTCCCCGCACTTTGAGCATGGACTAAAGCGTGAACTTCTTCGAGTGTCATCACCGAATGCCTTTCTTATCAGAACCAGTGTTCATGCGGCTAGGGTGGGAATCTCGCTCAATACGCCAGCGCCACCGCATCGCATCTCATCTCGCTGCCCGCCGCATACACGCGATCGATGCCCTGCTTCCTCAACTCAATCGCCTCGTACCGCCCAAACCCTCCATCGCTTTCGCCCATCGGCCAGCCCAAATCCTCAAGCGCTTTGCGCGTCGCCGCCGGCACTCCCGCTTCGAGCCGCAGTACTCCGCGCGGACCAAGCCCGGCCACGTCCTCGCCCATCGATTGCGACGATCCCTCATGGTGCCAGCGCGGGCTGTCGGCCGCTCCCTGCACATCGAGCCCATAATCCACGCGATTCAAGATGATCTGCGTCTGTCCCTGCGGCTGCATGTCGCCGCCCATCACGCCAAACGAAAACCACGGCACGCCGTTCTTCGCCGCGAACCCCGGAATGATGGTCTGGAACGGCCGCTTTCCCGGCGCGTAAATATTCGCGTGCCCATCCTGCAACGAAAACAACTGCCCGCGATCCTGAAACATGAAACCCAGTCCATCCGCCACCAGCCCCGAACCCATCCCACGAAAATTCGACTGAATGATCGACACCATCATTCCGTCTTTATCGGCGGTCGTGAAATACGTCGTATCTCCCTGGCTCGGCGCCTGCCCCGGCATCACCTGATCGTGGATCGCATCCAGCCTGATCAGCTTCGCCCGCTCCTTCGCATAATCTTTTGAAATCAGCCACTCGATCGGAATCTTCGCAAAATGCGGGTCGGCATAATATCGCGCGCGATCCTCGTACGCCAGCCTCTTCGCTTCAATCTGCACCTGCAGCGCTTGTGCCGACTGAAACCCATACCCGCGCACATCGAAGTTCTCGATGATGTTCAGCATCTGCAACGTCGCCAGCCCCTGCGTGTTCGCCGGCATTCCGTAAACATCCACGCCGCGATAGTTCGTCACCAGCGGCTCAACCCACTCCGCCTGGTGCTCGCGCAAATCCTCCGCGCTCAGCCATCCGCCAATGCGTTTGAAATAGGCATCGATGGTTTGCGCAATCGGCCCGTCGTAAAACGCATCGCGCCCGCCCTCGGCAATCAACTTGTACGTCTGCGCCAAGTCCGGATTGCGCCGCACATCGTACTCCTGCGGCGGTTGCCCATCCGGCTGCAGATACGTCTTCATCGCGTTATTGATCTCTTCAATCTCCGCTTTGCGATGCTGGAACGCTGCCAGGTTGCCTTTGATGTAGTAACCAATGATCTGCGGCGCAGGACTCCCTGCCTCGCACGCCTCGATCGCCGGCTCAAACAACTCCGCCCACTTCAGCTTGCCGTAGCGCTGATGCAGCGCCCACCATCCGCCCAGCGCGCCCGGCGTGGAAACGCTCACCGCACCCAATGCTGGAATGTGCCCGTTCACGGCGCGCGAGCGCACCGTCGCGAGCGAAAGCGATTTCGGCGACCGGCCTGAGCTCGCCATTCCCATCAATTTCCCCACCGCCGGGTCCCACACAAACGCAAAGCAGTCGCCGCCCAGCCCGCAACTTGTCGGCTCAACAAACCCCAGCACCGCGTTTGCCGCCACCGCTGCATCCACTGCCGACCCTCCGCGCTTCAGCATCGCAATCGCCGTCTGCGTCGCCAGCGGGTGCGCCGTTCCCGCCGCTCCATTCAACCCCAGCGCCGGCGATCTCGTCGCAAAGCTCGCGCCCGCCGCCCGATCGCCCGCATGCACATCGGGGCGATTAAACTGCTCCGCGCCCGCAGGTTGAAACTTCAGCAGATCTGGCGTTTTTTCCGATCCTGCTTGCCCTGCAAGTGCTGCAGGGCTCTGCATCGTTGCAGCCGTCGCGGCGGCGGCCAAAGGAAGCGTTTGAATGAAAGCTCGGCGGCGCATGGCAATGTCCCTCTTCCTCAATCTACACTTCGAATTCCTGCACCCAATTCCGCTTTATGCGAATCTAGATAAAAGTACTTCCGGTTTGCCGCCGAGTTTCCCCGGCCCTTATACCCGACCCGCTTTCTAAACGTCAGAGGAGAATCCTGGTTGTCTTCAGCCGGCACCGCCATACCCGCTCTGTCCACCGGTTCCACCGCCTCCAACGGGCGCAATGGATCGGGAGCTGCAGCACGGCCCGCGCCGGTCGACCTTGCCCTCCAAGCCGCTTGGAAGCCCCGCGTCAATCCCTGGCTCATCGCCATGACCGTCGCGCTCGCCGCGTTCATGGAAGTCCTCGACACCTCCATCGCCAACGTCGCTTTGCCTCACATCGGCGGCTCGCTCGGCGCCAGCACCGACGAAGCAACTTGGGTTCTCACCAGCTATCTTGTCTCGAACGCCATCGTCCTCCCACTCGGCGGTTGGATCTCCTCCGTCATGGGCCGCCGCAACTTCTTCGTTCTCTGCATCACCATCTTCACCATCTCCAGTTTTCTTTGCGGCGCTGCGCCATCCCTGCCCATTCTTCTGCTCTGCCGCGTGCTTCAAGGCGCCGGCGGCGGCGGCATGCAGCCCATGGCGCAGGCCATCATGGCCGATTCGTTCGAGCCCCACAAGCGCGGCCAGGCCTTCGCCCTCTACGGCCTCGTCGCCGTGCTCGCGCCCTCCATCGGCCCCACGCTCGGCGGCTGGATCACCGACAACTTCTCCTGGCGCTGGATCTTCTTCATCAACATTCCCGTCGGCATCCTCGCCTTCATACTCGTCACCCGCCTCATTGAAGATCCGCCATGGATCAAGGCCGATCGCTCCCGCCTGCGCAACATGGACTACATCGGCCTCGGCTTTCTCACCCTCGCCATGGGCGGCTTGCAAATCATGCTCGATAAGGGCGAAGAGAACGACTGGTTCTCCTCGCCGTTCATCGTTTTCTTTTGCGTTCTCTTCATCGTCGGCATGGTCGGCCTGTTCGCATGGGAGTGGAACAAGAAAGATCCGCTTATCAACTTGCGCCTCTTTCGCTATCGCAACTTCGCCATCTGCTGCTTCCTCATGATGCTGGTGGGCGGCGTGCTCAATGCCAACACCGTATTGCAGCCGCAGTTCACGCAGCAGTTGCTTGGCTACACCGCCACCACCGCCGGTCTCGCTCTCACCTACGGCGGCATCACCCTTGTCATCATGATGCCGCTCGCCGGCATCGCCACCGGCAGAATCTCCGCGCGCTACCTCGCCGCATTCGGATTCATGATGCTCGTCGTCACTTTCTGGTACGCGGCACAGGTCACCAATCTGCAAATGAGTTTCGCCGAGGCGTCGTGGCTGCGCGTCGTGCAAATGTTCCCGCTTCCGTTTTGTTTCATCTCCATCACCAACGCCGCCTATGTCGGCATGCCCAAGGAGCAGAGCAACCAGGTTGCCGGCCTCATCAATTTCGTGCGCAACATCGGCGGCTCCATCCTCATCTCCATCACCAACGCGCAGGTCACCAGCCGCTCCATGTGGCACGAGCAGCATCTGCAGCAATCCATGCAGCCCGGAAGTATCGGCTTCGATCTTCACCAGCAGGCTCTTCTTGGCGCGTATAACCACGCCTTTGGCGCTGCCAACGGCGCTACACTCGCGCTGGCTCAGATTTATAACCAGCTGATTGCGCAGGCCACCACGCAGGGATACCAGGATGTCTACATGGAGCTCGCCTACGCGTCCATCATCCTCGTCTTCCTCGCCTTTCTCCTCAGCAAGAACAAACCCGGCCAAGGCGGTGGCGGCGGTGGCATGCACTAACTCCCAACCTGCCCCAGACATCGATGTGTGCCGAATCACATATCAACTCCCCCCTTTTAGGCCTATAATCCCTCCCAGAATTCACTCGAAGCGAAAAGATGCCTGCTCGTTGACATCGACTCGGGAGGCTTTTCATGTCCAAGCCGTTTTGGTTCGTTTTAGCCGTGGCCTTATTCACCGTCGCGTGTTTACCGCTTCAGGGCCGCACTCCGCAGCAGTCCGCTCCCGCGCCGGCGCTTGCTCCTCCGCAAACGGCTGAACCTCCGGCACCCGCAGCCACAAAGAATCCCGTCAAGCCCACTGCCGAATCGCAGGCCAAGGCCAAGAGCATCTATCAGATCGACTGCGCCATGTGCCACGGAGATAACGGAAACGGCAAAACCGATATCGCCACCAGCATGGGTCTCACACTCGACGACTGGACTCAACCCTCGACCCTCGCCGGCAAGCAGGATTCCGAGCTGTTCAGCATCATCCGCAACGGCAAAAACAAGATGCCTTCCGAGTCCGCGGGCCGCGCCAACGATACCATCGTCTGGAACCTCATCATCTACATTCGTTCGCTCTCCAAACCGACTGCGGCCGCGCCCGCCGCTCCCGCGCAATAGACCAGCCCGCAGTGCCAAAACACGCGTCCCGAAGGGACGGACCGAAATTAGCCCAGGCCGGAGTCCGCCGCTGCGGACGACGTCCTGGGAATGCGCACACCGCGGCGCAGGCGTCCCGTAGGGCCGCCCGAAACGCATCGCCAACCTCTGTCATCATGGAACAATGGCAACAATCGCTGACTTCAAAAATCGTTGGGCGCTCGTCACTGGCGCCAGCTCCGGAATCGGCGCGGCCCTCGCGCGTGAGCTCGCCGCGCACGGCGCAAAACTCATCCTCACCGCGCGCCGCCGCGATCGCCTTGAGGCCCTCGCCGCCGAACTCGGCACCGAAACCCGTATCGTCGTCGCCGACCTCAACGACCCCGCCGCGCCCGAACAAATCTTCGCCGCTACCGAGGGCGCCGGCCTCGTCGTCGACATCCTCATCAACAACGCCGGCCTCGGCCAATTCGGTGCTTTCGTCACCAGTAATTCCGATCAGGAATTCAGCATGGTCCGCGTCAACTGCGAAGCCGTCGTTCGCCTCTCGCGCCTCTTCCTGCCGCGCATGGTCGAGCGCCGCCGCGGCTGGATGCTCGTCGTCTCATCCGCAGCCAGCTTCCAACCTGTCACGTACCTCTCCACCTATGCGGCCACCAAGGTCTTCGACCGCTTCTTCGCGCTCGGTGTCGGCGCTGAAGTCGCCCGCTTTGGCGTCAAAGTCACCGCCCTCTGCCCCGGAACCACCGAGAGCGAGTTCATCCGGGTTGCCCGCGCCAACCAGTTCCTCAACCGCAATCAACAATCGGCGGCAAATGTCGCGCGCATCGGCATCGCCGCGCTCGCCCGCGGCCAGCACACCGTCAGCACCAACCTCGTTGGCAAGCTCCGCTCGTTTCTCGTCCGCTTCCTTCCCGTCGACCTCATCACCGGCTTTCTCGAAAAGGTCGCCCGCCCCAAACCGTAGTGCCCAAACCGCGCACAAGGAGCTCCTGTATGCGGCCGGGAAGTCGCGTTTCATTGCCGCTGCATCCTCGTCAGCCTGAACGAATCGTAAAACCGATTCACATCCTCATCGCGCCGCGCGCTCGCCGAAGGATGCGTCGCCAGCAGCATGTAGAGATGCGTTCCCGCCAGAATCAATCGCCCGTCCAACAGCCCGCCGCCCGCGTTGCGCGCCAGAAAATCGCGAATCTTGTATCCGTCGTGGTCGTGCACCGACTCGCTCACCAGGCTCGTCTGCGTACGCCCCATCGCGCCTTCCCGCGCCATCTTGAGCGTCCGTTCTCCGTCATCGCCAGCCGCCTGCTCCACCGGTGGATTGTCCGCCCACGCAACCGCAAACGTCGTCTGATCGTCGACCGATGTCTCGATCATCGGCACCTGCTCCACCACTCCATGATCGGTGTAGGCCGGAATCTCGGTCTCGCTCGGCGTCCCCGGCATCTCCACCTTGAACCCGTCCGCGCTGCGGTCAACCGCCTGCCACCCCGCCGCTTGGTTGGCCCCGCCTCCGGAGCCGCCGCCCGTCCTGCCCCATCCCAGATCCGCCCGATAGGTGTAGGCAAGCCACGCCACCACCCCCAGCAGAACAATCCCGACGACGAGCAAGATGGTCCGCATTACCCTCTAAGGGTGCCTAATTTGTCCTGTGTTTTCAAGCAGATTCCCCTTTTGGGCCAAATGAAGGTCTCGGAACCGCCAAAAATCGGCAAACCCCGGCCCTTTTTCACAATCCCCCGAAATCTTTACGCGATTAGCCTTGCAACCTTTTTTTAGATTAGGCATCCTACTAGGTAATTAGCAGAGGCTTCCCCAAATGTCCCGCCAAAGCAAGGCAACAACTCTCTCTTGAGGGTTCTTCGGAACCTCTTCTCACAATCCCCCCTGGTTACCCTCCCTTAACTGCCTCTCGAGCGGGCCCACCGGAAGGTGGGCCCACATGCTCTCGCTTCCACGGAGCTGTCATTCGTTCTCCCTCCACAGAACCGTCATTCATTCTTCCTTCCACAAAACTGTCATCCTGAGGACCCTGAGCGCAGCGAAGGGGACGAAGGATCTGCAGTTGCTTTTTCTGCGCCATCGCCTCAGCGCTCCCCCTCCCACAGAACTGTCATCCTGAGGACCCAGAGCGCAGCGAGGGGTACGAAGGATCTGCGGTTGCTTTTCTCCGACATCGCCTTAGCGCTCACCCCGCTAAAATCAAAACGGAACGATGCCCTCTTCCTCACGCGCAAAATCCGCATCCGCGCTTAGCGCCGTAGATTCCCGCCTTGCCCGCGCCGGCCTTGCGCTCAGCGCTCGCCGCAAAGCATCCGCAACCGGTGTCCTCCGCCCCAGCCGCAATTCGCGCTTCGAAATCTTCGACGCGCACGAGCTCATCACTCCCGCGCCGACTCCAACACGCGCCGCCAACGGCGTCGAATGGCTGCCCGTTCCGAGTTGGGATTTTCCCTGGCTCTGGGCTGGCTTCTCCACCCGCAAAGGCGGCCACAGCCGCGCCTACTGTGCAGAAGACGCGCCGGGCCTGCCCGCCGTGGCGGGCGAACTCAACCTCGGTTTCACCAGCGCCGACATTCGCGAATCCGTCATCGCCAATCGCCGCCTGTTCGCTGAAGCCGTCACATCCAATCCCGACACGCCGCTCATCGCGCTCCGGCAATTCCACTCCAACCGCGTTGTCCAAACCGTCGCCACCGACGCCGCGCGCGCGCACCCGCTCAAAGCCGACGGACAAATCACCAGCGTCCCCGGCCTGCTCGTCGCCATCCAGACCGCCGACTGCATTCCCATCCTCGTCGCCGATCCCAAACGGCGCGCCGTTGCCGCCTTCCACGCCGGCTGGCGCGGAACCGCCAAGCGCATCGTCGAATCCGGCATCGGCCTCATGCGCCTCGCGTTCGGCTCCGACCCGCAGGATCTCATCGCCGCCGTCGGTCCCGGCATCGGCCAGTGCTGCTATGCCGTCGGCGATGAAGTTCTCTCAGAATTCGAATCGCAATTCGCCTACGCGCGCGAACTGTTCAAAGAGATCTATGACACTGATCCGGTGCGCCGAAAATATCCCATGCTCTTTCTCACCCAGCGCGCGCCTGGCCACTCACCCATCGGCCCCAGCCTTCATGTCGATCTCGTCGAAGCCAATCGCCGTCAGCTTCTCGCCGCCGGCCTCCGCCCCGAAAATATTCAGGTCATCGGAGGCTGCACCCAGTGCCACTCCGATCTCTTCTTTTCGCATCGCGCCTCGCACGGCCACGCCGGCCGCATGATGGCCGTCATCGGCATTCGCAAAGCCTGAAAAAGCGCTCGAATGCCTGCGCGTGAAAAAACCACTACCGCTCGCAAAACGTGAGTTGATTTCTTGGGATTTCGACTTGCGCTGCTACGCCTTCGCCTCGCCCGGATTCACAAGGTCGCGCAATTCCTTCGACGGCTTGAAGTAGGGAACTTTCTTGGCGGGAACATCCACGCGCGCGCCGGTCTTGGGGTTGCGCCCGATGCGTGGCTTGCGCTGCCGGATGCGGAACGAGCCGAAGCCGCGAATCTCAATCTTGTCTCCGCTTTGCAGGGCGCCAATCACGGATCCGAAGATGGTTTCTACAATCACTTCTCCGTCGCGCCGGGTCAGATCGCCCAGGCCGGTCACCTTCTCCACCAAGTCCGCCTTTGTCATCTCCCTCTAACCTCCGCATCCAGCATAACCGGATTGTGCCCAGTCAAGCACGAAAATGCAAGCCCTCCGCCTTATTTTATTCCTTCAGCATCAGCAGTTTGGCCGGTTCACCTCCGCCAGTCCCCGCCCCCGCCCGCCCTGTTCCGTCTCACCACATACGATGAAAATCGTCTACGCCCGGTGCGTCACCCTCGGTCTCGCCATCATAGGGTAAAGTGACTGAAGCACCTCCCGCGGCCAAATGAGCTATCCGCAATACAGCATCGTCATCCCTGCCTTCAATGAGGCCGCGCGCATTGGCGCAACGCTCGATGCGGTGCTGGCCTGCGTGCGCCAGCGCGGCTGGAACGCTGAAATCGTCGTCGTCGACGATGGCTCGCGCGATCAGACCGCTGAAATCGTCCGCGCCTTTGCCGCCAAGGCGCCTGAGCTCCGGATGCTCCAGAACCCCGGCAACCACGGCAAGGGATACAGCGTCCGCAATGGCATTCTCCATTCCTTCGGCGAAATCGTGATGTTCACCGACGCCGATCTCTCCGCCCCAATCGAAGAAGCCGACGGCCTGTTCGCCGCCATCGCTTCCGGCGCAGACATCGCCATCGGCTCGCGCTGGCTCGAGCGCACCCGCCAAACCATTCGCCAGCCGCTCTATCGCCAGTTCTTCGGCCGCTGCTTCAACGGCGTCACGCGCGCCGTCATGGGCCTGCCTTATGCCGACACGCAATGCGGCTTCAAGGCCTTCACCCGCGCCGCCGCGCAAACCGTCTTTCAGCTCCAGACCATCGAGCGCTGGGGCTTCGATCCCGAGATTCTTTTCATCGCCCTCAAGCGCGGCTATCGGATCGTTGAAGTTCCCGTCAGCTGGGCGCACGACGAGCGCACCCGCATCAGCTATCTCAAAGACGGCACCCGCATGTTGCAGGACATCGCCATCGTCCGCTGGAACGCCCTCGTCGGCCGCTACTCCAAACCCGTCGAGCGCATCCACCGCGCCACCCTCGCCAAGTAGCTCGCAGATCCCAGCATCACTCCCTTTCGTGCGAGCCCGTCACCAACCGTGAAGTCGGCAGCCCTTGACCAACAAATAATTTCCGGGTGAGCGACAATAATCCGGAAACAACCAGTCGATAACCAGTGGGCGGTAGTTTTGCAAGGAGCATGTCATGAAAGGGAAAGTTGCGATCGTAACAGGTGGTGCGAGCGGGATTGGGCTCGCCATCGTGGAGAGTCTCGCGCGAGAAGGCGTGAACTGCGTGATTGCCGACCTGGACCCCTCCGGAGGAGAACGAGCCACCGCAAATCTTAAAGAAGCTGGAGCGGACTGTCTCTTCGTCCCGGCAAATGTTTCCGAGCCCGGCGACGTGCGTCATCTCGTCGAGGCCACCGTGGGAAGATTTGGCCGTCTCGACATCCTGGTCAACAATGCCGGCCTGCAATTCGTGGCGCCTGTGGTGGATTTCCCGGAGGAGCGCTGGGACACTCTGATTGGCGTGATGCTTACTGGAACTTTCCTTTGTTGCAAGTATGCATTGCCGCACATGATCCAGCAGAAGTGGGGCCGGATTATTAACATCAGCTCGGTCCACGGTAAAGTGGCTTCGCCCTTCAAGGTGGCTTATATTTCAGCCAAGCATGGGGTGTTGGGGTTGACGAAGGTTGTAGCGCTTGAAATGGGCGAGAACAACATCACCTGCAATGCCATTTGTCCGGGTTACGTTCGCACTCCGCTTGTTGAAAAGCAAATTGCGGATCAGGCTCGCCTGAACGGCATTTCAGACGAGGACGTGATTCAGAAGATCATGCTTGCTCCTGCCGCCATCCGCCGGATGCTGGAACCAAGCGAAGTGGCTTCGCTTGTGGTGTACCTGTGCTCGGACAACGCTGCAGGTATAACTGGCGCGTCGCTGGACATTGACTTGGGCTGGACTGCGCGCTAGGGGAACATGCCCGTACGAAGAGGCGTCCGCCGCGCCCATTTCCACCATCTCCTGTATACTGGGTCTACGCTCAGTGATTTGGAAGCGAGTGACGACCTGGCCTCGAACATGGCCGGTCAACCTGGCAAGATTTTCCCCCAAGCCCCTACAGCGTGTACCCATCGGTCTCCTTCCCGGCGGCCAGGTTCGCAACCGTGTGTCGGTTGGCGAATAGGCTGAAGCGCCCTGATCTCATTCGGCGCAACGCGCTGGGCGATTTTGGAGCAGGGTACAGCGATTCCAGAATTGCCGCATCCCAAAGCCGCAGCCTTCAAGTCGCCGCGACCATCAGGGAGTCGGCGACCCGGCACGATGACTATCGGGTATAGCTATTCTGGAATCGCTCTAGCCCGCCGGCAATGAGTCGGCAGGCCTAAAACTTCAGCGTGGGTCAGCTCCGGGCCGGCAAGCACTCGACGTGCATGTCAGCCAGTCCCAGGGACGAAGTTGGTTCTCTCTTACGCATCATTCATTGCAGGCGTGTGCGGGTGTCCCCGCGTGCCTCCAGTCAGGTTCCGTTTGCAGGCCCTCGGGAAACAAGGGCTCCGGAGCCCAAGGAAAAGATATATTTTGACGACTCAATTCTCACAGTTCTCCCTTTCGGCCGCGCTTACTTCGCGGCTTAACGCCAACAAGTTTCAAATCCCCACGCCCGTACAGGCAGCGGCAATTCCGCCCGCACTCGAGGGCCGCGACGTTCTCGCCACCGCGCAAACGGGAACCGGCAAAACCCTCAGCTTCCTCATCCCGATCATGGAGATGCTTCAGAAGACTCAGGGCCGCGGCGCGCATGCGCTCATTCTGCTGCCTACGCGCGAGCTGGCCATGCAGGTTGAAGCCGCGTTTCGCGCGCTGCGCTCAAGCAATGGGCCCACGGCGGCCGTAGTCGTCGGCGGCTTGTCAGAGCACGCGCAACTTGACGCCATCCGCCGCGGAGCGCGCGTCATCGTCGCAACGCCTGGCCGCCTGGAAGACTTTCTCAAGCGCAAGCTTGTGCGCCTCGACCAAGTCAAGATTCTAGTGCTCGACGAAGTCGACCGCATGCTCGATATGGGCTTTCGCCCGGCGATTGCGCGCATTGCGGGCACGCTGCCCCAGGCGCGGCAAACGCTGTGCTACTCCGCCACGCTCGAAGGCGCTGTCATGGATACGGCGCGCAACTATCTCCAGAATCCCGTCCGGATCGAGATTGGTTCCGTGCTCAAGCCCACCGAAAACGTCGAGCTGCGCACCTTTGAAGTGGATCACGACAAGAAGCAGGAACTCCTCGAACACCTGCTCGATGCCGAGCAAGGCAGCTTCCTCGTCTTTGTGCGCACCAAGCATGGCGCCGATCGCGTTGCCCGCCGTCTCAGCCGTTCAGGCTGGTCCGCCACGCAGATTCACGGCGACCGTTCGCAGGCGCAGCGCAGCCAGGCCCTCAAAAGCTTCTCTGAGGGCCGTCACCGTGTGCTGGTCGCCACCGATGTCGCGGCCCGCGGCATTGACGTTGCCAACGTCGCGCACGTCATCAACTTCGACATGCCCAAGCAGGCTGAAGATTTCGTGCACCGCGTCGGGCGCACGGGGCGAGCTTCGGCGCGGGGCGTGGCATCCACGTTCGCCATTCCGGCTGAGCGCGGCGACCTGCGCAAAATTGAGCGCACACTCTCCATCTCGATGAAGCGCTTCCGCGTGAGGGCCGCGGAATTCAGGGCCGCTTAGTCCGACCTTCACCCAGCACAAATTGGGGTGCCCCATCCAAGCTCTGCTTGGGTGGGATAGCACAAGGCCTCCACGGCTATGGTTGAATATCAGAATGATCCAAAGGCTCATTCCGAAAATCTTCTACAACAAATTGAACGAGGGACTCGATCTCTTCGTCGACTGTCTTGGATTTCAGGTCCTCCATCGTGACGAGAACCTTGCAGTAGTATCTCGTGACGGCGCAAAAGCCTACATAGTCGAGAATGCAGAATATGCTGCCAAGGATCGACCCGAGATTGCGCTCGAAACCGATACGATTCACGAGCTCTTCGCGGAGATTAAGGCCAAACGCCCCGAAATGCTTCATCCCAACCTGAATACAATCCGTCGTCAGCCCTGGGGTCCGCTCGAATTCGCGGTCCTGGACAAAACGACCGTGAGCGTAGTCTTTCGACAATGGCCGCAGTAGCAACAGCAAGCTTTTTGCTCGATGACTTGTCCGCATCGGCCCGGGCTCGAGACGCCACCCTACAGCGGGTCCTTCGACGTCATCAATCCAATCCGATTCGCGCCCGCAGCCTTACCAATGTCCATCACCGTTGCTATCGTTGCGAAATCAAGGCCGTCATCGCCCTTGACGAACATCACCTTGTCCGCGCGCATCGAGAAAATCGAGCTCAGACGGCTTCCAAGCAGATCGGCGCTCACTTCCTGCTGATTGATCCTGTAGCTCGGCAATCCATTACGCCCCTTCGCGATCTCAACCACAATCGGAGCTTCCGGCGCCGGATTCAGATTCGAAGACCGCTGTGGCAGCTTTGCACTCAGCCCGCGAGGTACGACCGGAGAAATAACCATGAAGATGATCAACAGCACCAGCAGAATGTCGATCATCGGAGTCACGTTCACATCGCCCAGCAACCGTCCCAACCCACGACCATCCTCCATCGTCATAGCGCGCCCTCCTCGCCCCCCAGGTCCCCGCGAGCCTTCGGAGGCTCCCATTCGATCTTTCTGCGAATCCCTTTGCTATAGACACCGCACTTCGACGAATGGTTCCCACTCGCAGCCGACGAATCCCCGCAAACACTCGTGCCGCAGGCGCAGTGTTTCTTAGCCCCGCGTTCAGCGGGGCGAAAGATGGTAGCCCCAGGCGCGAGCCTGGGGACTGCAACGCAAAGATTCATCCAGCCCGCTTCAGCGGGCGAAATAAATCGGAATCGATTTTCAGACTGCGATCCCAGAGCCGCCTCCCCCCTCCCGCGCATCTCATTTACTGATTGAATCCCTGCGGAGCTTTTAGGAGACTCGCAATGAAAGCTGTTGTCCTCAACGAATACGGCGGCCCCGAAAAACTGAAGTTTGAAGACGACGTTCCCGACCCGCTCACCGGCGGCAACACCGTGCTCATCGCCGCCGCCGCTGCCAGCGTCAATCCCATCGATTGGAAACTTCGTTCGGGAATGCTCCAAAAGAATTCCCCGTTAACGTTTCCCGCCATCCTCGGCCGCGACGTCAGCGGCATCGTCCGCCAGGTCGGCGCCAACGTCGTCCACTTCAAGCCCGGCGATCGCGTGCTCGCGCTCACCAACCGAACCTATGCCGAACTGGTCGCCGTCGACTTCTCCGACGTTACTCATCTGCCCGACGGCGTCGACCTCGTCGATGCAGCCGCGCTCCCTCTCATCTCGCTCACCGGCGATCAACTCGTGCGCATCGCGACCAATGTTCAAAAAGGGCAAACTGTTCTCGTAACGGGAGCTCTCGGCAGTGTTGGCCGCGCCGCCGTCCACAGCGCAAAGAAGCTTGGCGCGCAGGTATTCGCCGGCGTGCGCGCACGGGAGCTCGACGAAGCCCGCGCCCTCGGCGTCTCCGGCGTGCTCGCCATAGACGACGATGAGGCCATCGCCAAATTCCCTTCGGTCGACGCCATTTCTGACACCATCGGCGGCGAAGTCGCCGCCAAGCTCATTGCAAAAGTTAAGCCCGGAGGCTCCGTCGGCTACGCCACCGGGTTGCCGGACGATACGGCAGCTAAAAATCCTTCGGTAAAGATGACGCGCGTGGGCGCCCGGCCCGATCCCTCCAAGGTCCGCGAATTCGCCGACGACGTGCGCGATGGCAAATTCGTTTTGCCCATCGGCCGCCGCATGCCTTTGAGCGAAGCCGCTGAAGCCCATCGCCTCGGCGAAAAAGGCGGCATCGGCAAAATCATTCTGCTCATCCCCGGCTCCGCAACTTAGCCCCCTCAAGAAATCTGCAGTTGCTCTTTCTTCGCTCAGCACGAAAATGGGTGCCCCATTCTAAAACTCCCGCGCAGCGAGGAGTTTTAGGGTGGGATCGCATTCCCTTCAAGCAACCACGCCCTTCGAGGCTGTGCCAGGTCACATCGTGCGCCAGGTTTTCGAGCGTACAATCCGCAACGTTCCAAACCTCGCTCCACCGCGGCCAACTTCAAAGGCGCCATGGACGAGGAGAAAGAGAAGGTGGAACGTGAGCAGGTCCGCGCTTGCCGCAGAAGCTCCCGCGCAGTCCCTTCCCGCAAATGCCTATACCCCTTTAAAGCCCGGCGAATCCTATGTCCCCATCGTCTCCGGAGAAGCCAGCCAGAACGAGCTCACGCTGCGCGCCGTGTTTCTGGGCTCCGTCTTCTGCGTCATCTTTTCCGTTGCCTCAGCCTACTCTGCGCTCAAGGTGGGGCAGGGTATGGAAGCCGCCATACCGATCTCGATCCTGGCCATCGGCATGGCGCGACTCTTCCGCCGCCGCTCCAGCCTGCTTGAGAACATGATCATCACGGGGATCGGCGCGGCATCGGCGGCGACCGTGGCCGGAGCCGTCTTTACCGTTCCGGCGCTGTATTCTCTGCGCCTCGCGCCGCACCCTGTGCAGACCATCTTCATTTGCCTTGCCGGCGGATGCTTCGGAGTCCTGTTCGTCATTCCCCTGCGCCGCTACTTCGTCCGCGAGATGCACGGCCAGTTTCCGTTTCCTGAGGCCACCGCCATCACCGAGGTGCTCGTTACAGGCGAAAAAGGCGGCTCACAAGCGCGGCTGTTGCTGCAGGCCACCGCGATCGCCGGCGTCTACGACCTGTTCGTCAGCACCTTCCATGTGTGGAAGGAATATCTCGATTTCCAATTCATCCCATTCGTGCGCACGCTCGCCGATCGAGGCCGCATGGTCTTCAGCTTCGACGCCATTGGATTCATACTCGGTCTCGGCTACGTGATGGGCCTGCGCAGCGCGATTGTCTTCTGCGCCGGTGGAGTGATGGCCAATTTCGTGCTCATTCCCCTCATCTGGTTCACGGGCAGCCACGTCGATTTCGCCATCTATCCCGGTATCACGCCCATCTCGCATATGACGGCGATAGAGATCTACCGCAATTACGTGCGCTTCATCGGCGTGGGCGCCATTGCCACTGCCGGGGTTCTGGGAGTGGTGAAATCGCTGCGCGTTGTCGTTTCCGCGTTCGGCATCGCTTTGCGCACGTTTCGCCATGGTCAGGTTCATCAGCCCGAGCGCACCGACCGGGACCTTCCCATTCTCACCATCCTTCTGGGGGTGGTGCTGGGCGCCATCGCGGTCGCCGTGTTCTTTGGCAGTTTCAAGGTCTCGTTCACGGTTGTCGGTGTGGGCCTTTTGCTCACGCTTGTTTTTGCGTTCTTCTTTACGTCGGTGGCGGCAAACGCAATCGCTACAACGGCAAACAATCCCGCTTCGGGCATGACCATGCTCACCGTCATCATCTCTTGTCTGGTTCTGCTCAGTTTCCGGTTGAGCGAGAGCACCGGCATGTTCTTCGTAATGGCCATCGCGGGCATGGTATGCACGGCACTCTGCGCGTCCGGTCAATTCATCACCGATTTGAAGGCCGGCTATTGGCTTGGTTCAACCCCTGCCGCGCTGGAGAAGGTGAAGTTTCTCGGCGTGATTCTCGCCGCCGTCACCGCTGGCCTTACCATTGTTCTGCTCGCGCACACGTTCCAGTTCGGAGAAGCGGCCCCAGGCGACACGCGCCAGATCCTGGCCGCGCCGCAGGCATCCATCATGAAGGCCCTCGTGGTCGGCTTTATGAGCCACCAGCCGGTCGCATATCTGCTCTTCGGCATTGGCGCGCTCATCACGCTCGTGCTGGAAATGCTCGGACGCTCCTCGCTCGTCTTCGCGCTCGGCATTTACCTGCCGCTGAACCTGACCACGCCCATCCTTGCCGGAGGCATCCTTTCGCACCTCGTCAACCGGCGCGCGCAGAAGACCGGCGGCGAGCGCGGTAGCTTGATTCGCGAGCGCGGCGTCATTCTCGCTTCGGGCCTCATGGCTGGCGGAGCCCTGGGCGGCGTGTTGGGCGCGGTCCTGCGCCTCATGCCCAACTTCAGCGAGAGCTGGATTCAAACGCCGTTTTACTCCAGCGCATCCGTGTCTCAATCCGTTTCGGCTATGCTGTTCCTCGGTATCGGCCTTTACGTCTGGCGCTGGTCAACAAAAGCAGCAAAGGAGAAATGATGGATCAAGCGGGCAAGTACGTAGCGGATGCTGTTCTCGGCGTTGACACCCTCTGGGGCGGCGATGTCATGTGCGCTTCAGGAACCGGCCGCTTCATCGCCGACTCATGGTTCTCCGATGAAGAACTTCCGCTCGCTTACACCCACCCGGCGGCCGGGCGGCTGCGCCAATCCGGAGGCGTTTCCGGCAAGCAGATCCTCCACGATGCCCTCGACGAATACCTTCGCGCCGTAAATCTGCGCGAGGCTATAGCCGGCGTGCGCACTCAGGCGGCATTGATGGGCGGCATGCGTGGCGCTTATCTCAATGGCCTGGCAATCTGCTTTGAAGCCATGTTCGATCTGGCCATGGAAGTTGCCGGCCGCGGCGACCCGGTCTCTTTCACGCGTGCCGTCGAGGCTTCCACTGGCAGGCCGCCTGAGCCTTCGCAACCGGAAAACAAGCGCGAGCGCGTCGCCGCATTGCTCGGCCGCGCCGGCTACGCATCGCGCGACGCCGACAGTCTGCTTGCCGCCGTAGATGCGTGGCGCAACGATCGCATCTGTCCCATGAACAGTGTGCGTGCCCTCGGCGCCGCCGTCATTGCTCTCTTCGACCAACTCAGCGCGAAAAACCTCTTACCTTTCCTGCCTCCTGAACTGGCTGCCGTTCCCCGCGCCAACATCGGTTTTCTGCCCATCAAGGACGCTTGGTTCTCCGGATCGATGAACTACCTGGGCCGCGCCCGCAATGCCGACGGCTCTCCGCAGTATGAGGCCACCTACGAAATCAACGCGTCGCTCAGAATGTCCTACCCTGAGTTCGAGCAGCTCGTCAGTCACGAAGTCGTTCCAGGCCACGTGACCACGTTCGCCTATCTGCAGAAGCTCTACACCAGCGGCAAGGTGGATTTTGAGGCCTCGGTTCTCACCATGAACACACGCGCCGCCGCGCTCTTTGAAGGCCTGGCCAATAACGCCATTCTTATCGCGCACGGAGTAACCGATGTGGCCCAGCTACCCGATGATGACGCGCAGATCGGGGTCCTGCTGGCGTTGCTGCAGGACGATGCCAAGAACCAGTCGTCCTACATGACTTGGGGCGAAGGTCGCGAGCAGGCGGAAGTGGCTGCCGCGCTGCGCCGCGATTTTCTGGTCACTGAGGAACGCGCCAGCAAGCTCTCGGGCGCATGGGGCCGGCATCCGCTGCTCGGCCGCATGTATTTGCCTGCCTACCGCGCGGGCACGGAAAAGATCGCGGCATTGCGCCGCATTCACCCTCCTGAGCGCGTCCTTCCCGCCATTTATGGATGCCGTGGCCTGGTTGACATCGAAACCATCGACATGGCGCTCTCCGACTGATCTCCCTCCATCACAAACTGTGTGCCCTTTCTAAATCTCGCTGAACCGGGGTGCCCCATTCTAAAACTCCGCGCGTAGCGAGGAGTTTTAGGGTGGGAAGCACAACTGCTCAGCTGAAAGCTCTACCTTCCCGTCTCCGTCGCCATCTCCAGATCCACCAAACGCGCGCGGCAGCGGACTGATGACGATAGACGCAACCGTTCCCGCCAGTTCGTCAGTCCGAATCCCTTCACAATCACGAACAGTTTGTTGACAGCGCCACTGCTACACCGAGCACTCTTTGCAGATCGCATGCATCCAACTCGGGGTAAGGTGGGCTCCGGGTCGCTAGATTTTCTATTTAGAAAGCAACTTACACCGCTCCCACGATTCGACGGCTTGTGCCTGCTCGCGCGAACCGCATTCTCGATTCGTCGTTCCTCGCCGCGCCAGGTCATCTGGCTCCAGCCGGTTCGTTCAAGTCTCTCTGGTTCGTTCATTCCTGCACGCCGGGCTCATGCTTCTTGCTGAGCGCCGGCGGCATTGTGCCCAGGAGGTCGCGCATGCGATCGACATCCCTCGTTTCCCTCTCCCTCTCCATTTCACTCGCCGCTTTCGTGCTCAGCGGTTGCAACAATTCAACGGTCACGACCAGCCCCAACAACCCCAGCAGTCCCAGCACTCCCAGCGGCCCCAGCAATCCCGGCACTCCAACCGGCTCCAGTTCCAACGTCGCCTATGTCTATGTGAGCGGCTGGGCCGACGGCAACACCACGAGCAATCAGACCACCGCGTACGCTGCCGCATCCAACGGCCAGCTCACTGCCGTTCCCGGATCGCCCTTCACTCTGAACATCAGTAAGATGGCGGCTAACAGCTCGTACCTGGTCGCCTCGCCTTTGTCGGGTCAGACCATCAACAGCTACACGATCGGATCGAACGGCGCACTCACCGCGGGACCGCAGTTCAACTACGCGCAAATCGCCTCGCAGATCGGCGCGCAGATTGACGGCACTTGCGGCATGTCGGTCATCAGCTTCGATCCCTCGGGCCAATCGCTCTATTCCGAAGTGGCCTGCACCGACGTCAACACCAACCAACACGATTTCGTCGGCTCTTTCGCTCTGGACTCCAAGGACGGAAGCCTCAACTATCTGGGCGATGCGGAAACTGGCCCTACCTTCAACGGCGGTTTCCTCTCGATCCCGGGCAACGATCAATTTGCCTACCAACTCGTCGGCACAGGTTGCAGCACGTTTACCGGCGGCGGCTTTTACCCCTTCTCGCGCGCCAGCAGCGGATTGCTGACCGCAATCCCCGCGGTGGTGAACCCCAAGAACGGGCCGCCCATACCGGCAGGAGCCACCAGCGGCGCCGGGCCTTATGGATATTTCCCGATCATGGTCGCCGCCGACAACACCAACCACCTCGCAGTTGCTGAGGCGGCCTGCTTCTTTGTTAACGGCAACTCCCCGCCGCTCCAGCTCGCTTCCTACACCGTCAACGCCGACGGTAGCATCACCACGACCGACACCTACACCTCCATGCCGTCAACCACCATCGATCCCATGGTGATGTCGATCTCGCCCTCGGGCACAGTGCTTGCCGTTGCCGGCAGCGGCGGTGTTCAGCTCTTCCACTTCAACGGCGCCAGTTCCGTCACCGCCTTCACCGGCATCCTGACCACCGACTACATCACGCAGCTCGGATGGGACAACAGCAACCACCTCTACGCTCTCGACCCGTTTGTATCCGGTCCAGGAGCTACTTCCGGTACGGGCAAGCTGCACGTTTTTAACCTGACCGACACGGGAGCAACCGAAGTGACGGGCTCGCCCTACTCCATTCCGAACGGAGCCTACCTCGCCGTCTCCGCACAGCCGCAATAACCGCCCGGACGGGTGCCTCGGTGTCGAGTGCCCCGGGGCCCTCGTCCGATCTCACAATTTTGTGCCCCATCCATCCCGCGCTTTTCGTTGGGATGGGTGGGATCGCCCCCTTTACCTCTCCGCCAAAAAGCTTTTTGCTTTGTGCCCCATCCCTGCCCACCGCCCACAATTCACGATCCACGAACCACGATTCACGAGTCACCATCCACAAACCACGATCCACGATTCACGAGTCACGACCTGTAATCTGATCTCGCCCACCAGGCACCCAGCGGAGGACCGCATGAAAGTTCTGTTCATCGGCGGTACAGGGATCATCAGCACCGCCTGCACCCAGCTCACGGCCGAACGCGGCATCGAGCTCACGTTGTTGCGGCGCGGCCATCGAGCGGCAAGCATTCCCGATTCCGTTGCGAGCATCGTCGCCGACATCGCCGACGAAGCAGCCGTCAAGCACGCTCTCGGCAACAGCACCTTCGACGCCGTGGTCGATTGGATCGCCTTCACGCCCGATCAGGTTGAACGCGACATCCGGCTCTTCCGCGAGCGCACCGATCAATACGTCTTCATCAGCTCTGCCAGCGCATATCAAAAGCCTCTCAGTCACTACCTGATCACCGAATCGACGCCGCTCGCCAATCCCTACTGGCAATACTCGTGCGACAAGATCGCCTGCGAAGATCGGCTGCTGCGCGAGTACCGCGAGAACGGTTTTCCCATCACCATCGTGCGCCCCTCGCTCACCTACGGAGACACGCAAATCGTTCTCGCCATCAATAGCTGGCAAAAGTCCTACACCGCGCTCGATCGCATGCGGCGCGGAAAGAAAGTGATCGTGCCCGGCGATGGCACATCGCTCTGGGTGGTCACGCACAACAGCGACTTCGCTCACGGCCTCGTCGGCCTGCTCGGCGCAACCCAGGCCATCGGCCACGCGTTTCATATCACCAGCGACGAAGTGTTGACGTGGGATCAGATCTACACCATCACCGCGCATGCCGCCGGCGTAGAACCGAAGATCGTCCATATCGCTTCGGATTATCTCGGCGCATGCATTCCCGATCTCGTCGGCAGCCTCACCGGCGACAAATCCGCCAGCGTCGTCTTCGACAACACCAAGATCAAGCGCTTCGTCCCCGATTACTGCGCCAACGTGCGCTTTGCCGAAGGCGTCAAGCGCACCGTCGCCTGGTTCGACGCCGACCCCGCTCGCCGCGTGATCGACGAAGAAGCAGACGCTGCATGGGAACGCATCATCGCCGGCTACGAGCAAGGCCTGGCAGAGGCTACGCGTCCGCGATGAGCCTAAAATGGCTCACCGGGGAAGATTTTTGAACTGCGCATGGAGGAAAAATGAAACGGGACCGTATCAAGGGAGAAACCGAAGGAATGAATCGCCGCCAACTGCTCGGCGCGGGCGCAGCGCTCGTAGGCGGTGTGGCGATTGCAACCACACTCGAGCCTGCGCGGGTCCTCGGCCAGCAGAAGCCTGCCCCCAGGTCGATGCCCTCAACGCCGCCCAATCTCGATCCGCCAATCGTCCAGGTGCAGAGCGGAAAGCTGCGCGGATTTCGCGACGGCAAAACCACCGTCTTCCTCGGCATTCCTTACGCGCAGGCGGAACGATTCGAATTGCCGAAGCCGGTCGCGCCTTGGGACGGCATCAAGAGCGCCCAGTCATGGGGCCCGGTATGCCCTATCGTGAACATGACCACGCCCGGCATCGATGAATTCGTCTTTCCGCATCGCTACTGGCTCCAGAACGAGCATTGCCAGGTTCTCAACGTCTGGACACAGGAGCTTTCTCCCGCCGCGAAGAAACCGGTGATGGTCTGGATGCACGGCGGCGGGTTCACCAACGGCTCGTCGATGGAAGCCTATGCATACGACGGCAAAAATCTAAGCGAGTTCGGCGACGTCGTGGTCGTCAGCATGAATCACCGGCTCAACATCATCGGTACGCTCGATCTCTCCGCCTACGGTCCTGAATATGCTCAAACGCGCTACACCGGCACCGCCGATCTCGTGGCCTCCTTGCAGTGGGTCCACGACAATATTCAGGCTTTCGGCGGCGACCCAGACAATGTCACGCTCTTTGGCCAATCCGGCGGCGGCAGCAAAGCCTCGCGCATGATGCATACACCGGCGGCAAAGGGCCTCTTCCACAAAGTCGTGTGCGAAAGCGGCGGCGGAGAAGTGCTGGCCGATCAGGACCCCGCGAAGAACAGCCAAACTCAGCAGATGATCGCCGCCGCCACGCTCAAAAATCTGAACCTCACCGGCGACGAGATCGACAAGCTGAAGGCCGTTCCCTATCCGGATCTGATTGCCGCGGGTGACGCCGCGCTCAAAGCAGTTGCAGCCGCAACCGGCGTGCCGCGCCTGATGTGGAACGTCTACGCCGACGATCAGTACATCACGCGCGCATTCTGCGACTGGTCAAGCAACATTCCTCTCGTGTTCGGCAGCGTCTTCAGCGAGATGATGGGCAATCTGACGACCGGCGAGGACAAAAACGCATGGACACCGCAGGAAGTTGACGATCGCCTGACGGCGCGATATGGCGACAAGAAAGATGCTGTCGTCTCCGCATTCAAACAGGCGTTCCCGCACAAGAAAGTCCAGGACGTTCTGTTCTTCGCGGTTCCGGTTGTTCGCGCGCTCGAGGCCAAGCGCGATGCGGGCACGGCGCCGGTCTACAACTACCTGTTCACCTATGAGTACCCGGTGAACCACGGCATCACCGCGTTCCACACATCGGAGCTGGCCTTCGTCTTCCACAATCTCAGCGAACCGCACGTGCGCGTTTCCACAGGAGACGCTCCCGCTGGATTCGCGCTGCAAGACAAGGTATCGCGCGCCTGGGTCAATTTCGCCCGCACGGGCAATCCGTCGCAACCGGGCCTCGATTGGAAACCGTACGCACAGGCCGATCCGCAGACCATGGTCTTCGACACCGTTTGCGGGTGCAGCAATCTGAACTACGACACATTCCACTCGCTCATTCCCAAACAGCAGGGGTTCGGCTTTGCGCCTCGAAGGAGCTAACGCACCGTTCATGGAAGACCGTGGTTAGTGGTCAGAGATTTGCCGCGGCCTCATCTAGAAAGCGTTGACCTTGACCGGTACCGCGCTGTTGCTGAAGGCACCGTTCCCCAGCTCACCGCTGGTGCCGGAACCCCATGACCACAGCGATCCGTCGGAGCACAGCGCCTGACTATGAAAATCGCGCGCCATGATGTACACCGCGTGGCACAGGCCCTGCACCTGAACCGGCGACAGGCTCTGGTAGATCCCAGTGACGCCGAGTTGACCCGCGCCATTCGATCCGAAGGTCCACACCGTCCCGTCGCGCAGCAGCACCGCCGTATAGCTGTCACCCGCCAACGCCATGATCGCGCCGCTTAGCCCGGGCACCTGCTCAGGCGTGTAGTGATCGTTCTCGGTGCCGTCGCCCAGCTTGCCGTATCCGCAGAAAAATCCCAGGTTGTTGCTGTCGTAGCTGTCTTCGCAGTCAAAAGATCCCGTCCATGAATTCGCGCCCCATGTCCACACGGTCCCATCTGAACGGATAGCAACCACGTGCGTCCAGCCGGCCGAAACCCACACAACATTGTCGATCCCGGTGACAGGTTCTGGAGAGCTCTGGTAGCCGCCGCTTGTGCCGTTGCCCATCTCGCCATCGGCATTATTGCCCCACGCCACGAGCGTATGGTCCTGCAGCAGAGCCACGCTGAACATGTAGCCCGCCGTGACCATGATGGGATTCGTCACGCCAGTGACCTTCACCGGAGTTGTGTAGCCGGGATTTTGAACATTCTGCCCGTCGCCGAGCGCCCCGAATCTGTCCGATCCCCAATCCCATACCGTGCCATCAGCTTCCACGGCCACCGAATGGTATCCCCGAGAGCCGAGCTTGGTCACGCTCGACAGCCCGTTCACCTGCGTGGGCCACAAGCTGTTCGTTGTTCCACCGTCGCCCAGCTGATCCGTTACGTCGCTGCCCCACACCCACACGGTTCCGTCGGACTTGAGCGCGACATTGTGCAACTCTCCGCCCATCACCATCGTGATGTTGTTCAGAAATCCTGTCCCGCCCGGACCCAGCACCTCGCCGGGCACGGAGTTGTTGTTCGTGGTCCCGTCGCCAAGCTGGCCGTTATAGTTGTAGCCCCACGTCCATACACTTCCATCTGCCAGCAGCGTGATCACCTCGCGCGCGCCTCCCCACATCGAGACGGGCGGCCAATTCGCGGCTGTCCATTGCGCATAGAGCGTCACGTTGTTGGCGCCCATCGCAAACGTGTCTCCGACGCCATATGCAGTGCCTGATCCGTCCGCTGCGGTATTCCAGCCGTTGAAGACACTGCTGGGCTTGAAGAAAAACCCAAGGTTGCCATACACCGTCACTTTGTCTCCGGCCTGGTATTGATTCGGGTCGGAGATAGCGTACCCGCTCGTATTGCCGTTGCCGTTGTAAGTGACGGAATGAGTGGAACCAGCGAGCGTCCACTGCGCGTAGAGAGTGACATTCGTCGAGCCCATCACAAACGTTCCGCCCGGAGCGTAGCTGACGCCGCTGCCGTTGGCCGCGGTGTTCCATCCGGCGAACGTGTAGCCCGTATTGACCAAGCTGCCGGTATTGCCGAGGACCGTGACCGTCACACCTGAAGCGTATTTGCCTGGGTCGACCGGAACCGCGCCGCCGGTCGCGCCGTTGGCGTTGTAAATTACCGAGTATGTCGGAAGCGCCGTCCACTGCGCGTAGAGCGTGACGTTCGCCGAGCCCATCACGAACGTCGCGCCGGGAGCGTAGCTCGTGCCGCTGCCATTGGCCGCAGTATTCCATCCGGCAAATGTGTAGCCCGTATCGACCAAGCTGCCCGCATTGCCGAGAACCGTGACCGTCGCGCCTGCCGTGTATTTGCCTTGGTCAACTGGAACCGCGCCACCCGTCGCGCCGTTGCCGTCGTAAGTTACCGTGTATGTCGGAAGCGCCGTCCACTGCGCATACAGCGTGACATTCGCCGAGCCCATCACGAAAGTTGCGCCCGAAGAATAGCTCGCGCCGCTGCCGTTGGCCGCGGTGTTCCATCCGGCAAATGTGTAGCCCGTCTCGACCAAACTGCCCGCATTGCCGAGAACCGTGACCGTCGCGCCCGCCGCGTATTTGCCCTGGTCAACCGGAACCGCACCACCCGTCGCGCCGTTGGCGTTATAAGTGACGGTGTATGTGGGCGGCGGCTGAGTAGACTCTGTCCCGATGGTTCCTGAGCAAGCCGAAAAGCTGATCGCAAGACAGCCTGCGAACACAACCAAGAGCAGAGATTTCCCGTGCGGCATTCGTCCATTCCCCTTGCATGTATCGGCGGGACTCAGGCCATGGTCAGTGAAAATCGCACGAGAGTTAATCCCCCGAATGACTTAGAAAGTGACTTCCGGGTAAAAAGAATTGCTGGGGCAGACCCGGTGACGCGCCTGTCCCGCAAAGAAGATGCGTAGCAACATTCACAGAATCAACCGCTTAGCAAACTCTGCGCTGCGCCACGAAATCGCGTCCAATTTCCCTTGACATCGTATACTCTATAATATAGAGTACTCTTCATCTAGAAGGGCATGGCCGCAAACCAAACCCCTTCTGCGGCAAGGAGCAACAAACATGGCGTCAACCCCGCAAACAATCGGCGCTGGAAAAGCCCTCGAAGTCCACGGCCTCGTCAAGCGGTTCGGAGCATTAACCGCCGTCGACAACGTGAGCCTCACGGTCCGAGCCGGTGAATGTCTCGGCTTGCTCGGTCCAAACGGCGCCGGCAAAAGCACGCTGATTCGCGCAATGGTGGGGCGCGTCATCCAGGACGCAGGCCGCGTGCTCGTGATGGGTCAAGCCGCCGGGTCAACCGACGCGCGGATGGCGCTGGGCTGGGTTCCGCAGGAGCTCTCGATTTATCCCCGCATCACGTGCCGGGAAAATCTCGGCTCGTTCGGCCGCTACTACGGCCTGAAAGGGCAGCCCCTCAAGAAAGCGATTGCCTGGTGCCTCAACTGGGCGGCGCTCGAAGAAAAGCAGGGCGACGTCGCCAAGACACTCAGCGGCGGAATGAAGCGCCGCCTCAACATGGCGGCGGGAATGATCCACCGGCCGCGCGTCGTCCTCTTCGACGAGCCGACGGTCGGCGTCGATCCGCAGTCGCGCAATCGCATTTTCGAAATGATCGAGGCGCTGCGCGATGCAGGCACCGCGATCGTTTACACCACGCACTACATGGAAGAAGCGGAGCGGCTCTGCGACCGCATCGCGATCATCGATCACGGTCGGATCATTGCTGAGGGCACCAAAGACGCGCTGGTTGAATGCTCGTTCGGCAAGCGAAGCCAGGTTCTGGCGCGCTTTGACGGTACACCAGATCAGATCGCAGCCTGGGCCACGCGGCACGGTGGGCGCGTGAGCGGCGAAACGGCGGAATTCACGATCGAGCAAGCAGCCGAGATTGCGCCGCTGCTCGACGATGCGGCCAAAGCCGGCCTGAATCTGATCGACGTCTCGCTGCGAAGGCCAAACCTGGAATCGGTTTTTCTGCACCTCACCGGAAGGGAGTTACGAGATTGATCTGGAATGTGGCAAGGACAGCATTGATTGCGTTGCGGCGCGACCGCGGAGCCATGGTGTTGAGCTTCGTACTGCCGCTGGCGTTCTTCAGCATCTTCGCGGTCATCTTCGGCAGGCCCGGCGGCGGAACGCCCACCGTGAAACTGATCATTGTGGATGAAGACAAGAGCCACGCCTCGCAGCAGCTCGTGCAGGCACTCAAGAGCGAGTCGTCGCTCGTCGTGATGACAGCGCCGGCCAAGGAGCGGAAAAGCGCCCCGCAGCCGCCTGACTACACGGCCGCGACGGCGGAGGCGGCAGTGAAAGCCGGTGACGCGCCCGTCGCACTGATCATTCCCACGGGATTCGGACTACATCCGATTTCCTTCGGGCCCGACGAGCAGGGCAGCCAGCTCGAACTGCTCAACGACAAGAGTGACGCCATCGCGCCGCAGATTGTGAACGGTCTGCTGCAGAAGGCGGCCATGACCGCGATGCCCGCCTCCATGGCAGAAGAAGGAATGAAATACACCGACCTGTATGTGGGCGGATTCACTCCTGCGCAGAAGGCAAAGGTGGATGAAGAGCTGGCTGAGTTGCAGAAGCTTGAGTCGGACGGCAAAACAGGTGACAGCGCGACGACAAGCAGCAGCGGCAACGACAACACTTCCAGCGGGATGATCCAGGTAAAACAGCGGGCCGTCGTGGGCGCTGACAAAAAGAGTCCGATGATTTCGTTTTACGCGGCGGGGATCGGGGTGATGTTTTTAATGTTCACGGCCAGCGGATCTGCTGGCGCCCTGCTCGACGAAGCGGAAAGCGGAACGCTGGAGCGCGTGCTCAGCACGCGGGTAACGATGACCAAGCTGCTCGGCGGAAAGCTAGTCTTCAACACGCTGCTGGCTTTTGTGCAACTGGTAGCGATGTTCCTGTGGGGATGGGCGGTCTTCAAGCTGGACCTCTTCACCCACCTGCCGGGCTTCGTCGTGATGGGGCTATGCACAGCATTCGCAGTGGCTGCTTTTGGAATGTTGTTGGCCAGCGCGTGCCAGACGCGTGCGCAACTTGGAGCGCTCTCCACACTTGTCATCCTGATTATGTCCTCGGTGGGCGGCAGCATGTTTCCACGCTTCCTCATGCCGGAATCAATGCAGAAGGCGGGCCTGCTCACCATCAATGCGTGGGCCATCGATGGGTTCCGGAAAGTGTTCTGGTACGACATGCCGGTGACCGCACTCTGGCCGCAATTGAGTGTGCTGCTCGGCATCGGCGTGGTCCTTTTCGTGGTGGCCCGGCGCATTGCGCGCCGGTGGGAGTACGTGTAAGGCAGCAAAGTTAGCGGGGCTCGAAAAACGAAGGAGCGACGAAATGCAGGACGAAACGAACAAAGAAGCATTGGCCGAACGGCTGGAGCTGATTGAAAACATGATCGCCCAAGGACGGCGATCGACGACGCGATGGGCATGGACGTGCGTCCTGTGGGGCGTCGCATTTTACGTGGCCATCGCGTGGTCCACTGGATTATTCGGCGGGCCCATCTGGGGACGGCACTACATGGCATGGCCGATAACGATGACGGTCACCTGGCTGGTGAACTGGGCCCTTGCCAGGAGGATGCGCAGGAGCGCGAAGGCGCCGATGACAACCGTGTCGCGCGCCATTATCTCAATCTGGGTGGCAATGGGAATCTCGATGTTCGCCCTGCTGTTCCCGCTGGGCATGAGCGGAAGAGCCAGCCAGCAGGTGGCCCTGGCAGTGGTGTCAACCATGCTTGCCACCGCCAATGCCGCGTCTGGAATCTTGCTGAAGTGGCCGGCTCAATTCGCATGCGCGGTTGTCTGGTGGCTGGCGGCAGCCGCTTCGCTGTTTGGCAGCGACGCGCAAAGCATGATCGCGTTCATGGTAGCCATCTTCCTCTGCCAGATTGTGTTTGGGATTTACGCGATGATTCTCGAGTCGCGCGAGCAGCGGCGGCATGGAGCGGCAAATGCCTGAGCTGCCGGAGCTCAATCCTGTGATCCACGGGAAGCTGCGGCTGGCGCTCCTCTCACTGCTCATGGGAGTGGAAGCGGCGGAGTTCACCTGGCTGCGCGAAAAAACCGGTGCCACCGACGGCAACCTGGGCGCGCAACTCATGAAGCTCGAAGAAGCCGGCTACGTCTCCGTCGAAAAGAATTTCGTCATGCGCAAACCGCAAACGCTCTATCGAATCACGGACGCCGGGCGCGCCGCACTCGCGCAGTATGTCGCGGCGCTGAAAGAACTGTTGGGTTCCGCGATTTGAAAGTGCGAGAAGGCCTGCCTCCGCGCGCAGGATTTGAATGTTGATCGATCGTGATAAGTTCCCGCCGAAAAGCGGCTCGGAGGATGGAATGAGCGAGGCAGCCGGAATTCTCGGTCCGCGCGGCGGCCCTGATTTGCTGGTGCGCATGCGGGGTAGAACCGTTGGCGCCATCGTGTGCGCTGGGTTCGGCGCCTATGCGCTCTATTGGTTGACCGAAGACGCGATCCAGAGCAACCGGGGACCGTGGTTCGGCGCCATCGCGGCGATTACTGCAATTCTTGTTGTATGGTCGATCGCGAACGTCATTGCCCTGCGTCACACGCCGCGAATCATTTTAGACAAGCGGCTGGCGAGGCGTTACAGAATCGGATACGCGCTGATCGTCGCGGCAGAGGGCGCTGCAATTTCGGTTGGAGCACCGATTCTGGGCCACTTCCATCGGCCGGAATTATTCGGGCAATGGATCGGCGCGATCGTAGGCATCCACTTTTTCCCGCTCGGCAAGCTCTTTAAAATCCCACTTTACTATGCGACGGGTGCGGCCATTTCGCTGGTTGCGTTTGGTTCGCTGCTGATTTCTTCAAGTGCGCTTAGCTCTGCTCTCTGCGCAGGTGGGACGGGCGTGGCGCTGTGGATCACGGCGGTGATAATTCTCAGCAAGAATCTAGAGAGCATGCCAGCGAAAGCCGTGCGTCCCGTTGCGGCAAGCGAATGACGGCGATCGATTTGCGCTCGCGGATCTGATCAGGATGCGGACGAGGGAGTTGCCTCAATCGACTCGCGCACCCGCTGCATGACGCCGAAATAATACGTCAGATTGTGGATGGAGTTGAGCGTTGCCGCCAGCGGCTCACCGGCCTGCACAAGATGCCGCAGATACGCGCGGCTGTAGCGCCGGCAAACGGGGCATGAGCACGCAGGGTCGGGCGGCAGTGGGTCCTCCGCATACTGTTTGTTCTTGATGTTCAGCCGGCCTTCGCTCGTAAAGAGCAGAGCGTGGCGCGCGGCGCGCGTCGGCAGCACGCAATCCATCATGTCGACGCCCATGCGCGCGTAGAGCTCAATCTCGTCCGGGTATCCCACGCCCATCACGTAGCGCGGCTTGTCTCTCGGCAGCAGCGGCAACACTTCAGAGATCATTTCGAGCGTCAGCTCGCGCGGCTCGCCAACCGACAGGCCGCCGATAGCGTAGCCGTCGAGATCCATTTCAACCAGGCGCTCGGCGCACTGGCGCCGAAGGTCCGGATACATGCCGCCCTGAACAATAGCAAAGACCAATTGCGTTCGGTTTTCGAACTCATCGCGCCAGGGAACCTCATGACAGTGCGCGCGGAAGTGATCGAGCGAGCGGCGCGCCCAGGCCATCGTCAGCCGCAGGCTTTCCTCGGCGCGCGCACGCGTCGCCGGGTACTCCGTGCACTCGTCGAAAGCCATAACGACGTCTGCGCCGAGCGCAATCTGCACATCAATCGAATGTTCGGGCGTGAAGAAGTGCGTGCTCCCATCCAGGTGAGAACGGAACTGGACCCCATCGTCCGTAACCTTGCGCAGCGAGCTTAAGGAAAAAACCTGAAAGCCCCCCGAGTCGGTGAGCAGCGCGCGCGGCCAGCTTATAAATTTGTGCAGCCCGCCCATGCGGCGGATGAGCTCGTGCCCTGGGCGCAGATAAAGATGGTAGGTGTTGCCGAGAATGATCTCTGCGCCGAGCGCCTCAAGCGTATCTTGCGAGACAGCCTTGACCGTGCCCTGCGTGCCGACCGGCATGAACACCGGAGTCTCGACCGCCTGGTGCGGCAAAAGAACGCGCCCGCGTCGTCCGCCCGTGGCGGTATCCGCCAGGATTTTGAATTCCATGCTCACCAGTGAATTCTAGCGGGCGTCGCGAGAATCTCAGCTGGTATGGCTGCTTATGGGCAATGGAGCCTCACAGCAGCTCACCGTCTATGGCCAGCTTCCGGCAAAGCAATCTGCAGGCGCTGGCAACTGCTCCGACACCAATACGGCGACCGTCACCTATTAGTGGATGGTTCCCGCGGTGTCTCAGTTTGAGGCGCGCACGGCCGGCGATGGTTCTTTTGCCGGGAAGAGCGCAAGCAGCACGAGTCCAATCACGGCAAAGATCACAATGTCTTGGGGACTATCCTGCCTGTGCATCCCGTGCGCCGCGGCCTCCGCCGACTGAATTGTCATGGTGAACGCATGGGCAAGGGCTTGCCACGCCGCATAAGCGATGAGCAAGCGGTGCCTGGCGGGCTGCTTGACTGCCACTAACAAAAAGGGCCCAAGCGCCGTATTAAGACTCAGGAACATCGGCAAGACGTCGTTATGCTCGCTAAGCCAAACGGAGTGCCACAGAGTCTGGAAGAGGAAATAGCCCCAAAAGCAATAAAACAAGCCCACCAACACCAATACGACCTGCAAGGCGCGCTCACGCATCTTACCGTCCTCAGTTTTGTCCTATGCCAGGGATATTACCACTTCGGCATTAAGGGACTTCGGCGCGGCCGACATGAAACAAGAATCCCGCCCGAGCGCTCCGCGGCTGCCCAAGCGTCGTTGTCGGAGTCTTCGAAACCTCAATCGCGCGGTTGAAGAGGTTTTCGCCGGCCACAAAAATCTCGAAGTGTTTTCCAAGCGGGCCCTTGCCAAAATCATGCGAGGCGTAGGCATCCAGGCGAAAGTAGCCGTGAAGCAGAGATGTATTGGCATCGTCGTCAAACTGGTGGCCGCTGAGTCGAGATTGCAGGCTCAGAGCCCCAAATTTCGGCCGCGACGCGCGCAGATTAAGCGTGGCGAGATTGCGCGCCACCTCCGGAATCCAGTTGCCCAGGTCCTGCGAGCCGCGCGACACGACAGCATGCGCATACTGGTATCCGCCGTCGACCGAGAGCCACGATCGCGGCGCTAGCTCAAAATCAACAGACACACCGCGGCTCTCAATCTGGCCCAGATTCTCGCGCATCAGCGTCGTTGATGTCTCCGTCAGCGCCACAATGGGGCGATTCACCTGGGTCAAAAAGTAGCTCGTTCGAATGCTTCCCCACGAATGCTCCGCGGCAATCCCGGCCTCCCATCCTGTGGCGCGTTCGCTGAGCAATGCGCCGTTTGGAAAAGTAGTTTTGCTCCCCACTGTCGTGGTGCGGTAGAGCTCGTTGGGCGTGGGCGCGCGAAACGCGCGAAAACCCGAAGCAGTCAGCGCCCAGTGCGCAGAGAATTTACGCGAGAGGCCCAGGCGCGGATCGAAAATGTTTTCCTCGTTTTGGACCGGCTGTGTCGCAGTAGGCGTCCATGCAGTGCCGTTCCATTGCGTCTCGTGGCCGTCGTAGTTCTGGAACCAGTCCAGGCGCGACGACGCAACAATTGTCCACGCTCTGTGCTCCCACATAATCTCGGCATAGCCCGCAGAATCGCGCTGATGATCGGCAAGATTTGTCAGCGTGTGGGTGCCGGTATAGGACTGCTCACGATCCCACACACGCACATCGTGCGCGTCGGCGCCGACCACAAGCAAAAATCCCGCCCCCAGCGGCTGGCTGAAATGCAATGCTCCGCCCAACTCGTTATCCGGAACGGATGAAAACCGCGTTGGCGTTTCTCCGCACCGATAGGTGCATGCCGCGTCGCCAAAGTTGGGCAGATTCGAGATGCTCGAGAAAGTCTGGCGATAGCGCTCGTCCGAACCATACAAACGCAGAACGAGCGCCGCACCCCGCGCGCCTTGCCAATCTGCGCCGGCCGAATAGCGGATGAGCCTCGTTGCGTTGATCTGATACGGCGTTCCGTTGTGCCGCGACTCGTCGAATCCCGATCCGCGAATGAAAATCTTGAGAGCGCCGAAGTCGCGGCCCGCCACCACGACCGCGTTCTGGCTGTGAACGTTGCTCGCCGTGTCCACCGGGCCGCGCTGCGCTGGCGCCTCCTGAATGTATCCGTCCGTGCCGATCAGTCCGCCCGCCCCAAGCAAGTTCCACGGCCCCGCGCGCGCTGCCCCCAGCAAGCTGTCGTCGTACGTTTCCTCGCCTCCATAACTGCTCCGCACCTCCAGAGTTTTGGGATTGGGGCGTGCCGGAATAATATTCACCACACCGCCGATCGCGCTCGACCCATAAAGATCGCTGGCGCCCCCGCGCACAAGCTCCACGTCGCGAATCGATAACTCCGGTTGCTCCTGCCAGTGAATCCATCCTCCAAGCGGATCGTTGAGCGGCACATCGTCTTCAACCACCAGCGTGCGGCTGGCTGAGGTGGATCCCAGGCCGCGGAGGCTGATGCCCTGCGACGTTGGGTTCGCCACCAGCGACGGAGAACGCCGGAAAAGCTCCACGCCCGGCATCTGCCGCAATTCGTCGTCCAGCGTCACACCCGCAGCACTGCGAAGTTCCTCGTGCGTCAGCAAGCGTGTGGTCACGGGGCTTTCTAAAGCGCCGAGCGGGGCGCGATAGGCAGTAACAGTGATCTGTTCGGTCTTCGCAATAGTCGCGGGCTTGGCTGCGGAAGGGCTCTGCGGCGATTGGGAATCAGGCCCGGCTTGGATCGGCAATTGAGCAGCAGCCACCGCGGAGATCGCCAGCGCGGCAGAGAAAAGCGCCAGGCGAAGGGCCGCGTTAGGTTTTGAATGCCGCATGGGTTTGTCCGAGGGGCCGGGGAAAAACGCGCTGTAATGATTGTGATGCATGAGGACCGAATACGTGACTGCGGCCAGCCGCAGCGCATTAACGATCAGCGGCGTTTTCCGCCGCAGCCAAAAGCAGGATAATGTCTTCATCCAGGTTTAGCGGCCTGCGTCCGGGCATGTGATCGGGGAGAAATTCCAGGTGAGTTCGCGAAAATATCCCGCGAAAGGCGCGCAGGTTAAGCGCCAGGCTGACGGACTGAGCGGGCAGGTTTATGTCAGCAGCCCCACCACCGACTTGATCGCTGTCCGCTGGCAAAAAGAAGAGGAAACCGGAACCCTCCTCTACGGTCTGGAGCAGTTTTGGGATGAATGGCAACCGTCGCGGCGCGGCAGCGCGATGTGGAAGGTAGCCGCGGCGGCAATTGCGGCAACGGCCATCTGCACAGTCGGACTTTATGTCGGCCTACGATCGTGGGAATCGCACGCAAGCCGTGTGGCCGCTGCGGCCCGGCAACAGGCAAGCGGAAAAAATCCTGACGACGATGGCGTTCAGGCGGAGCGCGCCTGCTCGCAGGGCGCAGACCAATACCTGCGATCGATTGGCGGCAGCGGATTCAGGTGGGCATACGGCGCAACGCCGGATGAGCGGTTCAACGACCAGGTTGCGGTGCACATCGCGCCGGGAATCACCACGAGCGTTTCAGACAAGCTCTTGCTCGAAGACGCGAACGGAGTGTTCAAGCGCGTTGAACTGATCTGCAGCTACGACAGCAACGACAACAAGGTCCTGCGCTATTGGATCGCCGACAGCGAGGAGTAGCCGGTTCAGCCGATTAGCGAACCATCAGAAAGCTCACGGCTGCGGCAACGCAGGTCGCACGTTCGGCTCAGTTGTGTCCGTCGCAGCCGGCTCGGGTGCGACGGTCGCCAGCGCGGCGTGAACTTGCTTGGGCGCGGATGCGGCCGGTGCCGCGGAAGCTCCATGCTGAGCGGGCATCGGCGCTTCAGCCCCTGACGCCACTGAACTCTTGGATGGTTGTGAGTTTTGCGCAGGCGCAACTGCAACTGGTTGCGCCGCTGCAACTGGCGCAGTAACTGCGGCGCTGCCGTGCGTCGCAGTTGAGTCCGACGGTGACGCGACCGCATGCTCGCTCGCTGCGGCCGAAGGCGCTGCCCCCATCGGCGAAGGCTTCGTAGCGGAAGCAGATTGCGCCGCCTTAGCGGCCGTCGGCGCGCCCGGAACAGTCGATGAATTGCCGGCACCCAACGGCGACGCCGATTCCGTGGCGTCGAAATCGTCGGCGGGCGGCAGCGACGTCGTATCCGTCGGCTGGTCGATGGTGGTTGCGTGAGACGGAGTCGACAAAACTTCTGCGAGGCGCAGTGCGCCAACGAAACTCACGGTAAGAATCAGTGCCGCTGCTGGAACCCACAGCAGCACGTTGCCGGCGGTTGCGGCCGCAAGGCTCACCAGGCGCAGCTTGGTGCGCTCCCAGAATCGCGGCTGGCCAGGCTCGTCCACCGGCTTCTTCGCGGTCACTGTGGGGAAGTCGCTTGAATCGGGAATCAGGCGCAGGCCGCCTGAGAAATCGTGTCGCCTTCGGGGCTGCGCGGGCTCGGCGTCTCGGTCCCGAACTTGATCGCGAACCTGATCGACGCCTTGATTAGCGGCAACGGTCGCGGGAACCTTTGTGGCAGCAGCTCCGGCAGTGCGGGATACCGGCGTCAGCTGCAACGCCGAGATAACTTTCGCGACCATCGTCGCGTCAACTTGTTGCGCGCTGCTCTTGGCGCAGAGCGACAGCGCGTTGTAGCAAAGATTATTGATGGTCCGCGGAGTGCCTTGGCAGGCCTCCGCAATCATGCGGATCGCGTCTTCAGAGAAGAGCGGCCGCCCCAGGTACCCCGCCATCTTCACGCGGTAGTCGATGTAATCGGCAATCTCCCACGATGACAGCGGCTCAATGTGGCAAACGGTAGTGATGCGCTGGCGAAGCTGCACCAGCGAAGACTGCAGCAGTTTGTCAGAGAGCTGCGGCTGGCCCGAGAGCACCACCTGGATGAGCTTGCCGCGCGAGTTTTCAAAATTGGTCAGCAGGCGAACGCGTTCCAGCACAGCGTCGGAAAGATTCTGCGCCTCGTCAATCACGATGAGGAACTTGCGGCCCGCCATGTTTTCCTTGATCAGCGCTTCGCCGAGTTGCTCGTGCATCTCTGCGCTGCTTTGCGCAGGCGTGATGCCCAGATCGCGCAGCACGTAGGCCACAAATTCGCGCGGCTCGCAGGTGGAGTCGAGATCGAAGAGAAACACCACGCGCGCTTGCTCGCGAACATCTTCAAGAAACCGAAACAGCAGCGTCGTTTTCCCCATTCCCGGCGGCGCAATCATGGCCGTGAAGCCGCGATTGGCGGCAAAACCCTCTTCCAGCGCCGTCAGCGCTTCCTGATGGGTGCGGCTCAAAAACAAGCAGCGAGGGTCGGGACTGATCCCGAATGGTTCTTCCTTGAATCCGAAGTGCCGCGACAACATGATGCGAACCTCCAACCCGGGGCGGTGCAGCGGGCGAGACGCCGGGAGCCGGAAAGCTCCGGAATGATGGACTCATCTTAGCTGGAATCGACGGGCGAGATGCGGATTTCGAACCAACAGGGTTAACGGTCTCAGCTCTCAGCTCTTGGCTCTCGGCTTTCAGTTTTCCTTTTATGGCGCGCGATCCGGCTGCGTGTGCCAGTGGGAGCTCTCGATGCGTACGACAGAAGCGCGATCCGCGTCGGGGCATCCGGCGAGAAATTCAGCGACAGCCCGGCGAGAAGGTGGAACGCGAAGGTCTGGAGCGATCTCGGCGAGTGGAACCAGAACGAATGCACGCTGGGTGAGTCGAGGGTGAGGAATCTCAAGACCGGCCTCGGACAAGATCAAATCGCCATAAAGCAGCAGGTCGAGATCGAGTGTCCGCGGCCCGTTCGCAACGGAATCAGCGCGATCGCGGCCGAACCGGCGCTCGATCGAGAGGAGCTCGTTCAGCAGAGAGCGCGCCGCAAGTTCGGTTTCAATCGCGATAACGGCGTTCACAAACCGCGGCTGACCTACGACGCCGACGGGCGCAGTGGAATAGAGAGAAGATCGCGCCGCGATGCGGCCGAGCGCGGAAATCTCCACAAGAGCCGCGGCGAGAGTCGCATCCGGTGTCCCCGCCAGGCTGGGAAGATTTGCGCCGAAGGCAATGTAGGCCAGGTGCATGGATCAAAGCTTAGCCGAGTTGCGCACTGTGGTGCCCCATCCTTGCCGCCTTCTTGCTTTTTGCGGCAAGGGCGTGAAGCGCTCGTCGCGGGCTACAGCGGTTTCACAATTGCCTTACGCCGGAGCCGATGTTGCCGAGTGGCTTTTTCATCAAGAAAAAGCCACCTGTCGAAAACGCCGGAAAGTGCACGTTAATTGTGAAACCGCTCTAGCGGAGTACCGAGCCGTTATTCTGGTAGCATCGGTTTTCGGAGAAATGCTTATGGACACACTGAATGGCGCGGGACTGGGAGCGAGGCGCAATGAAGATATCGCGCTCGATCTTCTGAAGTTTGTTGCGGGCACAGCGGGCGTGGGCAAGGCCGGCGCGCCTTCAACCGGGTTCACCGGCGCGGCCGGCACCAAGCCCGAGGAGCACGTGAATCAGCTGTTGGCGCTCTACAGCCGATGCCTGAAAGCCGTGGAAGGAAAGTAGGCAGCGAAACGGCGACCGAAAGACAGTTGCGCGTGGCGGTGGCCGGCGCGGGAGCGTTCGGCCGCAATCATCTGAGAGTGCTCCGCGAACTGGAGGCGGCTGGCGAAGGCGTGGCGCTCGCCGCTGTCGTCGACCCCGACGCGTCAAGGGCTGAAGAAGCGGGACGCCAATATAGGATTCCGGTTTTTGCGAACGTCGGCGATCTGCTCAAGGCGGATCTGAAACTCGATGCCTCCGTCGTCGCCGTGCCCACGGTTAAGCATCACGAAGTCGCCATGACGCTGCTCGAAGCCGGCCTCGATCTGCTGGTTGAAAAGCCGCTGGCCGCGAACCTGAAAGAAGCCGACGAAATCATTCGGCGCGCCGAAAAGACAAAACGAATCGTCCAACCCGGACATTTGGAGCGGTTTAACCCCGCGGTTCTGGCCGTGGAATCGAACCTGAAGCGCCCCATGTTTTTTGAGGCGCATCGCCTCAGCGTCTTCACGCCGCGCGCGCTCGACGTGGACGTGGTGCTCGACCTGATGATCCACGACCTCGACGTGGTCCTCACCTTCGTCAAAAGTCCAGTCCGGGAAGTGCGCGCCGTGGGGCTGCCGATTCTATCGCCCAAAGTCGACATCGCCAATGTGCGCGTGGAGTTCGAGTCAGGCTGCGTGGCCAACTTCACGGCTTCGCGCGTGTCGACAGAGCGGGTGAGGAAGCTGCGCTTCTTCGAGCCGCGACAGTACGTTTCAATCGATTACGCGCGGCGCGATGTGCTGGTCATTCGCATCGATAATGGAACCGGTGAGAATCCTGCCCCGCCCACGCCAGGCTTCGACCAGCGAGCCCAGCCATCAGCGGAACTCGCCTCCGCCGCCGCAGAGTTCCTCGCCACCGGAAAGCTTGACTCGGCCGTAATCCAAAAACTCATCGCATCGGGCAAGGTTCCGATTGGTCTCGCGATGAAGATCGCGGCCGCGAAGAATGACCCTGAAAAGTTGAAAGAGATTGCGACAGGCCTCGCGGGATCCGCACAGCAGGCCCGGACACATGTTGTAGCGGGAACTGATCCCGCACCAGGCCCCGCGCCCGGGCTCACCTTCGTCAAGCCCGAAGTGAAAGACGGCGAGCCCCTCAAGCTCGAAGTTCTTTCGTTCCTCGAGTCCGCCCGCACGCGGTGCGAGCCAAGGGTGACTGCGCAACAGGGCCGCGCGGCCCTTGAACTGGCGCTCACCATCCAGTCCACAATGGCGGCGCACGCCGAGCGCGCAGGCCTGAAGGACCAGTGGTCCGGCATCGGCGGTCAGTAATCGGCTCGCCGTCCGCATCTCGTCATTTCCAGCACGTCGACGGGGTTAAATAGCCCCATTTCAGGCGTATAGGGGAAGCCAAAAGGTAACCCTCTTCAACAAAGGTGGGAGTTACACCCCCCGGCAGCGGTGCTAGTCTCACTCGCGAGGAAAACACCGTGAGCATAAGCGACTTCATTACCAAGCAATTCATCCGCGTCATCCAGTGGAACGAGAGCGGCGATGGCGCTCTGTCCTACCGCTACCCCATGGCGGATATGGAGATCGAAAACGGCGGCCAGTTGACCGTGCGCGAATCGCAAATGGCGCTGTTTGTCAACGAGGGCCGCATCGCCGATGTGTTTGGGCCGGGCCTGCACACGCTGACGACGCAGAACATGCCCATCCTCACCGACCTCATGAACTGGTCGAAGGACTTCGAGTCGCCCTTCAAATCGGATGTCTACTTTTTCTCGACGCGGCTCCAGATCAACCAGAAATGGGGCACGCCGACGCCGATCACCATCCGCGACAAGGAATATGGAGTGGTGAGGATTCGGTCGTTCGGAAACTATTCTTATCGGATCGCAGACCCGAAGAAGTTTTTCACTGAAGTGACGGGCACGCGGGAAGAAGTTGTGGCCGATGACCTGGACGGCCAGCTCACCACGATGATTGTGGCGCGCATGACGGCGATCTTCGCTAACAGCGAAATTTCGTTTGTTGACATGGCAGCCAACCTTGGCGCGCTCACTGACAAAGTGACGGCCGACGTAAAGCCGAGCTTCACCGCTCTGGGATTGGAGCTCGCCCAGTTTGTCGTCGAAAGCGTGTCTCTGCCCGACGATCTGCAGAAAGTGATGGACCAGCGCATCGGCGTAAACATGGCCGGCGATCTGGGACGGCTGACCCAGTTCGAAACCGCAGAAAGCCTTGAAGAGGCTGCCCAGAACGCGGGCGGCACGGCCGGCATGGGCGTCGGCCTCGGCGCGGGAGCGGCCATGGCGCAGGCCATGTATGGACGCGCGGCAGCCGGAGCGGGAGTTGTCAGTGGTGCCGCTGCTGCAAGACCGCCATCAGGTTCTGCCGTCGCGGCCAGCGAACCGGAAACAAAGTTCTGCATCGATTGCGGCAGACCGATGCCGGAGCGGGCGAAATTCTGCCCGGGATGTGGGCTCGAACAATGAACTGTCCCTCATGCGGCGCGCCGCTGCGGATGGCAAACGACAATGGCAGCCTCCGTTGCGATTACTGCCACAACGTAGTGATGGCGCAGGGCGACGACACGGGTATGCAATTCGTGGAAGAGGCTGCCGATCTCACCTGCCCCAAATGTTCCGTTTCGTTATGGGCGACCATGCTGGCGGGCTTGAGGCTGCACGCATGCAAGCAATGCCACGGAATGCTGGTGCCAATGGGCGAGTTCGAGGCGCTGATTGAAGCCATGCGCGTGAAGCACCCTGACACCATGATCCCCATGCAGGCAGATGCGGCCGATTTGAACCGGAAGGTGACCTGCCCGAAGTGTCATAAAGGAATGGATACGCACTTCTATTTGGGCGGAGGCCATGCCGTGATGTCGTCCTGCGAGATGTGCGAGCTGCATTGGCTCGACGGCGGAATGCTGATGCAGATTGTGCGCGCGCCGCATGAGGAAGAGACGGCGCCGAGCTTCTAGCTTTCAGCTCTGATCGTTCATCTTTCAGCCAGGGGCCGTCAGCTTCCAATTCTCAGTTCAAAGCCCTCAGCGGTCGGCAATCAGTGTGCCTGCACAACGTGCGATGTTGGCCGCCAGCGGTGCACGTGGGCACAGTAATCTCGGTACTCGGGTCCGAACATGCGGCGAAGCGTCGGCTCTTCGTAAAGAACCACGAAAAGATGCGTCACAACCAGGAAGCCGGCAACGAACGTTGCGAGCGCGAGCGACCGATAGAAGAAAGCGGCGCCGGCCACTGCCAGAGCGGCTCCGATGTACATCGGATTGCGCACGAAGCGATAAGGCCCGCGAATGACGAGGCGGCGCGGCGGGTCGAACGGAGCAGGCGTGCCCTTGCCGATGAAGGCAAATGCGAAAACGCACGAGAGCGCGACGGCCGCGCCGACGGCGCAGATGGCGAGACCGCAGTATTGCGGCCAGGCGAAGTATGCCGGACGGGAAATGCCGCTCCAGGCGAGCAGCCGCGAGGGCAAATAAACCAGCACGAATGCAATAAACAGGCTGGCGTATGTGATGGTGCGGATAAGAACAGACATGGTGGACTCCTTTTCAGGCATCAGTGGTTAATACTCAGTGGTTCGTCTGCGGTTGTCACGGGCGCGCCCGGCGGCAGATCGCTCAACTTTTTGGGCCTTCTTGGGAACACCATCGGCGTCCTGGATTTGTATTCAAGGTAGGACGAGCCAAACCGAATCTCGAGTTCTCGCTCTTCAAAAATCTTCACAAAAGTAAGCAATGCGGGCGCCAACAGGACAAGCACCCAGAGAACGAATAGCGCCGATTGAAACCAGATTCCCAGCGAGACGCCGAGAGCGAGGACCGTTAGCACCATGGGATTGCGTGTCCAAGCATAGAGCCAATCCGCAGCTAGCTTGCGGCTAAGTGCAACAAAGAAGGGCGCACCAAGACCTCTCATGGCAAGGTTCACCACGGTCAAAGAGCAGGCGGCGCTGGTAATCAGTACTAGGGCGAAACCGATTTGCGCCGGTACATGGAGCACCCAAACTGACCAATGCCGATGAGTGACGATGGCGCGGGCGATCGGGACGCCCAGAGTAAACATCATCGAGGCATGCACAATTGTGGTTGTCCAGGCAGCCCGGTTCATGGTTCGCCGCCGGTCCAGGATCGCTCTTCCGAGCCAGACTGCGGGATATACCGACAGCGGGCCACCGATAAGAATCAACGCGTCCATAGTGCTCGAAAGGGTCGTATTGATCGCCCAGCGCAGGACGCAAAGAATGAATGCCAGCAGGACAACTCGGATGAGGAACGCGGCGACCGGCTTCATGGCAGCCTCCACTCTTCGTGAATTTCGTAGAGGGCCCGATGCGATGGACCGGCATCAAAAGGCGATGCCGAGCGTCCGGTTCAAAAATCCGACAATGTACTTCCACACAAGGTAGTAAGCCGCAACCGCGCAGCAAAAGCCCGCGCCCAGCCACGCATAAGGGATGGAGCAGGCATTGAACCACGTCGCGCTCGAGGCTCCAAACGTGAGAATGCCAAACGAGCTCGCCACCGTGGCTCCAATCGGCACCAGCACAAACGGAAACACAGCGCCGTGCACGCCGACGGCGAGGTGCGTGCGCTCATGAGTAGCGAGCCAGAGCACATTCCATAATCCCCAGCCGGCAGGAACCAGCGCCATCGGAAAAATCAGGCCGCGCTCAATGGGCACCGGCACCTGAAGCACCAGGCGCACCACGATAAACGCCGCAAGAATCAGCGGCAGCACCAGCGTAGTCACAAAAACTCCGGCGAGATAAGCGCGAAGGTAAGGATGGGGATTCATGGTTGGTATCCTTTCAGTCGACCCGTTCACAGTTCTTAGTTCTTAGTTCGTAGTTCGGCATGTGCCTTGTCATCGTGAGTGCCAATTGGAGAGCCGGCAATCGTTCAGCCGGCGAGGAAATCTGCGAACTGCGAACCGCGAACTGTGAACTTTTTTTCATAAGTAGTAAAGAAACACGGGAATCGTAGCCGGGAATGAGGCAGCAAAAACGATCAGGCCCGCGAGAAGCGCCCAGTCAAACCAGTTCTGCCGGCGAACGGCGGGAACTGCATCGGCAGCGTCTGCATCAAGCCGCCGCAGAACCTCGGGCCAGAAATCGCGCGAGGGTTCGGCTTCGGCATCGACGGGCGGCAGCGATTCGCGAAGAAGTTGCCGCATCCGGTCTTGGTTTTCGTCTTGTTTAGTCATGGCACGATTCCCTGTTCCTTCAGGTCCTTTCTCAACAACCGAATGGCGCGAAAGACGCGCAGTTTCACGGCGCCCACTGAAATACCGAGAGCCGCGGCCACTTCTTTATGCGGCTGCTCCTCAATCACCGAAAGAACCGCTGCGACACGCAAGTTTGGCGGCAAACGGCCAAAGGCCTGCGCGGCCTTCAGGCGAATCTCGGCAGCAAAACCCGGATCGAGCCTCGTCGGCGCGGGCAGTTCTGCAACATCCAATTCAACCGCGTCCGGCCGCCGCGCGCGCAGCCAATCCAGTGCGGCCCGGGTCGCAATCCGCCGTGCCCAGGGCTCGAAGGGATGCGCCGGCTCAAAACGTGCATGCGCGCGATGGATGCGGAAAAACGTCTCCACCGTCAGATCTTCCGCCACACCTTGATCGCGTACGATGCGCAGAATCCAGCCGTACACCTGTTGCCTGTGCTTGCGGAAAAGCGATTCAAATGCATCCAGGTCGCCCTGCCGGAACCGAACCAGCAAACTCTCCGGCTGCTCGATTGCGCAATCCGGCTGCCTCTGTACGTTGTCATACCGTACGGCTTGCCAGCTATCGAGCATCTCTTTTCCCCTTCTGCACCGGTTTACGAGTACGTCGGCAGAAAGGTTACACGAACACAGTCCTTGACGGTCAGTGATGTGCGCCCGGCATCGCGGGATTGCGGATCTAAACCGTTTTTCTTCGCCGGCCTTGCGTTGACAGGTGTCGAACGCGGCAATTAAAGTGAGCCGCGAGGCGGAACAGCCTTCGGTCCCAAACAAAACATTGCTGCGCCTGAAAAAAGGCGTTCGGAAGAGAGACATTTCATGGTTCGCAAGGCATGGGTTGCGGGAGCACTGCTGGTAATGGTCGCGTCGGGAATAGCCGGCGCGCAGGACACGAACAAGCCGGCGTATCAGGACACGAGTTTGCCCGCCGAACAGCGCGCGGCCGACCTCGTGCACCGCATGACGCTCGAAGAAAAGGCCAGTCAGCTTGTGAATCAGGCGCGCGCCATTCCGCGTCTCGGCGTGCCCGCCTACGACTGGTGGAGCGAAGCCCTGCATGGCGTCGCCAACACCACCGGCGTCACCTCGTACCCTGAGCCGATTGCTCTTGGCGCCACCTTCGACACCGCCGCCATCCACCAGATGGCAATAGCCACCTCGATCGAAGCACGTGTCATCCACGATCAGTCCAGTGACGCAAACGGCGACAGCCCCATCTTTCGCGGCCTCGATTTCTGGGCGCCGAACCTGAACATCTTTCGCGACCCCCGCTGGGGACGCGGCCAGGAAACCTACGGCGAAGATCCGTTTTTGACCGCGCGCATGGGCGTTGCCTATGTCACCGGAATGCAGGGCGACGATCCCCATTACTACCGCGTGATCGCCACGCCCAAGCATTTCGACGTGCACTCGGGCCCGGAGCCGACCCGCCACTTTGCCGACGTGGACGTGAGCCGGCACGACGAGATGGATACGTATCTTCCCGCATTTCGCGCGGCGGTTACCGAGGGCAAAGCGGGCAGCGTGATGTGCGCCTACAACGGCATCAACGGGCAACCTGCATGCGCCAACGAGTTCACCCTGCAAGATCAGCTCCGCGGCAAGTGGGCGTTCCAGGGCTACGTGGTTTCAGACTGCGGAGCCGTACGCGACATCTTCGAGGGCCACCACTACGAGCCCACCCAGGCTCAGGCCTCCGCCATCAGTCTCGTGCGCGGCATGGACAACGAATGTGTGGATTTCCGTGCCAAGGTCCTCGACGACCACGACTACAAACCCTATGTCGACGCGGTGAAAGCGGGGTACCTCAAAGAAGGCGACATCGACACCGCAGTCATCCGCCTCTTCACCGCGCGCATGAAGCTGGGCATGTTCGATCCGCCGGGCACCACTCCGTATTCGAAGACAGACCCCAGTGAGCTCGACAGCCCCGCCCATCGCGCGCTCGCGCTTAAGCTCGCCAATGAAGCAATGGTCCTCTTGAAGAACGACGGCACTCTGCCGCTTCCAACCAAGGGAAAGAAGATTCTGGTCGTGGGTCCGCTGGCGCAGCAAACGCGGCCGCTGCTCGGCAATTACAACGGCATTCCCTCGCACATGGATTCCATTCTCGACGCGCTGAAGAATCAGTTCGCCGGCGACACCATCACCTTCATGCCGGGAACCGGCTTCCTGAGCAGGGATGCCAAGCCGGTCCCGAACAAGTTTCTAACCGTCGACGGAAAGTCGGGCGTAAAGGCGACCTACCTCAACGAAAACATTGTGAGCTTCGCCAGCGCGCAAACCTATCTCACGCAGCCCATCGCAACGCGCATGGAGCCCGGGATCGACATCGCCGCGCAACCCATTCCGGAAGTAGCCGAACATGCCGACCCCATGACCGTTAAGTGGGAAACGACCCTCACGCCCACAGAGACCGGCGACTACAACCTCGGCGTTGAAACCGATGGATTCTTCCGCGTGTTTCTCAATGACAAGCCGGTGGTCATGGCCAACTACCCGCACGGAGTGGAGACGCTCACCGGAAAAGTCCATCTCGTCGCAGGCACGCCTTACGCGCTGCGCGTCGAGTTCCAGCGCACCGGCAAAGGGCCGCTGCACCTCAAGCTCGTCTGGGGCAGGATCGATGAGAGTGTTGACCCCGCTGTTGCGGCAGCCGCGAAGAATGCGGACGTCGTAGTCGCTGTTGTGGGCATCACCAGCCAGCTTGAGGGCGAAGAGATGAACGTGATCGAGCCCGGCTTCCAGGGCGGCGATCGCACCAGCCTCGATTTGCCGCAGCCCGAAGAAGATCTGTTGAAGCTTGCATCCGGAGCAGGCAAGCCGCTGGTCGTGGTCCTTACCAACGGAAGCGCGCTCGCGGTGAACTGGGCCAACGAGCACGCAAACGCAATTCTGGACGCGTGGTATCCCGGCGAAGAGGGCGGCAACGCAGTAGCGCAAACGCTCTCCGGCGCCAACAATCCCGCGGGTCGCCTGCCGGTGACGTTCTATAAGGGTGTCGACCAGTTGCCAAACTTCGAAGACTACACAATGAGCCGGCGCACCTACCGCTACTTCACGGGAAGGCCGCTCTATCCCTTCGGCTATGGGCTGAGCTACACCAAGTTCGCTTACAGCCGCCTCACCGTGCCCACCGCGCCTGTAGACGCGGGCAAGCCGGCAATGGTCGAAGCAACGGTGACCAATTCCGGCTCCGTCGCCGGCGACGAGGTTGCGGAACTCTACCTCAAGTTTCCCGACGTGCCGGGTGCGCCGCGAATTGCGCTCCGCGGATTTCAGCGCGTGCACCTGGATCCGGGCGCATCCACGCAAGTGCAGTTCGAGCTGAATCCCCGCGACCTGAGCATGGTCACGAATCTCGGCGAACCGATTGTGGCCGAAGGCCAATACACGGTCAGCGTGGGCGGCGGCCAACCGGATACGGGCGCGCCGGTCGTCTCCGGAACATTCAACATCAAGGGAACGGCGACGCTTCCGGAATAACTGCACCGCCGACATAGGGAACCGCCGCAATCCGAAACGCGTATCCTTTAAGCAATGCACCCCACAAATGAGTTGCCCGTTCGGCGCGGCGACTTTCTTGCCGATCGGCTGTTCGATCTCACGAGCCGCATCAAGGGAGTCGACCCGCAGCTTACGCGCGTCCTTGTTCCCTGGGTTTTGCAGCATCGGCGCTACCTGCCGGGATTTCTGCGCCTCGCGCGGACAGTCTCGCAATCGAGCCGCGTGCGGGCGCGCTGGCTTGCCCGCGGCGTTCGGGTCCCTCCCTTTCTGGTTTTGAGTGTCACTTCCAAATGCAATTTGCGTTGCGCCGGCTGCTATGCAGGCGCCGTGGGAACGGTGACGAACACCCCGCTCCAGCCTGGGCTCCGCTTGAACGAATGGCGCGGCGTCGTGGACGAAGCGGTCAGGCTGGGCGTGATGGCATTCATGATCGCCGGCGGCGAGCCGTTTCTTTTGCCTGGCATTGCCGAGCTCTTCCGCGATTATCCCGACCGCCTCTTTCTCGTCTTCACAAATGGAACCGCGTTGCGGCCCAGGGACTACGAAATCCTGAGGCGATCCACGAATACAGTTGTCGTCGTGAGCCTCGAGGGCGATCGCAGCCTCACTGATTTGCGCAGAGGCACCGGTGTCTTCGAGAAGGCGATGGGATCGCTCGACCGTCTTCGTGAAGCCGGCATTTTGACCGGCATTGCCGTCACCATCGGCTCGGCGAACGTCGAATACTGGTCGCAGCCGGAAAATATCGATGCGTTGATCGCTCACAGCGGCCCGCTGGCCATGTTCATCGAAGAAATTCCAGCGGCGGGATGCGAAAACGGCGCGGTGCTTACCCACGAGCAGCGCGTGCGCTTCCGGCACGTCGTGGTCCAGTACCGCGACCGAACGACGGGGGGCGCGTACATCATCCATTCTCCGGGAGATGAAGAGTCGCTCGGCGGCTGCGTCTCCGCCGGGCGCGGCTTTGTGCACGTGAACCCGAGCGGAGATGTTACGGCATGTCCGGTTTCTGCGCTCGCAACACACAACCTCAAGAAATCGAATCTCGAAGAAGCGCTGGCGAGTCCTCTGTTCGCAATGATCCGTGAGAACGGCCACCTGCTTGAGACGGAGGGCCATCCCTGTGGGCTCTCGGCCCACGCTCAAGAGCTCGAGAAAATGGCCGAAGGCCTGGGCGCATACCGCACCGGCGCGCACGGTCCCCGGCCAAAGCAAAGCGAACCTGGTCTGGCGATTCTCTGATCGCAGCAGGAGCCAACGCTGACGCACCCGATTTATTCAACTGCCGTTCACCTGCCGTTCATTGAACTCCGATATCCCTGAGGGGTCCGGAGTTTGCTTCCCCACCAGCTCCGAGACAATCGACAAAATTCAAATCGGAGTTCGACGATGGCCGATCTGGCGACGACAGTAGAAGACCTGCCTCATGGCGGGTCGCTTCTCGACAAGAAAATGAACAAAAGCTCCGCGTGGATAAGCGGCGCGGTGGTGGGCATCGCGCTCGTGGGCGGTTTGGGCTACATCGGCTTCCACGTGCAGCAGGACCTCAGCAACGTTGTGATCGCCAGTGCGTGGCCCTTTGTGCTGCTGGGCGTGGCCCTGCTCATCGCGCTGGGATTCGAATTTGTGAACGGATTCCACGACACCGCGAACGCGGTCGCGACGGTGATTTACACCCACTCGCTCGACCCCAACATCGCCGTCGTATGGTCGGGACTCTGCAACCTGGCCGGCGTGCTGGTCTCAAGCGGCGCCGTCGCCTTCAGCGTCATCACGCTGCTGCCGGTTGAGCTCATTCTGCAGGTAAGCTACGGCGCAGGATTCGCAATGGTGTTCGCGTTACTCATCGCCGCGATTCTCTGGAACCTGGGCACCTGGTGGTTCGGGCTGCCGGCCTCAAGCTCCCACACCATGGTCGGCTCCATCATTGGCGTGGGCGTTGCCAACCAGTTGATGAACGTCCACTCCGGCACTTCGGGCGTTGACTGGGGTCAGGCCACCAAGGTTTTCCAGGTGCTGCTCATCTCGCCTCTCGTCGGCTTCACCTGCGCGGCCCTGCTCCTCCTGCTTTCAAAATTCTTCATTCTTACAAAATGGGCAAAAAGCTTCGCCGTCCATTACAACGACAACCACCGGAAGCCGCTTTGGCTCATTCCCGCGGTCGCTGCTACGGGAATCCCCGGAGCCTACATCTTTGTATGGATCGCGCCCATGGTTTTCGGCACATTCGGCGCGCCGGGATTGGCCGTTTGGCAACCGATCAAGGCTTTCACCTCGTGGAACCCGCCGGTTGGCCTCATCGCCACGATGGTCCTGGTGGGCCTGGCCGGCTGGTACTTCATTGGCGTGTTCGCCCGCATCGTCATCCACAATGCAGACGTGCTCTTTACCTCGCCCAAGGGCACCACTCCTCCGCCATGGCCCATTCGCGCATTGCTCATCTTCACCTGCTCGGGCGTGAGCTTTGCGCACGGCTCCAACGACGGCCAGAAAGGCATGGGCCTCATCATGCTCATCCTCATCGGCACAGTGCCTACCGCCTACGCCCTCAATCACGCAGTAAGCGCGAAAGACGTGCAGGCATTTGTGGCGTCGTCACAGGCGGCCGACAAAGTCATCAACGCGCATGCTGACCAAAGCGCCGTCATGGGCGCCGACGCGCGAGCCACCGTAACCCAGTACATCGCCACCAAGCAGATGCAGCCCGACACAATGCTGGCTCTGCGCGAGCTCGTGAATGATCTGAGCACCGAGGTCTCGCTCTACAAGGAGTACAAGGCAGTTCCGGCGAACCAGCAGACCAACGTGCGTAACGACATGTACGTCGCCAGCGAAGCCATCCGTCTCATGCTGAAGAGCAAGAACCCGGCCTTCACTGCCGATGAAACGACTGCGCTCACAAAGTACGAAGCCCAGGTGAACAAAGCCACCAAATTCATTCCCAGCTGGGTGAAAGTTGCCGTCGCGCTCGCGCTGGGACTCGGAACCATGGTCGGATGGAAACGCATCGTGGTCACGGTCGGCGAGAAGATTGGCAAGGAACACTTGACCTACGCCCAGGGCGCCTGCGCCGAGCTGGTGGCCATGGGAACGATCATGGCCGCAGACAACTTCGGTTTGCCGGTATCGACAACGCACGTCCTCAACTCAGGCGTGGCCGGCACCATGGCCGCGAACAGGAGCGGCTTGCAGTTCTCCACGCTCAGAAACATTGCCGCCGCGTGGGTGTTCACGTTGCCAGTAGCGGCGCTGCTCTCAGGGTCGCTCTTCTGGCTGTTCCGCCAGATGGCGATGTAACCGTCAAGTTCGTATAGGGAGGCGTCCGCCGCGGCGGGCGCCTTTTCTTTTGCTCGCGATGAGAGATGCCGCAGGCGATCGGGCGAAGACTGACGATCGCGAGAGACAGTTGTCTCACGACTCGAACAGTTGCATGATCTCCGGGTTTCCCGATTCTCGAGCAAGTTCTTTAAAGGGTCGGCCTGCGGTGTCGCTGGCCTCGCGCAGCCGGGGAAAGCGCTTGAGAAAACGCCGGACCCAAGCAACGTCGCGCCTCTCGATCGCGAATGCGAGATCGCTTAATTCGATCCCAAGAAAGGCGCCCATCTCGCGGAGATACTCGATTGCCCATCCTGCCGGAGTGGCGCCGAATTCCGAGTCGGCGGCGTTGATCTGAGCGCCATGTTGCACCAGAAACTCAGCGACCGCGCGATGCCCGCCAAATGCGGCGTGATGAAGCGGCGTGGCTCCGGCTTCATCCCGCTGATTGACGATCTCTGGTTGATTGCGCAGAATGGCGATCACTTTTTCAAGGTCGCCGCTTTTTGCGGCTTCCATGAGGCTTTCGAAGTCATTCATGTTGGACCTCGCCCGGGGACTCGGGGCGAGATTGAGCATAGCAGCCGCAACGAGCGAAGCTTGAGGCGCATCCAGTACCATACAGAATGGTGCGTTGAGAGGAATGAGCCTGAAAGCCAAGCTGGAAGCTGTCATTTATGCCGCCGAAGAGCCGGTGACTCTGGCGCAACTGGCCGTGCTGTTTGCCGGTGAGGCGCTGGAGTGGAAGGCCGAACGCGAGGCCGGAGCCGAAATCGTGGCGATCGACAGCGCGACCATACCGCAAATGAGCGAGGCGTTCCCGTACCTGGGGATGGAACCCGCGACGGGCGGGGCGCCTGAGAAAGCCGAAGACACGAGCAGCGAACCCGCGAATACGGAAGGTGCGCAAGAGGGGCCGGATGCGACGGACGCACAAGGCGAACCCGTGGCCCAGGCTGACGGCGCCGGCGAAACCACAGCCGAAGAAGAAGCCAAACGCGCCGCGAAGGCCCGCGAGCGCGACGTGCGTGCAGCCATCAAGCAGGTGCTCGACGAGCTGGTTGCCGAGTACGCCTCCGACGAACGCGGCATCGAGATTCGAGAAATTGCCGGCGGCTATCGCATGGCCACCAAGCCGCAGTGCCACGACGCGGTGCGCATGCTCGTCAAGAGCCTGAAGCCGCCGCTCAAGTTGTCTCTACCCGCACTCGAAACGCTCGCGGTCATCGCCTACAAGCAGCCGGTCACAGGCCCCGAAGTCAACGAGATTCGCGGCGTCGATTCGTCCGGCGTCTTCGGTTCGCTGCTCGCAAAAAAGCTGATTACCACTGCAGGCCGCAAGCCTGTCGTCGGCCGCCCGATTCTCTACAAGACCACGCGCGAGTTTCTCCTCCGCTTCGGTCTCAAAGATGTCACTGAGCTGCCGTCCATGGAAGAGTTCGAGAAGATGGCCGCCAGCGAGTTCGAAGAAGAGCTGCAGGCAGCTGGAGATGAGACCGCAGCCGAAGGCGAGTTCAACCCCGACCTCAGCGAAGAAGCCGAAGCGGCGGCCGATGAAGCGCCGCCTGAAGCGAAAGAAAATTCTCCAGAGGCCGCTCCGGAATAAGAAGAAACCGAGGCTTTCCCCCATGAAAAAGGAATCGAAATCGAAGGCGAAATCGCCGGCAGCATCGAAGGCGAAATCGCCGGCGGCGAAACGCGTCCCGAAAAGCGCGCCGAAAACCATCAAGCCCGCTAAACCCAAGGCCGACGGCGCGGGCAAGCGCGTGAAATCCACAACGAAGACGGCAGCGACCAAACCAGCAGCAAAGCCTGCAACGAAAGCTGAAAAAACCAAAGCGACTGCGAAAACAAAATCCTCGCGTACGAAGACGAGGAGCGCCGATGCGCCAGGCTACACCATCGGCCAGCCCGTGCTCGATCCCATCGGCGACGTCATCAGTGGAGAAGCCCGCACCTACCTCGGCGATCGAGAGCCACAAAGTGAAGTCGAGCCGCAAAACGAGCTCGAAATGGACGAGTACCGCAAGGAAACCGACATTGAGGCGGCCGACGGAACGCCGGAGCCTGGGCCAGGAATGTCTGCCGCGAGCGGAACAGACGACGCGGAACCAGACGAGACGGAAGATGCGGCCGAAAACAACGCAGATAGAATCGAGCGCCCGCCGGCAAAGCTCGAACGTCTCCAGAAGATTCTGTCGCAGGCAGGCATCGCCAGCCGCCGCCACGCTGAAGAAATGATCGTCGCCGGCCGCGTGATCGTGAATGGCCAGGTCGTCACGCAGCTCGGCAGCAAGGCCGATCCCGGGCGCGACCACATTCGCGTTGACGGCAAGCTCCTGCAGGGCGCGGAGCGGCACCGCTACTTCGTTCTCAATAAGCCGAAGGGCTACGTCACGACCGTGAGCGATCCCGAAAACCGGCCCACCGTCATGGAGTTTTTTTCCAAAACAAATGAGCGCCTCTATCCGGTTGGCCGCCTCGACTACCTCAGCGAAGGCCTCCTGCTGATGACCAATGACGGCGAGCTCGCGAATCTTCTCTCCAAGGCCAAGTCAGGCGTCGAGAAAACTTACCTCGTCAAGGTGGCCGGACAGCCAACAGAAGACGAGCTTGACCGCCTGCGCCGCGGCATCGCCATCGAAAAAGGTGAAGCGGGTTCGGAGCGGGTTCACACCTCGCCCGCGCGCATCCGCCAGGTTCGTGTCGGCGACAATCCCTGGTACGAAGTCGTACTCACCGAGGGTCGGAATCGCGAGCTCAGAAAAATGTTTGCCGCCATCGGCCACTTTGCTGAGAAGATTCGCCGTGTTGGCTACGGTCCGCTGGTTCTCGACGTGGAGCCGGGAAAACTGCGCGAGCTTTCGCCGCAAGAAGTGACTGCACTGCGCCTCACCGCCGAAGGAAAGTTGCGGCCAAAGCGCCTGCGCGTGGACATCTCTCTGCCCAAGGAAGCGGGCAAACCTGCAGAGAAGCAACGCCGCTTCGCCGGATCTCAGAACAAGCGCGGGCGCGCCGAAAAGCCTAGCTGGCAGCGCGACGAGCGCGGACCGAGGAGTGAATTCAAGCCTCGTGGCGACTTCAAACCTCGTGTTGAGTTCAAGCCTCGCGGCGAATTCATGCCTCGCGGCGAATTCAAACCGCGTGCTGAATTCAAAACTCGTGGCGAGTTCAAGCCTCGTAGTGAGTTCAAGCCTCGTGGCGAATTCAAACCGCGTGGTGAGTTCAAACCGCGTGGTGAGTTCAAACCGCGTGGCGACTTCAAGCCTCGCGGTGACTTCAAACCGCGTGCTGAATTCAAACCTCGTGGTGAATTCAAGCCTCGCGGCGAATTCAAATCACGCAGCGAATTCAAACCGCGTGCCGAATTCAAGCCCCGTGGCGAGTTCAAACCTCGTGGTGAATTCAAGCCCCGTGGTGACTTCAAACCGCGTAGTGACTTCAAACCGCGCGGCGAGTTCAAACCGCGTGGCGACTTCAAGCCTCGCGGCGAGTTCAAGCCCCGTGGTGAGTTCAAACCTCGTGGCGACTTCAAGCCTCGTGGCGAGTTCAAACCGCGTGGTGAATTCAAGCCTCGCGGCGAATTCCGCGGCGAGGGAGCGCGCGGCGATGGCGGCAAGCGCCCCGGCGGGTTCTCGCGACCAGCCGAATTTTCCAAGCCACGCGGATTTTCAAAATCGGGCCGTCCGTCCGGCGGAACGAATCGAGGCGGCCGCAAGTTCGGCGGCTCAAAACCAGGAGCGGCCCGCGGCGGCTGGAAGCGCGGATAATCCGCGCCAGCTTCCCCTCATTCGCTTCCCGCGCGAAACCGCCGCAACCGCCCCACCAGCGAAGCCGGTCCGCTCACCGAAAGCCGCACCACATTCCCTTCGTAGTCGCGCTCGTGAATCACCATTCCTGCCTCAATCGCAGCGAGCACCGCGCCCTCATGCTGCGGCACGCGCAGCTCAGCATCGACAATCGGGTCGGTGTGCAGTGCCGCATCGATCGCTGCAAGCAGCGCCGAAATCCCCTCGCCCGTCCGCGCCGATAAAGCCACCGGCTCCGTCGCCGCGTTGTCGGCCGTGCCTTCGACCTTTGCAACCAATTTGCTGCGATGCAGCAACGCCTCTCGCTCGTCTTCCGGCAGCAAATCGATCTTGTTCAGCACTTCAATGCGCGGCTTTGCCAGGCTCTCAAGCTCGCCAAGCACCTTCTCCACCTGCGCCTTCTGCTCGTCGCCATACGTCGACGACGCGTCGCGCACGTGCACCAGAACCTCTGCCTGCTCCACTTCCTCAAGCGTGGCGCGAAAGCTCGTCACCAGCGTGTGCGGCAAATTGCGAATGAAACCAACCGTATCCGACAGCAGCACCCGCCGCCGGCTCGGCAATTCAATCGCCCGTAATTTCGGATCGAGCGTAGCGAACATGCGCGACGATGACAGCACCTGCGCCCCCGTCACCGCATTAAAGAGCGTGCTCTTGCCTGCGTTGGTGTAGCCCACAAGCGCCACGGTCGGCACGGGAACAGCTTCCCGGCGCTGGCGCTGCTGGCGGCGAACGCGGCGCACGGATTCAAGATCGCGCTTCAGTTGGTCGATGCGCCTCTGAATGTTTCGGCGGTCGGTTTCAAGTTTGGTCTCGCCGGGTCCACGCGTGCCAATGCCGCCGCCGAGTTGCGACATGGCTTTTCCGCGACCCGTCAGCCGCGGCAGCATGTATTCGAGCTGCGCCAGCTCCACCTGCAGCTGCCCCTCGCGCGTGCGCGCGTGCCGCGCAAATATGTCCAGGATAAGCTGCGTCCGATCGAGCACGCGGCAGGGCAAAGCCGCTTCCAGATTCCTGAGTTGCGTCGGCGAAAGATCGCGATCGAAGATAACCAGATCGGCGTTCGTCGAAGCCGCAACCCCCGCAATCTCTTCAACTTTGCCGGAACCGATCAGCGTTGCCGGGTCGGGGCGAGGCCGGCGCTGGACGAGCTCCGCCGCCACCTGCCCGCCGGCGCTCAAAACCAGCTCGCGAAATTCGGCCAGCGACTCTTCAGCCCCAAAACCCGCCGAGGCCAGCGCTGCGTGCCCGCCGCCAGACGTCAACGCCTCAGGCGCAGCATCATCCTCCGCGCCCGCCCCGAAGCGCTGACGCGAAATTGCCTGCCCTTTTTGGCGCGAGCGATCTCCCAGGTCCACCACAACAAGAACGGCTCGCTCAGATGCGGCGTCGATTTGAGACCAGGACTGCGAACGGCCTTGGCCAACGCCCCCGCGATACGCCTCTCGAACCAATCGAGGACGCTCCCGCTCTAGCGCTGCTCTGCCGTCGCCTGTGATATGGACTGCACGGGCGCCGGAACAGCCGCGGGCCCAATGCCGCCAGACACGCCAGCCGGACGATGCTCGTGCATCACGCTCCGGTTGCTCACCACGGTTGAGATCGCGTGTTTGAAAATCAATTGTTCCTGGCTGTTGTTTTCCAGGAGCACCGAATATTTATCAAACGACCGGATCTTTCCTGTCAGCTTCACTCCGCTGACCAGATAAATCGTAATCGGGGATTTGTCTTTCCGAACCGTGTTCAGAAAGGTGTCCTGAATATTTTGTGCCGGCTTGTTCTCCATGTGCCGATCTCCTACTTTCTTGTGAAGTTGTTCGTGCTGCCTTGCTTCGCGCTTCAGTTGCGCGGGGACGGCGCCCGAAATCCGGAAGCCGGCAAACCCCGCAATGGGACAACTTTATAGAGATTTGCCGCCTATTTCAACTCCGCCAGCGGGTCACTTCGCGCCCCGAAAGCGCCAAAATCCTGATCGTTGGGATCTTTTTCCAGCCGAAGCCGTGTGTTTGCCGCAAAATAGGCGAAAAGAAAGGAAAAACGATTTAGACGAATTTGCGCGCATAAAACAGCGCCGCCTGCACTTGGGACGAGTGAGATTCACGGGCTGATAGCATTCTGGTGTGAAAGAAGGCGGCATGCAAAAGATTGCCATCGGCGACACAAAAAGTGGTGCCGTCACGCGGACGCCGGTTCCCATGCTGGACCTGAAGCGCCAATACGAGCCGATACAAAAAGAGATCGGAGAAGCGCTCGCCCACGTACTGGCGACGCAGCAGTTTATTCTCGGCGACCACGTCGCGGATTTCGAACGGTCAGCCGCAGCGCATCTCGGAGTGAAGCACGCGCTCGGCTGCTCCTCGGGAACCGACGCGTTGTGGCTCGCGCTGGCTGCTGCCGGAATTCGCGCCGGCGATTCCGTCGTGACCACGCCCTTCAGCTTCTTTGCCTCGGTCAGCTCGATTCTGCGCGCAGGCGCAACGCCGGTGCTCGCCGACATCGATCCCGTCACCTTTAATCTCTCGCCGTCCGCCGTCGAGGCGGTTCTCGATGGCAAGCGCGGCGCGGCGGTGAAGGCGATTTTGCCGGTGCATCTGTACGGAATGTGCGCCGACGCCACCGCGTTCACCAAGCTGGCCCGCGAGCGCGGACTTACGATCGTCGAAGACGCAGCCCAGGCCTGGGGCGCGGAGTGGAACGGAACGAAGGCTGGCGCACTCGGCGATTCTGCTGCCTTCAGCTTTTATCCCACAAAAAACTTGAGCGCTGCAGGCGACGCAGGAATGGTCACCACGAACCGCGACGAAGTGGCCGAGCGTGTGAGGATGCTGCGCAACCAGGGAATGCGCCGCCGCTACCACCACGATGAGCTTGGCTGGAACGCGCGCATGGATGGATTCCAGGGCGCCGTGCTCGCGGTAAAGCTCAAATACATTGGCGCGTGGAACGAGCAGCGCCGAACGCTTGCGGCACGATACGAATCTCTCTTTGCCAAAGCCGGCCTGAAAGAAAGCGGGCCGTATCCGGCTCGCGGAGTGTTGACGCCCAAAGAAGCACCCGGCGCAAAACACGTGTGGCACCAGTATGTAATCCGCGTTTCGCGGCGCGATGCGCTGCGCGAGTTTCTCACCGCCCGCGGCATCGGTTCGGAGATCTACTATCCGGTCCCGTTGCATCTCCAGGAAGCGCTGAAGGGACTCGGCTACAGCGAAGGTGATTTCCCTGGAGCCGAACGCGCCGCGTGCGAAGTGCTCGCGCTGCCAATGTTTCCCGAGCTCCGCGACGATGAGCAGGAGACGGTCGTCGCGGCAATCGCAGAATTCCTGTCGTAGCTTGGATTTAGACTCAACTCACAACTGAAACGTTCTTGGCATCCCCACAAGAGGAGCGAGCGGATTTGCGCATCGCGATCGATACCGGCGGCACCTTTACTGACTGCGTTTGCTTCGCCGGCGGAAAGCTGCGCGTAGAAAAAATCTTCTCCACGACCGGCGACCCGTCGCGAGCGGTCCTCGAAGGCGTACGCCGGCTCGGCGGCGGCGACAGCGTCGAAGTGCGCCACGGAACCACCGTCGGCACCAACACCATGCTCGAGCGAACAGGCGCGGGCGTTGCCTTTGTCGCCACCGCCGGCTTCGAAGACACGATCGCGATCGGGCGCCAGGCGCGCGCACGCCTCTACGACTGGTTTGCGCCGGCGCCGCAGTGTCTCGTCCCGAGAAACTTGCGCTTCGGCATCGCGGAGCGCGTCGGCGCCGAAGGCGAAATCCTGCGCGAGCCCACCGAAGAAGACCTGGCCGCGCTTGTCAAAGCCGTAAAGGCGAGCGGCCCAGAAGCCGTAGCCATCAGCCTGCTGTTTTCGTTCGCCAACCCAAAAACTGAGCAGCGCGTCGAAACAGTGCTCCGCGACCTCGGCATCCCGGTCTCGGCATCGCACAAGATTCTCCCTGAGTTTCGCGAGTACGAACGCGCATCCACAACCGTCGTCAACGCCTACCTCGCGCCGCGCATGGCTCAGTATTTGACGGCTCTCGCGGAGTGTGTCGAAACCGAACACAAAAACGCGCGCGTCGATGTCATGCAGTCCTCTGGCGGAATGATTCCGGCACACCTCGCGGCATCGGAGCCTGTCCGCACGGTATTGAGCGGCCCTGCCGGCGGAGTCGTCGGCGCTTGCCGCATGGCGCGGTGGGCCGGGTTCGACCGCATCATCGGGTTCGACATGGGCGGAACTTCGACCGATGTTTTTGTCGCCAATACGGCCGCTGGCCCCGAGCACACGCGCGAATCGGTCATCGCCGGCGTCCCAATCGGCGTGCCCATGCTCGACATTCACACCGCCGGCGCGGGCGGCGGGTCTCTCGCGCGTTTCGACGCGGGCGGCATGCTGCGCGTCGGTCCCGAGTCCGCAGGCGCCGATCCTGGACCGATCTGCTTCGGGCGCGGCGAACGCGCCACCGTGACCGACGCGAACTTTATCCTCGGCCGCCTCGATGCGGAAAGCTTCCTGGGCGGTAGCGTCCAGCTTGACGCCGGTCGCACGCGGCGCATCATGCGCCAGCAGATGGGCGCCCTCGCGACTGTCGAGGATTTCGCCGCTGGAATCGTTCGCGTCGTCGAAACGCAGATGGAGAAAGCAATTCGCGTTATCAGCGTCGAACGCGGCCACGATCCCCGCGACTTCACCCTCGTCGCATTTGGCGGCGGCGGCCCCCTCCATGCCTGCTCGCTTGCCGCGGCGCTGCGCATTCCGCGCGTCCTTGTCCCGGCGCTGCCCGGAGCTCTTTCAGCCGTCGGAATCCTGCTCGCCGACACAGTGCGCGATTTTTCCCGGACCGTGATGCTGCCGGGCAGTGATCTCGACCGGCTGGCCGCTATTTTTCGCGAGCTCGAGCGCCAGGGCGCAGATGAATTTGCGTCCGAGGGACTCACCGGAATCGCCGAGCGGAGCCTCGATATTCGATATCGAGGCCAGGGTTTCGAATTAAATGTCGCCTGGGATCCGTCAGCGCCGCAAGAATCATTGAATGCGTTCCACGAATTGCATCGCAAGCGTTATGGATTTGCCGATCCAGCGCGATCGCTTGAAATTGTGAATGTCCGCGTGCGCATGATCGCGCCCAGCGAGCCCTACAAGCCCGAGCAAAGACCCTTGGTTCCCGGCGACGGCAGCGCTGCTTTAACCGCCGAGCGCGAAGTGTGGTTTGAAAGCGGCCCGCTCCCGACGCGGTTCTACAAACGCGAGCGGCTGCAACCCGGCGATGTCGTCAAAGGTCCAGCCATGATCACCGAATACACGGCCGCAACACTCATTCCGCCGGGATGCGTCGCAAACGTAGACGCGCTGGGCAACCTGGTAATGGATATCGGCGAGGAGCGAGTTGGCCCGAGTTTGCAAAGCGAGAACGCGCGCATGACGACGGAGGCAGCGGACCCGGTCGACCTCGCCATCTTTCAGTCCGCGGTCCACTCCATCGCGGAAGAAATGGGCGCAGCCCTGCGCCGCACCGCGCTCTCGCCCAACATCAAGGAGCGCCGTGATTATTCGTGTGCGGTGTTCGACGCCCGCGGCCGCGCAATTGCCATGGGCGACCACATGCCCGTCCATCTGGGATCGATGCCTATGGGCGTGCAGGCTGCAATCGCCGCCATCAACTTCGCGCCCGGAGACATTGCAATCCTCAACGATCCCTACGCGGGCGGCACGCACCTGCCCGACATCACAATGGTTTTGCCCGTTTTCATCGAGAGCGCCGCCGCTCCGGCATTTTACGTTGCCAATCGCGCCCATCATGCCGATGTGGGCGGCAAATTCGCTGGCTCAATGGGCCCTGCCACAACCATCGACGATGAAGGCATTCGCATTGCGCCCACCCTCATCGTCCGCGCCGGCGTGGTCGAACGCAACGTCCTCGATTGGATCCTCGGCAGCGTGCGCACACCTCAGGAGCGCGCAGGCGACCTCGACGCGCAAATCGGCGCGTGCCGCGTCGGAGAGCAGCGCGTGCTCGAGCTGGCAGCGAAATACGGTATCCACAAGCTCGCGGTCTGGTGCGAAGAGCTGCTCAACTACTCCGAGCGCCTGATGCGCACTGAGCTCGCGAAAATGCCCGCAGGCATCTTCGACGCAGACGACTGGCTCGACAACGACGGCGTCAGCGACGCTCCGATCCGAATCGCAGTGCGCCTCAAGATCGATCCCGCGGCCAAAGCCCTCGACGTGGATTTTGCGGGCTCGTCGCCCCAGGTCGCTGGCGCTGTCAATGCCGTCCGCGCCGTCACGCTTTCGGCCTGCTTCTATGTGTTTCGCTGTTTGCTCGCGGAAGATGCGCCCGCGACCGAGGGAATTCTGCGTCCACTCACTCTTCACACTCCAGCGGGATCGATCGTGGATGCGCGGCCGCCCGCCGCCGTGGCCGGCGGCAACGTTGAAACTTCGCAGCGCATTGTCGACGTGCTCATGCGCGCGCTGGCCAAGGCCGTGCCCGCGCGTGTTCCGGCCGCAAGTGCGGGAACCATGAGCAACGTGACCATCGGCGGAATTGAACCGCGCACTGGCGACGCGTTTGCCTACTACGAAACCACGGCTGGCGGAATGGGCGCGCGCCCGGGGATGGACGGCATCAGCGGCGTTCACACCCACATGACCAATTCGCTCAATACGCCCGTCGAAGCGCTCGAATATGCGTACCCTTTTCGCGTGCGCCGTTACGGGTATCGCGATGGCTCCGGGGGCAAGGGAAAATTTCGCGGTGGCGATGGTTTGTTGCGCGAGATCGAACTGCTGGCGGACGCGCAGGTAACTCTGCTCGCCGACCGAAGAAAATTCGCGCCCTATGGACTCGACGGCGGCGCCGAAGGCGCGCCGGGCCGCGCAGTGGTCGTCAAGCCCGCAACCGGCGAAGGAATCGCGCTACCCGGCAAATGCAGCCTTCACTGCGCAAAGGGCGACGTGCTGCGTATCGAAACCCCCGGTGGCGGTGGCTGGGGAAAGAACATCGAGCACCCAGAATAGTTCCTCGCTTTAAACGATTGGCTGCTGCCGATTCTCTATTGGCTATCTCTTATCGACTACTGGCTACTCCCTATTGGCTATTCGCTATTGGCTACTGGCTATTGGCCACTCTCGCCTTCACCTCAACGTGCGACGCCTCCTCAATAAACGTTGCGATCGCAGAGTGATCCAGATCCCCCTTGCCATCGGCGATCAGCGCTGAAAGCATCTGTTGCACCTGCGCAGTCAGCGGCAAAAACACATGGTTGGCCTCTGCCGTTTGCAACGCATTCCGCAGGTCTTTCTGATGAAGCTTGATCCGAAAACCGGGCTTGAAGTTCCGCGCGATCAGCATCGGCCCTTTCGCATTCAGAACCGCACTGCCCGCAAGTCCCGCCTTCACCGCATTCACTACCACTTCAGGATTCAGGCCGCAACGCGCGGCCAGCGTCAGCGCCTCTCCCATCGCTGCAATGTTGCACGCAACCATGATCTGGTTCGCAAGCTTCGTCGTGTTGCCCGCGCCCACCGGGCCGGTAAGCGTCACGCTCGATCCCAGGCACTTCAGAATCGGCTCCGCCCGCTCAAACGCAGCCGCGCTCGCGCCCACCATAATCGCCAGCGTCCCATCCACGGCCTTTGGCTCGCCGCCCGAAACCGGCGCGTCGATAAAATCAACGCCCTTCGCTGCGCATGCCGCCGCGATTTTCTGCGACACGAGCGGGCTGATCGAGCTCATATCGATAATGAGCGTGCCCGCCTTTGCGCCGCTCAAAACGCCCCCATCACCAAGCACAACGTCTTCAACTTCCGGCCCGTCGGGCAGCATCGTGATCACGATCGACGCGCGCGCGCCCACGTCGGCATTCGATGCCCCGCGCTCGGCGCCGTCGGCGACCACCGCGTCGAGCGTGGCGGGCGTGCGGCCGTAAGCCACCACAGTGTGCCCGGCCTTCAAAAGATTTCTGAGCATGGGCCGGCCCATAATGCCGAGCCCCACAGATCCAACAATTGCCATCGTTCGTCTCCGCTTAGGGAATTTAAGATGGGACTGTGCGCAACTATTTCAATTATTTCACTGAGATCGAGGAGCGCTTCCAGCAGCGGCGCGGCACCGTTCTCCTGCTTTCCACGCTGGATTGGGCGCTGATTGAAATGTGGCGCGATGCGGGAATTCCTCTGGAAGCGGTGTTGCGCGGCATCGATGCGGCATTCGACAAATATGAGACGCGCCAAAAACGCGCACGCATGCAGCGCATCAACGGGCTCGCGTGGTGCGCGCAGGCCGTCATGGAAGCGGCAATGGAGATGAGCGAAGCCGCCACTGGCTCGGCCCAAAATGGATCAGCCTCGACGGGTGCGCAGTCACCGGCCACCCGCGAGTCCGGCTTCGAGCATCAGCGCGTATCCGCGCATTTAACAGCAGCCGCCGACGCCCTTGATCGAGCGACAGTCGCGCCGGACGCCTGCCAGGCCACCGCGGCGCGCCTCCGGGAGTTGGCAGCGGAAGTTGCGGGCAGTGAGGCCGCGAACACCGACCTCGAAAGTCTCGAGCGCTCGCTCACCGTGCTCGAAGAAAAATTGTACGCGGCGGTCAAAGCGGCCGCGCCCGAGGCTCTGCTCGTCGGCCTCAAGGAGCACGCGGCACTCGAACTCGCGCCCTATCGCAGCCGCATGGGCGTCGTGCAGCTTCGCCAGGTGGAACAGCAGTTTGAACGCAAACAATTGCTCGTCAACTACAACCTGCCGCGCCTGAGCCTGTTCTACATGAGCCAGCAATGAAGAAGCGGGCGCCATCGTTCGCGCAGCACCGTCGAGGCGCGCCGAAACACGCCGACAAGAATCCTTCGGCAAATTCTGTCGCGCCTGCACATCTCGCCACGCCCGCACACCTCGTACAAATCGAAAAGCCAATCTACGGCGGCGCCGGTCTCGCGCGCCCCGACGGCAAAGCACTGTTCGTTCCGCTCACACTCCCCGGCGAGCAGGCGCGCGTGCGCATCGTCGAGGAAAAACGCGGCTATGCAACCGCCGAGGTGGACGAGATCGTCGCATCGTCTCCGCATCGCGTCGCGCCGGGATGCAAACACTTCGGCGCGTGCGGCGGCTGCCAGTATCAGCACGCGGACTATCCCACGCAACTCGAAATGAAGCGCGCCATCCTGCGCGAGACTCTCGATCGCGCTGGTGTCTCCGCCCCCGGCGAAATCCCCGTGCTGGCTGCCGAGCCGTGGGCTTACCGCAACCGCATCCGGCTCGCCTTCGATGTCGAAGGCAAACCCGGCTACCGTGGCCGCCGATCGCACGCGGTGGTTGCGATTGACGAATGCCCCATCGCGGCGCCAGCCCTCGTCGAAGCTGCCTTTCGCGCCGCGGAGTTGTTCCGGAAATTCGCGCCTTCGCGCCGCCCTGCTGAGCTTTCGCTCTTCTGCAACGCGGCCGAAGATTCCATGCTTGCCAGTGTCTTCACTGAAGGTTCGGCCCAGGTTCCGCTCGTGGACTATTTTGATGCGCTGTTGCCGGCCATTCCTCCGCTGCGCGGCGTGGAACTGGTTGAAATTCATCGAGGCCAACAAAAAACCGTTTCGCACGCCGGCGTGCAATCTATCGCATACCGCGCGGCTGGATTCGATTTCCGCGTCGATCATGGCGCGTTCTTTCAGGTCAACCGCTGGCTCGTTGACGAACTCGTCCACTCGGTGACGAACGGCCTCAGCGGCCGCCTCGCCTGGGACTTGTTCGCCGGCGTTGGCCTTTTTGCGCGGACGCTCGCCGACCGCTTCGACCAAGTGCTCGCGGTTGAGGCCGCGGCGTCGGCAACGGCCTCGCTCGAAGAAAACTTGCGCGGGACGAACGCCAGCGCCGTGAAGTCAACCACGCTTGAGTTTCTGCGCCGCGCCCCACGCGGTGAGCGCCCGGATGCAATTCTCGTCGATCCCCCGCGCGCGGGCTTGGGTACCGAGACGACCGAACTTCTGGGAAGAATCGCCGCACCCGAAGTCGTCTATGTGTCCTGCGATCCGGCCACGCTCGCGCGCGACCTTCGCGTGCTGGTCGCCGGCGGGTACGCGATTGAGACCATCACCCTCGCTGACCTGTTTCCACAAACATTTCACCTTGAGACGGTGGTTCGCTTGCGTCGCTGACACCGATGTGCCGGAAAGCACTGCCCGACATTTGCAATTCCTGATAGGCTTGGTGCCAAATTCAACCTCTGAATTTGGGCCCGATGCAAGCCGATCATCCCAACCCTACGCAACGATCGCATCGCTTCACCGCCGTTCCGTTGTTTCACGCCGCGTGGCTGTTTGCCGCCGGCATTGTTGTCGCAAGCCGCGTCTGGCTGCCGCCCGCGGTCGCGCTTGTTTCGCTTGCGCTGGTTGCCGCGCTATGCGTCGCCGCCGTCATCGCAGCGCGGCGCATCGTTTGGCTGCCCCTTGCCGTGTTGTGGTTGCTGCTGGGCGCGTGGTGCGCAGAAATGCAGCCGCAACCTGCGCCTGCCGCAAAGCTGAACGCTCTTTCCGATGGGCTGCTCCGCACCGTTGAAGGCACAGTGATTGACGCCGGCCCTGTGCGCACCGAGCTGGAGCAGAATGTCGATGAAGCGCAGGCGATCGCGCCGTCTCAGCGCATCGATCTCCGCCTATCAACAATTGAAGTCGTGACCGACGCAAGCGATTCCCAGGAGCCGGCAGATGGCGCAGTGCGCCTCACCATCCGTTGGCCGCAAGGCGCCGAAAATGCTAACCACACCACGCCACCCGCCTTCCACTGCGGCGAAATCGTCCGCGCCGTCGTTCGCTTGCTGCCGCCGGAGGTCTACCACGATCCTGGCGTTTGGAGCCGCGCCGATTATCTGCTCGACCAGGGAATCACTTCAACCGCGACAATCGCCGCAGACCGTGTCGAGGTGCTTGGTCATGCGCCCGGCGCACTCCTTCCCTGCAGAATGACCACGTGGCAGCACGCATCCACAACCCGCCTGCTCATTCTGCCCACGGCCATGCGCAACTTCCCCGCTCCGCTGCGCCTCAGCGACGACGACGCTGCAATGTTGGCCGCAATGGTGGCAGGCGACCGCACCTACTTGACTCACTCGCTACGCGTGGGCTTTGAGCGCACCGGCTCCTTCCACATGCTCGTGGTCTCCGGCTTTCACCTGGCCATTGTGGCCGCATGCATCTTCTTCGTCACACGTCGCCTGCGCATCCCGCGCGTTCCGGCCACGCTTCTCACCATCGCGGCGTCGTTTGCCTACGCGCTCTTCACCGGCTTCGCCACGCCCGTACAACGCTCGCTTTGGATGGTCGCGCTCTACCTGCTCGGCCGGCTCGTTTACCGCGAGCGCAATGCGCTCAACACCATCGGCTTTGCTGCCCTTTGCCTGCTCGTCGAAAATCCGCGCAGCCTCTTCGACTCGAGTCTGCAAATGACGCTCCTGGCCGTCCTTGCCATTGCGGGAGTAGCGGCTCCACTCCTGCGCGGAACCATTCACCCCTACGCCGCAGCAACGCGCGACCTGCGCCTCGCCGCAATCGACATAAAGCTCACACCGCGCCTTGCGGAGTTTCGCCTCATGATGCGCATCGTCGCAGACCAACTGGAACGCGCCTCGAATCCCCGGCTTGCATGGCGCGTTTTTCCATGGTGGGTTCGGCTAGTTATTCGGATTGTGGAACTGGTCGTGGTGTCGTGCATCGCGGAGCTGGCGATGGCGCTTCCCATGGCCGTCTATTTCCATCGCATCACGATCTTCGCGCTGCCCGTGAATCTGCTTATTCTGCCCTTGCTCGTAGTGCTCATGCCTGCAGCGCTGCTCACTTTGCTCTTGCTGGTCGTTTGGCCCGCGGCCGCCGTTGTCCCGGCAACCGTCGTGGCCCTGGTCATGCACTTTGGCGTTGGATTGGTGCACCTGTTCGGCTCAGTGTCGCTGGGCGATTTCAGAATTCCCAATCCGCTCCTCTGGCAATCGGCCGCGTTCTGCGCGCTGCTTGGAATCGCGATATTCTTGGCGCACGAGAGCCTCGCGCGCGGCACTAGTTGGATGCGGCGCAGTGCCTGGTCTGCGCTCGCAATGGCCGCGCTGGCTTCAGTCCTGCCGCGGCCCGTCGAGCGCCCGAAGAGCGCATTGCTGATGGAAGCGATCGATGTCGGCCAGGGCGATTCCCTCCTCATCATCACGCCGGATGGAAAAACCCTGCTCATCGATGGAGGCGGATTCGGAGGCGGCCCCCGCCAGGCTCCGCAGGATTTCGATATAGGCGAGGAAGTCGTTTCGCCCGCACTATGGGCGCGCGGCATCCGCCACCTTGACGCGGTCGCGCTCAGCCACGCGCACTCCGATCACATCAGCGGCTTGTTTGCAGTGCTCAACAACTTCCATCCCGACGAGCTTTGGGTGGGGAATAATCCTCGCGTCGGACAATATAGCGCGCTGCTCGTCGAGGCTGCGGCGTTGCACGTGCGCGTCAAAAGCTTCCGCTCCGGCGATGCCTTCACCTTCGGCAGCACGCAGGTCAACGTGCTGGCCCCGTTCCGCGACTATGTGCCGGGCGCTGAGCCCGCCAACAACGACTCGCTGGTCCTCCACATGGCCTACGGCGCAACTTCCGTCATGCTCGAGGGCGATGCCGAAGCGCCCATTGAGCAGGCCATGCTGGCCGAGCCCGACCTGTCGAGCACGCTTCTGAAAGTCGGCCACCACGGCAGCATCACGTCAACGCGGCCGGAGTTTCTCGCGCGTGTCGCGCCCCAGTGGGCCGTAATCTCGTGCGGCCTCCGCAATCGCTACGGTCATCCGCGCGAAGAGGTGCTCCAGGAGTTGCAGCAGGCCCATGTGCGAACTTTCCGCACTGACACCAATGGCATCTCGTGCTTCGTTCTCGACGGCAAGACAGCGACAGGCACAGTCGGCTGCGGAAGGCGATGACAATCAGCCAGCCGCCTCTCGAATCTCCAGCAGCCTCTCCAGCAGCGGCTTCAGCAACTTCAAGTCGAGTGCGTTCGCCCCGTCGGACTTCGCATTCGCCGGATCATCGTGTACCTCAACAAACAGCCCGTCGATGCCGGCAGCAACCGCCGCCCGCGCCAGCAGCGGAATGTACTCAGGCTCGCCCCCGCTCACGCCACCAGCCGCCGAAGGCTGCTGCACGCTGTGCGTCGCGTCGAATACAACCGGCGCAAGCTTGCGCATGATGGCCAGCGAGCGGAAATCGACCACCAGGTTGTTGTAGCCGAAGCTCGAGCCGCGCTCGGTCAGGAACACGCGCTCGTTGCCTGTTGAACGGACCTTCTCAACACCGTGGCTCATGTCCCACGGCGCCACGAACTGCCCCTTCTTGATGTTCACCGCCCGGCCGGTTTTCCCCGCGGCAACGAGCAAATCCGTCTGGCGGCAAAGAAACGCTGGAATTTGCAGCACGTCGACCGCTTCGGCTGCCACCTCGCAGTGCGCGGGCTCATGAACATCGGTAAGCACCGGCAGGCCGGTATCTTTTGCAATGCGCGCCAGGATGCGCGTGCCTTCAAGAAGTCCCGGTCCGCGGAAACTCCTTGCGCTTGTCCTGTTTGCCTTGTCGTAGCTGGCCTTGAAAATATAGGGCACACCCAGATCGACCGCGATCCGCTGCACGGCTTCAGCAATCGAAAATGCGTGCGCCTCTGACTCGATCACGCACGGCCCGGCGATCAAAAAAAGCCGGCCCGCTCCCACCTGCACCGGACCGATTTCAAACGAGCTGCTCACGAAGGGAATTCTACAGGGACGGGGCGCCACTCGGTTCAAAGTTCGCCGCGGCATTCTGCCTGCACGCGTACTCTCCGCGTATCGCAGACGCGACGGGAGAGCACGCGGCAGAACTCAGATCTGGGTCGGCCTCAGCCGACGTGCACTTTCGACCACTCCCACAACGCGCGATCCAGCGTGCGCAGCGGCGTGGGAGCCGGCAGCTCCTCGAGCGGCTTCACGACGTTGCTTTCCGCCAGGCGCTTGCAAAAGTCCAGATACTCCTCGTAAAAGCGAACATCGTGACGCGCATGGCCAAGAGCTTCCAAAGTGCGATAGTCCAGCACCGTGTAGCGCTCGGGGAAGATCGCAGCCAGCACTGCCGATGCCACTGCAAGGTCCACGCCATGCAGCTCCAGCAGCGCTTTCACGGCAGCTTCTGTCGAAGACTCCGCCGATGCCGCAACCGCCAGCACCTGCCGGATCTTTTCGTTGCTGTTGCAAATCAAAACCTGCACCGCGCGCTCCGATTTCCAGCGCACGATCGCTTCCAGATTGGCCAGCGAATAATCTCCGTTGCGAATGGCTTCCCCGGCCTCGAAGGCAGCCTTTTCTAGCTCGTGCTCCTTCTCGCCGGCGGTTTGCCAGTATTGCTCTGCCAGGTCTTGCAGCTCCGCTTCAGCAGGCTGAAGCTGGAAATAGGCGACCATCTTTAAATTCCATCCTTTCGATTCCTATGCCAAAAACTTAGACACGATAGGCCCCGCGCAAAGTCATTGTCAATAACCCTTCGGGAGGTTTTTGCCACCTTGTACCGGACTGGTCCATGAAGCTTTTTTCTCACGTTTGCGGCCGGCGCGGGGGTTGGTGGGAAGCCTGTGGATGTAGCTCTTTTTCATCAAATCTTGCCGAGTGTTTAGGCGCTCCGTTGGTAGTAGACGCACCCTTCGATGAATTCGCTTCAAGGCGGGTTGGATTTCAGAAGAATGTTTAGAGAATTGATCGGCGGGGGACCGGGGTTCGGATGGCCCCGAAGAGGGCAGACCGGAAATGGCTTGAGTTTTCGGATACTTAGCATGAGTGACATAAATACATATCTATGTTATTATGGAAATATGCGAACAACAGTGGACATCCCCGACGACATGTACCGATCCGTTAAAGTGCTCGCCGCCGAACGGGACACCACTGTCCGGGAACTGGTTCTCGAAGGGTTGCAGACGGTGATGCGAACCAGGCAGGCGCCACGCGGGAACTTCGAGGCTCCCATTCCCGCCGGGACCGGCCCTTCGGCTAGCGATCACGAGACCAATGACGATGTGATTGGGTTCCCGTGAAGCGAACCTGCCGAAGGCGAAAATCAGATGCTTGAGTAAGTCTGCCGGCGAATCACCAAAACGCACCGGCTATTCCGTCCGCAACACGCGCATCGGTTCCGTTGAGGCAGCTCGGTGCGCAGGCAACCAGCACGCCAGCAGAGCGGCGAGCAACAACACCACTCCAACCGTGCCGAAAGCCGATGGGTCCAGCGCGCGCACCTCAAACAGCATGCTCTGCATCGCCCGCCCCACGAAATAAGAACCGCCCAGCCCCAGCACCAGCCCGATGCAGGCCAGCAGCAATCCTTCGCGCATGATCATTTTCACCACGCGCCCCCGCCCTGCTCCCAGCGCCATGCGCAGCGCTATCTCGTGCCGGCGTTGCGCCACCGAGAACGCCATCACTCCATAGATCCCCAGGGCCGCCAGCAGCAGCGCTGCCGCCGCAAACGCACCGAACAACACCAGCGTGAAGCGCTCGTCGGACATCGACTCATCGCGGATCTGGTCCATCGTTTCCGGCCGCGCCAGCGCCACCGTCGAATCCACCTGGTGTACCGCAGCCGCGATGCTGCGCACCATCGATGCCGGATCTTCTGCGGTGCGCACCGCGATGGCAGCCTGCGGCCACGGAATCTGCCAGAACGGCACAAGAATCATTTCTCTTCGGTTCTGCCAATCCGCCGCATGCACATCGTGAAAAACTCCCACAATCTGCCATTCGATTGGAGGGCCCAGCTTCTGCACCCCGGGAATGATCTGCTCCACCACCACGCGCTGGGTCAGCGGATCCTTGCCTTTCAGGTACGTCTTCACGAAAGACTCGTTCACCATGGCAACCTTCACCGTGTCGGCGGTGTCTTGATCCGTGAATTCTCGTCCCTTCTCCACTTGAACCCCGAACGTAGCGAAATAGTCCGGCGTGATCATGCCGAAACCGCACGCAGGGCGCATGGAAGGGTTGGCGTACGCCGGGCCATCGACGATCGTGAACGGCATGCCAAAGCCTCCCCCGAAGAGCGGATTGCCGGTCATGGCAGAGGCGTGCGAAACGCCGGGGACCGCGTCGATTCGCGCCAGGATGTCGTGATAGTAGGCGTCGATGCTCGGTGTGTCTTTGGGGTGCGTATCAAGCACCGGAAGAGAAAAGAAAAGCACGTGATCGGTCTTCATGCCCAGGTCGACAAGGCTCAGGTTCCAGAAGCTGTGAATCGCCAGGCCGGCGCCAGCCAGCAGCGTCAGTGCCAATCCAAATTCGCCGATCACCAGAATCCGCCTCAGCCGATGTTTCACCGCGCTGGTTCCGCTATGTCCGCCTTCCTTCAGCGTCTCAGCCGGGTCAACGCGCGACGCGTACCATGCGGGCGCGCATCCGGCCAGGAGCCCGGCAAGCGTGGTTGCGCCCAGAGTGAACAGCAGAATGGGAATGTTCAGGCTCAGGTCCGCTTCATTCGGCAGCGTATTGCGCGGCATCACGGCCACGAGCCCCTTCAGCAGTCCGAAGGCTACCCCCACGCCCAGCGCTCCGCCCGCCATGGCCAGTACCAGGCTCTCGGTCAGCAGTTGCGCAAAGATCGTCGCCCGTTTTGCGCCCAGCGCGCCGCGCACCGCCATTTCTTTCTGCCGCGCCATGCCGCGCGCCAGCAGCAGATTGGCCACATTCACGCAGGCAATCAGCAGAACGAATCCCACCGCGCCAAGCAGCAGCCAGAGCATCTTGATCCGCTCGGGCGGCAGGAAATCGTCCTTCAGCGGTTCCACTTTCACGCCCCACCCGGTGTCGCTCCGCGGATTCTCCTCAGCGATGTGCGCCGCGACTGCGTTCATGTTCTGCTGCGCCTGGTCCAATGTGACGCCGGGCTTCAGCCGGCCTATCACCAGCAGCCAGTGGAAGTCGTGGTTCTTCTGCTCAGGCTTGAACACCAGCGGCACCGTGATGTCCGTCTGCCCGCGATCGTCCAGGCCCGCCCGCTGCACACCGACCACCGTATATGGCACATCGTTCAGGCGCAGCGTCGTGCCGATGATGTTCCGATTGGCTCCGAGCTTCAGCCAGAATTTGTGCGTCAGGATGACGACGTGATCGCGGCCGTCGGTTCCTTCTTCGGGCAGAAAATAGCGGCCCAGAAACAACGGTGTTCCCAGCATCGCCAGCATGCCGGGTGTGGACGTTGTCGCCTGAACCTCTTCCGGTTGATCCTTGGTGGCCGCGTTAAACGTCGTGCCCGTCCAGGCATTCATGTCTTGAAACGTCGTGTTCTGCTGCTTCCAGTCGAGAAAATCGCCCGCCGCAACGCCGTTGCGATGGCCCTGAATGCTTGACCAAACCATGACCAGCTGCTGCGGTTGTGGATAAGGCAGCGGCGCCAGTAGCGTGGCGTAGTCCACCGTGAAAATCGCGGTGTTGGCGCCGATGCCGAGAGCCAGCGTGAGCAGAATTGTGATCGTCAGGCCCGGCTTCCGGAACAGCAGCCGAAGGCTGAAGCGAACGTTCTCGAGGAGAGTTTGCATGCCGCACCCCATCGGTAGGAATGGCCCGGATCGAGCGCGGGCTCCCCAGAATTGCAGCAATCTGCATCATAGACGCCGCGGGCAGGGGATTGGCTCGGGCCATGCTGCGAGGACGATTCTGCTCTACCTCATCACGGTTCCCGATTTTGCCTTGCTCATTTCTCCGATTTGCCTCCACGAGTAGCCGGGATTCAGCTCCGGCAGAAGAAACCGCTGCTCGAACATCTCCAGAAAAGTGAGCCCCAGAACTCCCAAGAAGGCGAGCCCAAGGTACGGGCGGTCCGAATCTTCGGTTCGAAGAATGTATGGCGCATGGGGAGCCCACACGATCAAAAGCCAGACCCATGCAAGAACCACAACAAGAAAGTTCGCATGCGTAAGAAGGATTCTCGCCGTGAGCGTCGGGCCGATCGCAGCCGGCGCAAAGGATTTCCATTTCCGCACCGCTACCCAGCGAAGCCCGAAGACCAGAACCGAGTATCCGGCGCAAGCCCCAACATAGAGCGCCCACGTCTGTCCCTGAAATGGAATAACAAAAGCTGACGCCACGAGCGTCGCAGCGATGTAGACATATCTCCGCGGCAAGGGCGTCCCGCGAGTCTTTGGCATCAGGCCATTCTATTGCACAACTTCGCTCCCCACCCTCTCAATCTGTGCACGCCCCACCCGGTTCTTATAGCTCGCAATAATGAACTCGCGGAACAGCGGATGCGGCTCGAGTGGCTTCGACTTGAACTCGGGATGGAACTGGCAGCCCAGAAAATACGGGTGGCCCGGAATCTCCACAATCTCCACATAAGTCTGGTCGGGAGTCGAACCCGAAATCCGCAACCCCGCGCCCGTCAGCAGCGCCTCGTATTCGCGGTTGAACTCATACCGGTGCCGATGCCGCTCGCTGATCTCTTTCTGTCCGCCATAAGCGCGGCTCGCCAGCGAGTCCTCCTGCAAAATGCAGGTCCACGCGCCCAATCGCATCGTCCCGCCCATCTCTTCCACGCCCAGCAGTTCCCGCAGCTTGTAAATGATGCGGTGCTCCGTCGCCGGATCGAATTCGCTCGAGTTCGCGTCCTTCAGCCCGCAAACATTGCGCGCAAACTCGATGCACGCCGTCTGCATGCCCAAACAAATCCCGAAATAGGGCACATTCTTCTCCCGCGCGTAGCGGATCGCGTTCAGCATCCCGTCGATCCCGCGCTTGCCAAACCCGCCCGGAACCAGGATCCCGTCGTAGCCCTCAAGCTGTGCTTCGTAGCCGCGATCCTCAGGCCCCGACGACTCCAGCCCCTCCGCCTCGATCCAATGCACCTTCAGTTTCAGATTCTCCGCCATCGCGCCATGCGTCAGCGCTTCCTTCAGTGACTTGTAGCTGTCTTCGTACTCAACATATTTGCCGACGATGGCGATGGAGACTTCGTCCTTCGGGTGATAGCACCGATCCACCAGCTCGCGCCACCGCGAAATATCGGCCTCTGGCGCCTCCTTGTGCAGATACTTCAGCACCAGCGCATCCACGCCCTCTTCCGCGAATCCCAGCGGAACCTCGTAAATAAACGGCACCGTCTTCGCGCCGATCACTGCCTTCTCTTCCACGTTGCAGAAGGCCGCAATCTTCTGCTTGATGTCGCGGCTCAGCGCACGGTCCGAGCGGCACAGCAGAATATCGGCCTGGATTCCGATCGAAAGCAGTTCCTTCACCGAGTGCTGCGTCGGCTTGGTCTTCAGCTCTTGCGCCGCGGCGATCCACGGAACCAGTGTCACGTGAACAAACACCGTATTCTCCCGGCCAAGCTCCTGCCGCATCTGGCGAATCGCTTCCAGGAACGGCAGCGATTCAATGTCGCCCACCGTGCCGCCGATCTCCACAATCGTCACGTCCGCGCCGTTCGATGCCACCTTGCGCATTGCGTTCTTGATCTCGTTCGTCACATGCGGAATCACCTGGACCGTTTTGCCAAGATAATCACCGCGGCGCTCCTTCAAAATAATCTGCTCGTAAATCCGCCCGGTGGTGTAGTTGTTGTCGCGCGACAACGGCGCATGCGTAAAGCGCTCATAATGCCCAAGGTCGAGATCGGTCTCCGCGCCGTCGTCGGTCACAAACACTTCTCCGTGCTGAAACGGCGACATCGTGCCGGGATCGACGTTGAGATACGGGTCGAACTTCATCAGGTTCACGCGCAACCCGCGGCTCTCTAAAAGGCAGCCGATCGACGCCGCTGCCAGCCCTTTGCCTAAACTGGACACAACTCCACCCGTCACAAAGACATACTTTGCCGACATCGATGCAACCTCTTCATTAAGTTTTTGCGATTGGACGTACCTGGTGGGCACATTCAAGTATGGCAGACATTTGGGGACAAACGGTAGAGGAAAATTTGGGCCAATTTCGGCCCAGCCGCGAGGCCTCCCGCATAAGAGCCCCGGAATCAGCAGCCTGACGCCATTCTTCCTGGCTGCCTGCCCGGGGTTTAGGATGGCTCTCGAGGGGTCTCAATGGCATGACGAGCAAGATCGAAGTGGTCCGCTCCGACATCACCACGCTCGCCGTCGATGCCATTGTCAACGCAGCCAATGAATCCTTGCTCGGCGGCGGCGGAGTCGACGGTGCCATCCACCGCGCCGCCGGTCCGGAGCTCTTCGACGAGTGCTATCAGATCGGCGGCTGCCCCACCGGCGAAGCGCGTCTCACGAAGGGCTACAAGCTGCCCGCAAAATTCGTCATTCATACCGTCGGCCCTGTCTGGACCGGCGGCGACCGCGGCGAACCCGAATTGCTCGCGAGTTGCTACAAGTCCGTCTTCAAAATCGCGCGCGAAAACGGCATCCGTTCGCTCGCGATTCCCGCCATCAGCTGCGGCGTCTATCGCTTTCCCGTCGACCGCGCCGTAAAAATCGCCGTCGCCGAAACCGTGGCCGAACTCATCTCGAGCGACGCCATCCAGAAAGTCATCTTCGCCTGCTTTGGCGACCAGATTTTTCAGGCCTACCAGCGCGAGGTCGGCAAGCTGGCATAAACTCGCGCGTTCCCGCCGCGGTTGCAGATCTCGGTTTCGCCAAATTGCAAACAATCTCGCTCCTGTCGAAATTGCCCATCCAGTCATCCCAAGCTCCCACGGAAGGCATCGAAGCAGGCTGGAGGGAATTCTCAATGGCTAACGAGAGCCAAACTGATCGCCAGTCCCAGTCCGGGCAACACAATCCGCAGCAATTCAACCAGCAGAATCCGCAGCAGGGAAAGCAACAATCTGACGTGAACCAGAAGTCCGGTTTCGAGCAGAACCCGCAGCAGCGCAAGGAACAGGACGAAAACCAGAAGTCGTACCAGCAGAATCAGCAAGGCAACACCCAGCAGGGGCAGAATTTCCAGCAGGGAAAGAAAGACGTGCAGAAAGACGACGACCAGCAGCGGAGCCAGGACCAGGAACGCAAGTCGGGAACCCGCTAGCCAACCAATCAATTGGATCGCGGCGCTCACGCGTCCGCTTTCAACATCCGGCTCACGCCGGATTTGAAAACAAAAATCCCGGTCAGGCCGTCCAGGCTCGACCGGGATTTTTCCTGCCTACCGGAATAGAACTTCAACTCCGGGTCAAAAGTTGAACGTCAGCTTCGCCGTCAGAGCCCGCGGCGTCACGTAGTGCGTGCCGCTGAAGGTGGAGATGAAGTTATATAGCGCATACTTGTTCGCCACGTTGATCGCCGTCAAATCCAAATCAGTCTTGAAGTGTTCCTTGTTGAAAATGTTGTTTTTGCCGAGAGTGACGTCGAACAGGTTGCGCGGCGCGATGCGCGGAGGATTGTGATCGTCGTTTTCCGTGCCTGGTGCGGGAATCGTCACGAGCTTCGAGGTATACCCGGCGGCATCGCACGAAGTGAAGCCTCCATTGGCGAGGGTGGCGGCAACGCCATCGCATGTAAGCCCAGCTTCGAACTGCTGGTCCGCGGTAAGGCCGCTCAAATCGACTCCCGGCACGCCGCCAGGTAGCGTAATGGAAGCGCCGCCGTTGTCGGGAAGGCATAAGCTGTTCGGGTCCGTGACGTTATAGCAAGGCACCGACCCGGCGACGAGGCCGGAATCGTAGCGCCAGTTGAATCCGCTCCACAGTCCATTCACCCAATGGCCATCGTCTGCAACCGTGTACTGAACATGCGTTGTCTGGTTGAACTTCTCGTCATGGTCGATGCGGAATGCGTATCCGCCTTGACCGGGGGCAGCTCCAGCGCCAGCCGACTGTGGCGGAAAGAAGCGCGCCGCGACAGAAGACATCACGGTGTAAGCGCTGAAGTTGTGATAACTGGGAACCTCGACGTGCAGCGCGTAGCCCGGAATCTTCGAGTTATGCCAGTCGATCGGGAACGTGATCGGCGTGTTGCCGAGCACGCTGAAGTCGAAAGCGTTGTGCGTGTACTTCCAGATGTACTCGCCGCTGAACACCACATTCTTGCCCAGCGCCTGCTGCAGGCTGGCGTGGAATTCGTTGCGGAACCCCGGGTCGAGCGTCCCCGATACGCCTGGATTGCACCCCAACAGCGGATTCAGCACATCATTCGAGCAGCCGCTGCTTGAGAGCACCAGGTTTTCGTTGAACGGCGTTTCCAGCGTGCGTGCATAAGAGACAGCCATCACGGTGCCCGACTGTTTGATGTTATAAGCGATGCCCACGCGAGGCTCGGCCTGATTAGCTTTCGTGAGACCGTTGTAAAGGTCTTCGCGAAGACCAAGGTTCAAGTCCCAGTGTCCGGCCTTGATTTCGTCTTCAATGTAGAGGGCGAGCTCTTTTACGTCAGTGTGGCCGAAATAGAGGTAATCGGTACCGCCGCGCGTAAGGTCGTAAGGCGCCAGGACGTCGAGATAGTTGTCATTCGGAAACGAAGATTCGCCGTCGCAGTCGTCCGGACTGGCGTACCCCGGCAGAGGATTCCCGTCCTCATCCACGCAGGGCGAATTCAAGGTGGAGTCGACCACGCCGAGACTATCATGCTCACGCAGGAAGGTCTGCTCATACTGCGCGCCGATCTTCAGGTTGTTCACTCCCTTTACATACGAGTAGTCCGCGTGCAGACCGACATTCGTCAGCGTGCGGTACTGCGAGATGGAGGACGTTTGCAGGTTCGCCGGCCCAAGGTCGGCCAGCGGATTCCCGCTCGGATAGTAGCCGTAAAGGTCTTTGCGGGCGAACGCGCCAAGGTTAAAGACGGAATAGTTGTTGATGACGCGCGTGTAAGTGGGCGAGATATTGAAGGTGTTGATCTTCGAACGCTGATCGGTGTTGCCCACATTGTCGAAGGTGGGGTCGGCGCTTGTTCCGTCTGCAACCACGTTCGACACGTTCAGGTTGTCGTAGGAATTGGGCGTCTGAAACCAGGAGCGGGAATAGTTGAGGTCGAGGTGCATCGAATCGGCCTGCGTAAAGCTGTAATCGATGCGATCGAAAATATTCTCTTCGTTTCCCTTGGCGTGGAAGACCCTGAATTCGGGCGGATCAAGAAAACGGCCGGTGTTTAATGCGTCAGCTTCAATGAAGTTGCCCCAACGCTTTCCGCCGTAAGAGAGATCGACGCCCCCATTCTCCGACCCGAAGGATCCATAAGAAACATACGCATCTCCTGAAGGCTTGGTAACGCCCTGGCCGGAGCGCGTGGTGGCCACGATAACCAGACTGGTCTTTCCGCCAAACTCGGCAGGCGGCGCGCCGCTGATCACTTCAATCGATTGAATGGAATTCGACGGAAGCTGGTTTGAGAACACCTTGCTCTGCTGGTCCGTAATCGCCTGGCCGTCCACTGAGAATGAGTTCGACGCGTGATCTCCGAGTCCGTGAAACAGCCCGTTCGAGTCCGCCGCCACGCCAGGAGTGGTCAGCGTCACAAGCGAACTAAGCGTCGATGACGCGCTCTCCAGAGGGACTTTGTTGAACAGATCGCGGTCCACATCGGTGTGGAAGGTTGGGTCATCCTCGATCAGGTCGCCGCTGGACTCTACGGTAACCGTTTGGCTGGTGCCGGCAATCTGTAAAACCAGGTTTACTGTGATTCCCACCGAGGAACGGATCTCCACAGTCCGGCTCTGCGAAGCAAAACCCTTGGCCGACACTTCGATCGTGTACGGATTAAACGGCACGTTGGGAAAAGTGAACTGGCCCGTGGCATCCGTGGTCGTGGTGCGGTCGAATCCGCTCACTTTGTCGGTCAGTTCCACCGTTGCCTTGGGAACCACGGCTCCGCTTGGATCGGTGACTGCGCCGCGAACGGCTCCGGCGTTGCCGCTCTGCGCCGGCGCTGACAGCGCCGAGAATACCAAGGCAAGTAGGGGAAGAAGGCGCGTCATTGCGCCGCGAGAAATCGTCATGGCTGGATCTCCTGAACAATGGCTGAATGAAGAGTAGCGATATCCGCGAAACATGCCGTCGCGGCTTCCTCATTGCGTTGGGGAGCATCGATCCAAAATGATTGGGTGGATGTGGCCACGCACTGCCCGAAACTTGGATGTTGGGTCGGCGCAACGGCCTGAATAAAAAGGATCGACGCTCTAGGAGTCGGCCGGCGGTGGGCGGATGAAAAGGCGAATCTGCTGCTGGCGCGCAACGACGATGGGCTCGGCCAAGGGAGCGGAAGCTCCCAATTGCACAATGATGATGACAGTCGCAACGGCCGAGACCGGAACCACCGTGTGCATCACGACGCAAAGCTGGCAATGGTCCGCGTCGGTATCGTTGGAGTGAAAGTGCGTAGCCTGTGCAACCGCCAGCGTCGCCAGCAGGACAAGACAAAGCATCGCTATCGCCGGCAAAATGCCCGGCCAAATGCCGCGTTTCCCGCGGAACTTTGTCTCAAGTCCTGTCAATGCGTGGAACCCTTCGGGTCTATTGTACAGATGCCGCTTACCGGATTGGACGCCCGGACCATCAGTCGGTTGCACTTAAATCACGATTTTCGGTGTCGCGCGCGGCAAAACGCACCCCGGCCCCGCGCGTCTAAACTGCAGTTGTCATGGTTTGTTTTCTGCAATTTCGGCCAAAGTGGCGTCTGTCCGCCCTTTCGCTGGCTTTTCTCCTTTTCGCGGCGAGCGCCATTGCCCAGTCCGATACGTCTGCGCCCGGCCCCCAAAATCAGCAAGACGTTCAACGGCAGGACGATCACGGTCCCAACTCCAAGCCCCTCCCCCTGAAGCCCGCTGTCCCCGGCACGGGCCGTAATCTTCGCCTCATCCTCAAAGACGGCTCCTACCAGATTGTGCGCGACTACCAGATCGTCGGCGATCGCGTGCGCTATCTTTCGCAGGAGCGCGGCGAGTGGGAAGAACTCCCCACCGGCCTCGTCGACTGGGATGCAACAAATAAATGGGCACGCGATCACGAGGAACTGCTTGACCAGGACTCATCGCCCGCGATGAAAGAAGCCGCGGACATCGATAAGGAAGAACAGCAGGAACGCGCCGACAATCAGGCGCGCATGCCCAGGGTTGCTCCGGGCCTCGAGCTGCCCGACGAAGAAGGCGTCTTTGTTCTCGACACCTATCACGGCACGCCCGAGCTCGTGGAGCTGAAGGCGATCGATCTCACGCTCAATTCCAAAAATCGCAAAGGCATCGAAGTATTGAATCCGCTCGCCGGCCAGAAAGCCAGCATGGAACTCCAGGGCGCGAACGCCCGCGTACATCTCCACGTCGACGACCCCGTAATTTATCTCTCGCTCGGTGTCGAAGATTCAACCGAGCCGGTGCTCACGCATCCCATGACGATCGATACTGGCGGAGCCAAAGCCGTCAACGGCGGCAAGCACGGCGCGCACTCCGCGCAGTCGGGCTTTGTCATCGTGCGCGTGGACGAGCGGCAACAAGTGCGCGTGGTCGGCGCCATCCACATGAGTCCCACCGGCAACGTCACCCAGGACGAGGACACCATCCCCACCAAAGTCGAGGTTCTGCCCGGCAAGCACTGGCTCAAGATCGAGCCCGCGCAGAAGCTCACCATCGGCGAATACGCACTCATCGAGATCATCTCTCCCTCCGACATCAGCGAATCGGTGTGGGATTTTCGCGTCGACCCGCGCCTCGGTGACAACCCCGAAGCGATGGCCCCGATCCTCGACACAGGGAATCGCCAGTAGCCGAAAGCATGTCATCCCGAGGAGCCGCGCAGCGCGCGACGAGGGATCTGCGGTTGCACTTCGGGAATCCATCCGGCCCATCGCGGCATTCACGCCACCATCCTCGCCCGCCTCCGCCGCCTGCTCACAACGAAATGCGCCAGAAGCACTGACGCTGCCACCGCGCTCACCACCAAATCCATTGCCGGCATTCCTCGCGTTCCCCAAAGCGCATATCCTCGGCCATCCAGCCAGATCATGTAGGCTACCGGAACATTCGCCAGAGAATTCACAACGGAGTAGCGCCCGCTGCCGCTCTTCCCCGATGCGCCCATCATCTCCAGAATCACCGCCGTCGTCAGCGCGTAACACGTGCCGACTGTAAACAGGTAAAAAATCGTCCCCGAAAAATAGACCGCGGGGCGCATGGGGCCCAGTGCGAAAACCGCCAGCGTGGCCGCATTGATGATGGTGCACACAAGGTATGCGATAGGAGCAGGCACCTTCGCTGGGATCAACGAGGCGGCCAGCGCTCCCGCCGACGTGAGCAGCGCGCCGGCGACGCCATTGATCCATCCCACCTGCTGGCCCGTCACCCCATAATCGCGGGCGATCGCGCCGAGCAGGCCGATCATCGCGCCCGACCCCGCTGGGCCGGTGACAATCAGCAGGTATGGGATAGCCTCCCAGCGCCAGAACGTGGCCTTGCATTCGTCAAAAATCAGCGCCACCGTCTCTTGCACCGTGCGCGTTTGGATCAACGGCTCCGATCGAGCTTCAAACGCGAACAACGCAGGGAGCAGGATCATCGCGGCTACGATCAGGCCGATGACGCGGAGTGAAATGCGGCCGGCGAGTGACGTAATGGCATACACCGCCACTGCGCCGATGGCGAGCGAGCCAACTTGATAGAAACTGCTGGCTCGGCGGCGATTCACCTCGCTGGTCAGCGTCGCCATCATTCCGCCGCACGCTGCCGGACTCAGCACCGCAATCGACGCCACCAGAAACAGCAGGCTCACCCCCAGCGTCGTGCCCAGCCGGGCCAAACCAAACGCGCACACCAGCAAGGCCGCGGCGGCGACGCTCGCCGCAAAAATCCAATAGCGGCGCTGAAACCAGAAATCGGTGATCGGTCCCCACAGGAAGTAGATCGCGTGCGGCAGTGCAATCAGTGCGCTGATCGTGGCCGCGCGACCCGGATCGACGCCTTCATTGCGCAGAAGGAATGTCAGCGCGCCACTCACGAGGCCCAGCGAAATCACCGCGTCGGGCGCAATCAGAAACGCGAAGAGCCATGGCCGCTCGTGCTGCGCGGACTTGGGCAGCTCCCCCACTGCCTCGGGAACGGCTCGTGACATGAGGCTTAGCGTAGCATGTGCGGTCCCTTTCCGCCCTTCCGCATCGTCCGTAAGCTCATGTCCCAATGTGACTTGTTCCCAATTCAGCACACCCCACGGTTACCAGCCAGCTGCTCCCACCTATGCGGGATACCCGCCCCACCAAACCATGGGCTAAGCTCAGACGAATCCTCCGGGAGAATCATGAGCACCAGCGCGCCGATCCACGACTATTACGAGTTTCTCCAAATCAGCCCCAACGCCGACGCTGAAACCATTCATCGCGTCTACCGTTTTCTGGCCGCGCGGCTGCACCCCGATAATGCCGAAACTGGCCACGAAGAAAACTTCCGCCTGCTCAAGGCTGCCTACGACGTGCTGTCCGATCCTCGCCGTCGCGCTGAATACGATGAGTCCCGCGCCAAGACCCAGCCTCGGCCCGAGCCCCTCGCAGCATCCATTGACTTCATGGACGTGATGGAAGGCGAGTTGAATCGCCGCCTCGCCGTCCTCGCCGTCCTTTACTACAGGCGTCGCACCAATCCCACATATCCTGAAGTGCCGCTCTCTGAGATCGAAGAGCGCATGGGATTCCCCCGCGACTATCTCGACTTCACGCTTTGGTATCTGCAAAAGAAGGGCTACGTCGCCAAGGCAGACAACGCTCAGTACACGCTTTCGGTCGATGGGGTTGACTTTGTTGAGAATCAGCGCTCGCAGATTCCCACGCTGCACAAGCTGCTCACCAGCGGATCGGGATCGTCGGTCGAAGATCTGGCGCGCACGGCCCGCAGGGAACCAGTGCCCGCCGCACCCGAACCTGCGGCCACGGCTCCAAAACCTTCCTATGTAAGACCAGATCCCAGGCTGAGCGGAAAATACCAGCCTCAGCGCCCTTCCGGCCCCATCATTCTCCCGTCATCCATGAGCGAGATGGAAGATCGGCGCCGCCTCAACCGGCCTGACCGCCGCGTAGGCAAGCCCGATCTGCGTGACAAGAAAGTCGAACGCCGCTTCCACTTCACCGATCGTCGCGAAGACTCGCAGGTCCAGCCCACACCCGGAACGCCCCTGCTCATTAGCGGCGATTCCTAACGCCCTGACCTCGCCGCCCCACGCCCTATTCGCGAGCGGCGATTCCTAGCGCCTTCATCTTCCTGTAAAGGTGACTGCGCTCCAGGCCCAGCAACTCCGCCGCATGGCTGATGTTGTTGTGCGCCTCTTCAATCTTTTTCAAAATGTATTCGCGCTCATACGCGTCGCGCGCCTGCTGCAGGCTTGAGAATTCTTCCGTGGCGCGCGATCCGGCCCTCTGCGTCAGCGGCGGCAAATGCTTACGCTCAATCCGCAGCACGCGCGGATTGAGAATCAGCACCCGCTCAATCATGTTCTTCAGCTCGCGCACATTTCCCGGCCAGTGATACTGCGCCAGTGCCTCAAGCGCTTCCTCGCCGATCTCCACGCGCGGCCGCCCATACTGCCGGCCAAACTCCAGCAAAAATTCACGCGCCAGGAGCGGAATATCCTGCTTGCGCTCGCGCAGCGGCGGCACAAAAAACGGCACCACGTTAAGCCGATAGAAAAGGTCCTCGCGAAAATTCCCTTTGGCAATCTCGTCTTCCAGGTCTTTGTTGGTCGACGCAATCACCCGCACATCCACGCGCAGCGGCTGCGTTCCCCCCACCGGCGTGAACATTTGATCGTCCAAAGCGCTCAGCACCTTCGCCTGCGTCTTCAGGCTCATATCGCCCACTTCGTCCAGATAAAGCGTGCCCCCATCCGCGCGTTCCAGCGTTCCGCGTTGCTCCTGCGGCCCGCCCGGCTGCGCGCCGTGGCGATATCCAAAAAGCTCCGCCTCAATGTGCGCTTCAGGAATCGCCGCGCAGTTCAGCTCGACAAAAACCGCATCGCGCCTCAGGCTCTCCGCGTGAATCGACCGCGCAATCAGCTCCTTTCCCGTCCCCGACTCGCCGTAGATCAGCACGCGCCCATTGCTCGGCGCCATTAGCTTGATCTGCTGCCTCAGCGCCTTCAACGGCACGCTCTCGCCCGTTAACACCGACGCAGCGCTGAACTGGCGCTTGAATTCCTCGTTCTGCGTCCGCAACCGCCGCGCCTCAACCGCGTTTTTTAGCACGATCAGCGTTCGCTCCAGCGACAGCGGCTTCTCCAGAAAGTCGTATGCGCCAAGCTTCGTCGCCTTCACCGCCGCTTCAATCGTCCCGTGTCCGCTGATGATCACCACTTCAGGCCGCATCTCCGGCGCCAGGTCCCGCACTTCGCCCAGCAGCTCCAGCCCGTCGCGTCCCGGAAGCCAGATGTCGAGCAGCACCACGTCGTAGGGCGTGTCGCGCAGCAGAACCAGTGCCTCGTCGGCATCCGCGGCGCCGTTCACGCTGTAGCCTTCCTCGCGCAAAATCTCCTCGAGCGAGCTGCGTATCTCCGCTTCGTCGTCCACCACCAGAATGTGGTTCATCGTGCCGCGCCTCTCGCCGTGTCCACCTTCGCCGTTTCAGTCTTGGCCGTCTCGCCAACTTCCGCGCCGGGCGCCTGCGGCTGCACCGGCTCAACCAAAGGCAACCTCAGCAAAAATCGCGCTCCCTTGGGAGTGTTCGACTCCGCACTGATCGTCCCGCCGTGCTCCTGCACGATCTTTGCCGCAATCGAAAGCCCGAGTCCCGTCCCGCGCCGCTTCGTTGAGGAGTAGGGCAGAAAAAGCCGCTCGCGGACCTCGTCGCTCAGGCCCGGCCCCGTATCGGCCACCGTCACCTCTGCCGCCGCGCCGTCTTCGCTCAGCGCCGTTCGCACGCTCAACACGCGCAATAGCGAGCCCTGCATCGCCTCCGCGGCGTTGTCGATCAAGTTTGCCAGAGCGCGCCGTATGGCCTCAGGATCCACCAGCACTGCCGGCAAGTTCGGCTCAAGATTCCGCTGCACCGTAATGCCTTCCAGGCGCCCGCCAAACAGCGCTATCGCTTCTTCCACCACTTGATTCATATCGCAAGGCCGTGGCTGTGGCGCGGGAAATTGCGCCAGCGCGGAAAACTGATCCACCAGCGTGCGCAGCGTCGCCACGCAGCCCAGAATCACCTCGCTGCACTTGCGAATGATGTTCAATGAATCGGGCTGGCCGCGATCGAGATGACGCGCAATGCGATCGGCGCTCAACGCAATCGGTGTCAGCGGGTTCTTGATCTCGTGCGCCACCTGCTGCGCCACTTCTTTCCACGCCAGTTGTCGCTGCGCGCGCAAAAAATCCGTCGTGTCCTCAACCACCAGCACCGATCCGGTTTGCCCGCGCCCCAGGTTCAGCCGCGCGCTCGTCACCGCTAAATGCAGCGTTCGCCCGTGAGCGTTGAATTCGATTTCCGTCGAAGCCGCTCCCATGCGATTGGCTCGCCGAATCACCGCCGCCAGATCGTCTGCGCAATCGGCCGGCACCAGCGACGCAATTTTCTCTCCGGCCAGCGACATATCCAGCCTGCGCCCCATCAACGCCGCAAACGCATGGTTGGCCTTCAGCACCACTCCTGCGGCATCCAGCGTCACCACTCCCGAAGGAATGGTTTCGACAATCGTCTCCAGCTCGCGTCTCCGCTCCTCCACGGCAAGATTCGCCGCCGTCAGTTGTGCCTGCGCGGTTTGCGCCAGCTGCCGGCTCGTCTCCAGATCCGACGCCATGTGGTTGAACGACCGCACGAGGTCGCCCATCTCTCCCGTCGCAACATCGGCCACGCGCTGCTCGTATTTGCCCGTCGCAATCGCGTCCATTGCATCGGCCAATGCTTCCACCGGGCTCGTAATCTGCTTCGACAGAAACACTGCCAGCCAAACACTGGTAAAAAACACAAAAACCGTCACCAGCATCAGCGTCAGCGATAACGTTGCGCGAATCACTTTGCGCGATTGGTAAAGAAGCAAATACTCTTCGGCGCCGGAACGAATCCGCGCCGTCGTTACATTCAGTCCCCGCGGCATGGGCAACACGGCAACGACCATCTTGCCAGAAGCACTCCTCGCCATGCCAATAGCGCATTCCTGCCCCGCAACGTCGACAACTGCATTGTCATTTCGCCTGGCGGCACTCAGGACCGCTGCCGATAGCGGCCCGACTAGAGGCGCCTCTCTCCATTCCGACTCGGGCGCGGAAGCGCGCAATGCCACGCGGCTCGATTCCGCCGGAGCCTGAAAGCTCGCGATCGTCGCGCCGTCTGCGCCGTATACCAGCAAAAAACCACCCTGCAACGAAAGCCGGCGCGACGCCATCGCCTGTTGCAAAACCTGCGGGCTCCCATCGAGCGCTCCGCTCTCAGCCACCGACGCCGCTTCGGTGCGCGCATTGCTCGCCACATACGCCACCAATTCCTGCACCACTCTGGTCGAGTCATCCCGCAACTGCGTTGCATCGGGCGAAAACCACCGCTCCAGCGATCGGTTCAACAGGTAATAACTGAACAGCGCCATCAGCGCCGCGGGCATGAACGTGATGATGACCGCCCCGATCACCATGCGCGAGCGCAGCCGCGCGCCGACCCCGCTGCTCCCCGGCCCCACGTACACCTTGAGCACTGTGCGAAAAAGCAGCACCAGCAACAGCAGCAGCAGCAGAAACAGCAGCAGTTCCAGCGCCGTCAGCGCAATGGTCTCGGCATAGGTTGCGGGATTGAGAAAGTCGACCTTCGACGTGTTAAACCATTGCAGCGTCCCCAGCAGCACGAACACCAGCACCGCCCCGCCCGTGAGCTGAACGATCGACCTGCGCCGCGAATCGGCATGGGAACGCATGCCGCGATTATAGAAGCAGCCAACACCCGCCAGCCTTGAGCGGACATCCCCAACGCCCTGTCATCCCGACGGAGCGCCAGCCCCAACACCTACAGGACTGTCATCCCGAACGCAGTGAGGGATCTGCGGTTGCTTTTGGGAGCGACCTGAACGTGCCGGCGGGCGAGGGAACGGGGAGCGCAGATCCCCCGTCACTGCGGTCTGCCGGGATGACAAGGCGTTGGGGCGATAGGGCCTGCGTGCTCCCTGTTCCCCTCGCTACCTGTTCCCTTGCTCCTGTCCTTCTAAATCTGCGAGCAATCCAGCGGGCTCAGAATCAGATTCGTAATGTTCGTGACGATCGCATCGAACGCGTAGCGCGGGTTCGCCGAGAGCTTCTTCCACGCCGGATCGTTTCTGAAAACGTCCCACTTTGCGTCGAGCTCTGCCAGGTCAGCAAAGCTGAGCATGTAAGTAAGGTTGGGCATGCGCGTGCCAATCAGCGTGTCACCAAAAAAGACCGGATGGAAACCGGCGCTCAGGAAAATCTCGAATTCGCCCGAGTGGAACATCTCAACTTTGCGCGCGTGTTCACCATCGCTGGGGCTCTCATATGTGCGGAGTTGAAAAAGACGCTTGCCCTTGGTTGCGGCAGTCGCAGGCGGCGTCACCCTCGGCCAGCCTTCGAACGCGGCAAGCAGCGAAATCTCCGCGCGTTGATAGGCCGGAGCGGCCGACGTGGCGTTCCAGAATGTATCGGCGGCCTTCAGAAATTCGGAATCCTGAGCCAGGCGCAGGTCGAGCTGCGCAAGCGTCTCCATCGATTGGCTGGGAATAAGCAGGTAATACGCCGGCGTTTCTGGACCGATGTCGAGTTTGAATGCTCCGACTGGCCCCATCCCCATCCGCGCTAATGCCGGCATCAAGGCGCCCGAAAAATAGTTCTCCGTGACCTTTAGCTGTTGGCCGGAAATCAGGTTATACCGGCGCAATTGGTAGTACTCGCGGTGCCCGTTCGCCGCGGCCTCCGAAGCACCCACACCCTTGCCTGCAACAGCCAGGGTGGACGCGGCAATCGATGCGGTGATAAACCGTCGGCGTTTCATGTGTCCTCTGAATGCGATTGTATGTGGCCGGGCGCCCACTCTCTGCTTGCTTGCCCACCTGCTCGATCCACCACGACACCGGGATCGCATAGTTCCCTCAAACATTGGGTGCCCCATCCAAGCTTTGCTTGGGTGGGATAGCACAGCACCCATCCCGCCACTGTTGTCATCGGCGTGTAGCGCCGGCTCCCTCCCCCAACGAGCTGCCATCCCGACGGAGCGCAGCGACGAGGGATCTGCGGTTGCCTTTGGGAATTCAAGCCGCCCCTCCGAAACTTTTTCCGAACGCAAGGGTTCACCCACCAGGAGCCCTCGTGGGCGCCAAGCGTTTTTCGGCACTCCCGCCGAAACCTGTGCCGCCGTCCCCCAAAGAACGGCGGCATTTTTTCTGCTCTTCGACTGAAGGTTGCGAGAACTACCGCGCGATCAAAAACATCACCCAGCTGAACACGATCACTGAGCCCACGAACAGCGCGAAACAATACGCGCCATACCGGAACATGCGCTTCGGTGTGTCGCGCATCGTGATGCCGAACACCGTCGACGCGAACAGCGCAAACAGCAAGACTGCCGTCAAGTGGGAGGGATGCATCAGCTCTTCCTTCCCGTGCGCAAATTATGTGCGTCCACCGCTGCAATTACGTTCAGCAGCCCGGCAACAACAATAAACTTGCTCCCGTAATCGGCCACCGTTGTCTGCACCGGCTGGCTGCCCAGGCCCAGCATGCGGCTCACAAAATAGAGCAGCCCGCTGCCCAGGTCGCCCACCATCCCCAGCAGGTCCAGAATGTCCTGCGCACTCGTGTGCAGTTGGCCCTGCATGGCCAGCCCCATCGCGAACATGGCAATGATCGACACCGCCAGCAGCGCGCCGCGTATCGGCTTGCGCACCAGAAAATGTCCCGCCCCCGGCACCAGCCATCCCGCAATCAGCGGAAGATAGACGAATCCTTGGTCTGAGGGTTTTGCCGCAGCAGGCTTGCCCGCCGCGTTGGGCTTGTTCGGGGTGGTTGCCATTCCTTAATCGACTATACAAGATGAAGGCATTGGCACAGGATGATTGCTCTCGCCATCCGCTCGCGCCAATCGTCATGAATTACCAGAAGGAGTTCAATGCGCTTCGCCGACTTTAGCCTCGCCGCACTTTCGGCAGCCCTCGACGCCCAGAGGCGCGAACGCGGGCTTTCATGGGCGCAGGTCACGCGCGAAATTTCGCGGCAGCCGCCACGTAGTCGAGGCACGGGGATGGCAGTTTCAACAATCGAGCACATTGGCACCAAACGCGCGGCCGAAGGCGACGGCGTGCTCCAAATGCTGCTGTGGCTCAATCGCAGCCCGGAAAGCTTCGTCCCGGGCCATGAAGACGACGGACGAGCGAGTGCTCCGCTCCCCAATATGCGCGCAAATCAAATGCTGCGATTCGACACGAAGAAACTCTACGCGGCGCTGGACGCGCGACGCGCGGAACTTGGCCTGAGCTGGGCCCTCGTAGCGAAGGAGATTGGGCTGAGTGCCGCGAGCCTGACCTATCTGGCGAAGGGAACCCGCACGTCCTTTCCTCAAGTGATGCGGATAACCGCCTGGTTGGGCCGCCCCGCCGCGGAATTCACGCGCGTCTGCAACCGTTAATCGTCCGGCGCTGACACTTTCATCGGCTCCCGCAGAATGCGCCTTCCAGCTCGCGCCTCACCTAGGACTTCGAACCATCCAGTTCCATCGCCAGCGCCAAACCGAACCGCCTGCGCCAGCTGTCAAGCGGTCGCCTCCGCCAATTCGCCGCAAACCGCTGAAAATAAAATCAAAAAATGTTTCCCAAGTTTGCCGGTAATTAAATGCCTTAGGCGCATACTCGTCTCATGATGGCGCAATCAGAATTCACTGAATGTGCGAGGCCTCGGCAGTTGAAGGGTACGGGCTTTAGCCCGTACATAAGGTCCCGCAAAACGAACAGGGCTTCAGCCCCTGAGGGAATGCCATTTCAAAGGGCGCGCACTACTCAAAAAAATTTCACCGAAATCGCCCCAAGCATGGTGCAGCTTCGCGGTACTTCCGTCACTTAACCGATTAGGATCAACAAGATGACTATTAACTTACCGATAAACACCCTATTATCTCATCGATAAACATCTTCGTCCCCTGTTCGCTTCCATAGTAACCAAAACGTTAACACTCGCCCAACAGTTCAACCTCGCCGCCTCGCTCACCTAAATCTGTACCAGCTCCTGCTGCACCCGCCCCGTCACCCAGGCCTTACCCGGCGCCGTCATCATATTCACCTCGCTGCGCACGCCAAACTCGGGCAGGTAAATTCCGGGCTCGACCGAAAAGCAGGTATGCGGCAAAATCAGCCGCTCGTCGTGGGTTTCCAAATTATCCAGGTGCGCGCCCGATCCGTGAATCTCGTGCGCAATGTTGTGCCCGGTCCGGTGGACGAAGAAATCTCCGAACCCCGCGTCGCGAATCACCGAGCGCGCCGCATCGTCCGCTTCGAATCCACGGATTGGCCGGCCCGCTGCGAAGGCCCTCTCGACGAGCGCGATCGCGGCGTCTCGAGCGCGCCGCACGGTGTCGAAAATCAGTTGCTCTTTCTTCGTCGGCTCGCGGCCAATTACTCCCGTCCACGTCACGTCATAAAAAACGCTCGTCGCCGTGTCCTGCCGCCCCCATATATCGATCAGCAGAAAGTCGCCTTCGCGAATCGGCGCGGCGCGCTCGGCCGTCGGCTCGTAGTGCTGATCGCTCGTGTTCGCGTTCACGCTCACGTCCGGCCCGTTCTCCCACACCAGGCCTTCGCGCCGCATGGCTTCGCGCAGCCAGACGACAAGATCGAACTCAGTGAAGTGGCCGGTGCCGCCGCCCGAAGGGGGACGCAGGCAACGTGCGATCTCCGCCCACGCTCCCACCAGGATCAGATCGATGGCGCGCTGCGCCGCGGCGTGGCTGGCGATCTGGTCCTCGGTCAGAACCGCTTCAAACTGGCTCACAAGATCGGCCGAAGACACAATCTCCGTGCCCAGCCCGCGCAAAAACTCCACCGTCCCTGCATCCACCATTGAAACGTACATGATGTCGTTGTTCGGCGAGTATTGCATCGCGATCTTCTTCTGGTTTTTGAGCAGTTCTTTCAAACCCGCTTGCAGTTCCTGCCAGCTTGAATACTGCGTTTTCGCGCCGGGCAGCGCATCCAGCCGCGCCTGCTCAATGCGGTGCACCAGCTTTCGCGGCTCGCCCTTTGCAGGAATGTAGTAGTACCAGCGCCGCGTGATGTGCGCATTCGGGTCCAGTCCTAGAATGCGCGCGGCGATGGGATCGCGGTGGTGATGATCGTAAAACAGCCAGCCGTCAAGCTTCGATTCGCGCAGCGCCAATTGAATCGCATCGAGATTCATACGGCAACATCATACGCGCCCAGAAAAGGGAGCGAGTCAACAAGTGACCAAGTCGGCCACGCCAGCGGCGCTGGAACTCCTTGCACGAACCTGGTCTTGAAGGGGCACGGCTGGTAGGTCGGGGATTCATCCCCGACTGCCGAAGAAGCCGCACCAACATTGGGGCTTTAACCCCCGAAGGCTGCTCTTCCTTGTTGGCCTCAGAGTACTCACTGAGTCGCTAGATCACGCAATCGCGCGACGCCTTTCGCCCTGCAGCTTGATCGACACATGCACCAGCGTCAGCGCCGCCGGCGTCACGCCCGGAATGCGGCTGGCCTGGCCAATCGTCATCGGCCTAATCCTCTCGAACGTCTCCCGCATCTCGCGCGATAGCCCACTGATCGCGCCGTATTCGATCCACTCGGGAATCGCTACCGACTCCGCCGCCTTCAGCCGCTCGATTGACTTCTTCTGCTGGTCGAGATACCCGGCAAACTTGATCTCGGTCTCGACGGCCCTGGCCTCGTTCCGCATCTCGCTGCGCCGAACTCCATCGCGGCTCTCAACGACCGCTGCAAACTCCGCCAGCATCGGCTCCCGCAAGATCTCTTCGCGCAACGCCCCAAGCAGCGGCTCAATCGTCACTTCCGGCCGCTTCAGCAGTTGCGCCCACGTCAGGCCCGCCGTTGCCGGCAAATCGCCGAAGCCTGCAGACCGCAGCTTTTCCGCGTCCACCTTGCCCGTCGTCAGCAGCAGTTCGAGTGCCGCCATCCGCGCCTGCTTCTTCTCGTAATCGGCCCATGCTTCGTCGTTGATGAGCCCAAGCTTTCGCCCGTGCGGCGTCAGGCGCCGATCCGCGTTGTCAATGCGCAAGTGCAGCCGGAACTCCGCCCGCGAAGTGAACATGCGATAAGGCTCGTTTGTGCCTTTCGAAATCAAGTCATCAATCAGGATTCCCGTGTACCCTTCCGTCCGATCCAACGTAAACGGCGCCTCGCCCTTCAGCCACAGCGCGGCGTTGATGCCCGCCATAATGCCCTGGCACGCAGCCTCTTCGTATCCGCTCGTTCCGTTGATCTGCCCCGCAAGATAAAGTCCCGTGAAAGCCTTCACACGCAGCGTGCGATCAAGCTCCGTCGCATCCACTGAGTCGTACTCGATCGCGTATCCCGGCCGCAGCATCTCCGCCTGGTCGAGCCCCGGAATCGAATGCACCATCTGCCACTGCACTTCCATCGGCAGCGAAGTCGACATGCCGTTGATGTAGACCTCGTGCGTGTTCAGCCCCTCCGGCTCCAGAAAGAACTGGTGCTGCGTCTTGTCTGGGAACTTCACAATCTTGTCTTCGATCGACGGGCAGTAGCGCGGGCCAACTCCCTGAATGCGCCCCGAATACATCGCCGACCTGTGCACGTTTTCGCGGATCAGCCGCAGCGTCTCCGGCGTGGTGAACGCAATGTGGCACGAGATCTGCGGCTGAACAATCTTCTTCGTCCTGAAGCTGAACGGAGTGGGATCGGCGTCCCCCGGCTGTTCCTCAAACACCTCCCATTTGATCGTCCTGCCGTCCAGGCGCGGTGGCGTCCCTGTCTTCAGCCTGCAAGTCCGCAGCCCAAGATTGCGCAGCGCCTCGCCCAGCAGCACGCTGGCCGGTTCGCCCGAGCGCCCGGCGGGATAGCGCTCTTCGCCGCAATGAATCAGGCCATTCAGAAAAGTTCCAGTGGTGATGATCGTCGCCCCCGCCAGCAGATGCCGGCCATCGCGCAGCTTCAACCCCAACACCCGCCGCTGCGGTCTCACCGGCCGCGGAATCTCGCCCAGCTCCTCTCGCGCTCCCTCGCTCCCTTGCTCGCTTGCTCCCTGTTCTTCCGCTCCCTGCTCTTCGATCACCAGGTCCACCACCTCAGCCTGCCGAATGTGCAGCCCCGCCTGTGACTCGAGCACCTCGCGCATCTTCACGCGGTAGAGTTGCTTGTCGCATTGCGCTCGCGGACTCCACACCGCAGGACCACGCGACGCATTCAGCAGCCGGAACTGGATCCCCACGGCATCGGCAACTTCTCCCATGATGCCGCCCAGCGCGTCCACTTCGCGCACCAGGTGGCCCTTTGCCACTCCCCCGACGGCAGGGTTGCAGCTCATCTGCGCAATCAGGTCAAGGTTCATCGTGATCAGCGCGGTCTTCAGGCCCATGCGCGCCGCAGCCATCGCGGCCTCGCAACCCGCATGTCCCGCGCCCACAACCACAACATCGTATTGTTCGGTGAAAGCCATCCAGCCTCTATTGTACGAATTGATGCGTGCGCGCCTGTCTCGCGCGGCAAAACTAAAGCGGTCCTATAATGAAGGCAAATTCAAACAAAGGCGGGCCTGGCAGCCCTTCACTCCATGACGATCTGCTCCTGCGGCAACGAGGCAGAGGAAGATGGCACGCAATGCGCCCGCTGCGCCGCATTGAAACAACTAGATCTTGCGCCCTGCGCTACCGGCGAAGAAATCAAAAATGCCTTTCAGGCGCTTGCGAATACATGGCGGCCAGACCTCTTCCCGCAGCAGCTAAGGGCTGAAGTAGAAGAGAAGTGGCAGAAGATCGATGCCGCGTACTCCTACCTGTCTAGCGGCATGGAGCAGCAACCGCAGAACGCCGTTGACGCCCAAGCCAAACAAGAACCCGCGGAGACAGCGGACCCTGCGACTGAGCCCGAGCGAGAATCGCCGCACCGCACAGAATGGCGCGGAATGCTGCCCAGCCGCGTGTGGACCATACCGATGCCGATTGCCCTGGGATTCGGTGTCATCGTATTGGCACTCATGCTCGGCTGGTTTCTGCTTGGCCCGCTCGACAGCATCCTTCAATCGAATCCTGTCACGGCGCGATTCGCTGCAGACTACAAAGAGAGCGTCCTCAATGGCTTTGGAAATCTCAAGAACCGCATCCGCGACGAAGCCGCATCGATCTTGCACTTAGGTGGCTCCCATCCGCCGATCGCGGTTCCACCGCCTACACAACAACCCGAGCTTGCTCCACCTGCCGGCCCGCCGCCAGCGCGGCGAAAGCCCTCGCAGCCGCGTCCTGACGTACGTTACGTCCTGCCTTACATTACAGCCGGGCTAAGCAAGACCGAAGTGATTGCCGCCCAGGGCAAACCGACCGAAGAAACAGAGACCATGCTGACGTATGGAAAGTCTGAGCTCTATTTCCGCAACGATCAGTTGATCGGCTGGAAAATCGATCCCGCTTCCTCTCCAATTCGCGTGAAACTTTGGCCGGATGCGACCGTCGATCCGGATCTCGATTCATTTGGCGTTGGCTCTAGCAAGAACGAAGTCATCGTGGTCCAGGGCACGCCCACATTCTTCTCAGAAAACACGTTCGGCTATCGTGGCTCCGAGGTTTATTTCAAAAACAACCGCGTCGTCGGTTGGAAGACCGACCTTTCATCACCTCTGCGCACCGAAGATCGATAAAGACGTCGGATCTGCCGAGGCTTGGCGCCATGACATCGAAGCCGCCTAACGAAAAATCGCATACGCATGTCCATCCAGGTCAGGAACGGCAGCAAGGTTCGAGTGAATGCTGATGCGAACCGGCACGCCGGGAGTAAGGTCGTTCACGTCGATGTCGGCAGTGAGCAACGCAGCCGCGCCGCGCGCCTTGTGCCTGCCTCTCCGCGGGACAAGGCGAAAAGGAATCGGCCGTCCCGACTGCGTCACCACGACATTGAAGGGCTCGCCCCCGCCATCCGGTAGATCTACGAAGCCATGCGCCTTCGCTTGACGGCCGGGCGCCGCGGCGCTCACCACAACGCGGAGCGTGCCTTGGATGGGCGGATCGAAGCTGGCCTCAATGGTCCCCGGAGCGGTGTTCTCGAAAACCGCATCCACGGGCTCTACGGATGGTGGTTTCGGATGAGCCGCGGAAGCGCCGACAACGGCCAGCAATGCCAAAACAGAAATCCGGAAAACGGAGGAAGCCATCACGCTGCCTGCAGTTCAAGGATAATGGCGGCTCCGCGCGGCTGCAGATTCACTGCGGAGGCGCGGCCGTTCTGGTCGCGCAAAATCGTGGCGCACAGGCTCAGCCCCATGCCCGCCGTCTCGCCGCAGGTTCGGGCCGGGATAAACGGATCGAAGGCCCGCTCGGGATCGAGGAAGCCCGGGCCGGAATGCGTGACAGAGATGTGCACGAAGCCGCCTTCCCTTGCCGCTTCAAGCCGGATGGATCGGGATTCCTTCGGCGCCGACGCAGGGCCTTCAAGGTCCACGGCGCCAATGGCGTATTGCATGCAATAGAGCAGCGCTTGCCGCAACTGTTGCGCGCCACAAAGAATGCGCGGAATTCCCGGTGCAACGTTCACCTGAAACTCTATGGAGCGCTGCAGAAACTCCGAGCGATGCAGCTGCTCCATGTCTGAAAGCAATTCGGTCACAGAGATTGCCGCCGGCTGATCGGATTGTGCATGCGAAATTCGCGACAGGCTCTGCAGAGTCGACCGTATACTGCGCGCCTCATTCACAATGGCCTCGACAGCCTTGCGATCCTGCGTCTCCAGCGAAGGCGAATCCTGCAGCAGCGACGCGTAACCCATGATCACCGTCAGCGGGCTGTTCAGTTGCTGGGTCACGTTGCCCGACAATTGCCCGAGCCCCGCAAACCGCTCCGCATCAATGAGTTTTTCAAACAGCATCGTTTGGCTGCGCGTGGCCTGCAGGCGGGCAACCAGAATCTCGATCGGCAGCAGCTCGTCAAGACGAGCAGAATCGGCAGCAGAGCCGGCGCCGTGCTTATCGCTCCGGCGCATTCCCGCCAGCAGCAACGCGCCGTCAACGCCTGAGCGTCCAATCATGGGAATTGCGAGAACCGACGTGAAGCGAAGGCTCAGCAAGTCGTCGCCGGGAATGAGCCAGGGCGAAAGATCCAGGCGAACCGTCTTGCTGTGCTCCACTGCGATCGGAGCCGAACCGGGCGCGAGAAAGCCCTCGACCGGAATGCGGTTGGCCAATTCACCGAGAGGCTGAGCGATCGCCATCTCCAGGCCCGCGCAGCCCGCGAGCTTGTACCGGCCGCCGCTTTCAAGCAGCAAAGCAACCTGCGCGAAGCGGCTGTTTCTCGCCACGGTGTCGCAAACGTCGGCTGCCTGGCGGTCGAAGTCCTCCACGCGGCGCCGCGTGAGCATCAGGTTGGAATAGGCCTCAAGCTGGCGGCGGGCGACGCGTTCGCGTTCCTGCGCCGCCTTGTTACTCGATAACTCGTTCTCCAGCGCGAGCACGATCATGCCCACGGCGGCAATCACCTTGCCCATGACGATCACTCGGGTAAAACCGAGGGTAAACGGAACCTCGACGCCGAACAGCGAAACAACATGCAGGCATGGCAGCGACCACGCAAGGAATCCAAGCACGCTCAGAAAGACGCCTGGAGAAAACCGGCGCGAGACGAAGACCAGTAGCACCGCTGTCATCTGCAGGTTCACGCACTCCACAAACGTCAGCCCGGCGCCGGCTCCCTGCAAGCAGCTAACCCAAATTGCGAACATGCCAAGCACGGCGCTGAATGAAACCCCCACCCAGATCGGCACCGAGCCCTTCGTCAATCCCCACAGAACGCCGACCCCAAAGCTCAGGGCAATCAAACCTGGAAACACCAGAAAGACCGGCCCGTGCGGCTGATGACCTCCGAGCACGCCATAAAGCAGAACGGAGTAAATCACAAGAAACGCGGAGTATGGAACAACGAAGAGAACCTGAAAGCGCCCAATGCGTGAGCGCAGCGGCGAAAGCGAGCAGAGAAACATGGCCGCGCTCAGTTGGATAAATGTTTGCCCGGCAGCCACCAACCACGGGGAACCTTCTCCCGGATAACCATTCATGGTGTAAAGCAGCACCATGGCAATGGTTGAGAAAAGGAAGCCCAGGAACCAGAGAAACGATCGGGCGTCGCGGAAGCGGAGATAAAGATAGCCGAAGGCCGGCAGCAGCAGCACCGTCAGCATCAAAGCCGGAAGGTGGTAATAATCGGGCACGGAAGCCGCAATCTCCTTCCCTATCAATGGAAAGTGCAGGTCCATTGATCCTTTTGGCATCCAGGCCCTGAGCAAATCGTGCAGGCACATGGGCCGCAAAACGGCACGTTTGCTCACCGCGCCGCGATAGGGCGTTCCATGGCCAGTATCACGGCCTTCCAATTGCACCGTACATCCGTCTAAAGTTGCAGAGGGATGCACGTATCGAGGTGCGGATTTAGGCGCGGGTTTTCTGCCTCCCGATGCCGCACGACCAACCCTTGGGAGACAAGCTGCAGTGACACTTCGAAACATGATTCCGGCGCTGGCGATTGCCGCCTGCGCCCTTGTAACTGCGGCGCAGGATAAGGCATCGTTCACGCCGATGCCGCTCGATTCCGGATTCGGCCGCATGGATCTTTCCGATCCGCCAATTCCCGCCGATCAGATCATCAAAGGTTTCGCAGCCAAGGAATCGGAATTCCAGGAAGCGTTGAGCCATTACACTTATCGCCGCACCGCCAGCGTGGACGAGATCGACGACGACACGAAAAAGGTTGCCGGCGAATGGTACGAAGTCGACGATGTGATCTTCGACCAGACCGGCAGACGCATGGAGCGAGTGGACTTCGCGCCTCCCAACACGCTCAAGGAGATCATGATTTCGCCGACCGATCTGCAGGATTTGCAGCACGGCTACTCGTTTGTGCTCACCACTGCCGACCTTCCGGCCTACGACATCACATACGTGGGTCGGCAGCAGGTCGATGAAGTCAAGTGTTACGTGTTTGACGTCGCGCCAAAGACCATCGAAAAAAATAAACGCTACTTTCAGGGACGAGTTTGGGTCGACACTGACGATTTGCAAATTGTGGTCACCGATGGGCGAATGGTGCCTGACGACACACGGAAGAACTCCGCCGATCTGCATGCGCCGTTCATCACCTGGCGGCAACAGGTTGATGGTCACTACTGGTTCCCCGTCTATTCCAAGGGCGAAGGCATTCTGCATTTCCCCGGCGGATACGGGTCGATGGCCGAGGATGTGCACATCAAGGAATTGATCAAATTCACCGACTACAAACGCTTCGGATCGTCGAGCAAAGTCTTCTACAACGGGCAGGAGATTCCGAAGGACGGCCAACAACCGAATCCCGCACCCACCACGCCGCCAGACAAGGGAAAATAGCCAAACAAATGGCGTTGGCAAAATGGATGCCGCCGGGAACGCGTGAACGCTGAGCGTGGCGACGATTGCGCCGGCCGGATGATCTACTACTTTCGTGGCGGAACGTTCGAGATCAGGGATCGAAATGCGGTTCCGGCAAAGTACCGTGCTGGTTCTTTGCGTCCTGGCCGTGGCCTTGCGCCCGTCCGCTGCGCCCGCGCAAACCGCAAATCAATCTGAATCCAATCAAGCTGGGCCTGCAACTCGCGGGCGCATTCGTCCTGCGACCCAAACCCCGGCCACTGATCAGTCTGCCAGCGCAGCTTCCAACTCAGAAGCGGCAAACGAAGATGTCGAAACAGTTTTCCCGCACACGCTGACCGGTCGGTATTGGGTCTCAGGGCAAGCGAATGTGATCCTGCAGGGTTATCCGGGCTTCAAAGCCAGCTACAGCGGCCCCAACAGCCTCACAAACTGGGCGCAGAGCGCAACGACGCATCTGCTCACGCTCTACTCCGGCTACCAGTTATCGCAATCAACAGAAGTCTTTGCCGACATCGAGGACACCACCGGCAACGGAGTCGGTAACGAAAGCGGACTGGCCGGATACGTCAACCTCGACGTGGTGCGGCTTCTGCAAGGCGTCCCGAACGCCAACGAGCCTTATCTCGCGCAATTGATGATTCGCGAAATCATTCCACTCACCGTTGACCGGGAGCCGGCCGATCGCGACGAACTCGACCTCGCCACTTCAATTCCCACGCGACGCATTGAAGTCCGCTTCGGCAAAATGGACCTGACGGACTTCTTTGACTTGAACACCCATGGCTCCGACAGCAATCTGCAGTTCTTAAACTGGACTGTCGACGACAACGGCGCCTGGGATGTGGCCTCGAACGCCCGCGGCTACACTGACGCGGTGATCGTCGAATTCGACAATCACGCACACTCTGCGCGCTTTGCCGAGGCGTTGATGCCGAAGACTCCGTTTTCGCAGTTTCTCGATGCCGATCTGGCGCGATCGCACTCAGAGAATTTGGAACTGGAAGCGCGCGGCAAGCACGTTCTTCACCGAGATGGCGTCGTGCGTGTATTGGGTTATCTGAATCATGCCCCGATGGGCAGCTACCGCGTGGCCAATGCCGAATACCTCGATGGGCACACAGCTACGCCGGACATTGCCGCCACTCGCCGCCCCGGACAGCATCGCTACGGATTCGGCGTCAACGTCGAACAGGAGATCGCGAGCAATGTCGGCGTCTTTGCACGCCTGGGCTGGAGCGACGGCCACCATGAAGCCTATTGCTACACCGAAGTTGACCGAACGCTGGAAGTTGGCGGCCTGGTCAGAGGCAAGTCCTGGCATCGCAGCGAAGATCGCGCGGGAGTCGCATTTGTTGCGAACGGAATCATCGCCGAGCATCAGCAATACCTTGCGCTTGGCGGACTTGGCATCATGCTTGGCGACGGCGGATTGACCTACGGCCGCGAAAAGATCTTCGAGACCTTCTATACCGCCCACTTATGGCGCGGCTTTTCCGTCGCTTACGACTTCCAGCACGTGACCGACCCCGGATATAACCAGGCGCGCGGTCCGGTTTCAGTTTCTGCGGTGCGCTTCCACACTGACTTCTAGGGTCAAGTGATAGGCATCAGACCACAAAACTTAGCCAGCCACGAAGCAGCAACATCACAGGTCAACCCCCCTGCTGCCCGCACCCATCAGCACAATGGACCGCTGAGCGAAAGGCGAATAAACCAGAAGCGCGGTGCAGGCAAGCGCGAGACCGCAGTTGATGTGGTGCAGCAGCAGAAACGGCGAGAGCGACCACAGCTCGTCAACGAAAAGCAGAAATGGCCAGAGCATCAGAAACTTGGCGCGGAATCCAGGCGCGCGGAAGAGTGCCGCGCACAGGATGAAAGCGCGCGCTGGAATGAGGATCGCGGCCGTGATAAAAACGACGCGAAAAACCAGGATGGCCCCGGGCAGTGGCGAAAGAAGATCCTCAATCTCCGCCAGGTTCGCGAGCGCGCCAATATAGAAACCCAGATACATCAGCTGGAATAGCACGAACAGAGTCTGCACCACCGCGAACGACGCCTTCGGAAGATCCGCCTCGGTCGCCAGGATGCGAGTGCGTGAGCGGCTTTGCGGCACTAAAGCCGTCGCATCCGAATCGCCGGCCGTCGAAGACTCAAGCCCGCTCGACCGTGACTCCAACGCGCCGGCGGATTCCGAGTCCCCTTCGGCGCGCGCCAAAATCCGTTCGACGGGAGCCAGGAACCGATAGCCGCGGCGCGCCAGCGTTTCAACGAATCGTGGGTTACTCGCCGTATCGCCTAAAGCCTCGCGAATGCGATTGATAGCGGAGTTGAGCCCGTGCTCGTAATCCACGAAGGTTCCTTCGGGCCAAAGCACACGAGAGATTTCATCCCGGGTTACGAGCTTTCCCGTCTCCTCCAAATAGCGTTCGAGAAGCATGACAAGAACCTGGAAGGGCTGGGCGTTCAGCTTCACGCGCATTCCCTGCCTGCGCAACTCGCCGGTAGTAGCGTCCACTTCAAACACTCCAAAGCGATAACGCTGTGCCGGTCGAGGGCCGCTGGTCGGGTCTGTCATGACTTTCGACAAGTTTAGCTGATTGAGAGTTGGGCCCGAGACCCAAGTCGGGCCGATGAGAATCTTACGGAACTTCAACCCCTGCAAGACGTTGCACCGTGAGAAAACCATCACCCATCCGTGATGTAGCCTGTATTGCCCACGCTTCGTCGAAAAGGTAAGGTGAGGAGCATGACGAACCCGCTAGCAGCGAAATGGCTAAAGGCAGCCGCCGCGGCACTGCTGCTTACTGCTCCCGTAGCGCTGGCCGCGGAGCAGCCCACACCCCAGGCGCTTGCCGGGTTCCAGGCCTATGTCGCCCGCGTGGACGCGCGCATCGCAAAGCAGGACAAATCGCAGGACCATTTTCTTTTGCCCATGGATCGCGCCCGCCTGCGCGAAGGCAACGTAGTCACCGAACAACTGACACCGGCCAACGGTCTTGCGCTGCCAGGAGCACTCATTCATGACTGGCGAGGAACCGCGTTTTATCCGGGAGCGACGGCTGCGGACTTTGACCGCGTATTAAGGGACTTCGATGCGTATCCGATGTCCTATGCGCCCGAGGTGATACGGGCGCGGGCGCTCTCGGAACAGGGCGATCGCTACCAGGTGACAATGCGCGTGATGCAGCACCACATATTGACCTTCGTGATGGACGGAACATATGACGTCACCTTTGGCCAGCTCGATGCCCAGCATCGCTACTGCGCTTCCCGCAGCACAAAGATCAGCGAAATTTCGCAGGCTGGCACCCCTCAGGAACGCGCCCTCAAAGCAAGCGAAGAACATGGGTTCCTGTGGCGGATGAACACGTATTGGAACTACGAAGAAGCGGACGGCGGGCTGTACATCCAAATTGAATCGGTGTCGCTCACGCGCTCCATTCCCACGGGGCTGGGCTGGGCAATTGGGCCGTTTGTCGAGAGCGTGCCGAAGGAGTCGTTGCAGTTTACGCTGCAGGCGACGCGGAACGCCCTGAAGAAGTAGTGCCGGGGCCCAAAAGGTCTGGGACGCCGAGAAATCGGCGGGAAATGGATACGACGATGAGCACGCAGGTTGCAACCGCCAAGCCGACTTTTGAGCATGCGCAGCGCATCAACCGATCGCTGACGGCTCGCCTGGAAAAGCGCGCCTTGCAGTGGATGGCCGAGCGCGCGCCGCGCTGGGTCACTTCGGATGCGCTGACCATCTTGGGTTTGACCGCGCAGATTGGAGCCGGCGCCTGCTATGCGTCTTCGCGCCTTGACCGGCGATTCCTGCTTGCGGCGATCGTGTGCGTGGCGCTCAACTGGCTGGGCGATAGCATGGATGGCACGCTGGCGCGCGTGCGCCGGCAGGAGCGGCCGCGTTATGGCTTTTATGTCGACCATATCGTGGATGTTGTTGGCGCAGTAGCGCTGATGTGCGGGCTCGGTTCAAGCGGCCTGCTGCACTGGGCCACGGCCATGGCAATGCTCATCGCGTTCCTGATGCTCTCGAGCGAAAGCTACCTGGCCACATACACGCTGAAGCGCTTTGAGCTCTCGCAGGGAGCATTCGGGCCGACGGAGATTCGGATTCTGTTGGTGGCGGGAACCCTCGCGGCGCTCCGCAACCCGTATTCAATCGTGCTTGGGCACCGGATGCTGCTCTTCGATCTCGGCGGAGCCATCGCGGCAATTGCGATGGCCGGCTTGGCAGTTTTCGTCACTTTGCGCCACACCGCGCTGCTCTACCGTCAGGAACCGCTCAAGTGAGCCTACTTTTCCGCCGCCCCGTGCAGAGGTGAAACAGAGTTAAAGGGCAGAAACCATCGTGCCGATTGAAGTGATCGAAGGGGTGCCTTGCCGGATTTGGTGGATACCGCACAGGAAGAAAATGCGATATTCTGCTTCGTCCCGAGGAATCTCGCCATGGCAGGCACGATGTCGAGCCACGTGACCTATAAGAATCCCGCTGTGCTGTCGCACCATGCCATGCGCAGAATGGTCGGCACCATCGCGTTGTTGCTGCCCTTCGTATTGGCTGGCGGCACCATCTTGCTCTCTCTCCTCGGTCCCGCTCATTCCCTGCCCCATCCCCTGTTGCAGCACTCCATCAGCGATTATCGCTACACCCCCATGAGAGATTGCCAGGTGGGAGGCCTCTGTGCCATCGCGGCTTTCCTCATGTGTTCACGGGGCTACGACCTGATCGATGAAATCACTGGCTATCTGGCCGGATTTCTCACCCTGGGCGTGGCACTGTGTCCTTCGGTCAATCCGCGCGATCCCGTACACACGCCGCTGCAATTGGAACTGAACACTCTTCACACAGTCTTTGCCGCGCAGCTCTTTCTTGTCCTCGCCTATTTTTGTCTGGTGCTGTTCCGCAAAACGGGCCCCGGCAAGACTCTCACCAAGCGCAAGCGGCATAGAAACAAGATTTATGCCACATGCGGCACCGTCATTCTCACCTGCGACATTGTGATGGTCAGCCTGAATATCGCAGGAGCTGAGCGTCTCCTCAGGCCCATCAACCCACTGCTCACGTGCGAATCGCTGGCGCTGATCGCTTTCGGCGTCGCGTGGATGACCAAGGGCAATGGCCTCCTTCGCGACCGGCCGCACAACCACGTGCAACCCGCCTGAAAGCTGCATTGTCCGCGAACCGCTCTAATGTCCCTTCCCGGTATGCGTCTGATCCGCTGAAGCCGGGCCCGAAAGCGGCAACTGGCGGCGCAGTGGCACGCGAGCGTCGCGCGCAAAATACCACCGCGCCGCAATCGAGAATGAGTTCACCACCAGGTTCAAGTCGCTTTGTTGCGCTTTGTAATAGAAACCGGAGTACGTGGGAGCGAAAGTCAGATTGCCTTTCGCTGGAATAGTCAGCGCCAAATTCAACGGAATGGCGTATTTTGTTTGCGTAGCCAACCCAGCGGAATCCGGCCGCCCGAAGAAGTAATCCCCTTGACTATCCGTCACGAGGCTGATCGAACTTCCCGGAGTCTTCCCGAAGAGATGGTTCTGGAAGTGGAGAGTCCAGTAGTAGCCGGGCGTATAGAGCGTTTTCACGGCCGGCGATCCCACAACCGTGGTCGTCCCGTTGATGACGAACTTGGCCGAGCTAAAACAGGTTTGCAGCGTGGCAAGCGCGCTCACCGAGCAGGTTTTCGGAGTACCAGCGCTTCCATCCTGCAGCGTAATCGAAGATAGGATTCCGTTCTGCGTACTGAACTCCAAGCCCGCCTCAAAATAATTTCCATTCAGGAAGAACGACTTCGGGCGATTCGAGCCGAACTCTTCGCGGAAGCCGATGCGTTCGTTCCACGACGAGACGCGCGGCAACTGCACCGTCAGCTCACCGGAGGGAACCTGGCCGGCCGAGAAGGGGAAAAAGATGTACGGAGTATCGATATTGACCTGGTATTGCAACGGCGTAAGGACCAACAGGCTACGCGGCAGGGACCACACTCTGGGTACACCACTGCCTTTGCTTCTGGCATTCAGCCGGACCTGCAGGAACGCCCCTGTCGAGAGATTGTTCAACGAATAGGAGGGCGTGATCGGCCTGTTAGAAAGATTACCGATGAGTGCGCGGTCGTAGGCGAAATTCGTTTGTTCGCCGATGGAAATCGGCGTTAGAACCTTCGCGCCCGCGTCTGGGTGGAAAAATGTGCCGGTAATACGGTTCGCCAGTTCCAGATCGAAATCCTGCGAAGTAGGTGCGGAAGCTCGGGGATCTGAAACAGCCTGGAAATTCTGTGCATAAGTGTTTCCTCCAACGGGTGCCCGCGAATTAAAGCTTGCAATCACTTTGGCGAATTCGATCTGCCAAAGCGGCATCTGCTGAAAAATTTCGTTCTGGCTCGTAATCGCCTTTTCGGCGGTGCCCGAAGGTGGCGCGATTGTGGCAACTTGGATGTTGGCGCCGGGAGCATTGCCCGGGCTGGGAAGGTGCAGCGATGCAAGCAGATAGTGCGAAAGAGGAGCGGTGATGTAGACGTCGGTTCTCTCGTGGGTCTTTGAGGGCAGGCTTTGAAGCGTGCCGTAGACAACTTTATCCTGCGCCAGCTGGTCGCTGGTCACCAACCAATAATAGGCGTCATCCGCAATCGGAGTTCCTCCCACACAGTAGGTGGTCCCGGTCGGAGAATCGCCCACGCAGGATGGATCGACAGGAATCCAGAGTGGCTCGCCGTTCTGGTTGATTTCAGTGAGATTGGTGAGGGTAGATTGAACGATTCCGTAGGAGATGAGCCACTGTTCCGAGAGGCCCGTATCGGCCAGTTGGGACTGCTGTGACATCTCCTGCTCCGACTGTTGCAGCATGCCCTTCAGGCTCTTGCCGGTCACTGCCACATATTCGATGTAGTCGCCCTTCCAGAAAATGCGGTCAAGGGCCACGCGCACTTTGCAAAGATCGGGATGCTCGGTCTCATTCGCGCAAACGCTGTAGTCGGTGTATCCGGGGCCCATCGCATCCAGTTCCACGTCGCGGCTTTGCAGCAGCACGACGTCGGCATTAGGATGCGCCGCTTTTTCGAGGTCTTTTAGAAGGATGAATTCTGCCTTGCGCGATTGATCCGACCCCACGATGGGCGGTGGCGCAGGCGCGTTTTGTAACTGCGCCATCAATCGCGAAAGCATCTCGATAGTCGTCGGATTGTTGCCCTGCACTTTATCCGGAGTGAAAATGTCATCGGGATCGTTTGAGAGCGAGAAGCTCTGATCGGCCGCGTTCGCCAGGATCAGCCTGGAAACTCTGCCGGGGTAGTCGCCCGTTTGAGGATCGTAGCTGGGAATGGGAGCCACTACCGGAGCCGAGAAGGTTCCCCTTGCGGACGGCAGATAGCCTAGATTGAGATGCGCGGTGCCGTATCCGGATTCCGCCTCGCTGAGAACGACATCGACGTGGTAATGATCCCCGCTGAAGTCGTCGAGTCTGAGCAGCGTCGAGACCCGTTCCGACAGTACCTCTGCTTCCGTGTGCGGCATCTGCGCCATCACCACGATCTTGTCGAACGGGCGCTGGTTCTGGTCGGCAGCCAGGAGCTCGGCTCCGCGAACAAGTGCTTCCGTGATGGGGACGGGGTCGACTGCCACCGTAGTCCCGGTGCCTGACGTGATACGGTCGCCGCAACCTTCAAAAGCGCTGAACGGATCCTTGCCTGAACCTGGGCACAAACGAATGTTTGTCTCGGAAACGGCCTTCATGGTGCTCTGGCCGGTCACGCCAATCACTAGGACGCTGCTGCCGTCGGCCAAATGCGCAACAGTGTAGCCTGTGTCTCTTTCTTCCATCGCAACGGTCCGAAGAAGGCCGTGTTGCGCGGCGATCCGTGCGTCCGGCGTGAGAACGAAGCAGGGGCCTATGCTGCCGCCCTTGGCGCAGTCACCAAGTGCTTTTTGCAGCACATCCCTTGTCGCATTTGCAGGGAGACTGGGATCGGCAAGCTTGCTGAGATTGCTGAGGATGCTTACCAATGACGCTCTGTAAGTGTTGAAGTCGGCGCGATCCGCGGGATCGAGCGGATGCTGCGGGGAATAAACCAAATCGGACTGATTGAGCACTTCAAGAATCTTCTCAAGAGCTTTCTGGTCAAGGTTTCCTGCGCTGGCAAGACCCACGAGCTCCTGCGAGCTGGCAGTGCCTTTTCCGGCGGCGTCGTTTCCTGAGCTCTCGACCGTCCCCATCCGAGTGCCCCATGCCGATGCCAGGATCTTGATCTCATCTTTGGCCAGTTCATCCAAGACCGATTCTCTTCCAGCGCTTTTGGCAAAGGTTTCAGAGGCCAGCTGTTGAATGGCCTGAACCGTGGGATTAATTGACTGGTCGGGAGACTGGCGGCTCAGGCGATCGAGGCGGCTAAGCCAATCCAGAGGTTCTGGCTCCAGGCTGTTCGCATCACCCACGCAGCGGAAGGCGTCGTGGCCGAAGGGATTCTGGCTGAAAAGCAAAGGGCAGCGTTGGCCCTTTAGGCTGATGCGCAAGTTGGCGCCTAGAAGATTGACGGCATGGTCGTGATTGTCGATCGCCGGTGACTGCTGTGGATCGCGCGCAGCATCGGACAACATCAGTGCCGAGACGCGGAGCCATCGCGCCGTGTACATAAAATCCTGGCTTCCGGGCACCACGGCCCGAAATCCGGCGTGCATCAGGAAATTGAGTACATTGTCGCAATTGGCTCTGGGGGCGATACGAGCGTCGTCCTTGTAGAGGCTTTCAGGGCGGGTTTCCTTGGTGTTTGGATCGATGGATTGAGGAAGCCTGCAACCGCCCTCGGAGGGCTCCGGCGTGTTCAGATTCTCCAGTTGGATCGCGGCTCCAAATTCCGGCCCAAAGTTGTCGCCCATGGCAAGCAACAATCGGCTCGAGTCCGCCTTGCGAAAATCCAGGAAACCCCTCACCGGAGGAAGATGATTCTGGTCCGGCTCATTGAACTCCATTCTGTAGTAACCATAAAGGCTTCCCGTGTAGTCGATTTCCGTCGACGTCGATTGTCCATGGAGTGCAGATGAGGGTGCCAGCCAAAGGACAATGGAGACCAGGAACGGCGAAACTCTGTGAACGAAGGAAAAGGATGCACGCATAGCGCCCTCTGAACGTCGTTTAGGAAGGAAAGCCTCAAATAAACGGTTCCGCCTCGGTTGCAGACGCCGTCTGCTCTTGCGCGAGTTGGGTTTTCCAAGATGAAAATCCAACTTGCATCCGGGGGGACACGACCGCGAAACCTAGGTGTGCCTCCATAATCCAAGAATGGCAAGGGAACGTCAATGGATTTCGAGAGGAGCGGATGCTGTCCGCTTATCGTCATTGCGCGAGACCATCGCCAGGTGGGGCTACTGTGGCGCTAGAATCCGGCTGCGAAGCGACCAACCGTTGGCCCGTTGAATCAGCCGGGCGCGATCGGGAGGCTGTCCCTGCGGCTTGCGCAACCAGAACTCGGGCGGCTCATCCTTCGAGAAGAGCCATAAGCTGAATGACGGCAGTGACAGCCCGCGCACCGCTGCCTGCGCTGCGCCGGCGTCGTCGAGATCGACAATCAGGTTGCAGTGGAAAGATGTCCGCTCAGCCAGCAATTGTTCGAGCTCTGCAGCAGCCTTCGCCAGCCACTCGCCGTAGAGGCGAACTGTGTGAACAGCATGCAGCCGAATACCCAACGTGGCCATGATCTCCGGCAACCGCGCGGCTTCGTTCCGCTCCGATTCCTTTTGCTCTTCGGTCAGTTCATCCCATTCGGGCATGCTCTGTCGCTGCGCCGAACCGAAACGCCGCTCGATAAGGCCACGCTCGATGCAGTAGCGACGGCGCTCGAGCCTTGCCAGCAGTTCGATTTGATCCTTGCTCAAAGCTAGTACTGGCGGTGCCGCCACGTTCGGCTCCAGATGCAAGCCGGCCAATTCCATCAGCAAGGGAGTGTGGTCCGCGCGCCAGCGATTTGACATCTTCATGAATTCAGGAAGATCGTGCCACGGAACATTGGCCTGCGGATTGATCGCGGCCTGAGAACGTTGCCGATAGTCCTCGTGAAGCGCCTGCGCGAACGCATCCAGGCGGAATCCAATGAGCACGTCGGCACTCAGCGTTTCTTCCAGAGTCCCGAAAATCTGCAACCGATCGGCAAACGCTGAAATGTCTTCAATCGTACGCACCACCTCGCCCAGGCGCCGGTAGTGTTCCAGGCGCACATAAACGGGAACATGCACAAAGCCTTTGCGATCGAGCAGAGAGCGCATTTCAAGGGCAGCACACAAGCTCGTTTCATCGTCGCCCAGAGCGAGCGCCACGCCGAGCAACGGACCCGCCGACTCAAGCGCCGGTTCAACAACCCGTGCAAGATCCACTGACCCTGGTGCAACTTTGGCGGTCACAAATTCGATCGTGGCCATCTCCGCCGCTGACGGATTGGTAATGAGGAATTTCTCTTTGGCCGCATCGGCTTCCTGATCGAAAACAACGATCTTCAGCCGTTCTCCTAACGCCACCGGCGATGAGCGAATAAGCTGCAGCGCGATTTCACGGCCGTAGGCGCCGAAGCCGACCAAAACAAAAGTCCGCGCTTCAAACTCCGGGCTCGGCGGCAGGCGGAGCCGTTTGATGAGCATGCGCGCGGCGGAGTTGAACGAGTTAAAAAGCCGCAAATCGACATGCGCCGAGCCGAGAGAGCGCTTATCACTCGCGATCAGCCGCTTGTGCATCCAGTCGTTCCGCAACTCTGCCAGCACTTTGATCGCCCCGTTCTTCCTGAGCGGCGGCTGGGAATGGATCGCGTTGATCTGCAGCGCGATGTCCATATTCTCGCTGTCAGACCCTGTGCAAACCACAGCGGTTTGCGCGCGCCGGATTCCCGCCGCAATCAGCACGTGTGGACTTTTTGCATCGCCCTGAAGCACCGGCACTCCCGCTTTCTCGCAGGTCGCTGCATTCGGCGAATCGCCCTCAAGGTCGATGGCGACAACAAGATGATGCGCGGCCCGCAGATTCTGCACAATCTGCATGCCCACGTCGCCAATGCCGCAAACGATGGAATGGTTCGATTTGCGGCGAGCCATCGCGGTGCGCAGATTCTTTCTTACGCTCGTGAGAAAAAGCTGGCCCGCCGAGAAAAGCGCGATGCCCGGAACCATGATTTGCGCAATCACAAGTTGCCATGGGTCGATGCCGGGCTGGAAGAGATCGTACAAGCGGAGTAGCCCGACCGCTGCAATCAGGCAGTGCAACCCCTCCAGCCATGTGAACGGCCGCACAGGATTGGGGCACGGGACCGGCGGAATTTGAGCGGCCTGATGCAGGCAGGCGCCGCCGGTGTAATCGCTGCCGGCGATGGCGTATCCCCAGAAGCCCAGCCCAAGGGCAACAATGGCAAAGCCGATGAGGAGGAATTTCTCGTAGCGCTTATCCATGCTCAATCCTGCAAGCGGCGGCGACGATCAGCCGGGAAGATTCAATGCGCGATACCGGAAGACAAAGCTCCAATCCATGGTTTCAGCAATCATAACTCCTGCGATTCTTTGTGCCGCCTCACGTAGGGCGACGAAATTCTCGCTCGGCAAGTCAAGCGCATTCTTCAAATCGGTGGTTTGCAGAGATTTCAGCTCAATAGCCATCGCGCGCGAGCGATCGGCGGTGCGCGCGAACTCGCCCTGGCTGGCGATGGCGTAGAACGCAGCGCCGAATGCCGGCGGCACAGTGGCCAGAATGAGGAGCAAATACGACTCCTCACTGGTGAAAACGTGAACGATGCAGGCCAGCAGGGTGATCACGAAGAGCGAGGTCCCGATGTGATGCAGCCGGTGGCTCAGTTTCTCCATCGTGTGGGAGTTGCCTTCGTGGTATCCGATCTGATCGTCGAGGATCTTTTCGATCAGCTTGCCGATCGAGGCGAGATACGGTTGATCCACGACTGCGGGCGCCAGCCCGAGGTCGCGCGCGATAGCGCGAAACATTCCGTCGACCCAGGAACGGTCAGATACAGAAGAAAAGTGCGCGGGCAGCGGCGGCGTTGCCAGCGGGCAACCCAACGGTGACAGATAACAATATTGACGAAGCAGCTCCGCAAGCTGCCGGTAGTTGAGCCAACGCTCGTGCCAGTGAGTTCGCCGGCCGTGCCAGGTGATCAGCAGGATGATCGCGATCAGCGCGAACTCGGCGAGCGCGGGAACTCTGCGGCCTCCAAAACGGTACGCATGGCCAAGCATGCCAAGCATTGCCACCAGCACGGCGAGTGCGCTCAGCAGGCTGGTCGAAAGCGCGCTCGAGCGGAGCAAGCCGGCATAGTAGCCGGAAAGCCCGTCGGCCCATGCATAGTGAGGGCATAGCCGATCGAGCAGATAAGTTCGCGTCGCCTCAGGAGGTGCAGGCGCCTCCGAAATCATCTTCGTCCACTCCGCTCGCGCCGAGGGCTCGAAGTCCGCGATCTCCCACTTTCCTTTGGCCCTCTTCCCCTTGGCCAGGCCATCGCGGAAAATGCGAAACAGACGGCCAAAATCGAAGCGCGGCTGGTGTTCGGCGCAGTAGGCATGGCCGAAGTTGAAATCGTTTCCCGAATTGCCATCGCTTTGCGAGAAACGCGAAGCGAAGCGCGCGTCAAGCTCCTCCAGCGGAACTTCTTGCCGCTCGCCCGATTCGTCGATCAGCAGTATCGCAGGCGGCCTTTCCTGAACCGCGTTGAGCCACACCACAGGAATGCTCTGTTCCAGCGCCTCATCCACAATCTGCGTCGTCCCGCCTCTTCCCGCAGCAGCTTCGCCATCCCACACCGCGATCAGAAAGTCCGACTGTTCCAGCACCATCCGGCCAATGCGCTCATAGGCGAGGGACTCGGCGCCTCGATCGCCATCGCATTCGAAAACCGCCGACGCCTTCGCAGCAAGAGCATGGAATTCCTGCAGCGAGCCTTCGCTGGTGAAGTCGCGGCAGTACTCTTCAACATGAAACGGGAAAGGGCATTGCAGGTCGGCTCCGAGAGCCAGCCCGGCATGGGCGACCATGCGATCCGCGCCCTCGGCCAGAGGAGAAAGCACTCGCAGTAGCGGCGGCTGGGCCGAATAAAGCAGCGGATCGTAGGCGCGAGACGCAAACTCGGCGATGGCTTTCAAAACCTGCTCGCATTGGCCGGGAAGGGTAGCTGCAACGTCGGCGGAGATCCGGTTTGGTCGATGGCCGGTTACGCCGATTTGAACCACCAGGCGTGGCCGCGGCGGCGAGCTTGATACTTTTGAGGCCATGACGCGGTAAACGACTTATGCTCCCTGAATCTGGGTTGAGCATATCACGGCGTCAAACGCATGACCGGCCGGTCTTTATCCATGAGGAGATGCGGGGCCAGCAGTCCCTCAGATCAAGCGTTCTTCATCCCGAGAGCGCGCAGAATCACAATGGCCGGGCACCAATTGGTGAAGGCCGACTGCAGCAGGTTAAGCCCAACGAACACACTGAACCAGAGCCAATAATGCGAGAAATAGTGGGCGAGGGCGAGAGAAAGAAGTACCATGACTCCTGCAATCAAGCGCACTCCGCGTTCAACGGTCATTGAATTACCTCCTCGTGTTCGGGCGTTTCACACGCCACCAGTTCTTTGCTGTTCACGTGAATCAGGTAGTAAAGAATCGGAATCGTAGGCCACGACAGAAATGTGGAAGCAATGGCGCCGGCCATCAGCGAAATGGCGAGGCCCTGGAAGATGGGATCGGTGAGAATCACGCTGGCGCCTACGACGACCGCAGCCGCCGTGAGCAGCATGGGACGGAAACGGATTGCGCCCGCGTCGATGACGGCCTGGGCCAACGGCGCACCCTGGCGACGGCGCAGTTCAATGAAGTCGACGAGGATGATGGAATTGCGAACGATAATGCCCGCGCCGGCGATGAAGCCGATCATTGACGTTGCAGTGAAGAAAGCGCCGAGCATGGCGTGAGCAGGCAGGATGCCGACCAGCGTGAGCGGAATGGGCGCCATGATAATGAGCGGCACGATGAACGAGCGGAACCAGCCCACGACAAGAACGTAAATGAGGACGAGGACAGCTGCGAAGGCGATACCGAGATCGCGAAACACTTCGATGGTGATCTGCCATTCGCCATCCCACTTCATTGAGTAGTGATCGGTGGAATCTGGCTGCATGGCGTTATATCGCTGGAGCGTGTATCCAGCGGGAAGCGTGAGACGGTCGAGCTGGTGATTCATTTTGAGAATTGCGTAGACAGGGCTCTCTTCAGCTCCGGCCAGGTCTCCTGTGACATAAACCACGCGCTTCAGATTCTTGTGATAGATGTTCTGCGGAATCGCGCCACGATTGACCGTGACGAGCTCGCGCAGCGAGATCATGGAGCCATCGGCGCCAGGCAGCTTGACGGATTCAAGCGCGCTTTCAGACGAGCGGTCGGCGCGATTGAGTTCGACGACAAGAGGAATGGATTCGCGGGTGGACGGGTCGTGAAGCAGGCCGGCCTGTGTGCCCGATGTAGCGAGCGCCAGTGCACGCGCCACGTCGGAGACCGCGATGCCGTGCTCAGCGGCCTTCACCTGGTCAACCTGAAGCGCGAGTTGCGGCTGCGGATCGTCGACGTACCAATCCGTGTCGACCACTCCGGGCGTGGAGAGGAAAATGGATTTGATCTGCTGGGCTACATGGATCTGCTCATCGAGATCGGGACCATAGACCTCCGCGACCAGCGTTTGCAGCACCGGCGGTCCGGGCGGAACTTCGGTGACCTGAACGCGCGCTCCAAATTGATCGCCGATCTGATCGAGCAGCGGGCGCAGGCGCTCGGCGATGGCATGGCTTTTCTCGCTGCGTTCCTTCGCCGGCAAAAGATTCACCTGGATGTCGGCCTGATTCGACATGCGCCGCATGTAGTAGTGGCGGACGAGGCCGTTGAAGTTGTAGGGGCCTGAAGTTCCCGCGTATTCCTGATAGTTGAGAACGCCGGGCTGGCGCGCAAGTTGGTCGCCGAGCGCCTGCGTTACGCGCAGCGTTTGCTCGAGCGGTGTGCCCTCGGGCATGTTCACGATGACCTGGATTTCGCTCTTGTTGTCGAATGGGAGCATTTTGACGCGGACAAGCTTGAGCGGGACAAGCGCGATGGAGATGAGCAACAGCGCCGCTACACCGGCGAAGAAAAGAATCCGTTTCCGCGAAGATTCAATCAGCGGAGTCATGACGCGGCGGTAAAGCCTGGTGCGCCAGTTTTCGTGTTCGGGTTCGAGCAGGTGAGCGCCGGCGAGATGGCGGCCCAGCAGCCGCATGGCCGCCCATGGCGACACTACGAATGCGACCATCAGCGAGAAGAGCATGGCAGCCGATGCGCCCACGGGAATGGGCCGCATGTACGGGCCCATGAGCCCGTGGACGAAGGCCATGGGCAGCACCGCAGCAAGCACGGCGAACGTAGCGAGAATGGTTGGGTTGCCAACCTCGGCAACGGCTTCGATGGTGACGTCGGTGCACGAGCGATGGCTGTTCTCGGCCAGCCGGTAATGGCGGACAATGTTCTCGACAACAACAATGGCGTCGTCGACGAGGATGCCGATGGAAAAGATGAGAGCGAAGAGCGTGACGCGGTTGATGGTGTAGCCGAGAAAATAGAAGACCGACATGGTGAGCGCGAGCGTGACGGGGATGGCGAGAAGGACCACGCCTGACTCGCGCCAGCCTAGAAACAGCGCGACGAGAAACGTGACGGAGAGCGTGGCCAGCAGCAGGTGCTCGAGCAGCTCATCGGATTTTGCTTTGGCCGTGTCGCCGTAGTTGCGCGTGGTCGTGATGGTCACATCGTTAGGCACCGAGACGCCCTGCATGCGATGCACACTGGCGAGAACGGCATTGGCAATGTCGGTGGCGTTGGTGCCTTTGCGCTTGGCCACCGTTACGGTAACCGCCGGATATTGTTGCGCCTGCGGGCCCGCGGAGCCGAAAAGCACATAACTGGCCGGCTCGGCCGGTCCGTCTACGATCTTTTCCGCCACATCGCGCAAATACACGGGCCGCCCGCGATCGACACTGACTACGACAGATTCAAGATCGTTAGTGCTGGTGAAGAAATCTCCTGCATCGACGCGCACTTCAGTGTTGTTCTCAGAAAAGCTGCCGGCTTGCAGCCGCGCATTCGCAGCTTGCAGCCGGCCGGCGATGGTCACAGCTGAAAGTCCGTAGGCGGTGAGCTTTTCGGTGCTCAGCACCACGCGCATGGTTCGCGGCAAGCCGCCAATGACGCTCGTCTCAGAGACATCGGGAATCTGCTCGATGCTGTGCTGCACCTCGTCTGCAATTGCGCGCAACTGGTACCCGTTGTAGCGCGGACCCCACAGCGTCATGGCGAGAATGGGAACATCGTCAATCGAACGCGCCTTGACGATCGGCTGCGAAGTTCCCGGAGGCAGAAGATCGAAGTTCGAATAGAGCTTGCTGTAGACCTTGATGAGCGCGTCTTTCTGCGGCGTGCCGACGAGGAAGCGGACAATGACGAGGCTTTGGCCCGGGCTAGACGTTGAATAAACATATTCGACGCCGGAGATCTGGTGCACAAGGGTTTCGATCGGCGCCGTCACGCGCTGCTCGACCTCCGCCGGCGACGCGCCCGGCATGGCCGTGGTGATGTCGAGCATGGGAACGAGGATCTGCGGATCCTCCTCGCGCGGAATCACGGCGACTGCGAAGATGCCGATGGCGAGCGACGTGACGATGAACAGCGGCGTGAGCTTCGAATTGAGGAATGCTTTGGCGAGGCGGCCCGCGAGTCCCAGTTGCAGATTCATGGCCGCGCTCCGGACTCGGCTGCAATGCGTTTCCCGGCTAAGTCGCGATCGGCGGGCGCGTCAACCAACTGTTCGCCTGCGGCAATTCCCGAGAGAACTTCAACCAGATCACCATGTGCAGCGCCGAGCGTGAGGTAGCGAAGCTGCGCGATGCCCTGCGCGTCCACAACGTATGCGCAATCGAGGGAGCCACGCGCCACGATGGCCGAGCGCGGAACCAGGATCGCCGCCCGCGTGCCGCTGGAGAATTGCGCGGAACCATACATGCCCGCACGCAACTGGGTCGAAGCCGGAAGATCGATTTTGATCATGAAGGTGTGGCTGGCAGGATCGGCCGCGGGCACGATCTCTGAAACGGTTCCCTGCATCGGCTGCGGCGCACCATCGATCGTGGTGGGGATTCTCATTCCGATGCGCACGGATCCAATCGCCGACTCATCGACTGTGACTTGAAGCTGAAGCGAGCCCGCTCGATCCACCTGCAACAGCGGCATGCCGGGCGTGGCCATCGTTCCGGGATCGGCCATGCGGGCAGTAACGATGCCGGAGAATGGAGCCGTAAGGCGGCTGTATGCAAGCATGGTTTGCGCGCCGACCGCCTGCGCACGTGCGGCCTCGGTTCGTGCATGAGCGGCGTCGAGCTGCGATTGCGCGGCTTCAGCGCGTCGCGTCACTTCGTCCATCTCCTGCGGGCTCACGCTCTGCTCCGCCTGGAGCTGCTTGTAGCGCGCCAGCGTCGTGGATGCGAGCGCGGCGCCGGAGCGCGCGGCAGCTTCCTGATTTTGCGCGGCGATGACGCCGGCCTGCGCCTGAGCCACGGACTGGCGCAACGCCGCGCCGTCGATGACGATCAGGGTTTGCCCTGCACGCACGGTGTCACCCTCGCGCACCTGCACCTGCTCGATGCGTCCCATCACCTGCGCGGAGATGATTGCCGTGTCTTTCGCGCGCACAGTCCCGGTTGCGGCAACGCCCTCTGGAACCTGTTGCTGCTGAGCGCTGACGAGGCGCGCATTCACGGTTTCGATTGTTGCCGCCTGCGGCGCTTCGTTGTTGTGGCAGCCGACGAGCAGCGCGGCCCCGGAAAGGATGACTCCCGATAACAATGCTTTCATTCCAGTTCCTCCGCCGCATCGGAAGTCAATTTGCCTTCCGCGAATAGAAGTTGTGCATAGGCCCTGGTGTTTCCGTAGACGGCTCGCCAGTAGCTCGATTGGCTCTCGCGTTCCGCATCTTCTGCGCGCAACAAATCGGTGATGGTGGCGAGCCCCGCGTTGTAGCGGTTCTTCACGATGCGCAGGCTCTCTGTCGACTGATCCATCGCGGCATGCGCCGTCTCAAGCGAGAGCGCGGCGGTTTGCCGCTCGATATGCGCGCGGCTCACTTCAAGCCGCACCTGTGAGCGTTGCTGCGCCAACTGCGCATCGGAGCGCTGTTTTGCGGCTTTGGCGCGCGCCAGCTGATCGCGCTTGCCGATGGGGAGAATATCGATGCTGACCTGCACGCCTGCGACCCAGTTGTTGCCTCCGTTGCCGGCAATCGCGCTGCGATCTTCTTCCCAGTTGCCATAGGCGCTCACGCGCGGTCCAAAATCTGAACGCGCCGCGCTCACGCCTTTCTCCTGCGCCTGTTGAGCATCGCCTGTCGCGATCAGATCGGGCCGCGTTTTTGCCGCGGCCGCCAGTTCCTCTTCGAGCGATGAATCGGCAAATGCGCGTGGTTCGATGGGATTCAACGCGGAGGGCTGCAGATCGGGATCGCCCATTGCGTCGCTCAATCCGGCCCAGGCCAAGTCGAGATCGCCGTGAGCCGAGATCAGTTCCTGCTTGCGCGCGGCCAGATTCACTTGCGCAGCCATGCGATCGGACTCCACCGCCAAACCGGCCTTCACGTGATCGTCGACCTGGGCCAGCAGCGCCTCGGCAGTCTGTTCTTCATGCTGCGCAACATCAACTTCGCGCTGCGCGTAAAGAACCGATTGATACGCGTCCACGACGTGCAGCACAATTTGCTGGTCCGCCGCGTTTGCCGCCGATCCCGACGCTTGCTTGTAAAGATCGGCCTGCCGAATCTGCTTCTCCGTCTTCAGCGAGTCAAACAGCAGCCACGAGCCGGAAAAGCGCGAAGCGAAATTCCCGATGGGCTCCGGGCGGTTCAGCTCGTTCAATGCGAAGTTGGCCTGCGAAAACTGCTGCTGGCGCAGGCGCTCGCCGAATACATAAACCGGATCGTTGCCGCGGGATATGTCCTCAGTAAAGCTGAGCTGCGGCAGCAGCGATGTGCGGGCCAGTGCCGCGGCAGCCGAGGCGTCAGAAGCGTCGGCCTGCGCAACCACGGCCTGCGGGTTCTGGCCAAGCGCGCGGCCAATTGCCTGATGCAGCGTGAGTGGGACCGCCTGTGCGAAGGCCCTGGTTCCGGGAAGGGCCACACCCAATAGCAGCGGCAGAAGCAGAAGAATGGATCGTTCTTTCATCGTGTCGCTGGCCTTTTCAGGAGCGTTCACTGGATGAAAGCCACGGCGCAGAGGATTCGTTACACTGCGGCGCCAGTTTTTTTCGGGGCGGGGACGCCCAGCATGCGCAGGTATTCGCGCGTCAGGATTGCTCGCAGGCGCGGCATGACGGCGCGGTCGCATGGCACTTCCATGGCCCGGCAGCGATCGATCGCGGCGCGGAGGTCGCGCAGAAACGCGACACACGAGGGACAGGCCTCGATGTGTTCGCGCATGTGCTCGCACTTCACGGGCTCAACCTCGCCGTCGAGATAGTCGGACAGGTTGGCAAACAAATCGTGACACTCTGCCGGTTGATGCCGCGGCACAGGCCGGTTTCTGCCCCGCGCTGTTCGGGACGGCTTTGGCGATTTCGATTTCGCGGCGACCGCAGCAATGCGGCTCAGCTCTTTGCGAACGCTTAATCGCGCGCGATGCAGACGGACACGCACCGTCCCTTGCTGCAGACCGAGAATCTGCGCCACCTCGCCAGTCGAGAGCTCTTCCATGTCGTGCAGCACCAGCACGATGCGAAGCTGTGCGGGTATGCGCAGGATCGCCTGATGCAGCTGATTGTTCTGTTCGCCTCGCAGCAGGTGCTTTTCCGGCTCGCGCGAGGCATCGGCGAGCAGCTGCGCCATCTCCGCTTCGTCGGGCATCAACTCGTCGAGCGAAAGCATAACCTTCGGCGCCGTCGATCCCTTGCGGCGCATGCGCCAGCAGCGGTTCCGCGTCACCGTGTAAAGCCAAACCGCGAGCGCGCGCGGATCCTCAAGCTTGGCCAGGTGACGCAGCGAGCGGTAGAGCACCTCCTGCATCGTGTCTTCGGCGTCTTCGGGGTGGCCGCACACCTTCATGCTGAAGGAATAGACCGTCTTTTGCAGCAGGCCGATGGCCTGCTCCAGCTCCTCTGGTGAATCTCCGCGCAAAAGCTCGATGGCCTGGGCAAGTTCGGGTCGCATGAAAATGGATTCCGCTGGTGATCTTCATTATATTTGCCGAAATCTTTGCTGGCAGAGAACTGCTTCCCGAGCGGGTTTCCACCGCGACGAACCTGCGTCTTCAGCCGCCCCAAGGATTTTCTAAGTAGTGACCCTCCCCCCTTTTTTATCCGAGAATTCCCCGGGATGAATTTAATGATGCCAATCCTTATCAGAGATGACATAAGATGGGTGCGACCTCGTTTCCTATATCGACGTGATCGCGTACGGCAGACCTCTCGTTTGCGGGCCGACGGCTATTTGGCGCCGATGGAAGGGTGTTTCTGCGTTCGTCGCGCTCGGAATCGTCTTCACTCTTGCTCTGTATTCTTTCGGGCTCTCTCGCTTTCGCCGATCTCTCTTTCAATCTCCGCGGTCACATACGGCTGCAAATTCCAGTCTGTCGCTCGCATGGAGCGACCGATTCGGTGACGGGACGCCTGACTTCCTTCGGCTCCGGGATCCCTCTGACCAGGCGGCCTTTCGCCGTTGGTTTACATTCATCGCGGAGTACCAAACTGTTCGCCCTCCATCTGAAATCCCATCCGAAATCGCAGACTGCGCAAGCCTGCTTCGTTATTCATATCGCGAAGCGCTTAAACGTCACGACGAAGCCTGGTTCCAGTCCACTGGAATCCAAGTAGCCGCTCCCCCCGGCGAAATTCGCGCGTGGACCTATCCGCACTCGCCGCTTGGAACGGGGCTTTTTCGCGTGATGCCAGGTTCCTTTGTGCCGCAGGACATATCGAATGGTGCATTTGCGCAATTTGCTGACGCCAGGACGCTGGTTGATCGAAACACCTACTTCGTAAGCCGCGACGTGCGCGCGGCGCTTCCGGGCGACCTGCTCTTTTACCGGCAGTTCGGCCAGTCATCGCCGTGGCATTCCATGATCCTTGTTGGATCTGGTCCCGAAGAAGAAGCCGTCTACGACACCGGCCCCGATCACGGCCGGCCTGGAGAACTGCGCCGCGTGCTCCTCTCAGAGCTTCTCAATCATCCTGAGCCTCAATGGCGCCCGCTCCCCGGCAATCCCAACTTTCTCGGCGTTTATCGCTGGAATATTCTGCGAGGAACCCAATGATCCACCGCAATCTGCGCCAACAGACATCGGCGTCCCCCAAGCCGCGACTCGCCGCATTCCTGCTCCTTCTCGGAGCTGTAGCAGCCCTGCCTGCGGCCGCGAAGGATGCCCCACGCTCCTTCTCGTTATCGACCACGCGCACATTTGCACCCGGTGAAGACGTAAAGATCCAGCTCATTGCGCACAATGTTCCGGAGCTCGAGTTCCGCGTCTACAAAGTCAACGATGCCACGAAGTTCTTTGCCGGCCTGAAGGATCCGCACAGTTTTGGCTCAGAAAACTATGCGCCGCAGGAGCAGGTCGATCAACGCACTTTCATCGAACGGCTCCATGATTTCAAGGCCCATCTATGGTGGCTCATCCGTCATTTCTTCCGTGGCCAATTTACCGACGACGCGCGCGACACCTTTCGCGAGGACCAGGGTAAGCTGGGCAAGCGAAGCCAGATTGTTGGTGCGGCCCAATTCGCGCAAATTCCAATTCTGAACTCGAACCAGCTCGTTGCTCGTTGGAAACTCGAAACACCTCCCACTCTCATCAGCGATACGGAACAGTTGCCCATCGAGGGACTTGGCGCGGGCGTTTATCTGATTGAAGCTACTGACGGAACCTATAAGGCCTACACCGTCGCCATCGTCACTTCAATTGCAGTGGTGGAGCGAACGAACGGCACTCGAGCCGATCTTTACGTCGCCGATCGCAAATCCGGAGCTCCTGTGGGCGATGCGGACGTCGTTCTGTGGGCCAATGAACAATTCCAATCCTCCGGCAAAACCGGGAGCGATGGACTGGCTTCGCTCAATTTGACGATTCGCGGCGGTTCTCAGGGCGCAGCGCCCGAAAACGTTTGGATTCTGGCGCGACACGGTGCCGACGCGGCACTGGTCACGCCCTGGGGCTACAACTTTCAAGCAAACGGGACGCAAACCTATCGTTCCTACATCTACACCGACCGGCCAGTCTACCGGCCCGGTCACACCGTTCATATCAAGGCGATCGTTCGCCAGGATCAGAATGACACTCTGGTTCTACCCGGGGCGCAATCAGCCACACTGACTGTTCGCGGACCGGACAGCAAAGAAGTTCTTCGAAAACAATTGACCCTTTCGCCTCACGGCACGGTTGCAATCGATCTTGACCTCCCGACCGACGCGAGTCTGGGCTATTACTGGATCGAGTTTGCGGATCAGAATTTTGGTGGCAGCGGCAATTTCTACGTGGAGGACTACAAGAAGCCCGAATACCAGGTCACCGTCAAGCCCACTGCACCACGTGTCCTCCAGGGCAATTCGATTCAAGCCGTCATCGAGGCACGCTACTTTTTCGGCGAACCCGTCTCGGGCGCGAAGGTCACCTACGTCGTCCACACGTCCACACACTATTGGTGGGACCAGGATGAAGAAGACGAAAATGGCGACCAGACCGATGCCGAATCGAGCGATTCCGACGATTCCGATTACGCATCGGATCAGACCGAGCAACAGGAGCACCAGGGTGTCCTTGACGAAGACGGACAACTAACAGTTACATTGCCGACCGCGGTTGACAGCAAACATACAGACCAGGACTACCGCATCGAGGCGCGCGTAACCGATGCCGCAAACCAGGAAGTCGCTGGTCATTCAACCGTACTGGCCACCTATGGCTCCTTTCGCCTGAGTGTCGAACCCGCAAATTACGTCATCCAGGCCGGACAGCCGGCACGGGTTAAGGTCACGGCCCAGGACTACGACTCCAAGCCGGTACGAACTCAGATTCACATTGAAGCGAGTCTGGAGAAATGGGACTCAGTGACTCACGAGCGCTCCGAGACGCAGGTGGCGGAGAAAGATGAAACAACGGGCGCCGATGGAACCGTGCTCGCCGACTTGCCCATCACGGGCAGCGGCGACTTCGAAATCAAGGCGACGGCACAAACGCCTGAGAACCGAACGGTAGAAGGCTCCGCCTATGTCTGGGCCTGGAACGGTGCTGAAACCTGGTACCAGCCCAACGCGCAGGCGCAAATCATCGCCGACAAGAAAACCTATAGCGTAGGCGATACCGCCCATCTGCTCCTCGTGACCGGACTCAACGAGTCCTGGGCTGTCGTGACCACAGAGGGCGAAACCGTGCAATCGCGGCAGCTCATCCACGCTACGGGTGCGAGTGTTGGCTTCGATGTGCCCATCACGAAGCAATCTCAGCCAAACCTCGTTGTGAGCGCAGTGATTGTCCAGAACAATCAGTTGATGACGGCGCAAAAGAGCCTCAATGTGCCTCTCACTGAGCGCACACTTACGATTACGGCTACGCCCAACAAGGCCCAATATGAGCCTGAGGAGAAGGCCGCCTACGACGTGTTCGCAGTGGATTCTGCGGGCAAGCCGGTTCAGGCTGATCTCAGTTTCGGCGTCGTGGATGAAGCCCTTTACTCAGTACGGCCCGACACAACGCCAGAAATTGTCGGCTCCTTTTACCCCAGGCGCTATATCGATCTTGAACCGCAGACCTCATTCGATTTCTTCTTTTCGGGCGAGGCAGGAACCAAGAGCCCTTTGCTAGCCGACCTGAATCATGGCCTCTATCATCCGCGCATGGCGCAGGTAAAACCGGGTTCTGACCTCGTTGTCCCCAAGGTGCGCAAGGCCTTTCCCGATACCGCTTGTTGGAATTCCGATGTAATCACGGGCCCCGATGGGCACGCCCACGTCGAGTTCAGCTTCCCTGATGCCCTCACTACCTGGCGCACCACCGTCCGCGCCATCACTGACGACAGCAAGGCGGGCAGCGTTGTCACGCGTGTGCTCGTCCGCAAAAACCTGATTGTCCGGCTGGCCGCCCCACGGTTTTTCCGCCAGGGTGATGAGACTGTCCTTCGCGTCATCGCTCACAATTACCTGGCGACGGCGAAGGATGTCACCTTCGCACTCGATGTGAGCGGCGTGGACCTGATGAGCGGGCAAACGCAAACCATCAATGTTCCTGCCAAAGGTGAAAGCTACGTGGATTGGCGCGTGAAAGCGCGCCTCGTCGGAAACGCAGTTCTCACGGCGAAGGCCCTCACCAACGAGGAATCCGACGCGCTTCAGGAAACGCTTCCGGTTCTGCCTTATGGCGTCAAGCAGCGTGCTGTCGGCGCAGGCGTCGTCTTCTCCGGCGCTGGACAGAACCAGTGGTCGTTCGGCTACCCGGCGGGCTCGGATCCAGGATCGCGCAGCCTGAACGTGACCGTTGCCCCCTCTGTGGGGGGAACGGTCTTCGAGGCACTCGATTACCTCACCAGCTACCCGTGGGGTTGCACCGAGCAAACCATGTCGAGTTTCCTGCCCGATGTCATCGTGGCCCAGGTTCTGGACAAGCTGCACCTCAAATCGCCGATGGATCGCAAGACGTTAAACGACATGGTGGCCGCGGGCCTGGAGCGGCTCGCGAGCTATCAGCACGACGACGGGGGTTGGGGATGGTGGCAGGATGATCCAAGTCTGGTTTTCATGACCGCGTACGTCGTCAGCGGTTTGGGACAGGCGCAGCAAGCCGGCTACACCATCGACGAAGATCGCCTCAACAACGCCCGCAACTGGCTGGTCTCAACGCTCAATGCGCATCCTGATATGGTCCCCGACCTGCGCGCTTATGCGGTCTACGCCTTGGCGACAACCGGCGGCGCACCGCAAAGCGACCTCGACAAAACCTGGAATAGCCGCGACAAACTGAGCGACGAAGGACTTGCGCTCACTGGGCTTGCTCTGGATGCGGCAGGTGACTCCCGCGCTCACGATGTTGCAAAGCAACTTGAAACGAAAGCGAAGGTGACCGACGTTGACGCGTATTGGGCGGGCAATTACGACGGCATGATGGAGTTCTGGGATGATACATCGCCCGAGACCACGGCCTTCGCGCTCAAACTGCTCATCCGCCAGGATCGCTCGAGCGGGCTCATGCCCAAAGCCGCACGCTGGCTCGCGGAACATCGCGATGGCGATTATTGGTACTCCACCAAGCAAACCTCCATGGTCATCCAGGGCCTTACCGACTACGTTGCGATGAGCGGAGAATTGGCCAACAGTTCTGACGTCGAGGTGCTGGTGAATGGCACAAGTATTGCAAAACGCCACTTTGGCCCCGATGACGCTCTCGCCGCGCCTTGGCAGGTCGTGGTTCCTGCAGCGCAAATCTCGAATGGCGGTCAGGTCATCATTCGCAAGAGCGGTAACGGCATCACCTATTGGTCGGCCGAAAACAGCTGGTATTCGGCAGATCGCACCGCCTTCCAGCAAGGCCAGCTCGCGCTCAATATTACGCGCGACTATTACCTGCTCCAGAAGCGGCAGGACAAACCCACAGATCCCATTACCTATGACCTGGTTCCTCTCAAAGGCCCCGTGCACATCGGAGATATCGTGGCCGTGAAACTCGCTATCAACGGAACAGACTGGAAGTATGTCCTGGCCCAGGATCCGATACCCGCGGGCACTGAGTTCCTTTCGGATCCTGGACTCTACACACTGAACAACAAGCCCGACTGGTGGGCCGACTGGTTTACACGCCGCGAATTTCATGACGACCGCGCAGCGTTCTTCAATACTTCCTTCTCCAATCGGCTCGCCTATGTTTACCTTCTCAAGGTCGACAATCCGGGCACATTCCAGATCAGTCCAGCGCAGGCCGGACCCATGTATCAATCGAACATCCTCACCACAACCGATCCTTCAACACTGGAGGTGCTGCCGTGAAGATGTGCCTGGAATCCGGGAACGCGGGTCTATGTCGACCGAACGAGGTGCGTCAATGAACTATTTCAAGGACACTTTTCGCCGCATGAGAGGAGCCCTGAGCTGGGTAGCGGCCCAGTTCTGGGCGACGCTGTTGTTGCTCCTCGCGGGTGTCGCCTGGACGCTTCTTCCCGACAAGCACGTCTGGCAGGTCCTGCTCTCGCTCCTCGTGCCTCTGGTGCTCCTCGCATTGGCTCTGCTGCTTGAAGCCGGGACCATGCGCAAGCTCTTCCATTCTGAAAAGCATCGCGTCTCGTTTCCTGCGGGCACGCTCATACTGCTGATCTGGGTTGCCGTTGTCTCGTTCGGCTGGTGGTTACTCGACTGGTGCGACGACCAAATCCCAACCTGGGCTGGTTACCTGAACTCGCGTGCATCGGCCGGCGGGCGAGCCACCCTCTTCACCTACGAACACATCGTGAGTTGGCTTACCCTGCTCGAATGGATCCTGCGTTGGATCGTGATCCCGGCCAAGATCATTCCATGCGCGATGGCTTCTGCACAGTGGGGCTGGCGCTTGCCGTGGCGTGTGCTCTTCCGATTGCTCTTGAATTGGCGCTGGTGGCTCGCAGTTGTGATTGGATCGCTCGTTGGCGTGGTGGTGCCGGGTCATTTCTTCACCGGAATTCCGAACGGAACTGTCAGCCATCAGGTGTGGGCCGTCTTCTTCAAGCTGGCAGGAGCTTACCTGTTAGCGGTTTCTTGTTGGATTCTGCTTTTAGCCTGGGCTGCGGCCCTTATGAGTCGCAACGGACCCGACGAGAAGGAAACCCAGGATGAATCCGGCGCACCTGTTCCACTGCACTCGGGTCCAATTCGCGACGAGAACGTCAAGCTGCCGCTACCTGAGGCCGGCGGCGACGCCGGAGGGGATGCCTGACCGCAGCCACTCCAACACCTGCTCGCGGCCGTAACGTTCAAGGAGCTCTTTGGCATAATACTCGGCTGAACGATGTGCAGCCGCAGAGGCGTCAGCCGTGATGGCGTGCGCAAGCGCAGTATCAGTGGCGCCGATGTTCATCGCCGGGCTCGTCAGATCGTCTCGCCGATTGTGGTCTTCACCCCAAACCTCTACCAATCCTTCTCGCAGCCACAAAGGCGTTCGCGGGGCAGCCTGCTCTTCGACGAGCGCGTGCAGAAATTCGTGGCGCATGGTCGCATTCAGAAGTTGCCTCGTGGCCAATATTCGAAGCGGTTGCGTTCCAATCCAGTCGCCCTCGGTGAATGCAGCCACCCAACCGGGAGCAAGCGTTGCATCGCGAAAGGCAGGCGTCGATCCAAATGCGCGCACCGTTATAGGTGACACGGAATTGAGCCCGGAACGCTCTTGAGCTTCCGCCCGTGCGCGATTCAATTCCGCGATGTATGCGCCGTCGCCCGCATCCAGCGATTCAAGGGCAAACCCGTCGCCTTGAAACCTCTTCCATTCCAGTCCGGTTTCCTCATCGGCTATTCGCGCTCCCGGGAAATACTGCGCCAGAATCTCATGTGCCGAGTTCCCATGCTTTGCCATCGATGCGGCGCCCTTCTGGCATAAGCCCACACCATTGCCCCATCCGCGCCCATGAAACTCAAATCGATCGCCTTGGCGGTTCACCTCGAACCATGTGCTTGGGATTCGGTTCCATCCCAACGACTCACCGATTGCCAGCCGGAATTCTTCTACGGGAAGCTCGGCCCGGTCGACCCTCAGCATTGTCGCGCGTCCCGACGCGCCCCGCTGCGCCACAGACAAGTTCTCCCAGCCCGGAGCGGCCAGGCCATGTGCAGCCAAAGCACTCGCCAGTTCGGCACGGCTAATCTCAGATGTCCACACGCTGCCGCCGTCCCCGCTGCAATACCGATCGGGCTGCGAGGGCAGATAGGGAACAAGCTTTGCGCGCGGCCAGATCTCGCTTGGAGAGGCCGTGCGACCCCCGCAATCTTTCCCGAAGTAGGCCAATGCGCGCTGTCCGTGAAACCAAAGTGTCTCGCTTGCCGTAGCCAGCGCTGCTTGGTGGGCTGCCGGACCTCGCCTTCCATTGCTTTCCCAATGCAAGAGCTGGCAGTGCGTTGAATCGCAAAGGTCGTAGTCCGCGTGTCCGTGTATCTCGTGCAACGCGAAGCTCCGCACAACAATCGCCAGCGCCTTCAGCGATTCCATACTGTCTGCTTCGCCGCTTTCGCTTGCCACCACGCGCTCCACATAGCTCTCGACGGGAAGCGTGACCACGATTTCCAAAGCGCCGCCGTGCGCCATGATCGTCACAGGGTTGTAAAGCGTCTCGCTTTCGCCATGCGCGGCTAGCGTCAGCGCCCCGGCCAGCCAAACTTCTTTCAAGCGTCTCGTTTTGCCTGAGCTGATGAGCGCAATGGCGTTTCCATCCGCTCGAATCCTAGCCTGCATGCGTATTCGTTCAGCGCTGCAGCGCTCGCAACCGCGAAGCAATAGCTGATTCTCCAAAGCCGCGGGCGTAAGCACAACTTCTCGGTCATTCCAAAGCGTCCACATTCTCACGCGCAAAGTCGCGTGCGTTTCGGGTGCAGTTGCAGCCCTCGCATCTGCGTTCGACCTCGTTGGCGTCCCGGTGCTCGCGAACACGACTGCCGCGGCAGCCGCCAGGCTCAAAAGCGATCGCACCGCACGTGAGTTTCTCACGGCCGCTCCAAAGGAGCACGAGAAAGGATCTCGCCCGCAACGTGTGCCGCATCCATCCCGCGTGCAACCGGCAGGTAAACCACGATCACAACGCGCGGCCTCACTGCGGGAGCCATGCCCACAAACCAGCCATGCGACCGGCGTGATGTCTCGCTCTCCGCGGTTCCCGTCTTGCCCATGACCGGCAACCCGCCCAAACTCGCCTGTCCGGCGATTCCGAAACTCGTCGAATCCTCCAGCCCGGCCCGGACAACCTGCGTAGCCTGGGAATTCGCATGCGCCGCTAACTCGAGCGCCAGCCAGCGATAAGCCGCCGCCAATTCCAGCGGCGTTACACGCACGCCTTCCACTCCCAGCAGCGTTAGTTGCTCGTCGTTAGTCGACTGCGGCTCCTGAAACTCGGCCGTCGCTTCGTCGCGCTCAAGGCCGGTTGCACTCAACAGCCCTGTAGGCCGCAATAAATCGCCTAGTTCACCCGGTCGAAGCGTCCGGGCGACGGCGGAAAAATAGGAGTTGCATGACCAGGCGAGCGCCTCGCGCGCGTTGAACGGCGGTGCAGGCGGATGTGCGCACGCAAGCCGATGCCCTGCGACGACAAGTTGCCGGTTACAAGCCACGCGCGTTGCAGGGTTCCATTGGCCGGTGCTCACCAGCCGGTAAAGCACGAGCGGCTTCAGAGTCGAACCCGGCGCAGCCAGCGTTCGCGCCGCATCCGCAGGCTGACGCGCTGCCAAAATCTTTCCGCTTTGCACGTCGAGCACTATAACTCGGCTCTCAGGAGCCTGGAGTGTTCCCCTGTCGACAGCGCGCTGCCAGGTCTGCAAAGTCAGTCCGAGAGACGAGCTCAAGAACCCAATCGCCACCGCGCTTGCGATCTTCCAATTGAACCGGTGCACATGGGAAGTATGACCTATTCGCGACCGTCACTGAAGAGCGCGGACGGCTCAGGCACGAGCTTTCAAGACCGTGGCCGAAGAGCGGAGTCCCGAGCACCCTTCAGCACCCTAAATGAGTCGCAGAAAGAAGAGGTCATATATCTAATCTATTGATTATTAAGGAGATTTGGTAGGCACGATTGGATTCGAACCAACGACCTCTTCCGTGTCAAGGAAGCGCTCTAACCAACTGAGCTACGCGCCTAAAACGTGACAGTGGCTAGTTTAACAGCATCGCAACGTCGCGCAAAGGCGAAGATTCAAGGCTCCGCCTGTCTTGGTTTATTTCCGATCGCGCACTTCTCGAACGACAAAGACAAGAGAAAGAGCGACTCCACCCGGTCGAATCTTTAACGACGCTGAGCCTCCTGCGTTGCGTCACGGCCAAGGCTTTGGCCTCTCCCTCCATGCACGGAATTTCTATCCGTGGCGAATGAAGGATCCGTTGTGCAGCTCAGCCATCGCCTGGCGCAGCTCTTCTTGTGTGTTCATGACGATGGGCCCGTACCAAGCCACTGGCTCCTCCAGCGGCTTGCCCGAGACCAGCAGAAAACGAATACCCTCGGCGCCCGCCTGCACCACAATCTCATCGCCGCGATCGAACAACACCAGCGAATGATTTTTGGCATCGTACACTGCCTTCGCGTTTGGATCGACCGCCGACTCGGTCAGCACTGCCTGCGGCGCTGAAGCGTCACGGAAAGTTCCCTCACCAGCGAAGACATAGGCAAAGGCGTTGCGCGTCGTCTCCACCTTGATCCGCTTGCGTGTAAATGGCGGAACGGAGATGTCGACGTAGCGCGCGTCGACCGAATACTGCCCCGCGGCCACTCCTTCAACCGGCCCCGTCTTGCCCCAGAACTCCCCGCAGATGATGCGCGCTTTCGTTCCGTCGTCCTCAGTCACCTCGGGAATGGCGCTCGACGGAATGTCCTGGTAACGCGGATTCGTCATTTTGAGCGAAGCCGGCAAGTTGGCCCAAAGCTGGAAGCCGTGCATGCGTCCGCGCTCGTCACCCTTGGGCATCTCCTGGTGGAGAATTCCGCTACCGGCCGTCATCCATTGCACGTCGCCTGCGGTCATGCGGCCTTTGTTGCCCAGCGAATCGCCATGCGCGACCTCGCCGGCAAGCACATAGGTGATGGTTTCTATGCCGCGATGCGGATGCCACGGAAAACCCGCCAGATAATCTGCAGGATTCTCGTTGCGAAAATCATCCAGCAGAAGGAACGGATCAAACTCGGCGGTTTTGCCGAAACCGAAAGCACGCTGCAGCTTCACTCCCGCGCCCTCGATGGTGGGTTTCGTTTGGTAAATGTCTTTTACGGCTCTCAGTGACATGCTTGGGCCTCCGGTTTCACAGCGAAAGCAACGCGGCGGACGCCTAATAGCGCCCGCCCCGAAAAAACCGCTTCAAATCATCGCGTCAGCAATTGGATGCGCGAGCAATAGGCAGGATGCAGCTGGCAGAACCTCCCAACCGATGCTATTGCCGAATCCCTGCTTAGGCAGCCTTGATGAATTGAACGTCGAGATTGATGGTCACGTCATCGCCGACCAAAAAGCCGCCGGCTTCGAGAGCGGCGTTCCAATTCAACCCGAAGTCCTTGCGATTAATCTTGGTTGTCGCGGAGAGGCCGATGCGCGTGTTGCCCCACGGATCTTTGCCCGGCGCGCTGGGCCCTTCAACCTTGAAGGTCACCTGCTTGGTCACGCCGCGAATCGTCAAATCGCCGGTTACCTCATAATCCGCATCGCCCTTGCGAACGACATTTGTGGATTTGAAATCGAGCGTAGGAAATTTTTCGGCATCGAAGAAGTCGGCGCTCTTCAGGTGGCCATCGCGCTGAGGGTCACCCGTGTTCACAGTCGAAACGGGCACCGAAGCCTGGACAGAAGAAAGCGTTGAGTCGACGGTATGCTCGGTCAACGATCCGGAAAGCTGCGAAAAGCTGCCCTTCACGTTGGAGATCATCATGTGCTTCACCTTGAACTCGGCGGCCGAATGGGCCCGGTCGATGTTCCAGGTGACGGTGGACGCGGGGGTGGTGGTGGCAGTGGACATGGTTAATTTTGCTCCTTTCACCCGAGTTGGATGCACGAGCAAGATATTCGTTGCAACAAGTATTTGAACCCCTACAACCGTGGCCGCCTAGATGCAAGGCCTTATCCTTGGTAACAGGCTCTTCCGTGAGCGACTTCGCCCAATCCGTCAAGCAGCAGGCCGACATCGTCAAGGTGATCGAGAGCTACATTCGGCTTCGCAAAGCGGGTGCGCAGCGGTTTACCGGCTTGTGCCCATTCCACAAAGAAAAAACGCCATCGTTCAGCGTGCAAGCCGCGCAGCAGTTCTTTTATTGCTTCGGATGCCAGGCTACGGGCGATGTCTTCAGCTTCGTAAGCAAGATTGAGAACGTCAGCTTTCCTGAAGCGGTCCGCATCGTCGCCCAGAAATGCGGCATTCCGCTGCCTAAGCGAGAGTTTTCGTCGCCGGAAGAGGCGGCCGGCGCGCGATTGCGGGCCAGGTTACTCGAGCTCCATGAGACTGCGGCTTCCTGGTTTGAAGAGCAGTTGCGCTCCACGGGCGGGGCACATGCGCGCGAATATTTGACCGGCCGCGGTCTCGATCAAAAGGGAATAGAAAAATTCAGGATCGGCTACGCGCCCGTCGGCTTTCACGCGCTGCGCGAGCGGCTCGCCGGTGTGGCCGATGAGGAAACGCTGCGCGCCAGCGGGCTCTTTAGCTCAAAGGAGCAGGACGATGGAAGCCACGGGCCGATCTACGACAGATTCCGTAATCGTGTAATGTTTCCTATCTGCAACGAGGGCGGCAAGGTGATCGCCTTTACCGGTCGGACGCTTGAGACCGGCGAAAAAGCCGGCGCCAAATATCTCAATTCGCCGGAGACTCCGCTTTATTCGAAAAGCCAGGTACTGTTCAACCTCGACAAGGCCAAGCCCGCAATCCGCGCCATGGAGTTCGCCCTCCTGGTCGAAGGCCAGATGGATTGCATCAGCGTTTTTCTGGCCGGGATTCAAAACGTGATAGCAACCAGCGGAACCGCTTTCACCGAGCAGCAGGTGGCGGTTCTGCGGCGCCACACTTCAAATGTCATTGTGAACTTCGACCCCGACACCGCCGGGGCAAACGCGGCCGAGAAGTCGATCGCGCTACTTACCCAGGAAGGATTCGCGGTAAAGATTGTTACGCTCCAGGGCGGACTCGACCCCGACCGGTTTATCCGCGAGCGGGGAGTCGACGCCTACAAGGATGCGGTGCGCGGCGCGCGCCGCCAGTCCGACTATCTGATCGAACGGGCGCGGGCGCTTTTTCCGGGCGCAACGGCGGAGCAGAAAGTGAAAGCCATGAACTTCCTGTTGCCGCACATTCGCCGCATGCCAGAGGCGCTTGCCCGTGAACAATTTGCCGCGGACGCGGCGCAAAAGCTCGGAATCAGCTCGGCCGTGCTGCGCGAAGAGCTCCGCCTCGCGGCCATGCGGCGAAAAGATCGGGTGGAAGACCGCCCGGCAAAACTCACCGAGGTTGAACGAGTCCTGCTGCGTGCCCTCGCTGTCACCGATCCTGACGCGGCAGAAGCGAGACTCCTCGCGGCCGAAGCTCTAACAAATAATGCCGCGTGGTTCGAGCATCTGGCCTCGTTTGAAGCCATGCAGGCGCTGTCAAAACGCGCCGCAAAAGATCCCCTCGAGGCGGTCGAGGACCCGGGCCAAAAAGCACTGCTGGCTGAGGCTCTGCTCGGTGAGAGTGGCCCGCCCACCGCAAACGAAGCCGAAGGCGCTGTGCAGGAGGTTCAGGAGCGCGCGATTGAGGCGGACCTCCGTCGCCTGAGACAGCAAATTGCGGAGGCCGAACAGAAGGCCGATTCCGCCGAGTTGGCGTTTTTGACCCAGCAAAAGCTGGAGCTTGATCGGACTCTGCGCCGCCTTCACGGCCGAAAAGACGGAAACGACAGTGTTTAGCTGCAATCGGGTTGGCAGGCCGGTGTCGAAAATCTGCGTCGAAAAGCCACTCCAGCGCGTCTAAATAATTGAGTAGATGACCGGAACCGGTGCGGAGCGCGGGCAATTGGTATCGCCGGAAGAATGATGAAAGCGGGGCGTTTCGGCGCTCGGTTTTTTGTTGGCGCCGGCAAGTGCCGTTGTGGTAATCTATTGATCTCAGTGAGGATGCGCGCCCCTTTGCCCCACACATGAGCTGCGGCTCGCGGGCGTCCCAGGCAAAACCTGAAGCGCGGCTATCCTGTTCCGAGAAAAATCATCACCGCGTGTGCGGGGCTCGCATTCGTGTTTGCGAGCGAAGATTTCCTGCGGGAAGTCTTCATTTTGTGCGCGCGAGAACCAGCGCACCGGCGCGCGCGCTTGGTTGGCCGTTGCGGCGTGGGGCCGGAAATGAAATCGGGCGAGAAGCTCAATGTGAGCTCTTGCTTTAGAGAGCAGGCATATTTTGGCGATTGAGGACAAATTCGAAGAGGATGTGCACGGTCTCATCGAGACCGGCAAAGAAAAGGGCTATCTCACTTACGGCGAAGTGAACGACGCGCTCCCGGAAGAGATTGGTTCTCCCGACGATCTTGACGATCTGATCACGACCATCGGCACGCAGGGCATCGATCTGCTCGACACGCCGAAGTTTCCAGGCGATAAGGATTTCGAACTGGAAGAAGGCGAAGACGTCGAGCTCGATCTGACGCCGGGAACGCTGGAAAAAACCAACGACCCCGTGCGCATGTATCTGCGCGAAATGGGAACCGTGCCGCTGCTCACGCGCGAAGGCGAAGTGGAGATCGCCAAGCGCATCGAGCGTGGGCAGAACCGCGTGCTCAAAGCGATCTCGCGTTCACCCATCGTGATTCGCGAAGTTGCGGCGCTCGGCGAAGACCTGAAGCGCGGCGTGCGCAACGTAAAAGAAGTCGTCGTCTTCGACGAGGAAGAGCTCACCGAAGAGGTGGTGCAGGCCCGCGTCAAAGCAACCGTCGCGCGCACTGACCAGCTCGTCAAGCATCAGAAGAAAGCCGCGCAGATTGAAGAAAAACAGGCGGCAATCTCTCCGGGGAACAAAGCCAAGGTGAAAGAGGCGCGGCGTCTGCGTTGGTCGTTGGGCCGCGAAAAGGTGTTTATTTCGCGCATTGTGCGCGAACTCAAATACACGGCGCTGGAGCGCAAGCGCCTGCTCGACAAGGTCAACAAGACCGTCGACACCATGCGCACGCTGGAGCGGCAGATTCGCTCGCTGGAGCAGAAGTACGAAGCCTCCAAGAGCGAGGACATGAAGAAAGAGTACCGGCGCCAGCAGAAAAACTGCCGCACGGACCTGGAGAAAATCGAAGGCGACGCAGGCGTCTCAATTGCGGAGCTGAAGCGCACGCAGCGCGAAATGATCCAGGGCGACATGGACGCCGAACAGGCGAAGCGCGAGCTGATCGAAGCCAATCTGCGACTCGTCGTCTCCATCGCCAAAAAGTACACCAACCGCGGACTGCAGTTCCTCGACCTCATTCAGGAAGGCAACATCGGCCTGATGAAGGCGGTGGACAAGTTCGAATATCGCCGTGGCTACAAGTTTTCGACCTATGCAACGTGGTGGATTCGCCAGGCAATCACGCGAGCCATCGCCGATCAGGCGCGCACCATTCGCATTCCAGTGCACATGATCGAGACCATTAACAAGCTCATCCGCACCAGCCGCCAGCTTGTGCAGGAGCTTGGCCGCGAGCCATCAAGCGAAGAGATTGCGCGGCGCATGGATATTCCTGTGGCCAAGGTGCGCAAGGTGCTCAAGATCGCGCAGGAGCCCATCTCGCTCGAAACTCCGATCGGCGAAGAAGAAGATTCGCACCTCGGAGACTTCATTGAAGATCGTCAGGCCGTGTCGCCCTCTGAAGCCGTAATCGGCGTAAACCTCAAGGAGTACACGTCGCAGGTGCTGCGCACGCTCACGCCGCGCGAGGAGCGTGTGATCAAGATGCGCTTCGGGCTTGAAGACGGCTCGGAGCACACGCTCGAAGAAGTCGGCCAGAGCTTCCAGGTCACGCGAGAGCGCATCCGGCAAATCGAAGCCAAAGCGCTGCGCAAACTGCGCCATCCCAGCCGCAGCCGCAAGCTGAAGGCGTTTGTCGAGGGCGTGAAGGAAATGTGACCGCATGCGGGGCCGCGCTTCGCGCGCGACCATCTAAAGCAAACTTGATTGAAGATAGCCGCGGTCATTGTGCCGCGGCTTTTCTTTATGTCGTTACCTGGACTGATTTGGCGCTGCCTGCTGCGATCGCTCTCTCAGAAACGCGATCACGTCGGCGCGCTCATCGGGTTTTGCCAAATAGAAATCCATGTCGGCGCCTGGAACCATGGTCTGCGGATCGGTGAGCCAGCGCTCAAGCGTGGTTTCATTCCACACAATGTTTGAGGCCTTCAGCGCTTTGGAGTAGTCGAACCCCGCAACAGAGCCAGCGGTTCTTCCATAGACTCCGCCAAGTCGCGGCCCTTCCCGATCGCGATCGAGCGCATGACAGCCGGTGCAGTGTTTCTCAAAAACTGCCTTGCCGCGGGCTGCGTCTCCCTGTGTCGGCCCACCGACACCACTAGTCGCGCCGCCCGGTGCTGTGGACTGCGCCCAGTCGCTGAGCGCATGAACGTCGTCTCTCGTGAGCCGAGAGTTCCAGTGGAGGACCAGATATTGCAATGGCGGCATCTCGCCTTTGCTGGCCACCGCCGCGATTCTCGCAATCGTCATCTGCCGGTCATCGGCCGATTCGCTGTCCCATGCGGAGAGATTCATTGCGCCCCGCGCTCTCAGAACATCGCGCTCGATCAGCCACGATGCCGGCGCAAGGTGGATGTAAGCCGGCTTCCTGGTCGCCAGCGAGTGGCAATCACTGCACTTTGCGGCCAGAATGCCGCGAATGCCGGGTGGAATCGAATCGTGGCCCCACTGCAGGGCCGAATCCGATTGCGTCTCCGAACCTATCCTGCCAAACGGGTGGATGAACGCAAGCAAAAATGCCGCCACGAATCCTGCCATCACGATCGAGGCACCCAATTGCTCCTGCCTCATGCAAAGTCCGTTAGGTCGGAATCGACAACAGCCAGGTGGCCGTGTCGCCCAATGTAGTTCACTTCGGTTATTCCAAGCACACTTCGCAGCTTGCCCGCGGGAACCGTCATCGGTCCGGGATGAGGAGCCGAACCTGGAGCAGGCTGCGGAAACGCCGTCGAGCACGCCGTATGGAAGGCAACATTTCCCTCCACCTTTTGCACCACCTGGTGAATGTGCCCATTAAGGACAGTGACCGAGCCAAATCTCTTCAAATAGGAGAGCGCCTCGGCCCCGTCTTCAGTGCCCCAGCCCCAATCTGGATCGACCATCCAAAGTGGAATGTGCGCGAAGATTACGATAGGAGTCGACGAGGAGTGACCCGCGAGGTCGTTCTTGAGCCACGCCACCTGGTCCTCGCCAAGCTTCCCCAGCGCGTCGATCTGGACAACGTTGTTGAGTCCGACAAAATGGACACCCTTATGATCGAAGCTGTACCAGCCGCGCCCTGTCGCTCCCCGGCCGAATCGCTGCTGGTATTGAGCGCCATCGTCGAACGACGTATCGTGTTCGCCGGGAACATAGAATGTGGATCCGGCCTTGGCGCCTTTCACAATCTCGACTGCCGTATCGAACTCCGCAGGCTTTGACGACTGGCTGATGTCGCCGGTGTGAAGCAGCAATTCAGGCTCAGCCGGGAGTCCGTTGATCTTGTCGACTGCCAGCTTCAGCGTGCCTGCGACGTCGGGGTTAGCGGCCTTGTTGAAGCCTATGTGGCTGTCGCTGATCTGTACGAAACTGAAACTTCCCGAGGATCCGCTTCCGCCCTTAGCGGCAAAAAGCTTCGACGTCGGCACGCCGCCCATCATCGTCCAAACCAGACCGGTTCCCGCCCATGCCATGCAGCTCAGAAAACCGCGGCGATCGATGCCATCGTCCGACTCCGCTCGCAGTTGCGCGGAAGCTTCGGCTGAAGCATCTTGATCAGGTTGTTGCGAATCGTTGCCCATAATTCCCCTCCACTGAGGCAAACTTGATAAAGCGCGAATTATTCCATTCGATTTCGGGGAATAATTCCCTCCCTAGCCGGTTCTAATCTTGGAAGTGGAAATTCTGGAGCGACGGGCCGCATGAGTTTGTTGCCGTGGCGTAAAGATGCCGGCGATGCCGGCCCCGAACCCGTATCGTTCGGCGACATGGCCCTGCCATTGCTTCCGGCGCTCTACAACTTCGCGCGATGGCTCACGCGCGAAGGATCCGAGGCAGAAGACCTCGTGCAGGAAACGATGCTCAAAGCGCTGCGTGGATTTTCGAGCTTTGAGCCCGGCACGAACTTCAAGGCGTGGATCTTTCGCATCCTTCGCAACACTTATCTGACCTCCCGCAGCGGATTGGCCGCCATGCGTACCGTCAGTCTCGAAGAAGAACAAGTCAGTAACGAATCGGGAATTGGCGGCCATCTCGAAGCCACGATCGATCGGAGAACCCCGGAAATCGACCTTTTGCGGCTTCTCGACAATGAAATGGTCCGCACGGCAATGCAGAAGCTTCCGCCGCATCTATTGGAAGTGACCCTGCTCTGCAACATGGAAGAAATGAAGTACCGCGAGATTTCGATCGTCCTGGGCATACCCATTGGAACTGTGATGTCGCGTCTCGCGAGGGCGCGGGCAAGTCTGCGCCAGGAACTAATGGTCCTCGGCTTCACCCGATTGGAGGAACGCCGATGAGCGATCATCTTTCCGAAACAGCCTTGACGGCACTCGTCGATGGAGAGCTCTCTCCCGGCGACTTGGCCGCCGCCAAGCTTCACATCGACAGTTGCCTGTCCTGCGCAAGCCTCGCGGTCAACGAGTGGCTGCTGAAGAGCGCGGTAGCAAAGCCAGAAAACAGATATGCAATGCCGCCAGATTTTCAGGTGCGAATCGCGAAGCTGATTTCGGCAGGCCGATCAGATTCAAGCGCACGCGAATCGGTCTTGAGCGTCGGCTCTCCCACTAGGCACGTCAGGTGGATTCCGCTTGCCGCCTGGGCTGCAGCGTTCGTGATCTTCGCGCTCGCTTTGGGCGGAATTGTCTTCGATCGAATGCACCGCTCGGCTGCCGTGCAGGCCGAACGTGCAGCGGTCGCAACAGAGGTTACCGATCTCCACATTGCTTCGCTCGCAGCCAATGAGCCGCAGGTAATCTCATCCGATAGGCATACCGTCAAGCCGTGGTTTCAGGGCAAACTTCCTTTCAGCTTCAACATTCCCGAAACGCTGCCGGATGGCGTCACGCTTTTGGGCGCCAATTTTGCCTATCTGCGCGGTCAGCCTGCCGCACAGCTCATCTTCACACTTGGCGCGCATCGCGCGTCTGTGTTCATCGCGCAGTCGAACGGCATTCCTCCGCAGCCTCCTTTTGAGGCGTCCGATGCAGGATTCCATGTGGTTGCATTCGAGGCCGCGCCCCTTGAAGTCATTGCCGTCAGCGACGCGGATCCGTCCAGGCTCGAATCACTCGCGGCGAGCGTCAAGAGCGCCCAGGCGCAGCCCTGAGAATAAAGCCAGGCCCGCAAATCGCGACGCACTGCTCATTTATACTTGCCCATTGACGGCGGGATCTCGTTCATCGATGCGTGGTGAATCGTTTCGCCGATGAAAGGGTTATTCTTCGTATGACAGACATCACTCGCCGCCAGTTCGGCAAAACCGTCGCCGCAACTGCCGCGTTCGCCAACATCGCAATCTCAGAAACTGCCATAAGCCAATCGGCCGCCCGTGGAGAAAATCTCGAATTTGCCAAGGGCTTCATCTGGGGCTGCGCCACCGCCGCTTATCAAATTGAAGGCGCTGTGAATGAGGACGGCCGCAAGCCATCCATCTGGGACGTGTTCGCCCACACGCCGGGAAAGATCCACAACAACGACACCGGCGACGTAGCCGACGACTCTTATCATCTGTTCAAAGAAGACACGCGGCTGATGAAAGATCTTGGCGTCACCGCGTATCGCTTTTCGATCGCCTGGCCTCGCATCTTTCCCGATGGCACAGGTCGGCCCAATCCTTTGGGCCTGGACCATTACAATCGCGTCCTCGACGACTTGCTCGCGAACGGAATCACGCCCTACGTCACGCTCTTCCATTGGGATCTTCCGGCCGCGCTCGAAGGCGGATGGCAATCGCGCGATACTGCCAAAGCTTTCGCGGATTACGCCGGCTATGTTGCGGGCAAACTTTCTGATCGCGTCCAGCACTTCATGACCATCAACGAATTCGACTCCTTCACCAACCTCGGCTACGAGAAAGGAGTCTGTGCACCGGGATTGAAGCTGCCGGCGGACGAAGTGAACCAGGTGCGGCACCATGCTGTTCTAGCGCACGGCCTCGGCGTGCAGGCAATCCGCGCCAGCGCGCCGTCGGCCCTCGTCGGCCTCGCCGAAAACCCCACGTCGTTTGTCCCGGTCATCGAAGACGAGAAGAACATCCGCGCGGCCGAGCTGGCCACGCGTGAAGAAAACGCTGCATTCTTGACGGCTGTCCTGGAAGGCAAATACACCGAGGGCTACCTACGGCGCGAGGGCGCGAATGCGCCCAAAGTCAAGCCCGGCGACATGGAAGCCATCGGGAGCAAAATCGACTTCCTCGGATTGAATGTGTATGCGCCCCAATATGTCCGGTTCGATGATTCCCCGCAAGGCTACGCGATCGTGCCACGACAATCATCGTACCCGCACATGGCTTCGGTCTGGATCGCCGTCGGCCCCGAAGTCCTCTATTGGTCAGTCCGCAACGTTTCCCGGCTCTGGCATCCGCGCGAGATTTACATAACAGAAAATGGATGTTCGGCCGACGACATGCCCACAACAGACGGACGCATCGAAGATACCGATCGCGTGATGTACCTGCGCAATCATCTGACCCACCTGCACCGCGCGCAATCGGAAGGCTTTCCCGTGAAGGGCTATTTTGTCTGGAGCCTGCTCGATAACTTCGAGTGGATCGACGGCTACAGCAAACGCTTCGGAATTCACTATGTCGATTTCAAAACGGAAAAACGCACCCCGAAGCTGAGTGCGCAATGGTACCGCGAAGCGATTCGCCGGAACGCTGTTGTTTAACCGGCCCTCGGAGTGAAGCAAGCGCTCTTCATCCGGCATGTGAACCACAGTGCGCTCTCATGCCGGATGTCGATTCACCTCTTTCGTACTTACAGCGGCATCATCAATAAATCTGCCGCCAGCAGTTTCTCAGTCAGCCGATCCAGGGCCAAAGGAACTCTGTATCCAATCGTCCTTAATGCCACGCCGAGCATCGCTGCCGTCTCTTCGTGCGTATAATCCTGCAGCACGACTCGGCTTATCAACTCTCGATCGAGGAATTCGAGCTCCTCCAAACAAGTCTCGATATCAAGTACAAAAATAAGTGCGTCTTCGAAAGTCTTCACCGGCCTGCTCGAAGCCCAGCCCCGCCCCACCGGATCACCAAGAATCGAAGGTGCTCTGCCCACTTGCGTGGATGCATAGAGATAACGGCGCAATAAGCTTTCTGTATGTTTTCTGTAGAACGCCAGGCTCTCCGGCGGCTTGTAGCCGTGCTTTTCAAGCCCTAACTCCTGCCTTGCCTCGGTTTGTCGTTTCCCTCTCCTTGGTTCAATTTGTAATCCTGCATCAGCGTTACTTGGCTCCCATTCCATTGGCAACTGGAAGGCTGCACTCATTGCGCACCTCCTGCTGCCTCAGCCACCGCCCAAACGCGCGCCAGTTGCCCCTTTCGCGGACGTCCGCGCACCTTGCGGCTCCCAGGCGATGGAAAACTCCTCAGTTTTGCTTCACATTCGCTGCAATAAATACTCCTGTGAGTCTGGGCCCGAAACCAAAGGCAGCCACACCCCTCGCAAACTTTCAATTGAACGCGCACTTCCATGACCGATTCTCCGCATATCTTTCTTCTCCCGACGGAATTTTGTGCTGCACGTTGTTCCCCGGGGTGGAGAGAACCAGGCCAGACAACTCAGGTTTCTCGTGTCCTGATGGGGGATTGCCGCCTGTGTTCTCTTGTTTTCTGTCATGACCATCGGCGCGCAGATCCTGGAATTTTCTTGTGACTTGTCCTAACCGCCCAACTGGCCGCCAAGGTTCGGGAATGGAAATGCAGAAGGCATCGAATTTCCTCCGGCAATGTTCAATCGCAACCGCAAAGGACAGACTTTCGCCTCCGTCCAAGTCGTTGGCGACAGAACGTTTCCCAAAAGATTCCCACAAGTCGGTGTTCGATTTAGTAAACCAAATGTACGGTTACGCTTCTTACGGGTCAATATTCTTCTACAACTTTCCCGTCATTCCCTTTTCAATCCGCCGAAGGACGCTCAGAATTAAGGCCAATACTCACTTTTAAGTTTTCTAAGAGTTATAGGGTCTTCGTCTGTCTTATTGCTGGCGGGAAATTTTCCACAGATGAATTTCACGCAAATGCACGAGCGGCTTCGGCTGGAACTGCTGCGCAGAATCCAGCGGGGGACGGCCAGTGTCTCTCTGCTGGGTCGTCAGACCGGCTTTGGACAGGCGCACTTATCCAACTTCCTGCACAGCCGCCGCCGGCTCTCTCTTGAGGCGATGGACCGCATTCTGATGGCGCAGCATCTCACTGCGGCCGACCTCCTCCCTTCCACTCCGCGCATCGCCGCCGAACCGGCGGGCGATGGCGTGTGCTCCATTCCGGTTGTTTCGCATGCCGTCGCTCTCTTCGAGCCGGTAATCCGGCCGTCTGCCGCCCAATCCCTCCTTTACCTGCCCGCCACGGCAATCGAATCGATTCATGCGCGCCCATCGGGTGCGCGACGCGCATGGGAGCGCTTTGTTGCGGTCCGCATTCCAACGGTTGACACTCCACCAATGGAGCCTCTGCTGCAGCCGGAGGCGACTGCTCTCATCGACCGGCACTATAACTCGTTGCTCACTTACCGTCCCAATCGCACAAATCTCTACGCCGTGCGTGACGGTCCGCACCTCAAAATCCGATACGTGGAGTTTCTTTTGAGCCGTCTTGTGCTGCGTCCGCATAACTTGGCTTACCCCGTCGACCTGATCGATGTAGGTCCCGGAGAATTGCCCAACGATTTGATCGTTGGACGAGTGGCCATGATTTTGAACGAGCTCTGATGAAGAGAATGCGCAGCTCCGCGATGTCCGGCGCCCCGATTGCGCGGCATCAGCTCAGGGAATACTTGCCGGCAGCCAGATCGTGTTCGGCTTCCGTAAGGTCCGCGGGTCGGCCCAAATCGCGCCAATACGAACCATTGGCCCGGAATGCAACAATCTTTTCTCCCTGTGCGGCGATGCGCAGATAGGCGGGAATGATCGAAAACGCGCCCTCTTCCGGAAGGCCGTCGAAGATGCGGGGCGACAGCACGTGAATCCCTGAAAAGGCGAGCGGCTCGAATTGCCGCGTCGAAACGGCCCATTCGATCTCCGCATCTCGCCCCGCGCGCCGGCCGCAAAGACGGCCTTGCTCGTCGAAAAGCAGCTGCCGCGACGATTCGCGCAGCTGCACGGCCAGCGTGGCCAGCGCGTTTTGTTCCGCATGGAAGCGCGCCATGTGGGCGAGATCAATCGTGCTCAGCACATCCACATTGTGAACGATGAACGGTTCGTCTTTGTCGCCTGCATCCTCAAGGAAGAACCAAGCGGCTTTCTTCAGCCCGCCTCCGGTGTCCAGCAGCTCGTCTTCGCGCGAGACCTCAATGCTCATCCCGAAGTTCTGGTTGGCTTTTAGATAATCCACGATGCGATCGGCAAAATGGTGCACATTCACGATCGCTTCGTTTACGCCAAAGCTGCGCAGGCGAGCGAGCGTCACTTCAAGCAAGGTGCGCCCGCCAATCGTGACCAGCGCTTTCGGCCGATCGTTAGTGAGCGGGCGCAGGCGCGTCCCCAGACCGGCGGCAAAGACCATCGCTTTCATTCAGCGCGCCTCCGCCATCAGGCCAAGCTTTTCAAGTTCGATGTGCCTGACGATGACTTCCACGCCGCCGGCGGCCTTCAAATGTTTTGCCAACTGCTCCGCCAGGTAAACGGAGCGATGCTGCCCGCCCGTGCAACCAAACGAAACCATCAGGCTCGTGAATCCTCGCTCGCGATAAGCCGCAACGCTCGCATCAATCAGCGAAACTGCATGAGCAAGAAACTCGTGCACGCTCGCGTGCCGGTCGAGATACTCGATCACGCTCTGGTCGCGCCCCGTCAGCGATCGAAACTGCTCTTCGCGCCCCGGATTCGGAAGGCTGCGCGCGTCAAAAACGAATCCGCCGCCGTTACCCGATTCATCCACTGGAATGGAATGGTGGAAGGAAAAACTGAATATGCGAACCGTAAGTCCCGCCGCTGGCGCCGCCTGACCTTGCAACTTTTCAATTGCCGATGCTCTCTCGAGCGCGCGCAAAAGCTCGGGCAGCGCGATGGGCAGCTTCGCGTTCTCGGCAAGCCAGCGCAGATTCTTCATCGCGTAAGGGACGCTTTGCAGGAAGTGCGCCTTGCGCTCATAGAAGCCACGAAATCCGTACGCGCCCAGCGCCTGCAAAATGCGCACGTAGACGAACGCGTAGTAGTGTTCCATGAACGCCGCGCGATCCAACTGGATGAAGCCGGCGAGACTGTCTAAATAATGCTCAAGAAGCTCGCTACGCACCTCGGGCGGCAAATCGGCTTTGCCGTCGTAGAGCAGAGACGCAATGTCATACTGCAACGCGCCCTTGCGCCCGCCCTGATAATCCAGAAACCATGGCTGCCCATCGCGGAGCATGACGTTGCGCGACTGGAAATCGCGATAAAGAAAATAATCATGCGGCGCGCCGAGAAGAAATTTCGTCAGCCGCGTGAAATCGAGTTCGAGAGCCTGCTCGTTGAAAGGAATGCCGGCCAGACGCAGAAAGTAGTACTTGAAGTAATTCAGATCCCATGCAATCGACTGTCGATCGAAACTCGCGCGCGGATAGCACACCTTGTAGTTCAGGTCGCGGCCGGCTTCCACTTGAAAGCGCGGCAGCAACGCGACGACCTTGCGGTAGGCCTCGACGACTTCCGATGAGATCGCGTCGCCGGAACGATTGGCGCTGAGAAATTCAAACAGAGTTGTATCGCCCAGGTCCTCTTCGAGATATGCGCCTTCACTCAAATCCTCCGCATAGATCTCGGGAACCGGAAGCCCATGACGCCGAAAGTGCCGCGAAAATTCGATGAACGCAACATTCTCTTCGCGCACCGAATAGAGAATTCCGGCTGCCGTGTGCCCGGCGCCGGAAAGCCGGACGATCACGCGTCCTGACCCGCCGAGCTGGCCCTGGAGCGGCGTCACGGAATCCGGTGCGGATTGAAAATGTTGCGCGAAGAGACGTTTGAGAACTTCCATCAGGGTCGGCAGGTGTTACGCACGATGCTTCGACAAAGATAGCCACGCAAGGACGCTTGACGCAACATGGCAAGCGTTTCAACCTTCACTATTCCATCGCGTGACCGGTATCTACGCCGTCAAAGCGCGTAAATGCCGCGTTCCAGTGCATCTGAACGATGCCCGTGGGTCCGTTGCGCTGCTTGGCGATGATGATCTCCGCCTTCGATTTCTCCGCGTCGTCCATTTCGTCGCGATTGTAATACGCTTCGCGATGAATGAACGCGACCACGTCCGCATCCTGCTCAATCGAGCCCGACTCGCGCAGATCGCTCAGCATCGGGCGCTTGTCGTCGCGCTTTTCATTCGAGCGCGAAAGCTGCGAAAGCGCGATGACGGGAACCTGCAGCTCTTTCGCCATCGCCTTTAGGCCACGCGAAATCGCCGACACTTCCTGCACGCGATTCTCAAACCCCTTGCGACTGGCCCCCGGCAGTGTGGCCGACATCAATTGCAGATAGTCGATCATGATCAGGTCCAATGCGCCGGAATTCTGTTTGAGCCGTCGCGCTTTGGCGCGCATCTCCGAGATCGTCGACGCCGCGGAGTCATCGATAAAGACCCGCGCCTCCACCAACTGGCTCAGCGCGGTCTGCAGTCGGTCCTGCTCTGCGCGTCCGAAAAATCCCTTCTGAATCTTTTGCTGATCCACGCCCGCCTGCGATGCCAGCATGCGCCGCAGCAGCGACTCCCGGCTCATCTCCAGGCTGAAGATCGCAACAACAGACCCGTAGCGCAGTGCCGCATTCTCCGCGATGTTGATGGCCAAAGCCGTTTTTCCCATCGAAGGCCGCGCCGCAATAATGATCAGCTCGCCCTTTTGCAGTCCGCTGGTCATGCGGTCGAAATCGGTAAATCCGGTCGCGAGGCCAGTCACATCGCGGCTTTGCTTGTAAAGGTTGTCGATCGAGCCGAACGAATCCCGAATGATGAATTCAATCGGCTGCAGGCCCTGTGAAAGGCTGTTCTGGCTCACCTCGAGCAGCTGCGATTCCGTCTCGTCCAGAACGCCGATCGCATCCTGACTCTGGTCAGCTGCCTTCGCAATTGCAGCCGAGCAGATGCCCATCAGCCGCCGCAACATGCTCTTGTCTTTGACAATGCGGATGTAGTCTTCAATGACCGGCCGCCGCGGCAAGCCCTCGGTCAGCGAAGCGAGATAGGCGACCCCTCCAACGGCCTCGATCTCCTTGTAGCGGGCCAGCTCGTTGGACAACGTCACAATGTCGACTGTGCGGCCCGTGTCGACCAGCTCCGTCATGCGCAGGAAGATGCGCCGATGCGAATCGAGCGAAAAGTCCTCCGATTGCAGCTTTTCTGCGGCCTCGGCGTGCGCGGAGTTGTCGAGCAGAATTGCGCCAAGTATCGTCTTTTCCGCATCGAGGTTTGCGGGAAGACCGGCTTCGAGTGTGAGATCGGGGATGGTCGCCATTGAAATCGCAGACTCCCGGCTACAAACCGGGTGGGTTGATTTGAGTTTGAGGCTTCCGGCGACTGAGGGCAAGGTCGAACGGCTGTGTGAAACGCCGGACGAAACTGGAAAGTTAGGAAATGAAACCTGCTTACACAACAAGCCGGAAGACTTCAGCCTGTTCCCGGCCAAAAGGCGAATTCGACGCTAACTCCAACGCGCCATTGCGCCTCTTCGTCAGTCCCTCACCTGCAATCGATCGAGCAGCGGGAAAAGCACCAGCGCAATGATTCCGTTACCCGCCGCGCGCAAAATCTCCATCAGCCAAGACCATTCGATCGCCAGCCCAAGCAGAAAGCGTGCGACGAAGAGATAAATGGCGCTTGAAAGCAGCGATAGCGCGAAGGTAAGCAGGACGCGAATCGTGTAGTTATCGACGTCGATGCGAATGCCCACCGAGCCCGCCAGAAATCCTACGGCAGTTTTGGCGATGCCATTAATCCCGATGGCGTTATGCGAAAGCGCGTCCTCGAACAAGCCCATCACCGCGCCCATCACTGTGCCTTGCACAGGATTGCGACGCGCCAGCGCGAAGAATACCGTCACCACCAGCGGCAAATCGAACCAGGCATACCGGCCAACCACGCGCGGCAGCCACGCCTGCAGCACCAGCGCCCCAAGCGGAACCAGCGCATAGACAAGCAGCGGATACCGGCGGATCTCCATATCGCGCCGGGATTCGACGCCGAGCACGGACATGGCTATGGATTCCTTTGCGGCTTTTCTTTTGGCTCCGGCGCCGGGGCGGAAGGCTTGGAGGAATGCTGCGTTGAATCCGACTCTGGAGTCGCGCCGGAACTGTCATCGCCCGTGGGCGAAAACTCGTCAGGATGCAGCGGTTGCGGCGGCCGAGCCGCAGGATTGGGATTGCTGGTATCGTTCAACGGCTGCTGATCGGGCGGCAAGTTTGGATCAATCAGTCCCGGCAACTTCTCCGCCATGATCTCCGACGCCTTCACCTGGTCCTTGATGGCTGTGGGCACGCTGCTCTGTTCGGCCGCGCTCGTTGAAAGGTCCTGCTCCTGCTGGGGCGAGAAGCGCGGCTGGGTCGATGTAATCACGAGCACTTCGTCCAGTCTGTCCAGATGTGCGGCCGGCGTAAGAATAATGTCCACAAGTCCGTCGCGATCGGGGTCTGGAACCACTTTCTTGACCACGCCGACCGGCAGCCCCCTCGGAAAAATCAAGTCGCCACCCGCAGTCAGCACGTGCTCGCCCGCCTGGATCCGTTGATCGGCGGTCACACCCACCACTTCCAGTTGCCCCACCGCGTTGCCGCGAAGGATTCCGCGTATGCGCGTCGTCTCCAGAATCGCGCCCGCGCCGCTCGTAGCGTCATTCACGGCCAGTACCTGCGCGGTGTGCGGAAACACGTCGCGCACCTTACCCACAATACCGTCAGGGGTGATCACCGCCATATCCGGCCTCAGGCCGTCGTGCGATCCCTTGTCGATGTAGAAAACGTGCGAGCGATCGCTGCCGCTCGAACCGTAGACCTGTGCGGCGAGCGTCGAATAGATATACCGTTGCTGGAAGCCGAGCAACGCCTGCAGCCGCTCGCCCTGGCGCGCATCCTCAAGCAATGCGGCTTCTTCCAACCTGAGCCGGTCAACGGTTTGTACCAGGTCCTGATTTTGTTTCCTGACGTGCACGAGGTCGATGTAGTTCGACCACATCGTCCGTATACCCATCGTGCTTGAGTGCATCAGGCGCTCTGGTGGAGAAACGATCGCGTTCGCCCACAGCCGGATGAGGCGCACGCCTCGAGCATCGCTGTCTTCCAGCGTGCTGGTCCCGCTTGCCGTCCTGCGCACCTGTACCGCAAGCCCGATCAGCTGCAGCATCAACAGTGAGAGCAGCACCACGAGGTTTCGGTAGCGGACGAAAACGGATTCCATAAAAACCAGTGATTGGTGTTTGGTGAACAGTGGTCAGATGCGGGCGGTTGTCACTGATCACTGACCACTGATCACTGTCCACAGCTTTAATCGATCTTGATCTTGCGCAGCAGCCGGAAGTCCGACAGCATCTTCCCTGTCCCCAGAACCACTGATGCCAGCGGATCGTCGGCCACGCTTACGGGCAGCCCGGTCTCTTCGCGAATGCGCTTGTCGAGATTCTTGATGAGAGCTCCGCCGCCGGTCAGCACGATTCCACGATCGCTGATGTCGGCCGAAAGCTCAGGTGGCGTACGTTCCAGCGCCACGCGAATCGCATTCATGATCACGGCGATGCACTCGCCCAGCGCCTCGCGAATTTCGCTGTCATCCACCGAGATCGTTTTGGGCACGCCTTCAATCAGGTTGCGTCCCTTGATCTCCATGGTCAGCGGCTTGTCCAGCGGATACGCTGAACCGATATCGATCTTGATTTGCTCCGCCGTGCGCTCGCCGATCAAAAGGTTATATTTCCGCTTCAGATAGTTGATGATCGCCTCATCCATCTGATTGCCGGCCATGCGCACCGACCGCGAATAAACAATGCCGCTGAGCGAAATGACCGCGATATCCGTCGTCCCGCCGCCAATATCGACCACCATGTTGCCTGAAGGCTCAGTGATCGGCAAACCCGCCCCGATCGCCGCCACCATCGCCTGCTCCACGAGATAAACCTCGCTCGCCTTGGCGCGATAGGCCGAGTCCTCAACAGCGCGCTTCTCAACCTGCGTAATCTCCGAAGGCACTCCGATCACGATGCGCGGGTGCACCAGCATCTTGCGGTTGTGCGCCTTCTGGATGAAGTAGTTGAGCATCTTCTCGGTGACTTTGAAGTCGGCGATCACGCCGTCCTTCATTGGCTTAATGGCCACAATATTGCCGGGCGTGCGCCCCAGCATGTCCTTGGCCTCTTTGCCCACGGCTTCCACTTCGCCCGTGGTCTTGTTAATCGCGACGATCGACGGCTCATTGACGACGATTCCCTTGCCTGCCGCGTAAACAAGAGTATTGGCGGTGCCCAGATCGATGGCCAGGTCGCTCGAAAACATGCTGAAGAGCGACCGGAACCCGTGCGACCGCGTGGAACGAGAGTGATAACCGTTCGATGACATGGAGAAACTGGATCGACCTCAAAAAACTGGAATTTGTGTGCTGCCTCAGCGTCTATTGTACGGCTACTTGGCCTCCGGCGATGCGATGGCCGCATAGCACGAAGGAGGCAAGTGGCTCTAAGCGTGCCCCCTTAGTTAACGGGACACTGCGCCAGGCCTACAAAGCTGCCCCAACTGGCGGAGATCCAGTCCTCAGGCGTACGCTGTTTGGCGGATTCAGATACGGTCGAAGGTGGTTGCTGGCGGCTTTCCAACCATTCCCGATTGTCAACTGCGAACTAAGAACTGAGAACTGCCTTATGAGCTATCCCACCTACCACAACCTGATCGGCGGCCAATGGATCCCCGCTGCCAACGGCAAAACCATCCTTAACCTGAACCCCGCGGACCACTCCGACGTCATCGGCGCATTTCCTTCGTCTCATGCCGAAGACGTTGCCCAGGCCGTTGCGGCCGCGAAGAAGGCCTTTGCCACCTGGCGGCTGGTTCCCCCGCCCAAACGCGCTGAGATTCTCTATCGCGCCGGCGCAATTCTCCTCCAAAACAAGGAAAAGTACGCCCAGGAGATGACGCGGGAAATGGGCAAAGTGCTTGCCGAGACCCGCGGCGACGTGCAGGAAGCCATTGACGAGGCCTTCTATGTGGCGGGCGAGGGCCGGCGACTGTTTGGCGTCACCACCCCCTCTGAGCTGCAGAACAAATTCGCCATGTCCGTGCGGATGCCGGTAGGCGTCGTCGGCCTCATCACTCCCTGGAACTTTCCCATGGCCATTCCGAGCTGGAAGCTGTTTCCGGCGCTGGTGGCAGGCAACACCTGTGTCATCAAGCCCGCCACGGACACGCCGCTGTCGACTTACAACCTCGTCCAGGCGCTGGTCGAGGCCGGCCTGCCGCCTGGCGTGGTCGACATCGTCTGCGGCACCGGATCCACTGCCGGCGCGGCGCTCGTCGACCACCCCGACATTCGCGCCATCAGCTTCACCGGCTCCAGCGCCGTCGGATCGCAGGTGGCCCAGCGCGCGGCTGCGACGTTCAAGCAAGTTTCGCTTGAAATGGGCGGCAAAAACGCTCAGATCGTTCTCGACGACGCCAACCTCGATCTCGCGCTCGATGGCGCGCTTTGGGGCGCATTCGGCACCACCGGCCAGCGCTGCACCGCGACCAGCCGCATCCTGCTCCAGAAAGGAATCGCCGCTGAATTCACCCAGAAACTAGTCGCGCGGGCAAAAAAACTGAAGATCGGCAACGGCCTCGACGAATCCGTCGAAGTCGGCCCTCAGGTGAACGCAAACCAGATCGAAACTTCGCAGAGGTATGTCGAGATCGCAAAGCAGGAAGGCGCGCATCTCCTATGCGGAGGCCACGCCCTCACCGGCGGCACCCACGCTCACGGAACATTCTTCGAGCCGACAGTTTTTGCCGGCGTCACGCCCGCCATGCGCATCGCACGCGAAGAAGTTTTCGGCCCCGTCGTCAGCCTCATCGAATTCACCGCGTTCGAGGAGGCCATCGCAATCGCCAACTCCGTCGACTACGGCCTATCGACTTCGCTCTACACCCGCGACGTCAACCGCGCCTTCACCGCCATGCGCGACCTCGAAGCCGGCATCACCTACATCAACGCACCCACCATCGGCGCTGAAGTCCATCTGCCCTTCGGCGGCGTCAAGCACACCGGCAACGGCCACCGCGAAGGCCTCGGCGCGCTCGACTTCTTCACCACATGGAAAGCCGTCTACGTGGATTACTCCGACAAGCTCCAGCGCGCCCAAATCGACAACGCGGAGTGAGGCAAGTACTGGCCTCTCGATGCCGATGATCTAGGATTTAAGAGATGGAAACCGCCTACGTACCCGCCCCCACCCGCTACGATCACGCCAACTTCCGCCGCTGCGGCAACTCCGGCCTCGTGCTGCCCGCCATCACCCTCGGCCTGTGGCAGAACTTCGGCGGCGCCGACGTTTTTGAAACCGGCCGCGCCATGGTCCGCCGCGCTTTCGACCGCGGCGTAACGCACTTCGATCTCGCCAACAACTACGGCCCTCCCTACGGCTCGGCCGAAGAAAACTTCGGCAGAATTCTGCACAAGGACTTCGGCGTGCGCAAGCACGCGAGCGGGCTTCGCAACGAGCTCATCATCTCTTCCAAAGCCGGCTACGACATGTGGCCCGGCCCATACGGCATCGGCGCATCGCGCAAATACCTGCTCGCCTCGCTCGACGACAGCCTGCGGCGCATGGGCCTCGAATACGTCGACATTTTCTATGCGCATCGCCCGTGGAAGAACTGCCCCCTCGAAGAGACAATGGGCGCTCTCGTCAGCGCAGTTCATCAAGGCAAGGCGCTCTATGTCGGCATCTCGTCCTACAGTCCCGACCGCACGCGCGCGGCAGCGAAGATCCTCAAGCAGGCGGGCATTCCCTTGCTCATTCACCAGCCGTCCTACTCCATGCTCAACCGCTGGATCGAAAAAGGCCTTCTCGACGCGCTCCAAGAAGTCGGCGCAGGCTGCATCGCGTTTTCGCCGCTCGCGCAGGGCCTTCTGACCAGCAAGTACCTCAAAGGCATTCCGTCTGACTCGCGCGCGAAAAGCGAAGGATCGTCACTCCTCAAGGAATTCCTGAACGAAAAGAACCTCAAGCACGTCCGTGCGCTCAACGAAATCGCTCGCGGCCGCGGTCAGACTCTCGCGCAGATGGCCATCGCATGGGTGCTGCGTGATCCGCGCGTCACCTCAGCACTCATCGGCGCCCGCAACGTGGCGCAGCTTGACGATTCGCTCGACGCGCTCAAGAAGCTGAAGTTCACTGCTGCCGAGCTCAAAGAAATCGACAAACACGCGCAGGAAGGCGACCTCGATTTATGGCGCGGGCCCCGCGAACAGATGGATTAGATGTGACGGCGCCCCTTGCCGCCTTCAACCCCGACCCTCTAGCATCCAAGTCCGTTAGGATTGGCTCATGATTGTAGGCGTTCCCAAAGAGATCAAGGACAACGAAGCTCGCGTCGGCGTAACGCCCGCGGGCGTAAAGGCTCTTACCGAAGCCGGACACAAAGTGCTGGTCGAAACCCACGCTGGCGCGCAGTCCGGCTTTCCCGACGCAGACTATCAGAATGCCGGCGCGGAAATTGTCGGCGAGGCGGGCCATGTCTGGAACAAATCCGCGATGATCGTCAAGGTCAAGGAGCCCATCGAGAAAGAATATGGCTTCTTCCGCGAAGGCCTGGTTCTCTTTACATATCTGCACCTGGCTCCGCTTCCCGCGCTCACTGACAAGCTCCTCCACTCGAAGATCATTGGCATTGCGTACGAAACCGTCCGCGACCGGCAAGGAACGCTCCCGCTGCTGACCCCAATGAGCGAGGTCGCGGGCCGCATGAGCGTGCAGGTGGGCGCAAGCTATCTCGAGAAAGAACGTGGAGGCCGCGGCATTTTGCTCGGTGGCGTTCCCGGCGTTCCTCCTGCCCACGTGACCATCCTCGGCGGAGGCGTCGTCGGCACCAATGCCGCGCGAGTCGCCCTGGGATTTGGCGCCAAAGTCACGCTCATCGACATGAATCTCAACCGCCTGCGCGAGCTCGACGACATCTTCGGTGGCCGACTCTATACCCTCGCCTCAAACAGCTACAACATCGCTCTGGCCACGCGCGAGGCCGATCTTGTGATCGGTGGCGTGCTGATCCCCGGCGCAACCGCTCCAAAGCTCGTAACCCGTTCGATGGTCAGCCAGATGAAGCCCGGTGCTGTCATCGTTGATGTTGCCATCGATCAGGGTGGCTGCGTAGAGACGGCGAAGCCCACGTCTCATTCCAATCCCAGTTTTGTCGTCGATGGTGTCGTTCACTACTGCGTCACCAATATGCCCGGCGCGGTTCCGCACACATCCACGCTCGCCCTCACAAATTCGACATTCCCGTATCTCTTGCGCCTCGCCAACCTGGGCGCCCAGGATGCTCTCCGGCAGGATCCCGGACTCGCAGAAGGGCTCAATACCTGGCAGGGAACGCTCGTGCACCGCGGCGTTGCCGAAAGCCAGAAACGCTCGTGGACAGCCGCGTCCGATGTGCTCCAATGACTCATCATTCCCCTGGCCTACAGAAAACTGAAGGCGAGGGCCTCGTGCGCAGTCAGATTGCCCTTGACACTCTCGTTGCGGCTTTGTTAGCTTCCTTCCGCGGATAAAGACCAAGAGAAAATCCACCGCCAAATACTGCTTCTCCAGAACCGGCTCACTTCAAGTGCATGCCGGTGGAGCGGTGTATTTGGGGTGGATTTTTTGTCTTTGGCGGATTTTTAACGCTGCTTTCTTCGGATGTTAACGGGATTGGCCAAGGATGACATTGATCGTCTCGAACTTGACAGCCTGGGGCGCCTTTTCATCTCGGGCTTCCTCCCATTTTGCGCCCGCTCCACCGGCCAATGGGTGTTTTAGCCCCTTGATGAACACGTGTGTTGGGGCCTGGTGTTGTCCTTCATTTTCAAGCAGCTAATCGGCATCTCGAATGCCGATGCAATAGAGTCGTCCTGATGAACAACGAATCAAGTCAACTTCTTTTGAAACAGGAGCACTGGGAGGCAATATGAATCCGTCAAACGCATCTTCGGGCCACGGCGCCGGAATCCCCCACAACGCGAAATTTCGCAATAGGCATCTCGCCTGGCTCTTTCTCGCCATCGCACTCTTGTTCCTTCTTCCTTCCCGCGCAGCCTTTGCGCAATACGACACCGGCGAACTCACGGGCACCATTCATGACTCCAGCGGCTCCGCAGTACCTAACGCGACCGTAACCGTCACCAATGACGCAACCGGCGTTTCCACGGTCGTCAAGACGAACGATTCAGGCGACTACGAAGTTCCTTCTCTGCACGATGGCGTTTACACCATATCGGCAACCGCCACCGGCTTTGCCACTGCCCAGGCGAAGTCGATCACCGTCACCGTCGGCGCGCGCGAGCGCATCGACCTCACGTTGAAGGTCGGCGCAGCCGAAGCCACGACGGTCGAAGTAACCGATGTCGCATTGCAAGTTGAAACCGAATCGAGCCAGCGTGACCAGAACATTACCGGCTATCAAAGCGCTGCTCTTCCCCTTGTGAGCCGCAACTACACTGACCTGCTCGCTCTCGTGACCGGCGTCCGCCAGGCGCCTACCCAGGCCACGACCACCACCAACATCAATAGTCCCGTTCGCGCAGGCGCGTACAACGTAAACGGCCAGCGTTCCATGTTTAACAACTTCCTGCTTGACGGCATGGATAACAACGCATACGGCGAGTCCAACCAGGGCTTCGACAACCAAATCATCGCCGTGCCACCGGACTCTGTGGCCGATTTCAGCGTCGTCACCAACAACGAGAGCGCGGAGTACGGCCGCGGCTCGGCCGCCACTGTCAACGTGGCATCGAAATCGGGCGGAAATCAGTTCCATGCCCTGGTTTATGAGTTTCTCCGCAACACGGATCTAAACGCGGCGGGCTTCTTCAAGCCGACAACGATCGGCACCAATGGTCCTGTTCCATTCCACAAGCCGACCTCGAACCGCAATCAGTTTGGCGGCAACTTTGGCGGCCCCATCGTGCGCGACAAGATGTTTTTCTTCCTCGACTATGAGGGTCTGCGCGCAATCACCAAGCCACTCTATGTTCTGACACTTCCCACGCAGAACGAGCTGAACGGCATCCTGGTTGTTCCGGTCACAAATCCGGTTACCGGCGTCAGCTACCCGGCCAACACGGCGATTCCAACCAGCGCCTTCGACCCCTTATCTCTTCAAATCGTGAACGCGTTCAAGACCATTTCTTCTCCCGTGCTGCCCGTGTCAGGCTCAGCAACTACGGGGCAGAATGCCGCCGACTACTCGGTGCTGATTCCTTTCCGCGATTACTCCGACAAGGGCGATCTGCGACTGGATTACACGCAAAGTGCTTCGGCGCGTTATTTTCTCCGCGTCAGTGACCATAAGGAAACAGCCATCAACTACCCCACCATTCCGGAACCGCTGGAAGGCCAGGTCGGCGGGTACCAACGAATTCTCGATCAGCAAATTGCGCTCGGCTACACCGGCAGTTACGGAGCCAACCGACTGCTTGATCTTCGCCTTGCCATCTCGCGTACCAAGGCGGGAAAGACGCCGATCGGCGAGGGAACGGCTCCTGTTCTGGTAAACGGTGCTCCGATTCCATACCTTGGCTCCTTGCCAACCAGCTTCCAGGGTGGATTGCCTGCCGTTTCGATCGGCGGCGGCTTCTCTTCGTTTGGCCGTCAAACCACAAACCCGCAGTTCCAGAATCCATCACTGATCGACCCTTCCGCAGGCTTCACATGGATCAAGGGCAAACACTCGCTTAAGTTCGGTTATGAGTACGAACACATCTGGATGGGAGTGTTCGACAATAATCCGCCCTACGGCTCGTTCAGTTTTTCAGGCTCCTACAGCTCTCCGAGCAAAGTGGCCGACGCATATTGGGCAGATTTCCTCTTCGGCACCACCAACACGTACTCTCTCGCCGCCGCCTTCGAGGCCCATCTTCGCCAAACACTCGACAGCGCATACGTGCAGGACGATTGGAAGGCATTACCCAATCTGACGTTCAACCTGGGCCTCCGCTGGGAGTACGGCTCACCCTATTCCGAGCTGAATAACTACGTTTCCAACTGGGATCCATCAACGCAAACCGTCCTTACGATCAATCCCAAAGCAACCGCAGGCAACGGCATTACACCCACAACAGGCAGCGGCACGTATGGCAAGACGCTCGTGAATCCCGACCTGAATGACTTTGCGCCACGCGTCGGCTTTGCCTGGGCGATCACGCCGAAAACCTCTCTTCGTGGTGGAGTCGGCACCGGCTACGTGCATTACACCCGCGCCGGCTCTGGCGACATTCTTGCTATCAACGCGCCGCAGGCACAATTCGCTGCCGTCAGCCAGATCGCGCCAAACACAACCAATCACTGCCCCACGCCGCTGCCTGCGCAAATCATCGCTACAGGTACAACGACCCCCACTTGCTACGCGACCGCGTCACAGGGCTTCCCGTCGGGGCTCGTTACGAGCTTCAACCCTTCAACCGATAACATAACCTGGGTGCCCAAAAATACCCGGGATAGTTATGTGGAGAATTATTATCTTGCGGTGCAACGCCAGCTGGGCAAAAACAGCCTGGTCGATATCGCATTTGTTGGCAACCACGGCGTAAAACTGCAGCAGTTTCTCAACGGCAATCAACGCAACATCATTGACTCGGCGAGCTCGAATACATACAGCTACTCGCGTCCCTTCGCGAACTGGCCATCGGATATTACGGAGGCGCTCAACGAAGGTTATTCAAACTACAGTGCGCTGGAGGCCCGCTATGAGCAGCGCATGGTCGGCGGGCTGACCTTGCTCAACAGCTTTACCTGGGAACACTCGCTCGACAATGCCAGCGCATCGCTCGAAGGCAACACGCCTTCGCCGCAGGATGCGAATAACCTCAAGGCCGAATATGCGCAATCGGACTACAACCTCCCGGTGGCCAACATCACCAGCCTGGTTTACGATCTGCCGTTCGGGCGTGGCCGCAGGTTCGGCCAGCACATGGAGCCGGTATTGGAGGGGGTATTGGGCGGATGGCAGGTGAGCGCGGATAACACGGCACAGGCAGGCACGCCCTTCAACCTCACTTATGGGCCTAACGGCGCACAGCTCGCCTCAACGCAAATTGTGGCGAACTACCGCGGCGTCAATCTCTATCGGCCTAACCGCGTCCCCGGCGTGCCTCTCACGCAAGGTCGCAGCGTAGTTCCGTCTGCCACCACGGGCTACATCCAGTACATCAACTACAAAGCAGTCGCGCTGCCCGCGGTCAACAATCCCAACGGTGCGGTTCAGCCGCCTTTCGGCAACATGTCTCGAAATCCGGGCCGGACGCCACCGCTCTTTCAAACCGACCTCGACTTCAACAAGATCTTCAGCTTGCCCAGAGAAGGCATGAAGCTCGAGTTCCGTTCCGAGTTTTACAACATCTTCAACCACACCAATCTCTATCTGCCGTCAACGACCGGCGGCACACAGGGCCAGAACGCATCGACCGGCGGCCTCATCAGCAGCACCTTTACGCCGCGCGTGATTCAGTTCGCGCTGAAACTTAGCTACTAGCACTCGCATATCGGGCGTGTCGGCCACTGCAATTGCCGGCGCGCCCGGCGGTCTTACCGGGTTCATTCCGGATTACGCCCATCAAGAGACCAGAGCCTGGGCGGAAAAAACAGCAATCCAGCTTGTCTGTTGGCGCCGGCGCAAGGACTCGCGGGCAAGTTCCGCGTCGTTTGTCCGGGCGTCGCGCCCCACTTTGCCTCAGATCGGTTGGTATTCCATCGTTTCGCCAGTTGAAAGGAAGGCAGACGCGTGGTCTCAAGACAGGAAATTCTCGGCCAGTTAGGCTCAGCCTCAGAACCCTGGGAAGTGCTCGTGATCGGTGGCGGCGCTACCGGCCTCGGCTGTGCCGTTGAAGCCGCCGCACGCGGCTATCGCACCTTGCTTGTGGAGCGCTCCGATTTCGCCAAGGAGACTTCCAGCCGCAGCACCAAGCTCGTTCATGGCGGCGTGCGCTACCTCGAGCAAATGAATCTGACTCTCGTCCTCGACGCCCTGCGCGAGCGCGGCCATATGTTGCGCAACGCACCGCATCTGGTCCACGATCTCAGCTTCGTCGTCCCTGCGTACAGCTATCCTTCTCTTCCTTACTATGGTTTCGGCCTCAAAGTTTATGAACGCTTATCGGGCAGATTGTCTCTTGGCCATTCGGAACTTCTTTCGCGCGAGAGCACGCTCGAAAAACTGCCGGGAATCAAACAAGATCATCTTCGCGGCGGCATTCTCTATCACGACGGTCAATTCGACGATGCCCGCTACGCAGTTACGCTGCTGCGGACGCTCCAGGATCTTGGCGGAACCGCAATCAACTACGTTGAAGCCACGGGCCTCATTGAGCGGGGCGGCAAAATTGCCGGCATCAAGGTCCACGACCGCGAAGATGGCGCGGTTTTTGACATTCAGGCAAAAGCCGTCATCAATGCCTCCGGAGTACACGCCGAACAAACTCTCGCCCTCAACGGTCGGCCGCGGGATTCCTTCCTCGTCATCAGCCAGGGATCGCACTTCGTCCTGCCGCGCACTTTCCTGCCCGGCAACACCGCGCTCATGATTCCGAAGACTGAAGACGGGCGCGTTCTTTTTGCCATCCCATGGCTCGGCGCGCTGCTTGTCGGAACCACCGACGTGCCGATTGACACGACCTCGCCCGAGCCCAGAGCCTTGCCCGAAGAAAAGAAATTTCTCCGCGATCACATTGCCCGCTACCTTGGCCGCGCTCCCCGTCCTGAAGAGATTCTCAGCGTGTGGTCGGGCTTGCGTCCGCTGGTCCGTAAAAGCGGCGTGAAGTCCTCGAAACTCTCCCGCGATCACACCATCATGGTTTCCGCTTCCGGCGTGGTTACGGTGACGGGAGGAAAGTGGACCACCTACCGCCGCATGGGTCAGGACACAGTGAATCGCGCTGCGCAGGTTGCAGGGCTTCCCAAACGCCCTTCGCCAACGCTCGAATTGAAACTTCACGGATGGACCGGCGAAGCAACTTCGGCGAATTCCCCGTGGGAGAGCGTCTACGGCTCCGATCTCGCCGCGATCCGCGCTCTTTCCACCCAAAACCCGACTCTGGACGCCCTGCTGCACCCTCGCCTTCCCTTCCGGCTCCGCGAAGTCGTGTGGGCAGCGCGGTACGAAATGGCGCGATCTGTCGAGGATGTGCTCGCCCGGCGCACGCGCGCGCTGTTTCTCGATGCTCGCGCCGCCATTGAGGCTGCGCCCGTTGTCGCCGACATTCTGGCCCGCGAGCTGCAACGCTGCGAAAGTTGGAAGGCGAACGATCTGCGGAGTTTTCAGGAAACTGCAACAGGCTATCTTTATCAGGACTAAGGCGTCCGTCGCGCCCGCATCACGGCTCCACGCCGGGCGGGACGAGCAGCGTGAGCGAGTGAGGCACCACTTCGAGGCGCACAGGCAGCCGACCTAAAACCTCTCCATCTGCTTCCACAAAGAGCGGCTCGGCTGCGCCATTGCATGCATGGCACTCAATCGATGGCGACTCCACCAGCTCAACAGCCCGGTTGAATGTGTGCCGACCTGCGATTACAGCGAGCAGAAACGATAGATATTTCAGCCGGCTTTGTGTTTTGAATGCCAGCATGCTCAAACTTCCGTTCCGCAAACTTGCCCCCGGCGCCAAGGTTCGCAAAACGCCTCCAAATGAGCGCACGCGCACCGCCAACAATTGCGAAACTTCAACCACCCTGGCGCCCCCGTTCCCATTTGCCGGTAACCGCGCCTCAAACAGCGGAAACGGCGAGGTAGCCCAGATGCGGAATGCTTCGATCAGATAAAGAACATATCCAAGGCGCCGCTTTAGCCTGGAGTCGAGCCGCGACATCAGCAATGCATCGGCGCCAACTCCCGCTGCCACCACGAAATATCGTGATCCAGGATTCCCCGCGACATCCTCATAATGAATTCGCCCAACCGAAACCCGCGCCGGCGCCGCATCGAGCAATGTGCGCGCCACCTTGGCAGGCGATGCGATCAGCCCCAGGTCGGCAGCCAGCGCGTTGGCGGTGCCCAGGGGAATCACACCCAGTGCCACGTCGGTCCCCACCAGGCTCTGCACGGCTTCATGCACCGTGCCGTCGCCGCCGCAAGCCAGAACCGTATCGTAGCCGTCTTTAACCGCCTGCTGCGCAATCGTCGTCGCGCTACCCTGCGCATTGGTTTCAAAGGCCTCTGACTCGATTCCCGCCTGGCTCAGCACGGCTCTGATCTCGCCGACGGCTGCCCTTCTGCGCATGGAGTACTGCCCTGAAGCCGGGTTGTAGATGAGCGCCACGCGGCGCATTGCGGGTTTCACTTTGACGGTGGTTCCTACCTGATCTATATGCCTCTCGGCACATCTCGCTATCATCGCAGATTTCAAGCTTGCAGCGCGTTCCGCATGCTTGAAATCACCTGAAAGTATGAGTCGAATGACACTTGGCCCCGAAACCAGACCGGCAGCCACTATACCGTCTTTCCTTATCCTTCACGGGCCTCTACGCCACTCTCGTGCGTCGCGCAATCACCCTCATCCGATCAAGAGGTGCAGCAAACGCCAAACGGCATAAAAGCTTACTGCTGCAAATCCCTCGATGCCCAATCCCCATCCCACGCCTTTCCCAAGCCGGCGAAGATCGACCGTCGTTCCAGCGAGCGGCACCGCTTCCGCGCACGGGCCGCCCAAGACCTCAGGTGCCGCGAATCTCGCGGCATAGCTGGCCATTGGGCTCACAGGAACAATTGGCAAAGGCGAGGCCGCAGGAAAAGGAGCGGCTTGGAGCATCCGAGCACCGTCGAATCGTTGAGTTGCCATCGCGGCCCTCCTTCGACATCAATCGGCATTGTGTCGAGCGACATGAGCCAGGGCATAAGCAGGGAAGCAAGAAGTCCAAGTGAAATCAGTGATTCACGGCCATTATCAGGCGGAGTCAAACGGCCAACGGGTACTTTGATGCGTCCTGTGGCCCAAGCAGTCCCAAGGTGGTAACTGCGAGCGCTCCGGCCCAATTTGGCCATTCCCCCTCCGGTGCTGGATCACCGTCCAAGGACCCTCTCGCACCTTCGGTACCGCCGTGAGCGGCCTGCATAGGCAGAATTTGCTGCGCTCAAGCGCGGCAGGTCACCGTTCGAGGTCATCGGATTGATTCCGCCCTGCCTCCTCGCCGGCACTGTCAAAGCTGCAAAACCGGATTCGCTGTATCCTGAAGGGTAGAATCATGATCCCAGGCAGCAACCGCGGCGAAAAACTCTCCACCGTCAAACTCACGTTTGTCCAGTACGGCATTCTTTTGATGATGCTCGGCTTGGCCGCGGGCTTGTGGCGCCTGCAGGTGCTTAATGTCCAGAGCTACCGCGTGCTGGCCGAGCAGAATCGCATTCGCAAGGAGCCCATTCTGGCCCCGCGCGGCAAGCTCTTCGATCGTGAGAACCGGTTGGTCGTCGACAACTATCCCTCCGTCACCTGCTTCCTGGTCCGCGAGCAAAGCAAGAATGTCGACGTCGATCTCCCGCTCATCGCCCACGGGCTCGATCTCGATCTCGACCAGTTGCGCGCCACCTTGCACCGCTATCGCTCGCAACCGGGCTACCAACCCATCCCCATCAAGCAGGACGTGACCGCCGACGAACAGGCGTTCATCGCAGCGCATCGCAACGAGCTGCCGGAGCTTGAGACCATCGATGAAGAGCGCCGCCTCTATCCGCGCGACGGTTTTGCCGCGCATCTCATCGGCTACGTCGGCGAAGTCAGTGAAGATGACCTCAATAATCCGCGCTTCGCCTATTACGAACCGGGTGACGTCGTCGGCAAGGCCGGCATCGAGGAAACCTACGACGAGCTTCTTCGCGGCCAGGATGGCTCACGCGAAGTCGTCGTCGACAGCCATGGTCGCGAGGTGGGTTACTTCGGCATTCAGCACGCCGTGCCCGGCCAGGATCTGAAGCTCACCATCGATAACGATCTGCAGCGCGCCGCCGAGCTCGCTCTCGGCAACCGGAATGGCGCCATCGTCGCCATGGATCCTCGCAACGGAGAGATTCTGGCCATGGTCTCCCGGCCCAGCTTCGATCCCAATGCCTTCGCCGTCAAAATCGACCGCACCGAATGGAACAAGCTCGTCACCGATCCCGAGCATCCTCTTTTGAACAAAGCCATTCAGGCGCAGCTTGCGCCCGGCTCCACATTCAAAATTCTCATGTCAGTTGCGGGCCTGCAGGAAGGCATCGCGCAAAACATGCACATCGTTTGCAACGGCGGATGGGGTCCGTATGGATACTTCCATCATTGCGATGAGCATCATGGCGCAGTCGATATCTACAACGCGATTCCTTACTCCTGCGATACGTTCTACTACATGCTTGGCGACAAGCTGGGCATCGACCGCATCGTGAAGTACGCCGATGAATTCGGCTACGGGCAAAAAACCGGAATTGATTTACCCGGCGAGCAGGCCGGCCTCATGCCCTCGCCCAACTGGCTGATCAAGAACTTCCACCACCGCTGGTACCCCGATGAAACACTCGACGTCTCCATCGGGCAAGGCGCTGTCGAGGCCACGCCCATCCAGTTGGCGCGCATTATCGGAGGCATTGCATCAGGCGGTCACATGGTGCGGCCGCATTCCGTCTTTCCCAACGAGCTTCCCACCGACTTTCTTAAATCGCTCCAGGATAGTTTTCCCGGAACCGGCGACGCGTACATTCCGATCGATTCTGCGAATTGGGACATCATAACCAACGGCATGGCCGAAGTTACGCAGCCGGGGTTGTATCACACCGCTGGTTCGGCTCATCTTGAGGGCATCGATATCGCGGGAAAGACGGGCACCGCGCAGGAGATGAGCCACGAAGCTCTCGAAAAGACGAATAAAGGTCGGAACACCTTTCCCAATGTCTGGTTTGTGGGAGTAGTTCCTCGCCGTAACCCCGAACTGGTGGTCGCCGTGCTATGGCAGAACGGCGAGTTCAGCTACTATCCCGCACGGATCGGCGCAAGGGTGATTGAGGCCTATGTAGACAAAAAGCGCCGCGAAGCCCACAATCTGCCGCCGGATAAAACCGGTGCGCCGGTTGACGTCGGCGCAGTTTGGACCACGCCCGACTCGAAGCTCAACGCGAAGAACGCGATCCCGCGCATGCATGCGGGACATTTCTTTGTCGATGACCACGGCGTAGCGGCTGAGAACATTCCGTCGCCGAAACCTCAGCCAGCGAGCAAATCTCATCCGTCGAAGTCGCCGCCCGCACATTCCGAAAGCCGCCCTTCTGAAGTCGCCGCATTGATCCCCGCGCGCAGGAAAGACAACTAGCCATGCCCATGCGCCGCTTCCTGAGTTTTCGCGATTTCGATTGGGCTTTGCTCGGGCTCGTGCTCCTGCTTTGCAGCCTTTCCGTGCTCGAAGTTCACTCCGCCACGGTGCACACAAGATTCGCCAGCTTCGGAAACAAGCAGATTCTCTTCATCGTCGCCGGCATGGCGGGCATGTTTGTCCTCGCCAAAATCGACTACCACCGCTTAGTTGATTGGTCCCCCTGGTTCTACGGCATCTTTCTTCTCTCGCTCATCGCAGTGAAGGTCGTTGGCCACAAAGCCATGGGCGCGCGGCGCTGGATCGCCCTCGGGCCCATCCAGTTCCAGCCTTCCGAGTGGGTCAAACTGGTGTTGATTCTCATCGTGGCGCGCTACATCGCCAACATCGGCGGCCGCAACCTCACCTGGACCGAAATCTTCAAAGCCTTCGGCATGGTCGGTGTTCCCATGATCCTGGTCCTCGTCCAGCCGGACTTGGGCACAACCCTCACCTACGCGCCGATTCTTGTCGCCGGCCTGTTTCTCGGCGGAATCAACTGGCGTCAGAGCCTGATCCTCATCACGGTGGGCGCAGTCCTTGTTGGCGGCGTCTGGACGAGTGGCAAAATCCTCAAGCCCTACCAAAAAGCGCGGCTCACCAGCTTCATCAATCCCTCGAACGATCCCCACGGTTCCGGCTACCAGGTGCTCCAGTCTGAAATCGCCGTCGGCTCCGGCGGAGTCTGGGGCAAAGGCCTCGAAAAAGGCACCCAGACCCAGGGATACTTTCTCCCCATCCCCTACACCGACTTTATCTTCGCGGCCTTCAGCGAGGAGCACGGCTTTGTAGGTGCCTTCATTGTCCTGCTGCTATACTTCCTCATATTGATGCGTTTGATTCAAAACGCTCAAACAGCCGCGGACCTGCCCGGTTCGCTCATTATCATGGGGCTGGTGGCTGTGTTGACCTTCCAGATAGCGGTCAACGTAGGTATGGTCATCGGGCTGATGCCCGTCACCGGAATCCCTTTACCTTTAATGAGTTACGGCGGATCTTCGGTGCTGTTTACGTTCCTCGCGCTTGGCGTGACGATGAATGTCCGCATGCGCCGGTTCGTCAACTGACGATTCTCGGTCCTTTTGGCCCGGTTTTCGTCCAAAAGTTTGGCTCCTGCGTAGCCGTCGAACAATCAGGAGATTGTTTCCCGGGCGCACGGAGAGAGATTTTCAAAGAACTTCGCCGGCATGGTCCCGATGGATCGCGCACGGCAGGATTGGGTTTATGAGTACGCAGAGACGGGAAGACCACTTGCGGCTCGCTCATCGCAAACATCGCACGGAAAGATGGGGACAAGTCCTCGTTTCGTTGGTGCGAGTATTCTTTGCGATAGCCGCTGGTCAAACGGCCTCGCCGGAATCTCCGGCCCCTCGGGAAAGCCGAGTATCGACGGCCACAAACTCTCTGTCATCGGATCGCCAGAACCAGCAACCCATTCGGCTTGTCCTCATCGACACCCGAAGCGGTTCGCCGCCACCCGGAAGGCCTTCAAGACAGAGGCCGCGCCGCAGGCATTTCCCCGGTTATCCGTCTATCCATTCCTCCGCCGATCGTGCGCGTTCCATCCGACCTTGCCGAGTGATCCGCCAGCAATAAAGCTGCGGAACGGAAAGGCAAGATGGCAAAAGAAATTTGTATTTCCAGCACGCCGCATGAGACGCGGCTTGCGATTCTTGAAGACGATCAACTCGCGGAAATCTACTACGAACGCGAAAACGAATACACTCTCGCGGGATCCATTTACAACGGTCGCGTCACGCGCGTATTGCCCGGCATGCAATCGGCATTTGTCGATCTCGGCCTGGAGCGCGACGCGTTCCTCTACGTAACCGACTTCATCGAGCTCGAAGATCAGGAAGAAACCGACGAGCTCGAACGGGCCGCGGCCACCGGTCAGGCCCCTCGCGAGGTCAAGCATCCACACGGCATTGAAGCCAACGGCATGTCCGAGTCGCGCCGCGACCAACGGCATGAGCCGCGCCAGCAGCATCGGCCGCAAGAGGAAGCCGGCACGATCGCGAGCGAATCGCCGGCGCCCGGAACGCCGCCTGCTCATGACCAGGCAGGCTCCACACAGGAATCGGACGATGCCGGCTCGCGCCGCTGGCGTGGCCGTCGCCGCCGCCGCGGAGGCCGCGGGCCCGGATCGCAATCCGCGCCTCAGGGTGAATTCGAGCCCTCAGTGGAACGCGGCGAATCGCCCATCGTCCCCGACGAGTTTCCCACGATTGAAGCTTTCGAAACCGCGCCGCCTCCGCATGAGCATCGCGCACCCCAGCCTTTTGTCCTTCCCGGCGAGTCGCTAGGGAAGTATGGGGGCACTGCCGCCTCTGAAACAGCTCCTCAACGGCCCGCGCCGGCTCGCCCCACAAGCACATCGAAGCCTTCCACGCTCATCGATACGCCCATCGCCTGGGACGGCAGCGGATTGCTCCCCGGCGAATCGCTCTCGTTGCACCGCCATGGCAGCGAGCCGCCCGTTGAAAGCGAGCACGAACCTGAAACCGATGCGACGACCGAGCCCGAACTCGAGGCCGCCGAAGCCGAGGCAGCGGAACCCCACGCCGAATTCGCGCCCGAAGAAGCCCCCGAAGAAGTCATCGAAGAAATCGACGAGTTCTCTGCACCCGACACTCACGACCTCGAACCGCCATCGTTTCACGAGTCGGCAGAAGATCTCCGCAAAGAACCTGAATTCGAATTTGAGGAAGACGAGCTCGATCCGGACACCATTGAGGCGTCCGCAGATGAAGCTCCGCACGCGCAAACTGAAGAAGCAGAGCAGTCCGAGGAAGACGCCGACGCTTCCCATCGCGTCGATCCCTCCGCTCCCTCAGGTTTCAAGCTCTTCGGCTTCGGCAAGAAGAAGAAAGATGCCGAAACGGAAGCCGCGAAACCTTCAGCCCCGGTTTCCACCTATGCTCCCGGCAAGGGCCTCGTTGAAGAAGAAGTTATCGAAGGCGAGGAGTTCGAGGCTGCCCCGCATGGCCGCCGCCACAAGCCGGAACTGCACGACACCGACGACTACGAAGAGGAAACAATCCCCACCCACCTTCGCACCGGCGACTTGGGCGAAATGTTGCAGGAAGCTCATCTCGATCACCGCATCCAGAAAAACTTTGATGAAGGCGGCGTCGAGGAAGATGAAGTCGACACCGAAACAGCAGAAGACGGCTCAACGCCCGCACAACGCGCACCTTCCCGTGATCGCCGCGACCGCGGCGGCCGCGGCCAGCGTGGAGGCCGCGGACAGCAGGGCAACCGTCGCGGACCGTCGCGCCGCTCGGCACAAACCTCAGATCTGCCCATCATCTCCGACCTTTTGAAGTCCGGTCAGGAGATTCTCGTCCAGATCGCCAAGGAACCGATCGCCAAGAAGGGCGCGCGCATCACCAGCCACATTGCGCTGCCCGGCCGCTTCCTGGTCTTCATGCCCACCGTCACTCACGTCGGCGTCAGCCGCAAAATCGCATCCGACGAAGAGCGCCATCGCCTCAAGCGGATTCTCGTGCACGAGCGCGGCGAGGCGCCCGGCGGCTTCATCGTTCGCACCGCGGCTGAAGGCGCTTCAGAAGATGAGCTCCGCGCCGATCTTCGCTTCCTCATGAATCTGTGGAACGACATCAAGCAGCGCTCCGAATCCTCCAAGTCGCCGGCCCTCATCTACCACGATCTTTCGCTCATTGAGCGCATTCTGCGCGACCAGGTGAGCTCGAACTTCGCCAACATCTGGGTCGATACGGAATCGGACTACGAGCGCATCGTCCGCTTCCTCAATCGCTTCTCGCCTTCATTGGTGCGGCGCGTCAAGCTCTACACCAAAGAGACTCCGCTCTTCGAGCACTTTGGCATTCAGGACGAAATCTCAAAGGCCCTTCGCTCCAAAGTCTGGCTCAAGAGCGGCGGCTCCATCGTCATCAACCAGACTGAGGCGCTCGTCGCCATCGACATTAACACCGGAAAGTATGTCGGCAAGTCGGCGCGGCTCGAAGACACGATCCTCAAAACCAATCTCGATGCAGTTCCTGAAATCGTTCGCCAAATCCGCCTTCGCGATCTCGGCGGCATCATCGTCATCGACTTCATCGATATGGACGAGCGCAAGAATCGCTTCAAGGTGATGGCCGCGCTCGAAGAAGCTCTCAAAAGCGATCGCGCTCCAACCAAGGTTCTGCAGTTTAACGACTTCGGCCTGGTCGCGATCACCCGAAAGCGCGTCAAGCAGTCGCTTGAGCGGACGCTCAGTGTGCCCTGCCCAACCTGCCAGGCCACCGGCATGGTCAAGAGCCCCGCAACCGTCTGCAACGAGATCTACATTGAAATGCGCAAAATGCGGAAGCACTTTGAAAATGCTGACGTCATGCTGCGCGTGAATCCTGAAACCGTGAAGGTTCTCAAGGCGAACGGCAATCGCTGGCTCAACGATTTCGAAGAGCTGGTCGGGAAGAACGTGCTCGTCAAGAGCGATCCGACCCTGCATCCGGAGCAGTTCGACATCCAGGGTTAGGCGTTCTCCGCTTTGCAAGAGGCCGGAGCGACCGCTCCGGCCTTTTTCTTTGCCACCGACCCTGCAAATGACACCAAGTGCTTGCTTCACACGGCGATGCGTCCCACGCCAAGGGATGCTGTTTGCAGATTCATGCAACCTCTCAAGCCCTTTGGTGTCTAATTCAGTTGTCTGGGTCTTGGCTATCCCGAAAGTTGAAGAAAATCCGTCATTTGAGGTGTTTGCGATGAGTCTTAACTTTTTGTCGCCCTTGGTGCGGTGCATGTGCGTGTCGGCTGCCGCGGTGCTGCTCACGGCTGCTGGTGTAACAGCGGGCGCTCAATCCAGCGCCCAGCCTCAGGACCAATCCGTCGCTGCAGGCTCATCTTCGAGCCGCGCGGGACTCAGCCAACTGGCTCTTATGGATTTGCCGAGCGCTCCCGAGCCGGAAGCTGCCGCTGCAGGCGGCGGCCAGTATGGCCAGGGTGGCGGATACAACAGTGGCAAGCACGGCCTCTTTCACCATCTCACGTTCGAAATCGGTGGCGGATTCAACGCACCGCAAAGCAGCGCCATCACCTTCGGTGGGCAGTTCCAGATGGGCGGCGGGTTCAAGTTTAACCCCCATTTCTCAGCGCTCATCGAGTACCAGTTCATCGACGACAAGCTTCCAGGTGCGCTGATTTCGGAGACCGGCGCGAGTGGCGGATACGCGCACATCTGGTCATTCACCCTCGATCCCGTAGTCGATTTGATGCCCAAAGCATCGAACGACTTTTACATTACGGGCGGCGGAGGGTTCTACCGCAAGGTGACGAGCTTTACCGATCCTGAGGAAGAGGAGTACTGCGATTATTACTACGGCTATTGCGGCGTAGGCACGACAAATGCGGTCGTTGGCCACTTCTCGTCAAACCAGGGCGGCTTCAACGTCGGCGGCGGATACCAGCATCGCTTCGGTGGAGGAATGTATGGTGAGGGGCCTAGCAGTACAGCATTCTTTGTCGAAGCCCGTTATCTCGACATCATGACGCCGGCGGTGGCCGGCCTATCGCCCAACGGACTGAACCCGATTACGACCATTGCCGCCGACACCAAGCTCATTCCAGTTTCAGTCGGCGTGCGCTGGTGAGCAACCTTTCCTCATAGCGCTCTGTCCTTCTGCGATTTCATTCCGGTAGGACAGTGCGCAAGCCCGGCATCACCACAATTTCCTTTCTTTTTCCGTCGGCGTCCCTACCTCGCCGCGCTCAATCCGCTCCAGAAAAGCACGCGCAAGCTTGCGCTCGCCGGGATGACTTTCTCCGGCAATCGTGCACAGATCCAGGAACTCATCGCACAGCGCGTTCCGTTCCTCATGTTGCGCCAACACGTTTTGCAGCGCCACCGCAAGCTCGCGCAATCGCGCAGCTTCGGGCCACGCCGCCTCGTCACGATCTTCGCCCACGAACTCTGAAAACAATCCGCGCCGCCCGCGCGCGCATTCATCAAGGCAGGCGAGCAGCTGTTCGCTGAAGGCGCGGCTTAGAACCTCGATTTGCTCGGCAGGCATACGGTCGCGAGGGTCGATACTCATCGCTCAAATCCGATTCATTCCACTTTTGCGCCCATTGGCTCGCGCCGCAAATCACTTCGCGTGCATGGCCGCTTCAATCTCGTCTGCCGTGTGTGGCAAACTCGCGTCCAAATCAATCAGCTTGCCGTCAGCGCCAACCAGGAAATCGCATTCGATGCGCACGCCCAGCTTTTCCTCGGGAATATAAATGCCCGGCTCAATCGTGAACACCATCCCGGGCTTCAGCACTACGGGATAATTCGCCGGGTCGTGCACATCGATCCCCATCATGTGCCCCAGCCCATGCAGCCAGTACTGCCCCAGCGGCTGCCCGTGCAGGTCGCTTCCGTGCGTGTTGATGTAGTTGTAGGCCACAGTGTCCAGCGAGTTCGGGTCTTGCCGGTCGCGATCATCGATGGTCGATTTGCCGGCCACGAATGCATTGATCGCCGCCTGTTGCGCGCCCAGCACAATGTTGTAGATCTCCCGTTGCCGGGGAGTGAAATAGCCGTTCACCGGAACCGTCCGCGTGATGTCGGCCGCATACATCGAGTATTCGCAGGCCGCATCCACCAGCAGAATGTCGCCATCCTGCATCGTGCGGTCGTTCGCTGAGTAATGCAGAACGGTGGAATTGATTCCCGAACCCACAATGGGCGCATAACTGGGCCGCTCGCAGCCGTTCTCCATCCACACCGCGGTCATCGCGCCGGCGATCGCGCGCTCCGTCATCCCCGGCTTCACCCACCACTGCATCATCACGCGCTGCGCAAGAATCGAGGCATTCGACGCTTTCTTGATCAGCTCGATCTCGCCCGGGTCCTTGATCTGGCGCAGCGGCATCACCAGGCTCGTCACATCGTGCGGCGACGGTGCATCCCCCGTTCCCAGCGCGACTCCCGCAAACCCGAGCAGAGACTTCGCTTGAGCCGAATCAGGCTGCGTCCACAAATGATTCACAAGCGTGCGGTCCGCCGCAAGAAACTGATTCAACTCCACCGGAAGTTCCGCCATCGGCTCCACTTGATCTACGCCCGTGGCTTCCACCACTCCCGGCGTGGCGGCGTCCATCTTCACGCCCGTGTATTTTTCCAGGCGTAGATTGCGCGCAGGCAAAAAGAGAATCTCCTTATACGCGCGAGGCGAGGCCGCGTTAGGCGCGTCGCCCACGATCATCAGGGCCGCGCCCGGCTCCGTCCAGCCAGTCAGGTAGTAAAAGTCCGAGTCCTGCCGGTAGGGCATAAAGTCGAGCTGCGACTCTTCCGCCGCAAACAGCACGGCTACCCCGCCATTCAGCTTTGCCGCCAGCGCAACCCTTCGCGCGTGGAACACACCCGCTGGCTGCTTATCGAGAGCTTTTAGCTGAGTCAGCGCAGAAAAACAAACCAGCAGGACCAACGCAGAAAAATGTAGCCGCTTCATTCCACTATTTTCGCGCCGCGTTGCTCGGCTGGGCAAAGCAAATTCACAGAATCTGCTACAACTTTGGCCCTGAACGCCCGAGCGCCGGTAACGGCCTCACGCAAACGGTAGTAACGAGCGTCCAATCCAGAATTGGTTGCTCCATTGCGTCAGCGGGCCCGCCGGTCGCCCCGTCAGGCGCGCCTGCGCCTCGTGCCACGGGCCGACAAAACGCAGCCTCGCAGGTAGCCGCTTGTACGCCTTGGGCAAAATGCGTCGCGCGCGCATTGCCGCCCGCTGTTCCTTCGCGCCGAACACCAGCTCAAACTCCTCGCGAAAGCGCTCCGGAAGCGCCTCGATCGTCAGCGCTCGATACCAGAATGGCGGCCTCACCCACGATCCCGCGCCACCGAGCAGATTGTGTCCCATCTTCCGCGCCGCCGCGCTCACGCCCAACTCGTCGCTGGCATGCATCTTCCGGTTGTACGCGCAGAAAGCCTCCCAGTTCTCCGGCAGCGACGCAGCAGGAAGCCCGAAAAGACCGGCCAGCATCTTCGAGTCTGAGTAATAACTCTCGCGATCCGCTTCCGAAAGCGCTGGCAGCACAAAGTCGTGAGCCAATACCGCGCTCTCAACAAGCGTCGCGAAAACCCACCGCAGAGCGCCGATCTCGTTGGCTTGGTAATTCGTTCCGCGTGCCCATCGCGCCACGTCTTCCGGCATCTTGCCTTCGATCCGAGTGTGCAGCGCATATAAATGCCGCGCTGCTGCCAGCGCCTGCGGCAACGTGCCGAAGATCATCGTGAACACAACGCGAAATGTGTTGTGAAAGCGCTCGATGGGCCGGTCCATCAGCGACGAGTGCTCGGCGAGCGAAGCCGCGACCCACGGGTGTGCCAGTTGCAGAAGTGCTGCCCGTCCCGCCGCAAGAAACAGCGCCGACTCGCGGTTCACCCTCCAGCTCATGGATTCCGGCCCGAAGATGCCCGTGGCGGGATTGGCAGCGCGGGCAGCGGCGGCAGCCAGCAAGGCTTCGAAGCTGGACTTTCCGACGGGCTGGCCGAAGTCCTGGTTGCGCTGGCTCTCCATGAATCGATTAGACACGCGCAGCGAGGATGTTTGCGCGCGGGATCGGAAGATTCGAGCTACAATCAGGCCGACGCTGGCGTCGGAGAAATATGACGATTCGAGGTTTTGCCACCTTTTTGACTTTCGTTCTGTTGATTCCGACTGGCTTGAAGGCGCAACCAGAAAAAGAAACAGATTGGAAGCCACCGTTAGCCGAAGGCGGCGCGCCAGAGTGTCCCGACCACATAGGAAGTCGTACATTTCGCAGCGAGACCGTTTCCTACGGAACAGTCACGGCATACATCGTCGGGACGGCGGTGCGCGCTTCGGACAAAAGCTGCCACAGCAGGGCCGACCTGATCGTTACGGGGCCCGCACAGAGGACACTGCCTCTGCCCGGCTTTGCGGACCATGGGTTTTCGATCGTCGATTTCTCGCCGGATGGGCACAGTCTCCTGGTTACCTCCGAGGCAACAATGGCCTATCCGAACGAGCAGTTTCACAATGTGTCGCTGGCCGTTTTCGATCTGGGAAATGGCGGCATCGCGTTCGCCAACGCATGGGATTTGTTTGGCTGGAAGGACTGCGACGCCATGGTGGAACCACAGGGATTCACACTGGATGGCCGCGTTCTTGTCGTGGCCCGGCCATCAGTAATGCATCCTCCTCGAAGAGTTGATTGCGTCTCAGACCGGGGCCTGTATGCCATGGATCTATCCGGTCCTCCGAGACGTCTGCCATACGACACCAAAGTCTCCCGATTCGGCGAGGCCATCGCCGAACAGGTTCAGGCATGTAAGACCGATCCAGACATTATCGATGCCTGCTTTACCGTTCACGGACGGCTCTCCGAGTGGGAAGGATCTCCAACCATGCGAATCTGGCGAGTCGGAACCAATCGCATTCTTGGAGACCACTTAGACTGGCCGCTCCCGGAGAAACTTGCCGAAAACATGGGCTGGGACGTTGAAGCGTGGGGCGATTTTGAGGTATGCCCGTTCACAAAAGAACAACCCGGCGTCATGCAGATGATCTGTATTGAATCAGCAAACCACGTCGTTTATAAGAAGCGATAAGATCGTAAGGTTTGACCAAGGCTATCTCTGATCAACCTCGTTCCTCAGCTTTCGGCATGTCTTACTCCGCCGCGGCCTCAATCATCGCTTTCAGGCTCAGCTCCACGTCCTCTTCATTCGTTACCCAGCTAGACACGCTGATGCGCATGGCTGATTTTCCCTGCCATACCGTCGGGCCTGCCCAGCACGTTCCGTCTGACTGCAAGCGCGCGATCACTCTCGCTGTCTTCTCGGCGTCGCCGAATGAAACCAGAACCTGATTCAGGACAACCTCGTTCAGCACGTCGAAACCCGCGGCTTTCAGGCCCGCCGCGAAGCGCTGCGCATGAGCGCAGGTTCGCTCAACGATTGCAGCCATGCCCGCTCTGCCCAATTGCCGCAGACCAGCCCACAACTCGATGCCACGCGCACGGCGCGAAAGTTCGGGGGTAAAGTCAGAGGGCTCGCGCCGTCCACCGCGCCCAAGGTAGGCTGCTTGCATGCCCATGGCTGCGCGCAGGGCTTGCTCGTTCCGTACAAGGGCCAGTCCGCAATCGTAGCCAAGGTTCGGCCACTTGTGCGCGTCGGTTGCCCAGGAGTCGGCAAGCTCAAAGCCCTTCACGAGGTGCCGGTAGCGGGGCGACACGGCAGCCCAGACTCCGAACGCACCGTCGACGTGGATCCACGCGCCCGCAGCGCGTGCCTCCGGGCAAATCGCGCCGGCGGGATCGAAAGAACCCGTATTCACGTTCCCGGCCTGCAGACAAAGAATCGTCATGCCATCCAGATGCGGCAGCGCGTCAGCTCGCATACGGCCCTGTTTGTCGACCGGAACGCGCACCACGCGCTTCTTTCCCAGCCCGAGCATCGAGAGCGACTTCAGGAGCGAGGGATGCGCTTCTTCGCCAACAACGACGCGCAACTCGGGCGCACCGAACAGCCCGTCTGCTTCAACATCCCAACCGGCGCGGTCGAGCAGGAAATGCCGCGCCGCCGCCAGGGCTGTATAGTTGGCCACGGTTGCGCCGGTCACAACGCCGCCGGCGGTCCCTTCAGGCAGGCCAAGCAGTTCACGCACCCATTCGACAGCCGTCTCTTCCAATTCGGCCGCGACCGGCGTCGCTGTCCACAACCCGGCATTCTGATCCCAGGTGTCCACTAGCCAGCTTGCTGCCATTGCTGCCGGCAAACAACCGCCGATTACGAATCCAAAGAAGCGCCCACCGGAGATCGCCATGGTTGCGGGACCTCCGAGTTCGCTTAGCAGGCGGATAACCTCGGCAGGGTCAGTCTCGGACTCGGGCAGCGATGTGCAGAGCGCGCGCATGGCCGAAATTGCCTCGGCGCTTGGCGCAACCGACCGGCCATCCAACGATTCAAGGTAGGCCACTGCGGATTGCGCAGCCTGTTGCAGAACGGCTGTGCGCTGGACGAGTTCGGAACGTTGCGAAGCAGAGGATATGGATGCGCTGTTTGGCATGTTGGCTGACCTAAGTACAGCGAGTCTACCACTTGAATGAAAGCCGCTTCTGAGGTTGAAATCCGCGGCATTTCGCGGTACTCTACCTATGCAGACGCGTTTGTTCGCCAGTTTCATTCCGTGTGCACACCGGCTGGCGGAGAGATGAGTGGGCTAACCGCCCACTTTTTATTTGCGGCAAACTGCTTCGGTGCGCACAGGGTTGAAGTTGCATCTAACCCTTTCAGAATCATCCGCCTGCAGGCGGAACAGAACAGGGCCGGCGGCCCGGTCATGGGCTGCTGAATGGCTGGCCCGGCAGGCCGGGTATTAGCCTGATCGGTTTCTTAATTGGTTGTTGGTCGATTCAATGGCAGCAAGCTTGGACGAAATCCGGAGGGCCGCGGAGAGGGTTGCCGCTTCACACGGCCTCGATGTTGTAGACGTCGAGCTGGCCGGATCGGCAAAGGAACGAACTCTGCGCGTATCGCTCGAGAAGAACGCAGAGGGACGGGCGGAACTGAAAAAACGGCTGGCTTCAGTCCAGAACGACGACGGTGCGAAGCAATTGCCGGAGAGATTGTTGGAAGGCTCGCTCGCAATCGAGCAGCTTTCCGGCGTAACACATGAAGATTGCGCGGCGTTCAGCCGCGATTTTGGAACGCTGCTCGATGTCGAAGATCTGGTTCCGGGCGCCTCGTATACGCTGGAAGCCAGTTCGCCGGGATTGGACAGGAAGCTGAGCCGTCCGGCTGACTTTGAGCGATTTGCGGGCTGCCTTGTGAAAGTGCAGACTTTCGAGCCGGTTCGCAACAATCGGCACTGGCAGGGAAGAATTTTGGCAGGAGAACAACCCTTGTCCGAGACCGGAAAAATAACCATCGATTTGGCAGCGGTGAAGCAGAACAGCAAGAGCCGGAAGGCCGGCGTGAATGCAGTCGAGATCGCGCTCAGCAATATCGAGAAAGCGAATCTGATTCCGGAGATTTGAAAGACGGGCTACGAACCTCTGGCTTCCCGCTCTTCGACGTTTGGACCGACGATAGCGGTTTCAGCGAGATAAAGGCTGGAAGCTAGAAGCTGAAAGCTGATCACAGAGATTTAACCAGGTGGGCAACAGAAGTTTTCCCCGCCTACAAGAGAGAGCAAGCAGTATGGCAACCAGTGCGTTGTATCAAAGTATCGAGCTTCTGAGTTCTGAAAAGGGCATCGATCCCGCCATCGTTGTGGGCGCGGTCGAGGAGGCCATTGCCCTGGCCACCCGCAAGTTCTACAAGACCCAGGAGAACATGCGCGGGGAACTGAACAAGGATACGGGTGAGATCACCGCCTACATCTATAAGACCGTGGTCGCCGATGAGGATCAGATCGAGGATCCCGTCAACCAGATCACGCTCGCGGAAGCGAATGAAATGGCTCCCGGCGTTGAAGTCGGCAGCGAGATCCGCATCTATCGCGACACCAGTCCCCTCGGCCGCATCGCCGCCCAGCTCGCCAAGCAGATCATCTTCCAGAAGGTTCGCGAGGCCGAGCGCGACACAGTCTTCCAGGAGTATGCGCACCGCGAAAAGGAAGTGCTGAACGCGACGGTGAAGCGCATCGAAGGCCAGGACGTAATCTTCGATCTCGGCAAGGCCGAAGCCCGCTGCCCCAAGCGCGAGCAATCGCGCCTTGAGCAATTCAGCGTGGGCGAGCGCGTGCGCGTGGTGCTGATTAAAGTCGATCGCGTAGCCAAGGGGCCGCAGGTCATCGTGAGCCGTGCCGCGCCGGAGCTGGTCTCGAATTTATTCCAGTCTGAAGTTCCTGAGATCTACGACAACACGGTCGTCATCCGCGCTATCGCGCGCGAAGCCGGCGAGCGCACAAAAATCGCCGTGCAGAGCCGCGACAAGGATGTGGACCCCGTCGGCGCTTGCGTCGGCATGAAGGGCATGCGCGTGCAGTCGATCATTCGCGAGCTGCGCGGCGAAAAGATCGACATCATCGAATTCAGCGACGAAATCACGACGTTCGCAGAAAAGGCTCTGCAGCCGGCGAAGGTCAGCCGCGTCTCCATCACCGACCTTGCCGACAAGCAGCTCGAAGTGATCGTCGACGACACACAGCTTTCGCTGGCCATCGGCAAGAAGGGTCAAAACGTGCGCCTGGCAGCCAAGCTGCTTGGCTGGAAGATCGACATCAAGAGCGAAGAGGAGAAGCGCCAGGAGGTCGAGCAGCAGATGCAGGCTCTGGCCGGCCCTGCCACAACTCCGATCGAGCAATTGACTGAGCTGGGTGAAAGCATTGTTCAGAAGCTGATCACGGCAGGAATTACCACCGTCGAGGGCCTCGCAGACATGACGCCGGAGCAGCTCGAAGAGATTCCGGGCATTGGCGAAAAGACGCTTGAGAAGATTGGCGTTGCCGTGCGCAACTACTTCAGCCGCTTTGATGAGGCTGAAGGCGCACAGCCCGGCGAGGCTGGCGAAGCTGCCGCCGGATCAGCCGAACCCTCTGAAGGCGCCGCCGCTGAATCCGCCGCGGCAGACACCGAGCAGCCCGAAGAAGGCAAATCGGAAGTCTCAACTGCGGAAGCGGCAGCCGATACCGCCGCTGCCGAGCTTGAGAATTCCCAGGAAGTTTTGGAAGAGGCTGAATCTGTACGCGCCGCACAAGCCAATGAAGATCTCTCCGGCGCGTCCAGTCAGGAAGAAAGCGCGCTCGAAAGCGCTTCAGAGGACCAGGACCGCACGGCAGCGGAGTTGGCGGTGGAGAATGTGCCTCCGGCCGACGCAGACGAGGCCGCCGCGGATGCAGGGGAAGAGAGCGGATCCGGAGAAAACAAATCATAAGCGAGCATCCCTCGCGCGAGGAATGCTTGACCGCAAACCATGAAACACCGGTCGGCATGATGAGGCAAGAATGAAGAACTGAGCAGCCAATCGACGGCACTAACTGAAAAGAGGCGGATGAGTAAGGTTCGAATTAACGATCTCGCGAAGGAACTGGAAGTCAAGTCCCGGGCGATTCTCGATGTCCTTCCGGAGCTCGGCGTTTCCGGCGGCAAGACGCACTCCAGCTCCTTGGAACTTGACGAAGCGGAGAAGGTTCGTGCGCATTTCGCGCATGGATCGCCGCATGCCTCGAGTCATGCCGGTGCCGCATCCGGCCGCCATGGCGCGGAGGCCGTCGCGCCCAAAATCGATCTCTCGCACATCTCCAAGCCCGGCGATGTGCTGAAGGCAGTGCTGGCCAAGAAGCAACACGACGAGGAAGAGTCCCGGCACGCGCGCGTTCCAGTCAAGCCCGCCGCCGCGCCGGCCAAGCCTGCTGCGCCTGTCGCCGCTGCTCCCGCGGTTTCAAAGCCCGCCGCTGCAGCTCCCGCCCCGCCGCAGCCGCGCAAGATTGTTCCTCAGCCCCGCCCAGCGGCGCCCATCATCGCGCCTCCACCGTCTACCCCGGCCATCGCTTCGCGCCCGCCCGCAGGCACGGTTGTCGCCAAGCCTCCCGCGGGAGCCGTGCCCGCTCGTCCTATCGTCGTTGTCGCGCCGCCTCCAGCGGGCACAGTTGTAAAACCTCCCGCCGCTCCGCCTGCGCGCGAAGAAAGAATCGCCGCCAAGCCGCCCGTTGCCGCTCCTGGAGTTACAGAATCTCAGCCAACTCCCGCAGCCGTAATCGAGCCCGCAGCGGTAGCACCACAATCAGGTGAAACTGCGGCAGCGGTCAGCGCCAGCGCTGCGGAGTCCGCAGCTTCCGCGAAAACTGCCAAGCCGGCTGCCCCTGCGCCGCGCCGCATGGTCATGCCGCAAACCGGACCGCGCCCGGTTTACAAAGCATCAGTCGTCGCGCCCAACCCTCCTGCCGCGGGTACGGGGTTGCAGCGTGGAAAACCTATCTTCGATCGCCGCCCCTCCACCGGACCCGCAGCTCCCGGTCAGCGCTTCCCCGCATCCGGCGCTCCCGGCCAATATGCCGGCGGCCCGCGGCCCAAGCATCCCACCCGCGCCGGCGGATTTGCAGGTCCCGGCGGCCCATCAGCTCCCGGCGCTCGGCCCGGCTTCGGCGCGCGCCCAGGCTTCGGTGCTCGCCCCGGCTTCGGAGCACGTCCAGGTGCCGGCGGCGCGCCACCCCCTGAAACCGCTGCGCGCCCGCAACGCGCCAGTTCGCGCGGCCGCGGACGCGGCAAGCAGCAGTACCCCAAAACCAAAGAAGGTCCGATGAAGGGCTTTGTGCCGCCGCCACGTTATGGTGGCCCGCAGTACAGCACCGAGCCCGTACCAATCACGCGCGACATCACAGTCACTGAAGGCATCAGCGTCAAGGACCTCGCCGAAAAACTCGACGTGCGCGCCAAGGACCTCATCGCCACTCTCCTCATGGGTGGTGTCTTCGTCACCGTCAATCAGTCCCTCGACGCCGAAATGGTCAAGGACGTTGCCGCCAAGTTCGGCGCAGCGGCCACTGTCATCAGCTACGAAGAAGAAATCGCCAACCAGGCCATTGAAGAAGTTCTCGAGGCTGAAAACTCCGACGAGCTTGAAGTGCCGCGGCCGCCCGTGGTCACGGTCATGGGCCACGTCGATCACGGCAAAACTTCGTTGCTCGATGCCATTCGCGAAACCCATGTTGCGGCAGGCGAAGCGGGCGGCATCACACAGCACATCGGCGCTTACAAGGTGAAGTTCTCCAAGGAAGGCTCACCGGCCTCTGGCCGCGAGATCGTCTTCCTCGATACGCCGGGCCACGAAGCCTTCACCCGTATGCGCGCGCGCGGCGCCAAAGTTACTGACATTGTCGTCATCGTCGTGGCTGCCGACGACGGCGTCATGCCGCAGACGCTCGAAGCCATTGACCACGCCAAGGCCGCCGAGGTTCCCATCATCGTTGCCGTCAACAAAATCGACAAGCCCGAGGCCAATCCCGATCGCGTGAAGAAGCAACTCGCCGACCGCGGCCTCATTCCCGAAGAGTGGGCGGGCGCAGGTCAGCAAGGAACCGTCTTTGTCGACGTCTCCGCCAAGAAGCGCATGAACCTCGATCTGTTGCTCGAGATGATCTGCCTCGTCAGTGATATCAAGGGCCCCAAGGCCACGCCCGGACGGAAAGCGGTTGGCAGCGTTCTCGAAGCCAAGCTCGATCGCGGCCGTGGCGCCGTCGCCACCGTGCTTGTGCAGGATGGAACTCTGCACCTGAACGACAGCTACATCGTCGGCAATACCTTCGGCAAAGTTCGCGCCATGTTTGACGATCGTGGCCGCCCGCTCGAAGAGGCCGGCCCCTCCACGCCGGTTGAAGTTCTGGGTCTTGAAAGCATGCCCGATGCCGGCGACACATTTTTGGTCGTCGCCGATCGCGACAAGGCCAAGGGCATCGCCCAATACCGCAAGATGAAGGAGCGCGATGCGCAGCTTGCCAAGAGCTCGCGTCTATCGCTCGAGGGCCTGTCCGAACAGATCAAGCAGTCGGGCGTGAAAGATCTTGCGCTGATCATCAAAGGCGACGTCACCGGCTCCGTCGAAGTGCTCGCCGACTCGCTCGTCAGGTTGTCGACTGAAAAAGTGCGCGTCAAGGTTCTGCACTCCGGCGTCGGCTCCATCACCGAGAGTGACGTCCTTCTCGCCACTGCTTCAAATGCCATCATCATTGGCTTCAACGTGCGCCCTGAGCGCAAGGCAGCCGAGCTTGCCCAGCAGGAGAACGTAGAAATTCGCCTGCACACCATCATCTACGAGTTGCAGGATGAAATTCGCCTCGCCATGATGGGCCTGCTCGAACCCACCTTCAAAGAAAACTACCTTGGCCGCGCGGAAGTCATCAACGTCTTCCGCATTCCAAAGGTCGGCACCATCGCCGGCTGCCGCGTGCAGGATGGCGTCATTCGCCGCGATGCGGAAGTGCGTGTGACGCGCGATGGCGCTCAGGTCTTCAAAGGCAAAGTCGGTTCCCTCAAGCGCTTCAAAGACGATGCGCGTGAGGTCACCAACGGTATGGAGTGCGGTATCGGCATTGCGAACTTCAGTGACGTGAAAGAAGGCGACATCATCGAAGCGTTCAGCACCGAAAAGCTCGCCGCCGATCTCGGCGCACTCACATCCGCCAAAGCATAGCAACGATCACGGCAACAACAAACCCGCGATCCCAATGATCGCGGGTTTTTCTTTTGTCGAACCGCATTCGCGCGCGCGCTCCCCGCGATGGCAACCCCCGCCCGGCACGCCGCGTCTTATCGGGCTGACGATCAAGACAGCCAGACCCGGAGGGATATTGATGGCTTCAAAATTACATGGCAAGAAAATCGCAATCCTCGCAACCGACGGCTTCGAGCAAGCGGAATTATTGGAACCCCGGAAGGCCCTCGAGGAAGCTGGCGCAAAAACCGAAGTGATTGCGCCGCGCGACGGCGAAATCAAAGGCTGGGACAAGCGCGAATGGGGCGAGAACGTAAAAGTCGACAAAACACTCGAGTCTGCGCACGTCAAGGACTACGACGCATTGATTCTTCCCGGCGGCGTCATGAATCCCGACCGCCTGCGCATGGATCCGCTGGCCGTCGATTTCGTTCGCGAGTTTGCGCAATCGGGCAAAACCGTCGCAGCCATCTGCCACGGGCCGTGGACGCTGATTGAAGCGGGCGTGGTCAAGGGCAGGCACCTCACTTCCTGGCCCTCGCTCCGCACCGACCTCAACAATGCCGGCGGAAACTGGGTCGATCTCGAAGTCTGCATCGACGGACCGTTCATCACCAGTCGCAAACCCGACGACATTCCGGCCTTCAACCGCGCCACCATTGAAGCTCTGTCAAACGGCTCCGCGCAAAGTGCCGCCGCCTGAGAACGAGCATAGGCCATGGCACCGCCGACAAACCTCGCGCGAAGGCTATTGGCACTGGCTTCGCAAAGACTTCACGCGTGCAAGCGCCTCTGCCACACCGCCGCATCGAAGCTGTGCGCGCACGCGTACCCTTCGTCTTTGTAGAGTTCAATGGCGTCTGCGTTCGCTTCTGTGACCGTAAGCGAAATCTCCGTCGCGCCCAGGCGTGTAAAGCTATGCGCAGCCTGTCCAAGCAGCATGCGAGCTAGCCCGCGCCGCCGAAACGCGGGATGCACGCAAACCTGCGTCAAATGCCCGCTTTGCCCGCTCACGCGCGACCCCAGCACCAGCGCAGCCAGTTCCCTGCTGTTCTTCTCCACAACCACATACGACGCCTGCTGCGAAAAACTTCCGCATCCCGCGTAATGAACAATGTTGTTGAGGAAGCGCATCGATCCGTGCACCGAGCGGTACTGATCGTTGATCAGGCTGTCAGGATGGTCGCGGTACGCTTCGCAGATCAGCCGCGCAGCCGGCGCCAGGTCCGCCTCCCGCCATGAGCGGAGCTCCAGGTTGCCCGGCAATTCCGCGTCCTTCGGCTTTGGATGTCCCTGCAAAGGCTGCACCAGAAAAAGCCTTCGATAAATCTCAAATCCTGCCTCACGAAAAATCGTGCCGAATGTGTTGGAAGGATGAAGAAGCAATTGCGCCTCAATGCGCTCCACGTGCGGCGAGTTCAGCAGCAGTTCAAAAAGGTGCCGCAGCAAAGTCTCTTCAGTGGGCGATACTTCGCCATTCGTCCCCGCTGCAAGCGCAAAAACGTCGCCGATCACGGCCTTGGTCTCTTCGTAAACGCAAAACACGTAGCCCACCACGCGCCCCGAATCGAGCGCCGCAAAACCCGGCAGCATGTGATTGTCGAGATACTGCATCAGCAGGCGCGCCGATGCCTGATAGTCCCAATGCAGCCGCTGCTCCCACAGCGCGCCCTCCGCCTCAAGCACAGGCCTTAGAACCGGCGCCGAGAAGTGCCGCAGGTCGAGAATCTCGATGGAACTGCCCGTAATTTGCATTCATCCTCGATGCGCCGCGCGCAAAGCCCTTCCGGCAACTTTGACACGACTTCGTACCCTGCCGCAAGTTGGCGAATGCTACTTGCTACCCACGTAGTAGACCTCAAGCCCCTGTTCAGGCCACGCAAAAAGCGCGTCGTACTGCCGCCCCTCAAGCAGCTCGCTCAAAGCGAGCTGCGTATCCAGATCCACGCCGTTGCGGCCCTGGATGCGCGCGACCAGAATATGCTGCTCATCCGGAACTCCGTTCTCGTCGTAATTCACAACCTCGTGATTGCGATAGAACGACAACCCGTACTCAATATCGCGGCGAACGCGGAACACTGCGACCGTCTCGTTCGCCGGAACTTGATCCGCGATGCGCTCAGCCAGCGGCCGCGCGGAGTATGCGCGATCGAGCAGGTGAATCACGCGCTTCGTTGAGTCGATTCCCGGAATACCAAACACCGGCCCCACCCCGTAAACAAATAGGACCAGCACCACCAGAACCCAGCACGTTGCCGGACGCAGCCGCGCCACCCCAAATCCCTTGGTCACGACCAATATCAACAACGCGCCGCCGATTGCCGCCAAAGTCGCCGCTGCGGTTGCATGCGCCGGCGGCATTTGCGCGCCGTGAATCACAAACCATGGCAAAAGCAACGCCGCCACGGTCATAATCGCGCACACCATCGCATGGCCCAGCAGGATCCAGCGATTCAATCCCGGCTTCCTGCGCCGATACAAATAATCCCCGGTCAGAATTGTGATGGGCGGAAGCGCGGGAAGAATGTAGCCCGGCAATTTCGATTGCGAAAACGAAAAGAAGACAACTGGTATCAGCGCCCACAACACCAGAAATTCGGGAAAAGCATCGCCAGGCCGTTTGGGCAACGGCTTGCCCTCGCGCGAACGCCGCAGCCTCCACTCTGCGATCGAAGTGAGAATGCCGTCAACGAGCGCGCGAACTGCGATCACCGTCCACGGCATCAGTCCCAGCAGCATGACCACCAGGTAGTACCAGAACGGCTCATTGTGCTGGTAGCGGTCGGTCGCAAAGCGCTGCAGGTTGTGTTCGAGAAAGAACTCTCTAAAGAATGTCGGGTTCTGATGCTGTACCGCGATAAACCATGGCAGTACCATGGCAAAATAAAGCACCACTCCCGGCCACCAGAACGACTTCAGAATGATGTTCCATTCGCGGCGCAAAAACGCAAACGCGGCAATGATGAGAAATGCGAGCAGTGGCGCCACCGGCCCTTTCGCCAGCGTCGCCAGCCCCGTAAAAAAATAAATGTCGTAAAGCCAGAACTTCGAGTTTGTTTCGTACCACGCATACCAGCCGAGCAGCCCGATCGCCAGCGGCGCCGCCATCTGCATGTCTGTCGAAGCTCCGCGCGCAAACGCCATGATCCCCGCGCAGCTCACCGTGATCAGTGCCGCATCCAAATGGCCGCCGGGGCGAAATCGTCGCATGTGCAGGTAGATGAGCGCGGCCATGATGAATGCAAATGTGGCTGAAGGCAGGCGCGCGGCCCAGTCGTGCACGCCAAAATCCTGAAAGATAAACATCGCGCGCCAGTAGTAAAGCGCCGGCTTCTCGAGCCACGGACGCCCATAGAGATACGGCGTCACGCACGCGCTCAACTTTTCTTTGAGCGTCGGCGCTGCGTCGAATCGCACCAGCATCTCGTGCGCGATCTGCGCATAGCGCGGCTCATCCGCGCCCACCAGTCCCAGGCCGTCGCCGCCCAGCAGGGGCGTCACCCCGTATACGATGAAAAACACGCTGAATGCGAGAAAGATCGCGGCCTCGGTGATCGTGGCCGGCCGCGGCATCCGCCAGGACCAGTGCGCAGCTCTGTCCGGAACCGCCGGTTCCTGTGGATTCTCCATCTCCCGCAATACTCCAAAGCGCAACAACCTGCATTGCGCAGGACGATATTCTTGCGTTCCAGGCAAGGCGGAGGGGAAAAATCAGGTCTAGACCTGCTCGCCTTCCGCGCGATTTACGCGCGCGGAGTTCCTTCAGTCGTCAAGGCTAACAGATTCGCGCGGATTCTCAACCCCATCCCATTCAGGCGCGTGGCCCCGTGAACATGCGTGAGAAGCTGTCCGCACCAATGCCAAAACCACACAATCATGCTCTCAGGAAAGCGGCACTTCCTTCTCCTGCGAAGGTCCAGCATCCGCGCGTTGCGCTGCCGGCTTGCCCGTTCCTGCCGATCGCCGCCCGCGGCTCATAAGCTCTTCAATCCGTGCCTGGAATCTTCCCGAACGGTCCGGCAAAAAACTCAGTTCGGGAACGTGGCGCACGCCCATACGCTCCTTCAGCTCACGCCGGATATATCCCTTCGCTGCTTCAAGACCCGCAATCGTCTGCGCTTCAGATTTGGCGACATCTTTGGCCGTGCTGTCTACGGCAACATAAACGCGCGCCGACTTGCCGCCGGGATTAAGCGTCACTTCGCTCACGTGACAAAAATCGATACGCGGATCGGAGAGCTCGCCCTCGATCATGGCGCCGATCTCATCCTTCAGCGCCTCCGCCACCCGGTCCTGATGATGCTTCCTTGCTCGATGTTCCGGCATGGCCTCCTCCTCCAACCCGACAGACGATGCCTGTCCATGGGCTCCCTTCCGGCAGAACCAAACCAATCAGAATACCAGAGGTAAAACTTGGGCGGGAGGAGTGGGTAGTGACTCATGTTGCTTGAGCCGGTCAAGATCGATGGGATGGCGGCTATTGCCGCCATCCGTTAGATGCTTAATCCGCTTAAGCTTGAACAAACTGGATGCTCCATGGCATACTTGAATGCATGAGGCGCTTAAGCAGAATGCCATCAGGCCCTAATCAGGCAGCGGAATTGACGGTGAGACTGGTCCCGGAAGAACCCGAAGGGATATTACCGCTACGGGCTGCTGTCACGAAATACCTTGCCGAGATTGGTAGGCGTGGTGGTATAAAGGGCGGCAAAGCCCGCGCTCAAGTTCTTTCGAAAGCAAAAAGAAAGGCGATTGCCAAGAAAGCGGCGGAGACGAGATGGGCGAACCGGGGAGATTGATATGGCTAGCCCGCGTTCTTCGTATGTTTCTCCTGTGACGGCGAACGAATTCGTCGAGCAACAACTGCACTATAGACTCGAGGCCCTTGAGGGCATTTTCCAGGCCCACGCGCTGAGTTTTAGCGGTCCTATTCTTCTTGGCGTCGATGATCCTCTTCGTATTGCCGCCGAAAAGAGATGCATTCAAGCCACCCCATCAGATCGGCTCATCATAGTACTTACTACGGGGGGCGGGTATATGGACCCCGTGCAGCGCATGGTAGCAACACTTCGCCGACACTATAAGATAGTGGACTTCATTATCCCCAATTACGCGTACTCCGCGGGAACAATTTTTACGCTTTCCGGCGATTCGATCTATATGGACTACTATTCGCGGCTCGGTCCAATCGATCCTCAGATTCAGTCTGCAAAGGGATTGCCTGTTTCCGCCCTTGGGTACCTTGAGAAATACAACGACCTGCTTAAAAGGGCTGCCCGGAACCGAATTTCAACCACTGAGATCCAGATACTCCTTTCATTCGATCAAGGAGAGTTGTACTTCTACGAGCAACAACGTGATCTCGCGATCACCGCATTGAAGGAGTGGTTGGTAAAGTATAAATTCAAAGATTGGAAGGTCACGCAAACTCGAAAACGCCGCGTAACGCAAAAGATGAAAGAAGACGCTGCAACAAAAATCGGAAAGGTACTGAATGACACGAAAAAGTGGCATTCACATGGCTACGGAATCTCCATGGAGGTTTTGCGAAGAGACCTAAACCTAAAGGTCGAGGATTTCGGGGCCCAAATAGCTCATTCAGACGCAATCCGCTCTTACTACGATCTTCTTTCGGACTACATGGTAAAACGCGATTACCGTGGAGTAATTCACACGTCCAAGAGTTTTGTTCCGTTCGCGTAGAGAGGTTTTGGTGCCCGGGTGCCTACCGTTAAGAGTTTGAAGAAGACCCTTGGGAAAAGGTCGCCGATTGATTGGAAAAGGGTAATTGCGGGAGAACGTTTGCGTAAAAAGCTTGTGGATCAGGGATTCGAACGGCGGACTCTATCTCCCGGGTACGGGCGCCGAGTGCGAATCCTTGACGATACGGAACATGACGCTCGAATCGTGAAGATCCGACGGAGCTATTAAAAAAGAGACTTGAACTGGTCATGCATAATATCTTGCGTGACCAGACCGAGTGTGACTGAATGCGCTCGAATAATGGCAGCCCTCCTGGAGGGCAATTCCCTTCGTTCGACATCCCGTCTTTTGCGGCATAGCCTTCAACACTATTCTTAAGCCTCTGCCTGAAATCGGCACAACATGCGCCGAATACCACGATACGCAAATGTGCTGTGTAGAGGAGTCGCGTTTTTGTGCTACGCCTCAAAATCCACTGCAACCACTTCATGCACCCCGATCGCGGGCGTCTCCAGAAAAATCGTTCCGCCCTCGGTCCGATACGGAACATCTCTCGCCGCCACTAGCAATTGAACACGGCTCGCGCGCCTCCCCGCGGGGACCCTGAGCGAAATCTTCTGCCCGCTGATCGGAACAATCTCCCGCACCGGCCCCTTCATCATCATGGGATTGGTCAGATTCACGAGATGGACAGTGATCGAATTCTTCTGCTCCCACACCGCCAGATCCAGAATGCCTTTGCCCTCGACAGTCACCATTTGCGGCTCGTCCGTTGCCCACTCAACCGCATTGCGCAGCAACTTCCCATGATCGGTCGAAAGCACCTGCCAGAACGTGCGACCGATGTCGCCCGGAAAATACGCCACGCGCCCTTTGCCCACCTGCTGCACAAAAACGCCTGGCGGATGCGCAATGCCCGGCCGCGTAAACACTGACTCCATGGGCAGATCGGGATACGACGGAACAATGCGCAGCGGCGCAAACGTGTCGGAGCCTGCAGGCGTCACATCCACCTGGTTCACGGCATTCACAATGCGCCCTGCGTCCTCAAACCCGTGAACCAGCGGGAGAAACGCGTCCGTTGCCGGATCTTTCTCCACGCTCAAATAGGAATTCAGCATGTTCTCTTCAAGCTTGCCCGCATACGACGCGCCAAACATCTCCGCCAGCCCAAAATCCTTCCGCCGCACGCCCCATTCGTCATACAGCGAGGTCTCATATGTCGCAACAAGTCCGCCCCCACGCTCAACGAAATCACGCAGGCTCGCGCATTGCTCATCAGACAAGGCAGCGATGTTGGGCAGAATCAAGGTGCGGAACGGCGCGAGATGCTCGGCATCGAAACAGCGGTCGTGCACCATCTCAAACGGAATCCGCGCCTCCACCAGCGCTTCATAGAACCCAAGCGCCGGCTCATCGATCTTCTCTCGCGCCTGCTCGCCGCCATAAAACCAGGCGCTCTGCTGCGAATAAACCAAGCCCACGCGCGCCAGCGGCCTTACATTGCGCAGATACTTTTCGTTGGCAAAGTGCCAATTAAAGATGTCCTTCACCACCGGCAACCACCGCTTGTCGATCGGCTTCGCGTTGAACTTGATGAACCACGGCCTCATTCCCTGCGCAATTCCGTCCGCCACCCACAAGCGAATCTCATCACCGTTCTGCACCGAATCTTTCCAGCGATGCTCGTCCTCAATGCCCACGTTGAACATTCCCGCGATGGCTTTTCTTCCCAACGTTGCGCGGTACTCTTTACCGTTCTTCCCGTTGGCCCACGGCGGCATTAGCCCGCGCCGTCCCTGGCGGTCCGCAACCATCGTCGCCGCAAGCTCGTTGATGGTCTTCATGTCCAGGTCGCTCAGCGCGCCACCCCCGGCGTTCGCAATGTAACTCGCGCCGGGATTGATCGCCCTGATCTTTTCGTTCCACAAGCTCCACAGATCGAAGAGCCGCTGCTGCCGCCACACAATGTAATGTTTTCGCGCCGGGTCCTGCGGATTGTTCGTGCGCGGCAGTTCCAATCCCGAAGCAGCGAGAAAATTCTCCCGGCAATGCTGGCAATAGCACATGCCGCTACCCGCCCAGCGATTCGTAAAAATGCCGTCCGGCTTGTACATGCGCATGATCTCTTCATGCACCGAGGTCATGAACTCGAAGTTGTAGGGGCCGAGCGCGCAGGTCTCCCAATAACGGGGATCGGAGGGATGCTTGACTGGCTTGCCTCCCGCATCGACGCGAATCCAGTCCGGATGCGCGTCGAAGACCTTCTGCCAACACGCGTGCGCGTCGGTTCGGGCGATCACATTCATGCCCATCGCGCGGCAGGCCGCCATCAAGTCGCCGAACGCATCGCCATCGCCGAGCCACGCGCTGCGCTGCTGCAGCGGAATCTGCGTGGGATAGAACGCCACCACTCCGCCCGCGCTCAGGCACGCCGCGTCGGCATGAACGCTGCGGAAGTAATCGAGCCAGAACTGCTTGTCGTAGTTGCCCGGATCGTCCTCGACGAACGCAAGCTGCGCCCAGCGCATCGGCCGGTCATACCAGCCGTCTCCGCCCGCTTCAGCAGCCGTCGCTTCGGCCGACGCGCTCGCCGCGCGGATGTCCTTCATCGCGCCTGCCGGCAACAAACATCCCGTTGCGGCCAGCGCCGATCCCTTCACAAATTCCCGGCGGCTGCTCATACAATCAGTGGACCCTCCCGCGCCACTGCCATTTCATCACGCAGGACCCGCCCCTGAGAACTTGCTGAAGTTTTGTCGTGTCGCCCAGTCCGTGATGCGCGCACCAAAGAACCTCAGCTCACTTACACACCGAACTGGCGCAAGTGATGGTCCAGATGCTTCCACATCAGCATCGACCACTCATCGGCTGTGAGCCGACCGAAAAATGGATGTGGATGGTCCGTGCAGCCCGCCGCCCCGGCAGCGCCAAATCGATCAATCAACGCGATCAATTGCGCCCGCTCCGCCTCAAAGTCGATGGGTTCACCAATCACGAGCTCGCGGGACGTCGGAGAGTTCTTATGCATAGGCACACCTTCGCGTAAAGCCATGGGCTTCACAATCGGCCCGAGAATGCGCCCCATAAGCGGCCGCGGCGCGCGGATCTCGCCCGTCGCCATCCGCAATCCCTTCGAGCAATGGGCCAGCATTTGCCCCGCATTCATCTTTCCCCATTGCCGCGGTTGGTCAGGCTTTAGCCGTGACAACCGCTGCTTCATCCCTTCCGCGCAACCTGCATCGAACAAACTCTCCACTCAACTCTCCTCTCGTTCGGCGAACAATAGCCAACTGCATCTGCAGGCCCGATCAGGGTCGTCTCTATTCCTGCGCCGCCCGCTCCAGCTCAGCGATGTCGAACTTCTTCATCTTCATCATCGCCTGCATCGCTTTGGGATGCTTGAGGAGCTTGCCGAGCTGCTGCGAAGGAACGACCTGCCAGCTCAATCCGAACCTGTCCTTGAGCCAGCCGCATGCAACTTCGCTGCCGCCGTCGGTCAGCTTCCCCCAGTAATAATCAATCTCTTCCTGTGTCTCGCAGTGCACCACCAGCGAAATTGCATCGGTGAATTTGTGTCCCGGCCCGCCATTCAGCGCGGTAAACGGAACGCCGTCCAGCTCGAAGGCAATCGTCAGCACGCTTCCTGCCGGGCCGCTCGGCGTCTCCACCGGGCTTCTGAACTCGCTCACTTTGCGTGAGTTTTTGAAAATGCCCAAGTAAAACTCGACCGCTTCTTCGGCATTCGACTCGAACCACAAAAAAGTGGTGATGCGGGGACCGTTCGCAAAAATGCTCATGGATTCACCAGATTGATGGATTGGCCGCGAGGGGAATCGCGGCCTCCGTTCCATTGCATCATTGCCCCTTTGCAAAAAACAAGTCAATTTCCTGGCATGCACTTATAGCTGGCGCCGCAAGGAGTAGCGCTCGCCATCGCCGTCCGCCTTGAAATCTTAACCTCTGGCGCGCACCATGAAGACAAAGGCTCTTGGGCCTCGAATTTGAACCAAATCCGCTTCCCCGAAAGGAAACCGAATGTATGAAGGTGAATACCTACCTCAACTTCCCCGGCAACTGTCTTGAAGCCATGAACTTTTACGAGAAGCACCTGGGCGCGAAGATCCTCATGAAATCGACATTCGCCGAAATGAGCCAATCCGGCGCTCCTCAAAACCTGCCTCCAGGCCTTAACCGAAATGGCATTATCCATGCGCGCTTCACCCTCGGTGACACCACGGTGATGGCCAGCGACGGCCCAAACGTTGAACCTATGCGCAGCGCTTACATCTCGCTCTCGGTCGACAGCAACGAAGAAGCCGAACGCATTTACGCCGCACTCAGCGAAGGCGGCCAGGTCTTTATGAAGATGGGCGAGCAGTTCTTTGCGCACCGTTTCGGCCAGTTCCGCGACAAATTCGGCGTCAACTGGATGGTCATCCACGAAAAGCCCATGCAGCGCCCAAGCTGAAGCCGACCCTATCTCGCATTGAAATCCCGGCCATGGGCTGCTACTCTCATCTGTCCCGTAGAGGTACGTCCATGGCCTTCACATTTCAGGGCTTCGATTTTCTCGGCCTCGATGCGAGTTTCACTGAAGAAGAACTGCTCGTCCGGCGCACGGTGCGCGATTTCGTCGACGCCAACGTCTCCCCCATCATCGAAGGTTGTTTTCGCGACGGTCGCTTTCCCCGCGAACTTGTCCCGCTGATGGGCGAGCTCGGCTTCTACGGCGCCAACCTCCAAGGTTACGGCTGCGCCGGCATGTCGAATGTCGAATACGGCCTCATGTTGCAGGAACTCGAGCGCGGCGACTCCGGTCTGCGCAGCTTCGTCAGCGTGCAATCGGCGCTGGTCATGTACCCGATCTTCGCCTTCGGTTCGGAAGAGCAGAAGAAAAATTGGCTGCCCGTGCTCGCCACTGGCGAAAAGCTCGGCTGCTTCGGGCTCACCGAGCCCGGCTTCGGTTCGAACCCCGCCGGCATGACCACCCGCGCACGAAAATCGGGCGACGAATACATTCTCAACGGCGAAAAAATGTGGATCACGTCGGGCTCCATCGCCGATGTCGCGATTGTTTGGGCAAAGCTCGAAGGCACTGACAATGCCGCCGCCGAGCCAAGCCAGATTCTCGGCTTCCTCGTCGAAGCCGATCGCCCCGGCTTCTCCTCGAGCGACATTCACGGCAAATGGTCGCTGCGCGCGTCGGTCACCAGCAGTCTCTCGCTTCAGGACGTACACATTCCAGCGGCCAATCTTCTGCCCGGTGCTGACAGCCTGAAGGCCGCACTCATGTGCCTCAACCAGGCGCGCTACGGCATCAGTTGGGGCGCGATCGGCGCTGCAATGGATTGCTATTCCACTGCGCTGAACTACTCCAAAACCAGAAAGCAATTTCACGATCAGCCCATCGCCAGCCATCAACTCGTGCAGGAAAAGCTCGTCTGGATGGCCAGCGAGATCTCCAAAGCGCAATTGCTGTCGCTCCACATCGGCCGCCTCAAGGACAAGGGCAAAGCTGGCCACCAGCACATTTCCATGGCCAAACGAAACAACGTCTGGATGGCTCTTGAATGTGCGCGCCTCGCCCGCGACATCCTCGGCGCGAACGGCGTCACGGACGACTACCCGATCATGCGCCACAGCATGAATCTCGAATCCGTGAAAACCTACGAGGGCACGCACGACATTCACACCCTCGTCATCGGCCAGAATCTCACGGGAATCGGAGCCTACTAAGCGAGGCCGCGGCACTGAACTTCTTCATCGACAAGCTGCGCCTGAAAGCGCCATAGTTTTAACTATGCAGAAGATTCTCGCGCTGACTCGGCTGCCTCTTGCCTTTGTAGCGATCGCACTCGTGGACGCGCTGGGCGCTCACTCCCAGCAGCCGTCGCCGGCCCCCATCGTCCTCCACGCCGCGCGCCTGCTTCAGGTCGACACCGGAAACATCCTTCAACCCGGCGAAATCCTCGTCGAGAGTGAGCGCATCAAGGCCGTCGGCGCATCGGTTGAACATCCGCAGGGCGCAAAGATCATCGACCTTGGCGATTCGACCCTCATTCCCGGCCTCATCGATGCGCACGTGCATCTGTTTCTGCATCCCGGCGCGGAAGATCTCCAGACCGTCGAAGAATCTGTGCCGTGGCGGACGATTCTCGCCGAACAGGCCGCCAAGGCCGATCTCATGGCCGGATTCACCGCCGAGCGCGACATGGGCACTGAAGGTGCGGGCTCTGCGAGCACCGCAGTGCGCGATGCCATCGACTTGGGGCTCATCCCAGGTCCGCGCATGCGCGTCTCTGCCAACGCCATCGACATTCTCGGCGGCCACGAGGATGCCAACCACTTCAATCCCGCGCAGCACGTACTTTCAAACGCCGATTATGCAAACGACGTCGAACAACTCATCGAAGTCATCCGCGAACAGCACAAGGAAGGTGCGGACTTCGCGAAGATCTACGAAACCGGCCCCGATAAGATGATCGACGGCGTCCTGCACACGCCCTATCAATACACTGAATCCCAGCTTGCTGCTGCGGTTGACGAAGCTCATCGTCTCGGAACCAACATCGGCGTCCACGCCATGGGCGAGCCGGGAACACTTTACGCGGCTGAGGCTGGAGTAGCGTCAATTGACCATGGCACGCAACTGAGCGACGAGACGATGCGGATCATGAAGGAGAAAGGCATCTTCGCCGTCCCCACTTTCACCATCTTCGAGTACTTCGCCGCGCACTCCCGTTCGCAGGATCAAGCGGCAAACGAGGCCGCGATGCTCGACTACAAGATTGCAGAATTCAAAAAGCAAATCGCCGCCGGTGTTCCCTTCGCGGTCGGCTCCGATGTCGGCCCCTTCCCGCACGGCACGCAGGCGCGCGAACTCACACTGATGGTCAAGTACGGCATGAAACCGCTCGCCGTTTTACAAGCCGACATGATCAATGGAGCCAAACTTCTGCGATGGGAGGGCCAAATCGGCGAGCTCAAGCCCGGGTATTACGCAGACATCGTTGCCGTGCCCGGCAATCCGCTCGACGACATCAGCGTCGTGGAGCACGTCAGCTTCGTCATGAAAAATGGAGTGGTCGTGCGGCAATAGTCCTCATGGCTGGCGCTCTGATTCCCGCAATGCTTCTACCTGGTCCTTAGTCTCTGTTCCCTGTTCGCCGCCATCGCCCACGGCCCGCCCCACAACCCGACCGCAATCAACAAGCTCGACCACTCGTCCGGGCTTTGCGGTGCGCCCGGGATTCCATACAATCCCAGCACGCGCGGCCCGTGCAGCGTGAGCACCCACACCGCGAACATCGTCCCGATCGCAATCCATCCCCAGCGCGCCAAGGCGCCTCCAACCGCAATCGCCACTCCGCCCGCAATGAAGACCACACCAAAAAACGCAACCCACGGCTCGTGCCACGGAATCCACCCGGGAAGCAGCGAGCCGATGAACTTGATTCCGATAAAGTGATCCACTCCGAACACGATCATGGCGACGGCGACGACGACTCGGCAGGCAATATCAAGCCACTTCGGAGTTGCCGCCGGCCCCGGCAGCAGCAACGCGATGCACGCCAGCGAAAGCGGTTCAAACACAATCGTGCGCAGCCCCATGCTTCCAGGATCCGCAATGTACTGCGGCAGCACATGCACCAGCATCCAGAAAATGTAGGTGGCGCCCAGCGTGTAAGCGGAAATCCGCAGCCAGCGTTCGGTAAGCAAACCAACTCCACACGCAACCCACACCACGCCGAACAGATACACCATCCATAAGATGGGCGGTATAAACGGCAGCACCGGCATGTTGTGCGGATCCGCGCCCAGAGTCCCGCCCGCGCACAAGATGTTTTCCGCGCCAAGCGCGGCAATCGCAAACGCAAAGATCCAACGTCCGGAACGAAGCAGGGTGTCGATTGCGCCTGCAGCCGGCTCCGCTTCAGTTAAGGTCTTGCTTGACATGCGCGCCCTCCCAATTACGTCCTGGGTTCACGGTGCGAGTTTCATCAGATAGGTGGAGGGTGGCTTTGTCAATATCCACTGGCAGGCGGTCGGGCTAGACCGCAACCGTGAAGCTCTCTTCGTTGCGCGTCACGGCTCGATACAGCGTATCGCGCTCGAACGGCGCCCGGCCCGCTTCGGTAATCAGCCGGCAAAGCTCCTTGCGCGTCATGCCTTGCGGAGTGGTCGCGCCGGCATCGTGGTAGATCTTCTCCTCGATCACCGTGCCGTCCAGGTCGTCGGCCCCAAAGCGCAGCGCGATCTGCGCGATCTTCGGCGTCATCATCTGCCAATAGGCCTTGATATGCGGGAAGTTGTCGAGCATGAGGCGGCTCACCGCAATCTGGCGTATGTCCGTCAGCCCAGTCGTCACGGGTAGATGATCCAGCGGCGTGTTCTCCGGATGGAACGCCAGCGGAATAAACGTCTGGAACCCGCCTGTCTCGTCCTGCAACGCGCGCAGCTTCAGCAGATGATCCACGCGGTCGGCGTCGTTCTCAATGTGGCCATAGAGCATCGTCGCGTTCGACTTGAAGCCCAGCTTGTGCGCTGTGCGCGCAGTGTCGAGCCACTCCTCGCCGTCGATCTTGTGGTCGCAGATGATCGACCGCACGCGCGCTGCAAAAATCTCCGCTCCGCCCCCCGGCATCGAATCCACACCCGCCTCGCGCAGCTTGATCAGCGTTTCTTCGACCGATAACTTCGCCCGGCGCGCCAGGAACGCAATCTCCACCATGGTGAAGGCTTTGATGTGAACCTTCGGGAAGCGCTCTTTGAGCCCGCGAATCAAATCCAGGAAAAACTCCAGCGGCAAATCGGGATGCAGCCCGCCGACAATATGAAACTCCGTCACCGCTTCCGAGTAACCCGAGGCCGCCGTCTCCCATGCCTCGGCCAGCGCCATTGTGTAGCCCGCCGGGTCGCCCTTTTTGCGGCCAAACGCGCACAGCTTGCACGCCGCCACGCAAACATTTGTGGGATTGATGTGCCGATTCACGTTGAAGTAGGTCACGTCGCCGTGCATCCGTTCACGTACGTGGTTCGCCAGCCAGCCCACCGCCAAAACGTCTGAAGTGCCGTAGAGCACCAAACCGTCGTCGGCGTTCAGCCGCTCCTGCGCCATCACTTTGGCCGCTATCGGCTCCAGACGCCGGTCATGCGCCCTGAACGCGTGGGAAGCATGCGCTCCCGGGGTTCCGTTGCTGGCCCCATTTACCGCCATGTATTGATGATACCGGAGCCGCGATTTCTTCGCCTGCGCCGCTTCTGCCTCGCGAGCGCCCCGGCCCCTCGCACTTGGGAACCGGGGAAATCCCATTCCCCGCCGCCTTACGGTGTGGGCTCGATCACTTCTGCCCCCGCCCCGCTGGCGTACACTGCCCCTTCATCCCTAAGGCAAAGCACCATGCCTGTTGAAGCACTGATTTCGACCCGGAGCTATGCGCGCGGCCCCGCCACGCCCTTGTTGGACCTGACCATCGGCGGCCTGCTCGACCGCACCGCCAATCGCTTCCCCGATCGGCTGGCCGTCGCATCCCGCCACCAGCAGAAGCGCCTCACCTGGGCAGAGCTCAGCGCCGAGGCCGATCGCGTTGCGCGCGGCCTGTGGGCGCTCGGCATTCGCCGAGGCGATCGCGTCGGCCTCTGGTCCACTAACTGCATCGAGTGGGTCGTGATGCACATGGGTTGCGCACGGGCCGGCGCCGCGCTCGTCAACGTCAACCCCGCCTACCGCTCGCACGAGTTGCAATTCACGCTGACTCGCTCCAGGATGAAGGCCCTGTTTCTCTGGCACAAAGACAAGCGCGCCGACTACGAAGAGATCCTTGGCCGCGCCCGTCACGGGCTCTCACTCGACCTCGCCCACACCATCTATTTCGATTCGCCCGACTGGCCCGCGCTGCTCGACGCCGAAGGCCGCCTGCCCGATCACGTCGCGAGTGACGACGTCGCCAACATTCAATACACCAGTGGAACCACCGGCCTGCCCAAGGGCGTCATGCTCACCCATCACAACGTCGTCAACAATGGGCAGTTCCTCGCGCACGGCTTCCACTACACCGAGCAGGACAAGATCGTCGTTCCCGTGCCGCTGTTTCACTGCTACGGCTGCGTCATCGGAACCATGAGTGCCCTCAACTCCGGCGCGGCCCTCATCCTTCCCAACTGGACTTTTGACGCCCGCGCCACGCTCCAGGCCATTCACGATGAGCGCGCCACGAGCGTTTACGGCGTTCCCGCGATGTACGTGGCAGAGTTCGCTCTGCCCGAGTTCCAAAGCTATGACACCACCAGCCTGCGCACCGGCATGATGAGTGGCGCGCCGTGTCCCGTCGAGCTCATGAAGCGCGTGCTCGAAGAGATGCACATCCGCGAGCTCGTCATCGCCTACGGCCAGACCGAGACTTCGCCTGTGGTCACCATGAGCGACGCAGCCGACTCCCTCGAAATCCGCGTAAACACCGTGGGCCGCGCCATGCCGCAAACCGAAATCAAAATAGCCGCGCCACAGGCACAAGCGGCTTCGAACCTGGCCCCGCAAGCGGGCCCGAACTTCGCCTCGACCGCGGACCCGAATCTCGGCCCGAATCCGGCCACCGCCGACGCCCTCCCCTTTGGCCAACAGGGCGAAGTCTGCGTGCGCGGCTACGCGCTCATGAAGGGCTATGACGGCGATCCCGAAGGCACCGCGCAGGTCATCCAGCCCGACGGCTGGCTGCGCACGGGCGATCTCGGCGTCATGCGCCAGGACGGTTGCATCCACATCACTGGCCGCTCGCGCGATGTGATTATCCGCGGCGGCGAAAACATCTATCCGCGCGAAGTCGAGGAGTTCCTTTACACCTGCCCCAAAGTCGGCGAGGTGCAGGTCTTCGGCATTCCCAACGCGCGGCTAGGCGAAATTGTCGTCGCCTGGATTCGCCTGCGCCCCGGCCTCAAGCCGGAAATCGACGCTACGGAACAGGAAATCCGCGATTTCTGCCAGGGCCAGATCGCCTATTACAAAATCCCCGAGCACGTTCGCTTCGTTGACGAATTTCCCGCCACGCTCTCCGGCAAGATCCAGAAGTACAAAATGCGTGAATTCGAAATCGAAGCCCGCGGCCTTCAGGCCGTGGCCAGCACCACCACTGCCTAATCCCCCATCGCTGGCGCAACCACTGGAATCCTGCTGGCCTGCGCTGCTTCCCGCGCCGGCGCTGCCTCGCGCGTGATGGCGATAACCGTAATGTCGTCGTGCTGCCCGAACTTCTGCGCCGCATCCACAATCTTTTGCACCGGCTCCAGCGACAGCAACTCGCTGCGATCAAACCCCAGCAGCTCGCCCTTGGGATTCGTCGCCTCCACCACGCCGTCGGAATAAAAAGTCAACCGGCTGCCGCGCGCCAACTGCGCGCGCACCGTTTCGTAGTGCGTGCCCGCCATCGCGCCCAGCGGCAGCGCCCCTGGAACCGCCAGCTCGTGCCCATCGAGATACGGCGCAAGGTGTCCGGCGTTCGACATCACCATGGTTCCATCCGCAAAAATCCGCGCGGCCAAGGCCGTCGAAAACCCGCCGGACACGCGCCCCACCAGCCGTTTATTCAGGTTGGCCAACAGCTCCGCCGGATCCTGCGTGTACTCCGCCACCGCGCGAATCGCACCCACTAGAACCGAAACCAGCATCGCCGCCGGCAGCCCCTTGCCGGCCACGTCGCCAATCACCACCAGCAGCGAGCCTTCGGGCGCAGGCACAATCTGGAAAAAATCGCCACCCACCTCCTGCGCGGGCGCGTAGGCGCTTTCGATCTGGAAACCCGGCACGCGCTCAATCGCCTCTGGCAGAATAATCTGCTGCACCTCGCGCGCCGCAGCCATTTCGTTCTCAATAAACGCCTGCTGCCGGCTCATGCGCGTCGACCGCACCACGATAATCACCGCCAGCGACAACACGAACAGGCATCCCGCTACCGCATTCAAGTCCAGCGTGAACGGTCCCACCGTGGGATTGAAAATCTCCGTCTGCAGTGCGAGCGCGGGTTTCGCCATGGATGGAATCGTGGTGGCGATGTAAAAGGCAAGGTTCAAATAGATGGTGAGCGCATTGATGAGAAACGGAATCAGAAGAATGCCCGCCTCTCGGTTTCCGCGCCGCATGCTTACGATTGCCAGCACCGGAATCACGCCTGCAAACAACAGGTTAACCGGCATTTGCGTCAGCACATTCGCCAGCACCGACCCCGTCTGGCTCACGGTCATCGCGTCGGAGACGAGCTGGCTCGCAATCACAATTCCCAACACAATCTGGATCCACCTGCCGAAGCGGACCCTCAACAAGGCAAACATCGTGAGCGTGACGAACGTGATAAATGCAATCCAGAGCAGGCTGCTTAACCAAAGCCAGCCTTCCGCGATGTTGTGAAAATAGCGGTAGAAGACAAGCGGCAGCACCAGCACGTGCACCAAGAACATCAGGAACAGCCAGAGATATTCCCGTTGCCCCCGCTGGGCCGCGAACAGAGCCAGCGCCACAATGCCCAGACCGAATCCTGTGATCCTTCCGAACCAGTCCAGAACGCCGGCGCCGATGATCGAGAGCCAGGTTTCGTCGTAGAGCGCGTGCTCCTGGCCAATGGTTAGGTTGTAGAAGTAGAAGCCCGGAAATCCCGATACCCACTCCGCCTGCGAAATATGCACGCGGATCGCGATCACGAACATCCCACTATCGATGTCCGTTTCGGGAATGCGCTTGATCAGTGAGCCGTCGATTGTATACGGCTTGTAGGGCGCGACGCTCCCTGACTGGATGAGTTTCCGGCCGTTCACGTAAATCTCAAACGCGCTCGACAAATTCGACTCTTTCAGTGCCAGGCCGCTCTGGTTCGGTGCAACCTTCACATGCAGCCGGTACCACACCACTTCAGGCCGCACTTGGTAAGTCTTCAAGAGCGTCTCGCTTGGATCGACAACCGTCCACTTCGAATCGTCGAGGTTCGGCTGCGCGTACGCCGGATCGTCACCAGCCTTGACCAGCCAGTTCATGCTCAGGTCTTTGGGCTGGCGCAGTTCGCTGGCGTCGAAGGTTTGCGCGCCAAGTAGCCCGGGCTCGAGCAGCCAAAACGAACCCAGCACAATCAGAGAAATCGTGGATAGCCGCAGCACGGAGCGAAGCTTGGAACTGAACATAGGGTGGACCCGGCCTCCAGCCGATGTGAGTCCACCCTATCACCGCATCGGAGGCTTCCGCGACGAAAATCTCGCCGCCGCCCAGCCCATGCCGCGGAACCTTTTCGGCTCTCCGCGCGTATTTCAAATGTCCCCCCGGAAAACTGTGTCCCCCCAAGAAAACCTGGAGGTTCACTATGCAACGACGCGCCTTTCTGCGTGTGGCCCTCGCCGGCGCGGGATCGATCGTTCTGCCCCGCACCTTGTTTGCAGCCAAACAATGCGACACGCCGGCCTCTAACGGGATGCCGATGGGCCCTCAGCCCGTCGAGTACTGCACCACCGGCATCTCATCGGTGACGTTTAAGCAGGCCTACCAGCAGCAGAACGAGTGGTGCTGGGCAGCCTGCATCAGCATGGTCTTCGATTTTTACCACCACCCCGTCGATCAGCAGCGCATCGTGAAAGAAACCTGGGGAACCATCGCCGACATGCCCGGCATGCCAGACGATATCCTGCGCGACCTCAACAAGAGCTGGATCGACGACGCCGGCCACGCCTTCGAGTGCAATGGCGATGCGCACTCAGTGAACGTCGACACGGCGATCCAGGACCTGACCGACGATCATCCGCTCATCATCGGCGCGTACGGCCACGCGACGGTTCTCACAGCGATCGTTTCTGAAGTCGATCCAGCCACTTCGCAATACCAGATTCAGCAGGTCATCGTCCGCGATCCGTGGCCCGGCAGCGGCGGCAGGCGTCCACTGTCACCGATGGAATGGAGAGCCATCGACTTCGCCGCGCGCATTCGCGTCACCGATGTCTCGACGGTGGTTGGTTCGGCGCACAGTGGACGGTGAGCGTTTGAGAGTGCGCCGAAGGAACTGCCTCTGAAATCTGCCGGCTCATCAAAACGCTGATGACCCCGGCCCCTCGCCCGCCTGAGCGGGAGAAGCCGGGGTTTCACCAACGCAACATCCTTCCTACTGAGGCGTCGCGGTCGTGCCCGTCGGAGGCGGTGGCGGCGTAGCCGGAGTCGCGGGCGCGGGCGTCGCTGCTGGAGCGGTCCCCGCATCCGTTGCGCGCTTGGCCACAAATTCCTGCGGAGGACGGTCGCCATTCGATCCAAACGTCCGCGAGAACTTGATCGTGCCGTCGGCCTGCGCCGTCCCCTTGTAGCTGATCGTGAACGAATTGCCGTTGAAATCCAGCGTCTGATCGAACGAAATGTTGTCGCCGTCCACTTTGCCGTTGGAGATGTCGGTGTCGCCACGCGGCGTGGTGATCTTGCCGGTCAGCGTCGATCCATCGACATGAAAGTCGAACGTAAGCGTCTGCGTGCCCATGCGCCCTTGCACGTCGCCGGTCCATTTGCCGTTAAAGTCGGCTGCCATCGCGCTAACACTTCCCAGCGCGAGAAACAGCAAAGTCATTCCAAGCTTCTTCATCATTTGAGCGTCTCCGAGGATTGTTTTTGGCACTGCGGTCAAAGCCGATCATTACGGCCAGACGCTCATTTCCGCGCCCCACTGCCGCACCCGCTATTCGCGCCTGTCTACAACAGACGTTCGAAAGCTCTGCCAAGTCTCAACTGCCCCATCTGAGGTGCATCGCACCCCGTCAACCGTCCATCGCATCGCTCACCGTCCACTACCCGTCCACGCTCCGCGCAATTCCGCAATCACGCGCTCCACGACGTCCGCCCAATCGCCCGCCGCGCGCTGCCGGAACAGCCGCGCCGTCGGGTACCATGGCGTGCGTTCCATCTCTTCCATCCATCGCCAGTCCGCAAGCTTCGGTAACAGGATCCAAACTGGCTTTCCCATTGCGCCGGCCAGGTGCGCGATGCACGTATCCGTCGTAATGACCAGGTCGAGCGTCGCAATCAGTGCTGCCGTCTCCGCCAAATCGCGCTCGTTGCTCGAACCATCCAACACGCGCACGTCGTCCGGCAAACTTGCGATCTGCTCCGCCGCCTCGCCCTTCTGCAATGAAATCCAGTTCGCATTCACCGCTCGCAACAGCGGCAGCAACGTCTTCAATTTGATCGACCGCACCGCGTCCGCCTTGTACTTCGGATTCCCCGCCCACGCCATGCCCACGCGCGGCCCGGGTCGCCACGACGAAAGCTGCATCACCTTCTCGCGAACTAAATCTTCATCCGCACCAAGATATGCGCCCGTCCACGGCACGGTTTCCACCGTTGTTCCAAACACCGCCGGCAAACTCATCAGCGGGCACTCGAAGTCGAACGCCAATCCTTCCGCATCCATCATCGCCGTCTCCGCAAGCCCCGCATGCACCACCGCTAGCGATCGCATCAGCCGCTCCGCCGCCGGCTGCACCTGCAACACCGGAAACCCGCCGCGCGCAGCCACCAGCGCTGCGTAGCGGCAAAACTGAATCGTGTCTCCGAGTCCCTGCTCCGCATAAAGCAGCACGCGCTCGCCATGCAGTTCCTCGCCATCCCATCGCGGCTGCTTAAAGCTACGCGGTCTGCGATGCACCTCGCGGAATCGCCATCGCGCCTCGTAGCCTGCCCATCCGCGTTCCCAGTCGCCCAACCGCAACTCCGTCAGCGCCAGGTTGTACTCGGCTCCTGCACTCGCCGGATCCATGGCCACCGCGCTCTCCTGCGCCTTCAACGCTTCTCTCATGCGTCCCATCTCCATCAGCGAGTTCCCGCGATTCGACGGCGCTGCGCCATTCCCCAACTCCTCGGCCCGCTCGAACTCTTCAATCGCCTCTTCAAACCTTCCTTCGAGATGCAGCACGATGCCATGCATATTCACCACCTCGTCGAACTCTGCATTCCGTGCCAACGCCCATCTCATCCACTCGCGCGCGCCTGCCACGTCCCGCTCTGCCGCGCGCAGTTGGCACCATGCCACCAGCGTCTCCACCTGGTTGGGATTCAGCGCGAGTGCCCGCCGCAAATGCGCCTCCGCCGCTTCCGTCCTTCTTCGGTCCCGCTCTAGAATCGCCAGATTCACCCAACCCGAAATCAGATCCGGTCGCAGTTCCACCGCTCTCCGCAGCGCCGCCTCTGCCTCCGCCTCGCGTCCTTCCTCGCGCAATAAACTCCCCAAATTGATCCACGCCGCTGCAAAGTCCGGCCTCATCACAAGCGCGCGCCGGTAACGCTTCTCGGCTTCCTTCGTGCGCCCCAGTCGCGCCAGCGCAAACCCGGCTGCAAACTCACCCTCCGGCAATCGCGGCCGTATCGCCAGCACAGCCTCATAGCGCTCCAGGGCCTCTTCATTGAGACTCATCAGCGCCAGAGCATTTCCCAACCCGAGATGCGCTGCAACCATTGCCGGCCGCCGTTGCAACGCCAATTCGAACTCTCGCGCCGCCTCATCCGCGCGTCCCATCGCAATCTTTAGTTCGCCCATTCCCATCCGCGCCAGCGCGTCCATTCCGTCCAGCCGGATTGCCTCCGCGTAAGCCCCTTCCGCATCCTCCATCCGTTCCGCGGCCTTCAGCGCATTGCCCAGCACCACCCAAGCCGCGCCCATCTTCGGCGCTGCCGCTACCCCGGCGTAAGCCATCTTCACAGCGGCCTCAGTTTGGCGGCTGCTCAGCGCCACCAAGCTCATGCCCAGCAATGCTTCTGGCTGTTGCGGATTCCGCTCCAACGCCCGCTGATAGCAAAGCGCGATCTCGGTCAATCGCCCCGAGCCCACGGCCGCTGCGCCATATCCCGCCGATCCCCGCATACTCTCGACCCTAGCCCCGCCCCCGGTCGCCCTCAAGGCCTGAATCTCGGCTCTCCCGCACACACTCAGTCGGGATTCCCGTTGTTTTCACCACTCCTGTTTTGGGACTCCCGTCAACTCCAATCGGCCGCCTCCATGGGCCTTCACAGTCGTTGACCCAGCCCCGGTTTTACCGGTAGAATCAAAGAGTTTGGCGATGCACCCGGTTGGCAGGGTGTGCGGGACGACCAACGATTTAGAAGGTCAAGGGTTCTCCGCTGGAAATCAGCGTGTGTGCTGCCCGCCTCCCGATGCAGCCTCAGTCTGTATCCGCCCCCAATTCAGCACACGATTCACGTTTGCGCCCGGTCGTTTGACCTCTGGCGCTGGAGGCTTTCTTATGTACGCAGTCATTCGCACCGGTGGCAAGCAATACCGCGTCGCTCCTGGCGACGTTTTGAAGATTGAAAGCGTTCCGTCCGGCAGCCCGACCGTCGAGTTCAGCGATGTTCTCGCCGTCTCAGGCGAGCCCGGATCGATTGCGAAGCCCGCTGCCGCCAAGGTCACTGCCGAGGTTCTCGGCCAAGGCCGCGGCGACAAGATCCTGGTCTTCCATTTCAAGCGCAAGAAGCAATACAAGAAGCTCCAGGGTCATCGCCAGAACTTTACCGAGGTGCGCATCAAGGCCATCGTGGCCGACGGTGTCACCTACGACGGCGACAAGAAATAGCTGCTTTTTTTACGCACGATTTCTTACAAAATCGCTCCGACCAGGGTTCTTCCGCGAACACGGCTAGGAGCTAGAAGCTAGCGGCTAGAAGCTGCAGTTGAGGAGTTCGAAAATGGCACACAAAAAAGGTGGCGGCAGTTCAACAAACGGGCGCGACTCAAACGCACAGCGGCTCGGCGTGAAGGCCTTCGCCGGCCAGTTCGTTACCGGCGGCTCCATCATCACCCGGCAGCGTGGCACGCGCATCAAGCCCGGTCCTAATGTCGGCATCGGTTCCGACGACACGCTCTTCGCCAAGGTCTCCGGCCGCGTCAAATTCACTGACCGCGGCAACCGCGGCCGCTTTGCCTCCGTCGAGCCCGCTACGGAGTAGGCGCGGTTCAGAGGCAATCGCTGCCTTCTCGCGTGCGGCGGACGCGTACATTTCACGCAAAACGAAAAGGCCTCGGCAATCGCCGAGGCCTTCGACCTTCTAAGCACTATTGGCTACTGGCTGTCTTCTACGTCTCCGACTCTCTTCCCTTCATGTTTCGCGCCAGTACCTTTTCAACCACGCGCTCCACATCCGACAGGAAGAAGCTGTTGGCCGGCTGCTGCACGGCCACCTTTGTACCCGTGTGGCCCAGTGCCGAAGCAATTTCGTTCCAGCGGTAGATCGTCGAACTGGCCGGCATCAACACTGGCTTCCGCTCCGGTTCCGGAGCGATGAAGTAAACCATCCAGATTGCCAGCGTACCCAGAATCAGCCCTTCGTAAACGAACTGCAGCGGGTCGCTGAGCGACGCAACGCGAGAGATCCACGACGCCAGAATAAAGTCCGCCGAGGACATGACACCAAAGCCCAATGCAATACCAAAGGAAACATCGCGCACTGTCAGTCGCAGCGCATTCATGCTCAGGCAGAGAAACGCCAACAGGCAAAGCTCAAGAACGCTCACCGAGTGCATCAGCCCGTAGCAAATGTCAGCGATCATGTAGATTCCCTTGTGCGCGTAACTGATCGATGTCAGGCTCACGATCACTGAAACCACCGCTGCCCAGCGGAAGATCACAATCGCCAGCTTCGCAATGCCGGGAAATGCCGCCAGTGCCGAGCGGAAGACCTCAATGCAGATGAAAAACAGCAGCACCGTGCTCGCAAGATAGGTCGCGAAAAATCCGAAATAATACAACTGCCCGATGTGGAAGTCTCTCGCCCAGGGCTTCGATGTCAGGTTGAGCAAGAGCGTCAACACCGGCGTTGAAATCGCCCGCAACATCAGGTAAGAACCCATGGCGCGGAAGCGGCGATGGAGCCCCTTGCTCAAAAACAAGACGGCAAGCGCGGCCCAAAGGACAAGTTCAGCCGCGCTCATTGCCGACATGGCTACATTCAATGGCATAGAGGCTCGTCGCGATCGTTCGAGTGCCCTCAGAATATCGCCAATATGCCAAATGGCTCAAACACAAAAGGGTAACGGTCGATTGGCACTTTCGTGCTACTGAGTTCCTTTGAAGAACTTAACGCGCCTAAATATTTTTATGCCGCCTACCGGGCCGACGGAGCCGGCGCAGCGAAGCAGGCATTCACCGACTGGCAGGGAAGCGGCCCGGGAAGACCGACGAACGGGGCGGGGTCTGTCGCGGCCACCGAAGGGTGCGGAATGTGAGCCTGTACGTTTGCTGGCGCGAGCGAAGCGGAGGCAAGACCTGCAATGGCAACAAACAGCGCAAAGAACCGAATAACGGTTTTCATCTTTGGTAACCTTTCCCAGTGGATTCGAAACGAGATTTCTCTCTGTTTCTACCAAAATTGTAGCGCATAAACGATAATAACTATATATTTTTTCAATTGGATACTGATAAACAACGCGTGAAGATTACTAACGTCACTTAACACAGGGCTTTTCCTTGGCCTGGTAACCTCTTTTGCACTGCTCCGCGCACGCCTTTTCCGCCCTTCCCGCATGGTAAAATAGCCTTAGGTGAACACGCTTGATAGCCTCCCTCTTTTCAAGCGCTTACTCCCGTTTTCGCGCCCGGATTCCACGTCCGAAGGACTCCCGGCGTCCCACCACCTCACGAAGCACTTTGCGATCGGAATTCTATGGCGACTGAAGTTCTCGGCTCCTCCTCCATGCACGGCGATAACGACAGCTATACCGGCGAAAATATCAAGGTGCTGGAAGGCCTTGAAGCTGTCCGCCTCCGTCCCGCCATGTACATCGGCTCGACAGGTGAAATCGGTTTGCATCACCTCGTCTACGAAGTTGTCGATAATTCCGTCGACGAAGCTCTCGCCGGTTACGCAAAGAAAGTTGATGTCATCATTCACGTCGACAACTCCATCACCGTCATCGACGATGGCCGTGGCATTCCCGTCGACATGATGGATTTGGCTGACGGCGAGCGAATGCCTGCCGCTCAGGTCGTCCTCACCAAACTGCACGCCGGCGGCAAGTTCGATGCCTCCAACTACAAAGTCTCCGGCGGCCTGCACGGCGTCGGTGTCAGTTGCGTCAACGCGCTCAGTGAAGAGCTCGAAGTCGAAATCTGGCGGCCTGAAAAACCCGGCGAGCCGAGCCACACCTACGAGCAGAGCTATTCGAAAGGCATTCCCACTTCGAAGCTGCAGAAAACCGGAACCAGCAAGCGCCGCGGCACCAAGGTTCACTTCCTGCCCGACAAGTCGATTTTCACCACCACCGAATTCAACTACGACACGCTTGCGCAGCGCCTGCGCGAAATGGCCTTTCTGAACAAGGGCCTGGAAATCACGCTCACCGATGAGCGCACCGCCGATCCCAAAACCGGCGAAGCGCGCCGCGCCGAGTTCAAATACGCCGGCGGTATCGCCGAGTTCGTCAAGCATCTCAATCGCGGCAAGTCTGTTCTTCATGACAAGCCCATCGTCATGGAAGCCCTCCGCGACGGCGTCGACATCGACATCGCGCTGCAATACAACGACAGCTACTCCGAAACCGTCTTCAGCTTCGCCAACAACATCAACACCGTCGACGGCGGCACGCATCTCTCCGGCTTCCGCGCCGCGCTAACGCGCACCATCAACTACGTCGGCCAGCAGATGGGCCTCTTCAAAGACATGAAGGAGTCGCTCTCGGGCGACGACGTGCGCGAAGGTCTGGTCGCCGTGGTCAGCGTCAAGCTCTCGCAGCCGCAATTCGAGGGCCAGACCAAAGGCAAGCTCAACTCCGACATCGCAGGCACCGTGCAGGCCTTCGTGAACGAGCGCCTGGGAATGTTCCTCGAGCAGAATCCTCCCGTCGCCCGCAAGATCATCAACAAAGCGATCGAAGCAGCACGCGCGCGCGAAGCCGCACGCAAGGCACGCGACCTCACACGCCGCAAGGGCGCGCTCGATGGCGGCGGCCTTCCCGGCAAGCTCGCCGATTGCAGCGAGCGCAATCCCGAGCGCTGCGAGCTCTACCTGGTCGAGGGTGAAAGCGCCGGCGGCACCGCCAAGCAGGGCCGCGACCGCAAATTCCAGGCCATCCTCCCGCTCAAAGGCAAAATCCTCAACGTCGAAAAGGCGCGCTACGACAAGATGCTTGGCCACGAGGAAATCCGCGCCATGATCACCGCCCTCGGCTGCGGCATCGGCAAAGACGACTTCGACGCCGCCAAAATCCGCTACGGCAAAATCATCCTCATGACCGACGCCGACGTCGACGGCTCGCACATCCGCACCCTGCTGCTCACCTTCTTCTTCCGCCACATGACGGAGCTCATCAAGCGCGATCACGTCTACATCGCGCAGCCGCCGCTCTACAAAATCAAGAAGGGCCGCTTTGAGCAATACATCAAGGACGATCGCGAGTTCGTCAAGGTGATGGTCAACCGCGCCGCAGAGGGCATGATCGTCCGCCACGGCGAAAACGCCAGCAAGATCGAGGGCGCCGACCTCACGCGCTTCATGGCCACGCTCAACGAGTATCTCAGCTTCGTCGAAAAGGTCGACAAGCGCATCCGCAACGAGAAGCTCACCGAGATGCTGGCGCGCGCGGAGCTCACCCACCGCACCGATTTCGCTGCGAAGGACGGCAAAAAAGTTCCGGAGAAGATTGCCGCGCTGCATGCGCAACTCGTCGAGCTTGCCGATGAATTCCAGTTCAAGGTAGCCAAGCCCGTCGAGGACGAGGAGCACCACACCTGGTCGATTTCATTTACCGATGCCCAGGGCGCCACGCGCCCGATCGACTGGACGCTCGCCTCAAGCCCCGAGTTCCGCCAGATGATGGCGAAGTACTCGCTCATCAAGGAGTTCCTTGAGCCGCCGTTCCTCGTCGAATACGCGCCCAAGCCCGCCAAAGGCGCGGCGAGCGACGCCGCAGGCGACGAAGACTCCGAGCCCGACGCCGAGGGCGCGCCGCCTCCGGGCAGCGTTGAAACTCGCGCCGAATCGAAGGCCGGCAAGAATGCCCGCACACTTCGCGAGCCCGTCGAAAAGCAGACCGCCCGCGATCTCTTCGCCTACATCGTGGAGCAGGGCAAGAAGGACTACCAGGTGCAGCGCTACAAGGGCCTGGGCGAAATGACGGCCACGCAGCTTTGGGAAACCACCATGGATCCCGAGCGCCGCACGCTTCTCTCGGTCAAGCTTGAAGACATCGCCGAGACCGAGACCATCTTCACCACGCTCATGGGCGAAGACGTGGAAGCGCGCCGCAAATTCATTGAAGACAACGCGCTCGACGTCAAGAACCTCGACATCTAAATAAAGGGACGCCCCAGTGGCGTCCTGTTCGCAGGCCTAGGCTCGACGCAAAATTCCCCAATTCCCCTTCAGGAGCTCGCCATGCGTTTCAATCCCCATGTTTTTCCGCTCGCCGTTTTGCTCGGCGCGTCTCTGGTCGCCGGATGCAAATCGAACACCCAGCAACAGCCGTCCAATTCCACGCAGCCCTCCGTTTCGGCGTTGCCGCAGGGATCGCCGCAGAACCAAGGCGCCGCCGCGCCGCAAACTCCTCCTCCGCCCGCCGCAGTCGATCTTCCCGCCGGCACGCGCATCCATGTGCGGCTCGACCAGGACCTTGGCTCAAAGATCAGCCAACCTGGCGACACATTCAGCGCCACGGTTGCTGACGATGTCGTCCTCGACGGGCAAACGGTTATTCCCGCGGGCGCACACGCTGAAGGTACGGTGATCGACGCCAAGGCTCTCGGACACATCAAGGGCGGCGCGTATCTCGAGCTGCGGCTTGAGCGCGTGCACACCCGATGGGGAAGCTACCCGGTCGCAACCAGTTCCATCGATCGCGCTGAGAAAGGCAAAGGCAAGCGCACAGCTCTCATGGCGGGTGGCGGCGGAGCTTTCGGAGCGCTGATCGGCGGCCTCGCGGGCGGAGGCAAAGGCGCTCTCATCGGCGCGGCAGCCGGCGGAGGCGCAGGCACGGCCGGCAGCGCGTTCACCGGCAATAAGCAAATCTTTCTTCCCGCCGAGACGCTGCTCACGTTTCATCTGGAACACTCGGTACATATCGTCGAGCAGCAGTAGCCGGCGCTCGCGCCTTGCGGGCTCGCGCCGAAACACCGGGTGCCCCATCTCGGGGCCCCCACGGCCAGGTCCTCGTCCGTGGGGTGAATCCAAGCTTCGCTTGGGTGGGTAAAGATTCGACGCGGCACGGCCGGGGAACCCACGCAGTGCGTGGGTCGCGTGCCGCATCATCCGCCTTAACACTTCCGCCCGGGCGCTCGCACCTTGCGGGCTCGCGCCGAAACACCGGGTGCCCCATCTCGGGGCCCCCACGGCCAGGTCCTCGTCCGTGGGGTGAATTCAAGCTTTGCTTGGGTGGGTAAGATTCGACGCGGCACGGCCGGGGAACCCACGCAGTGCGTGGGTCGCGTGCCGCCTCATCCGCCTTACGCATTCGCGCCAAACTCCGCCTCTCGGCGCTCGCGCCTTGCGGGCTCGCGCCGACCCGCCCCTCACCGCCGCAAAATCATCCCCGCCCAATCCATCCACACATTCGTCATCGCCAGCCTGCCCACGATCAGCGTCACCACCGTCATCGCGGCCAGCCCCGCGGCAAACGGCCGATCGAAGCTCCGCGTCATGCCCCATCGCACCACCAGCAGCAGCAATCCCAGCGTCACCACCGGCCCAAAGATCCCCACCCAATGGTGCCCGCCGAAAATCGCTCCCGTCGTCTCGATGCGCCCCACGGCTCCGCTCACAAGCGAGAGGCACGCCATCAGCATCATCGGCCTGTGAACGCGCGGCCGCTTGCGCGCCAGCACGCCCAGCGTCACAAACATCGCAAACAGCGCAATCTCCGTAAACATCACCAGCAAAAACTGCGGGCCCGGCCAGTCGAAAACCACCTGCTCCGGAGCCACCTGGATTGACCGGTAAGCCACCACCGGCCCCGTCACCACGATCAGCGCCGCAATCCCCACCACGCCCCAGCCCAGCGTCATGTGCACCCTGCGATTGTGCGTCGAGATCAGCAGCGCCTGCACAAAGAACATCACGAACCATGCAAAGATCGCGCTCGAGTGCGCCACCACAATCGCCAGCATCTCAGGCGCAATCGGCGAGCCATCAACGTGCTTGCCGTGAAAAATGTACTGCTGAAAACCCAGCACCGTGAAAACCAGGAAAATGGCTCCGACAGCGGTGTAGAAAAAGCGGTCACGCTTCATCCGCAATCTCCTCTTTTCAGTTGCAGCGTTTCGAATTTCAGGAACGTAGGGGAAGTGCCGGCCTCTTTTCCCAAGGCCGCGCTCGATGTTCATGTGGTCCCGTGGATCAGGCCCATCATACGTCGCCGTCCACCGGTTTCCGCAAGAGAATTCTGGGATGGAGTCGGTGCTCGAATTGCACATAGAGTTTGCCTGGAGAGAAGAGCGGCAACCACCGACCCGCCGAGCCCGCACGTTACGCCAATTGTCAGAGCAATTGCGGTCTGTATATTATTAGCAGTGCTGGTTCACGGGCAGCGCAATGGGCCGACCCAGCGGCCGGCGCAAGGCTGAAGCAGCCAGGACAGAGATCGAGGATGCCGTTGCCTGAGCAGGAAACTTATCCGCGCGCACCGATCTTAGAAGCGGTACTCGACATCCGGGTACGATCATCGTCCCCGTTCTCTGAAGATTCCCTAAACGAGCTTAGAGCGCGGGAGCAGGGCAACTATCCCGGATTCAGGCGCCCCTTTCAAGTTCAGTTCAGAGTTGAAAGAACAGACCCCACCTTGGAACCGACCTCTCAAGTTTCCTCGTTCGCCAATGGCGGTGCCATGGTAAGCGAAGATGGAAAGCAGCTGTTCCAAGCCCGACCAGATGGCTTCAGTCATAATAGGCTCGCGCCCTACCAAGAATGGGCCTCCTTCAGTTCAGAGGCTCGTCGACTGTGGGATCTATACCGAGAGGTTGCCAAGCCGGAGTTCATCGAGATACTTGGCCTCAACTACGTCAACAGAATAGGGCTCCCGACGGGCGTCGAAATCAGCGACTACTTGAGGATCTATATTCAGGTCCCTCCAGAACTTCCTCAAACTCTCGAAGTGCATAACCTCCAAGTCCAGATGCTTCACCCTGAGTCAGAAGCGAGAATGTCCATCGTAGTGAGCTTCGGCTCCATCGCAAACGATAGAATCCCCGTAACGCTTAATGTGCAGGCCTTCAAGTTCGTTGGCAAGGCAACCGCCGACCTCACCGAGAATGAAGTCTGGACGACATTTGACCAATTGCGCAACCTAAAGAATCTAGCGTTCGAGTCCTGCATCACTGACAAAGTGAGAGAGGAATTCAGATGAGCACCATGTCAGTAGAAGTTTTCTTGACAGGCACATATCAGCCGAGTTTGTCTCCCTCCTCCACGATGGAACAAGGAAGCCTTCCTGTGGAACTCTCAAGAAGAACTTCCAGCCTTGACAGCGACAAGGTAACAGAGCAGGGCCGGACTTGGTTTTCGTGGGCCTCCCCCGCGGCCAAGGAATCGTTCCTTGCATTCTGCACAATGGTGCTGCAGTACAACAACGAAGACGAAGATGACCAGATCGCGGAAAATGCGCGAGATGCAGCGCTCGCCCTCGCACAAAGCGCATATGCGAATGCCCCAAACAAATGGAGTTCGCCAAGGGTCGCCACTGACGGGGGGGGCGGAGTCCGTCTCACGTGGAGATCGGGAGAGAAGGAGCTGCGAGCAGTCTTTCCAGCGGATGCGCGAAGAACGCATTATTTGTTTAAGGAGCATGGCGAAGAACACTCGATCATTAGGAACTTTACTTCTGCAACGCTCTCCAACGAGTTCGAGTGGCTCATTTCGAAAATATGAGCGAACCAAACCCCGGCACAGAACCCGTCGAATGCCCGGAGATTGTTTACCGTGCCTTGAAGAGGGGCCCGGATCATGATGAGCCATTGCCCTCCGAGGAGTTTATGCGGAGAGTACGCCAACCGGAGACGGAGAAGGCGGTCTCCCTGTCGCGCCGGAAGTACGCTACCGCCAGGGATTGTCGCTCTAAACTTAGGCGGAAACGTGGCACTGCGTCACTTCACGTAGGCAAGGTGAGGGATCTTCCATTCGGACTCGATGTCACCCCAGACCCGGCTAGAAACGAAGATGGCAATATCGTCGATCCCGCCCATTGTCTTCTGATAAACCTCCCTGACCCAGTCACCGACGAAGAGTCGGCCGAAGTCGCCGCGTCGCAGTTAATCAAGATTGCTCGGCTTGTGACTCCGGAACAGGAGGAGCAGGAACACACAGAACGATACGGGAAAGCCTAAGCGCACAAGACATCCTTCCACCGTGCAGATCACCCGGCGGCGGAGCCCTATTCGCGATTCGCTGCCAAATCCGAAACCTTGGCCCGGCACCGCGCTAGAATCGCCGCCGCACAGGCCGTCCTGCCTGGCTCAATCCAATCCCCACGCAATCTCGGCGACCGGCCGGCCGACCACTGTCCACTGTTCACTGGCCACTGTTTTTCCTTGTCAAGATGCTGAAGCCAAAATAATTCCGCCCCCATCCCCTAAGTCCTTTATTCCCTTGTCCCTACGTCCCTGTGTCCCTGCCTCCCAAGTTTGCCGGTAATTATGCCCTTTAAGCGCACAATGGTCCCATGATCGACAAACAACACCCGGCCGCGCAGCCCGGCTGCGCAGGCACATCCTTGTTCCCTTGCTCCCCTGTTCCCTCGTTCCCTGGCTCCCCTGCTCCCTGTTTCTGCCTAAGTCTTTTAAAAGGCTAAGGTTGCGCGTAAATCGTTTGAAATCATAGGGTTACAGGACCCTGCAAAAGGTACAAGTCATTGAAAACAAATCCCTTATCCCCAAATCAAGGGGAGGGGGGAGGGGAGATATCTATGTACGACGCATGCCGGCACATCAAGTCCTCGGGAGACCGCTGCAAGTCTCCGGCGCTTCACGGAAGCCACTTCTGTTTCTTTCACGACAGGCTCCACTCTGACGCGCTCAGCGCCAAATTCGATACCCTCAGGCTTCCCGTCGCGGAAGACTTTTCATCCATCCTGCTCGCGCTCACCCGCATCTCCGCTGCACTCATCGATTCCCGCATCGACACCAAGCGGGCCGCGCAGCTGATATGGATTCAGCAGCTCGCCCTCCAGGTAGTCAGCCGCAGAGCCCATCGCAACGACACTTCCATCCGGCAATTCGTGCGATCGGGGCACGGCGAAGAGATCGCGTCCCCCCTCGCCCTCTGCGACCCCGGCCACGACTGCGATACCTGCGCCCACAAAGCAGTCTGCGCGCGATCCCCGCAATGCGACGAGTCCGAATATGACGAGGAACAGCAAGACGTGGCCTACGAATACCGGAACGAAGTCACCGGCGAACCCGCCCGCTGTGCCGCTGAAGAAGACGAAGTAGATGACGACGATGATGATCAAGTGGACGAAGAAAAAGCCGGCGAACTCAACCTCGGCAATTCTCAACTCGCCGACGTCGCCATAAGAGCTGCCGCTTCCGGCAGCGCACCGATCCCGAAAATCGCGCCCGAGCGAGAGCTCGTTGCGATTGAACCCACCACGAAAGAGCGAAAACCGAATCCCTGACGGCGGAAAACTGAGAGCCCCTCATCTCCAGTCGCACCGCTGACTCCCGCTCCATCCTCGCGTGTGCTTCAATCCATGCTCGCGCGGGAGATCCCTGCCTCCCTCTTGCCTGCCGTGCCAGCGCTTCAGCGCAGGCGGGTCTTGCGAACTCACGTCTCCCCGCCGTGTAACGTAAATCAATGAGACAAATCCCCACTTCCCTCCTTGCTCTGTTTTGCGCTGCCGCAGTCTTTCCCCCCGTCATTGCCGCCGCGCAGCAGACCAACTCCGGCAACGCTCCCGCAAATCCACTCGCCGCATCGCGCGTCTTCGCCTACGACGACATGGCGCCCAGAACCGCTCCCAACGGCTCGATCAGCCGCAAGGTGTTCACGGGAACGCTGACCACAGGCGAGGCGATCGGGGTGCACGAGACCATGCAGCCCAAAGGAATGGTCCCCAATCCCGCGCACCGCATTGAGCACTCGGAACTGATAGTGGTGGAGGAAGGAACGCTTGAGTTCATGCACGACGGCAAAACGGAGCGCGCGGATGCGGGCAGCATCATCTACGTGGCGTTCGGGACGCTGCACCAGGTGAAGAATGTTGGCGATGGCGAGGCGAAGTACCTGGTGATCCAGATTGGCGGGGACACGAAGAAGTAGTGGTTAGTGGTTAGTGGTTAGTGGTTGGTGATCAGTGGTTCGCGCTCCTCTTGTGCGGGCGAGGACGCCCGCACGACAGCCGGCGGGGACGCCGGCGCTACAAGGGAGATCAGCATGCGCGGATCTGGCCGCGGCCGTGGCGCTTGACGGCGTACATGCGCGCATCGGCGGTGCCGATGATCTCGTGCATGCGGGTGCCATCGGCGGGCGAGCAGGAGATGCCCACGCTGGCGCTGACCTGCAGCGTGAGTCCGCTCTTCATGCCGAACGGAGTCTCCATGAGCGCCGCGTGCATGCCTCTGGTGAGCTCCAGCGCCTGCGCGGCCGGTGTTCGCGGCATCATGATGACGAATTCGTCGCCGCCGTAGCGGAAGGCGAGGTCCTGCTTGCGGCAGAGTTTTTGCAGGCGGCGGCCAACCGCGGCCAGCAACTCGCTGCCGATCATGTGGCCGTGCACGTCGTTGACGAGCTTGAAGTGGTCAAGGTCCCAGAAGGCGAGGCTCAGCGGCGGACCGCTCTTCTCCGACTCCTGGAGTTCCGGGTAGAGCACACTGTAAAGATGGCGGACGTTGTAGAGGCCAGTGGTGTCGTCGGTGATGGTGAGCTGCTGGATGCGCGTGACGTCGCGGGCGTTTTCGATGGCGATGGCTGCGTGGTCCGCGAGGATGTGGAGGAAAGCGATGCTGTAGTCGGACATGGCGGCGCGCGGATTGAGGATTTCAATCACGCCTTGCGTGCCGGTGCGGCCGCGCAAGGGCAAGGCGATGACCGATTTGACGCTGGTGATGCCGGCAGTGGCGGCTTGCTCCACGCGAGGGTCGCGATCGAAGTCGGGGACGATGAGGGTTTCGCTGTGCTGGAGCACCCAACCGGCCACGCCTTCGCCTTGCTTCACGCGAAGTCCGCGCAAGGTCTCCTGGTGCTCACCCTGGGCGATTGCGTAGTAGAGTTCCTGGGTGTCTTCCTCAAGCATCAGGAGGGCCCAGAATTCGGCCTCTACCATGCGCTCCATTTGTTCAAGGATGGTGCGCAGAATCGTATCGAGGTTGAAGCTTGAGTTGAGCGACCGCGCCAGCTGGTGAAAGACAAGCAGATCGGCCAGCGGAATACGGCCTTCCGCATCGTTCGGCATATTCGGGCCCTGGGGGGAAGCTTACAAGTCTATTGTTTCACACGCCGATGAGCGGGATGGCCGGACCGGGAAAGTGACGGCCGAGGCCGGCGCGGCGCGCATCGTGCCGTGAAGGCCCTCGCGATGGGGATGGGGAGTGGAAGCTTGAGATCGGCCGCGGAAGCGGACGCGCGGTCGGCCATCCGATGTGGACTCGTAGTCAACCGCCGATGTGAACCATCGAGCGTGACGGTTTCATGAATCCCGGCTCTCCGATGTGGTGGCGGGCCTCTTTGCCCTGGATGGTGCGAACAACGTAAGCGCGCAGCTCGTCACGGGACGCGCCGGCGCGGAGACGCCCATACAGATCGTGCTCGACCTGCGAGAAGAGGCAGGTGCGAATCTTGCCGTCGGATGTGAGGCGAACGCGGCTACAGGCGCCGCAGAAGGCCTGACTGACGGGCGCGATGATTCCGATTTCGCCCACGCCGTCGGGAAAAGTGTAGCGGCGCGCGGTTTCGCTGGGTTCGCGGGGAGCAAGTTCAAGCAAGGGCATGGTGCGGCCGATGCGGGTGACGATTTCGCGCAGCGTGACGACGATTTCGGGCGTCCACAGGCGGCCTTCTTCAAGAGGCATGAATTCAATGAAGCGGACGACGACGCCCTCTTCGCGGGCAAAGCGGGCAAAGCCTTCGATCTGGTCGTCGTTAAAGCCGCGCAACAGCACGCAGTTGATCTTGAGCGGCTTGAGCCCGGCGGCATGGGCGGCGCGAATGCCAGCGAGAACCTTGGCGAAACTGCCTGGGACGCGCGTGATGCGCTCGAATGTGGCGGTGTCGACGGCGTCCATGCTCACGGTGATGCGGTTCAGGCCCGCATCCTTGAGGGGCTGGGCGAGGGCGGCGAGCAGATGGCCATTTGTGGTGAGCGCCAGATCGAGCGGTTCGCCCTGGAGTGTGCGCATGTGCGAGAGCTCGCGGATCAGATCGATGAGATCGCGGCGCAAGAGCGGCTCGCCACCGGTGAGACGGACTTTGGTGATGCCGAGGCCAACGAAAATCTCGATGAGGCGGAGGTATTCGTCGATGGTGAGTTCGGGATACTGCGCGCCCATTTCGCCGGTGCGGCAGTAGACGCATTTGTAGTTGCAGCGGTCGGTGATGGAGACGCGAAGGTCGTGAATGACGCGGCCGTGGCTGTCAGTGAGCGGCGCATGCGCAGCCACTGAGGGCAATGCGGAAATGGACGGGGCAGCCATCGGCAATTTCAAGCCTATTCCATTTCGCGGCGGGGTGGAAGCGGGGCCGAATGCAGGCCGCGCGCAACGATCAAGAAGCGATAGCATGAGAGAGCGAGGCTTGGCCAGGCGTGGTGGGCAAGTTATCGCGTTTGAAGAAGAAAGCGAAGAGATGCCTGCAACCGGCGCAAGACCGTTGGGAGCGGCGGACGAAGCCGGCGCGGCGACGGCCGTGCGGCAGATGTTCGACGCGATTGCTCCACGGTATGACCTGCTGAATCACGTGCTCTCAGCCAACGTCGACCGGCTGTGGTGGCGGAGGACTGCGCGCCGATTTCGGCCGGTGCTGGCGCGGCCCGATGCGGCGATTCTGGATATTTGCTGCGGAACGGGCGATTTGACGATGGCGTTACTGAAGCTGCGGCCGCGGGGAGCGAGCCCGATTTTGGCCGGAGATTTTTCGCGGGCGATGCTGCGGAGGGGAGCGGAGAAGTTCGGACCGGCAGGATTGCGCGGCGGGAAGAAGAAAGCGGCGGATGCGCCTTTTGCCGTGCCGATTGAGGCCGATGCGCTGCATTTGCCGCTGCGCGCCGAGTCGCTCGATTTGATTGTGACGTCGTTTGGCTTCAGGAATCTGGCGAACTACCGGGCCGGCCTGAAGGAATTTCACCGCGCGCTGAAGCCGGCTGGGCAGTTGGGAATTCTTGAGTTCAGCGAACCCGGGGGCCTGCTGGGCAAGATGTATGGGGTTTATTTCAGGCGCGTGCTACCGGCGATTGGGCGCATGGTGTGCGGCAAAGACGGGCCGTACAATTATCTGCCCAGCTCGGTGGGCGATTTTCCTGCGCCAGCGGCGATGCTGGAAATGATGACGGGGGCCGGCTTCGCGGAGTGCGCGTGGCAGCCCTACACGTTTGGCATTGCGGGTTTGTACACCGCGGTGCGGCGAGGGTAGCGTTTGAGCCCCATGAGTCCTGCCGCAACAAATTCGCGCGTTCACGAGACTGCCGGGGTGAATTTCCCGGCGGAGAAGCAGCGCGTGGCGCGGCACTCGATGGCAGCCGCGGGCGTGATGACGCTGCTGAAGATTGCGGCCGGCCTGCTGTCGGGGTCGTTGGGAGTGCTTTCTGATGCGGCGCACTCGGGGCTCGATTTGGTTGGCGCAGCGCTGACCTATTTTTCGGTCCACGTGAGCGACAAGCCCGCAGACGAGGACCACACGTATGGGCACGGAAAGATCGAGAATCTTTCCGCATTCAGTGAAGCGGGACTGATGGCGCTGTCGTGCGCGTGGATTATCTGGGAGGCGATTCAGCGAATCTTTTTCCATCCGGTCGAGGTGCAACACTCACTGTGGCCGGTTCTGGTGCTGCTAACTTCGATCGGCGTAGACATTTGGCGCTCGGGCCAACTGCGCAAAGTCGCAGTGCGCACGGGTTCTCCGGCACTCGCGACCGATGCGTTTCATTTCTCCTCGGACATCTGGGCGACGGCTGCAGTGTTGGCCGGGCTCGGCGCGACGTGGATGGGCGAGCACTTCAAGATTCCGGCGTTGCACTATGCGGATCCTCTGGCGGCGGTTGTGGTCTCGCTGATGATTTTGCGAATGACAGTGCGGCTTGGCCACGAAGCGGTGGCCGCGCTGGTGGATGAGATTCCAGCGGAGACGCGCCGCAGGCTGGTGCGCGAGGTGGAGCGCGTGAATGGCGTGCTGGCCGTGGAACGGATGCGGGTGCGACGAGCTGGAGCAGGGTACTTTGCCGACGTTTCTTTGGCGCTGCCGAGGCGCTACACGTTTGAGCACACCGGCGATCTGGTGCTGGCGGCGACTGCGGCTGTTGAGCGCGTGCTGCCGGGCGCCGACGTGGTGATCCATCCTATTCCGCGCGAGACGAAAGCGGAGAGCATTTTTGATCGGGTGCGCGCAGTGGCCGCCCGCAACAACATTTCAGTGCACGACCTCAGCATTCAGTCGCACCATGGGCGGCTGCAGGTGGAGCTGCACGTGGAACTCGAAGAGCACCTGACGCTGCGCGAGGCTCACGGCTTTGTTACAGCGCTGGAAGCGGAGATTCGGCACAATGTTCCGGAGATCGATTCGGTTCTGACGCACATTGAGAGCGAGCCGGCGACGATTGAGCAGCCCGATGAAGAAGGTGCGGAGTTGCGTCGGATGGAACAGGCGCTGCGCTCGGCGGCCGCGAACTTTGATGAGATTGCGGACGTGCACGCAATCACGGTGGGCCGGACCGGCGAACACATCCTGGTGACGTGCCACTGCACGCTGCCCGACGAGCTCCCCATGAATCGCGTGCACGAGATCATTACTTCACTCGAGGACCGCTTCAAGCTGGAGTGCCCGGAAGTTTACCGCGTGACGATTCATCCCGAGCCAGTGACGGATAATACGCGGTAGGATTTTCCTGGATATGGACTGAATTCGCATGCGGATCAGACTGATTAACTCGGGAGCCTTCACAAGATTCTTCCGCATAGCGTCGCTTCTGCTGGTGCTGGTGGCCGTGTGTTTGCTGTCGGCGATTCTGACGATGCATTTCGCCATTCATGGCGCCGAGGTGCAGGTTCCGAACCTGAAGGAAATGACGACGGCCGACGCGCGCAGCGTTGCAGCGGGCATGGGCCTGAATTTGGACGTGGACCACCGTTATTATTCCGGCGACGTTGCTGCGGGACACATTCTTACGCAATCGCCCGCGCCGGGAACCGTGGTGCGGCGCGAGTGGCGTGTGCGCGTGGCGGAGAGCCTGGGCGCGCAGAAGGTGGATGTGCCAGACACGCTGGGGGCAAATGAGCGCGTTGCGGAGCTGGAATTGCGGCGCGCGGGGCTTCAGGTGGGCGAAGTTGCGCATTTGCCCGATGGCGCGGCCGCGGAGGGGACCGTGATTGCGCAGGATCCACCGCCGCATGCGCAGGGCATTGAGCAACCCAGTGTGAGCCTGCTGGTAGCTGCTCCGGACGATGAAACGCCGGACGGGTATGTGATGCCGGACTTGACCGGCATGCCGTTGGCCGGCGCGGAAGCGGCGCTGAAGAAGGTCGGCATCAAAGCGGAGGCGCCGAGTTATGTGAATGAAGCGGTGCCGCCGGTCGGAAGCGGAGACGCGCCGATTAAGCCGCCAATAAGGCCGGGAGACGTGGTGGCGCAATCGCCCAGCGCGGGTACGCGCGTGGACCAGACCACGACGGTGAAGCTGACGGTTGCGCGATAGACGAAGACAAGAGGAGAGCGGATGGGACTGAGCGAGGATTTGGAAAAGATTGCCGAGCAGGAGCGCGAGCTACGGCTGCCGCGCCTGGATGCGCGCGTGGCGTGGGAACTGGGATCGAAGATTCGCGCGATGGCGATGGAGCGCGGGCTGACGCTGGTGGTTGATGTGCGGCGCTTTGGGCAGCCGCTGTTTTATGCGGCGCTCGAGGGGACGACGCCGGACAATCCCGAGTGGGTGCGCAGAAAAAGCAACGTGGTGGCGCGGTTTCATCGCAGCTCGTACAGCGTGGGAATGACGCAGAAGCTGAAGGGGACAACGCTTGCGGAGCGGCAGGGGTTGCCAGTGGCGGATTATGCGGCGGATGGCGGATCGTTTCCGTTAAGTGTGGATGGAGCGGGCGTGGTGGGGAGCGTGACAGTTTCCGGCCTGCCGCAGCGCGACGATCACAATCTGGTTGTAGAGGCGTTGTGCGCGATGCTGGGGAAAGATTTTGGGGCGCTGAGGCTGGGGGCGGAGACGACGTAGGCCGCCGACGATTCATCTATGGCATTCGCACCATGAGGGCGACGAAGAAGCCGTCAGTGGGCAGAGTGCCGGGGAGAAGGCGGAGGGCGCCGGCGGGTGTTAGGCAGTTGCGAAGCTGAGCCGCGCCCGACGGGGTGAGAACTCCGGCGATGGCGAGTGAGGTGATGCGCGCTTCGAGTGAGATTTGCCGCGCATCGGGATGTTCCGCGAGCACGGCGGCGACGACTTGCTCATTTTCTTCTGGCTCAAGCGAACAGGTGGAGTAGACGACGTGGCCGCCGGGGCGGACCGCGCGCAACGCAGCGGCCAGGATGGCGCGCTGGCGCTGGGCTTGGCGTAGCAGATCGTCTGCGCGGAGGCGATGGCGGATTTCGGGATTGCGGCCGAGAGTTCCGGTTCCGCTGCAGGGCACGTCGGCGAGGGCAAGGTCAAAGGTGGAGTCTTCGCTGAGAGCGGTTGCGTCGTCGAGACGGCATTCAATGCGGCCGGAGTAGGCAGCGAGGCGAAGGCTGAGTTCCGCGAAGCGAGCCGGGCTCGATTCGCAAGCCAGAATGCGCGCTTCAGGGTTGCGCTCGGCGAGGATGAGGGTCTTTCCGCCGGGCGCGGCGCATGTATCTCCGATACTTCTTACTTTTTGGTCGAGATCAGTGGAACAAGCAGCTAGCTCGGCGATGAGTTGCGATCCTTCGTCTTGAAAGCGGACGCGGCCCTCGCGGAAGGCAGCGGTCGTGGTGATATCGCCGGAGACGACGGTGCGCGCGGCGGTGAGGATGGAAGCGGGCTCGAGGTTGATGCCGGCGTCATTCATTTCTTTCTCGGCGGCAGGATCGGCGAGGCGGATGGTGCGCGCGGGCTGGGTTTGTCCGTGGCGGCAGATTGCGCGCGCGGCTTCAAGGCCGTAGAACTCGGTCCAGCGTTCGACGAGCCAGGAGGGGTGGGCGTGGGCGAGCGCGAGTTCGGCTGCGGTTCCCTCAGGGGCTAAAGCCCCCAGATCTTTTGCGGAGTTTATGTACGGGCTGAAGCCCGTACCCTTCAAAGAAGATTCGGATTCGTCTGGATGGGCGGCAGCGGCGGCGAATTTGCGGAGGACAGCATTTACGAGGCCCGATGCGAAGCGGTGGCCCGATTGCTTGGTCAGCTCGACGCTTTCATCGATGGCGGCGTGGGCGGGAATGCGATCGAGAAACCGCAGTTGAAACGCGCCCATGCGCAGCGCGGCGGAAACCTCTGGGTCCAGTTTTTTTCTGGTTTTGGTGAAGAGTTTCAATTGGTCGTCAAGCAGAATCTGCCAGCGCAGGACGCCGAGGACGAGCGTGGTGGCGAGATGGCGATCGGCGGGCGAAAGTTTTTTATTGGAATCGGATTGGAGGAGTGCTTCGGCGTGGAGATTGCCGCGAGGATTCTCTCGAGCCAAATCGCGAGCGAGGGCCAGCAGTATGGCGAAGGCGGCTTTGCGTGCTGGAGAGATGGCGGGCACAGCGGTCAACCGAAGCGCGCGTCGGCGGGAAGCGGGTTGCCGTGCAGAAATTCGTCGGCGATCATGCGCTTTTTGCCTTCAATCTGCACTTCCAGGAATTCGAGCCATGTGTTTTCGGCGCATGCGGTCAGCAGGTGACGATTTTCGACGACCACCCAGCCGGGTTCGGCGAAGCCGAGACCCTCGGCGAAGCTGCCGCGCGCAACGGTCATGCGGTGCACAATGAGCTTTTTGCCGTTCAGTGCTGTGAACGCGCCGGGCCAGGGCTGGAATCCACGCCAGCGATTGTAGATTTCGTGCGCTGTGCGGGCGGCAAAGTCTATGCGGGCGTCTTCGCGTGTGAGGAGCGGAGCAAACGTGGCGCCTTCGTGATTTTGTGGCTGCGGTTGGATGGAGCCGTTATGCAATCCCGCCAGAGTCGCGACCACGAGCGGAGCGCCGGATTGGGCGAGCACGGGAAACAGCTCGGCTGCAGTTTGCGTGGGGCCGATCTCGATGGTCTGCTGCAGAAGGATGGGTCCGGTATCGAGACCCTCTTCGAGCAGCATGATGGTGTTGCCGGTGTAGGCGTCGCCATTGGCGATGGCCCACTGAATGGGCGCGGCGCCGCGATATTTGGGAAGAAGAGACGCGTGCAGGTTGATGCAGCCGAGGCGAGGCAGAGCGAGCATCCACGGCGGAACGATGCGGCCATAGGCGACGACCACGATGGCATCGGGAGCGATGGATTCAAGCTGCGCGCGGAACTCGGTGTTGGAGCGGATTTTTTCGGGTTGCGTGACTGGGAGGCCGGCAGCAAGCGCGGCCTGCTTGACCGCCGGAGCGGTAAGCTGCTGATCGCGGCCTGTGGGCCGGTCGGGCTGCGAGACGACGAGCGCAATTTGATGATTGGCCGCGAGCAATGCTTCAAGCGTGGGAACCGCGAACTCCGGAGTGCCGCAAAAGACGAGCTTGAGGCCGTTCGCCATGGCAGGCTTACCAGGTGCCCTCTTTTTGCATTTTGCGAATTTTGCGAAGATTCAGGCCGCGCTTGAGCGGGCTCATGCGGAAGAGAAAGACGATGCCGTCGAGGTGGTCGATTTCGTGCTGGAAGGCGCGGGCAAGTAATTCTTCGCCATCCATCTCAAACCATTTTCCCTGCGCGTCCTGGGCGCGGATGCGGACTTTGGCGGCGCGGACGATTTTCTCGCGGATTTCAGGAAAGCTAAGGCAGCCTTCCTCTTCGTACTGGCGGCCCTCACTGAAGGTGATTTCAGGATTGATGAGCACGAGCTTCTGCTTGGGATCTTTGCCCATGCTGAGGTCAATGACGGTGATGCGCTTGGAGACGCCGACCTGGGGCGCAGCGAGGCCGATGCCCTGTGACGCGTAGGTAGTCTCGAACATATCGGCGACGAGCTTGCGCAGTTCGGCGTTGAATTCGGTGACTGGTTCGCCGGGCTGCTCGAGCACCGGCTCAGGATATTTGACGATCGTGAGAATCATTGCCGCGGTTAAAAACTCCGTATCTGTTCGATGTAGCCGTCGAAGTTCCGTTTCAATTCGACCAGGGAGTCGCCGCCGAACTTCTGGTGCGCGAGGTTGGCGAGGACCAGCGCCACCATGGCTTCAGCGGCGACACCGGCCGCTGGGACCACGCAAATGTCGCTGCGCTCGTAGCTTGCGCTGGTGGGCTCGCGCGTGTCAAAGCGCACGGATTCGAGAGGCTGGCGCAGCGTGGAAATGGGCTTCAAATAGCCGCGCACCACGATGTCTTCGCCGTTGGAGACGCCGCCCTCAATTCCGCCGGCGTTGTTGTGCGGGCGCGTGAAGCGCGTGGGCTTTCCCGGAGGATTCTGTTGGGCGTAGTGAATGGGGTCGTGGACGCGCGAGCCGAAGGTTGCGGCGGCAGCCACTCCGCGGCCGATTTCGACGGCCTTTACGGCCTGAAGGCTCATCACGGCCCAGGCAAGCTGGCCGTCGAGACGCTCATCCCAGTTGGCGTAGGAGCCGATGCCGGCGGGGACAGAGTGCGCGACGACTTCGAAGATGCCATTGACGGTGTCGCCGGCTTTGGAGGCGGCGTCGACTTCTTCTTTCATGCGCGCTTCGGTGGCGGGATCGGCACAGGCGAGGACGACTTCGTCGCGGGCGGCGAGGGCAGCGATTTCTTCCCAGGATGGATCGCGGTCAAGCTCGATGCTGCCCACGCGGACAACGTGGCTTGCGACTTCAATGCCGAGCGAGCGCAGAAGCAGCTTGGCGAAGGCTCCGGCAGCGACGCGGGCGGCGGATTCACGCGCGGAGGCACGCTCGAGAACGTAGCGAGCATCAGGAAAGTTGAATTTGAGAGCGCCGGCGAGATCGGCATGGCCGGGGCGCGGCGAGGCGACGGCACGGTGCTTGGCGGGGTCGCCGGTTTCGACGGGCAGTTTCTCCTGCCAGTTCTTCCAGTCGCGATTGATGAGTTGAATCGCGATGGGCGAGCCGATGGTTTTGCCGTGGCGCACACCGGAAAGGATGTGGGCCTGGTCGGTCTCAATCTTCATGCGGCCGCCACGGCCATAGCCCTGTTGGCGGCGCCAAAGTTCGCGATTGATGAAGTCGAGGTCGACAGGAATGCCGGCGGGAATGCCAGAGACCAGGGCAATCAGGGCTTCGCCGTGGGATTCACCGGCTGTGGAGAAGCGGATCATACACATTCGATTGTAAATGTGCGCAGGCCTGAAGCCACATGGTGAGAAAGATGCGCAGATCGACGGGAGGGCGCAGCCACAGATCTGCCGCAGTGACGCGCGGGGAGCGGCGCACCAGCACACCGAGGCCGCGGCCTTTGATGGCATGAAACGCGGATTCGTCGGTGAGATCGTCGCCCAGGTAAGCGGCGGGATGCGGGGCGGGTTTGCGAGCCTCGTCACGGGTGGGGCTGAGGGCTCCGAGGATGGCGGTGATGGCTCCGCCTTTGTCGCGGCCGGCGCGCAGCTCGAGACCCGCTTCGAATTCGAGCAGGTTCAGGCCGTTGTTGCGGGCTGCGGCCTCGAAGAGTGCGCGAGTGCGCTTTTCGATGGCTTTGGCGCGATCGGGCGCCACTCCTCGCCAGTGCATCACGACGGCGTTCGGTTTTTCTTCAACGAGACCACCCATTGGGTCGAGTTTGAGCTGTGCACCGAGGGCGGAGAGCTTGGCCCGGGTTTGAGGCGAGAACGATTCACGCTCGAGGTGACCATCCGGATGAAGCCTTTCCGCGCCGTGCAGGCCCCAGATTTCAGGTTGAGGGTCGACACGGAGCAGCGGCGGAATCTCTTGAGCGGGGCGGCCCGTGACCACAACCATTCGCGTTTTGCGCTGGCTTTGGATTTGGTTGAGCAGATCACGAACACCTGCCCAAGGCTGCGCCTTGTAGCGGTCGACGCGAAAGGGCGCCAGAGTGCCGTCGTAATCCAGAAGCAATATAGGATGCGCCGCGCCGCGAAAGCAGCGGAAAAATTCGTCGAGCCTAGCTCGTGTCTCGTCTCTCAATTCTTTCGTTAACCCAGTCGGTCGTCAGCCCGGTCGTTCGTTAATCCCAGATTAGGGTCTCACGCCAGCTTTTCCAGGGGCATCTCCACTTCGTTGTCCGCGTTGGGCGCGGGGCGGTCTGGCGCCACGGCTTCCGCGGGCTCAAGCCTCATCTCGCGCAAGTCGCCCAGAATGTTTGCGGCCCACATATAGATGTTGCACTCCATCACCTGCCGGCGCATCCGCTGCATTCGGTCGCGCCGCTCAGTCCGGGTCATTTCCAGACCGGCATGGACTGCCTCGGCGACGCCGACCACGTCGTAGGGATTCACGAGCAAAGCATCGCGCAGTTCAACGGCCGCGCCTGTGAATCTGCTGAGTACGAGCACTCCGTCTTCGTCGTCGCGCGCAGCCACAAATTCCTTGGCCACAAGGTTCATTCCATCGTGAAGCGAAGTCACGAGGCAAACATCCGCCGCGCGATACCAGTGGTTCACTTCCTGATGATTGCACTGGCGCTCGATGAGCACGATGGGCCGCCAATGGACCGTTTGGTAGCGGGCGTTGATTCGAGCGACGGTCTCTTCGACGCGGCGGCGCAATTCCATATAACTTGGGATTTGCGTACGGCTGGGAGCGGCGATCTGCACCATGGTGAGCCGCTCGCGGTGCCAGGGATGATCTTCGAGGAGCTGCCCGATGGCTTCGAGCCTTTCGACGATTCCCTTGGTGTAATCGAGCCGGTCAACGCCGACGGCAAGAGTTTCAGCGCGCACACCGTAGTCGCTGAGCAGCTCCTTCCGCGCGGCGTCCCGCTCTTCTTCCATGGTCTCGCCATCCCAAGTCGAGGCCGGCTGCATGGCGCCATCGAACGCCACACTGACCGGATAGGACCGAATGGTGCTGGCGTGCCCGTGACGCAGCACGGACATGTGGTCGCGGTCGGTGCGTGCTTCAAGCACGCGATCGACGGTGGCAAGGAAGTTGTGGCAATGGAGCGGAATGTGGAAGCCGATGAGGTCAGCGCCGAGCAATCCGTCGAGGAGCTCTGTTTGCCAGGGGCAAATCCCGAATGCCTCAGGATTCGGCCACGGAATGTGCCAGAAGATGGCGACGCGCGCATCCGGCCGCTCTTTTTTGATGAGGCTCGGCAGCAAGGCCAGATGATAGTCCTGCACAAACACGACAGGGTCGGTGCTGTCGGCCATCTCTTCAAGCAGCGCATTGGCAAAGCGCTGGTTGACGAGCTTATAGCACTCCCAATCGGCGGCGCGGAAAATGGGGCGCGTATGCGCGATGTGACAGAGCGGCCAAAGGCCCTCATTGGAGAAGCCCTCGTAATAACATGCCTCTTCCGTTTTCGAAAGCCAGACCCTGCGCAAGGTGTAGCGCGGATCGTCGGGTGGCACGCGCAAGCGATCGAAGTCGTCCACAGTGGCTCGATCTGCGTCGCCGGTGCCACTGGCCACCCAAACGCCGTCGCAGGCACGCAGCACGGGCTCCAGGGCAGTGACCAGGCCACTGGGCGGTACGGAGCACACAATCTCGCGGCCCTGACGCACATGCATGTAAGGCTCACGGTTCGAGACCACAAAGATTTTGCTCGATCCCGCGCGGTTGCGTATGTGCACTGCAAGACGCTCGGCAGTCCAAAGATTCGCGCCGGCTTCGCGGAGCCGGGCCTCAGCTGCGGCGGCAGCTCGCGCCGCTCTCAGGCTGGCCGCCATGGTCTCTACCTCGCGCGCCAGCGGCGAAAACATGCGCAGAGCTCCCAGCTCGACTTCGGCTGGGTCGCCGCTGTGATCGGGATCGCCGGTGCGAAGGCGGCGGAGGCGTTCCACTGCACGCGTCATGGGACGGAGCAGGAACCAGCGCACCATTAGGAACGTTATGGCGACAATGGCGATGACTGTGGCCACGATGCGCAGGAAACTACGCCGCCACAGGGCGATGCCTTCAGAGCGGATATAGCCGGCATCGACCACGAGGGCCATGGCGCCTTCCAACTGGTTGCCATCGTGGATGGGGCTAGCCTGTTCCAGCCACTCCCAATGCCCAGCATGCCCGAAAGCATTTATTTCGATGCCGTGCTGCAGGGATTTCTTCACCAGCCCCTGCTTGAGGGCAGCCATTACATCGGGCGGACCGCTGCCCGCTAGAAGATTCCCTTGCGCGTCGTAGATCGCCAACCCGAGCGCCCCGGTTCCATCTTTCAAGAGCTGGGCAAGGCCGGAAAGACCGGTGGAGTCGCCGGATTCGAGTGCGTTCCGCACATCGGGCTCGATGCTCGCGCCCATCCACTTGGTGCGGCGCTCAAGATCCTCGCGCAGACTATGCCGGTGGGCCAGCATGTCGAAGTAAGTAGAGGCCAACGACACCAGTGTGACGCTCGCGATCAGCGCAACGATCAGACGCACGCGGAACAGGTGCACAGAGACCTCCAGATAGTGGCTTAGATGCGTCCTAGGGTGATTTTGCCGTGCGGCGGCCTTCGCGACGATCCAATGCGGGGATCCGACATTGAGAGGAAAGCTACTTAGGCGTTGCGATCGGCCTTCCATTTTTATGCGGGCCTGTTCTTTGCGCTATCCTGTCCACTGAAGCGCGTACGATTCTTCTTCCTAAGACCAGCAACCCATGGCGAATAACGCAATTGACCGGACCGCCAAACTGATCGTGCTAGCCGTGCAGGATTATTCAGTGTTTGCATGGCGCTCGCTGGGGAATCTCTTTCGGCCGCCGATCTATTGGACCGACTTCCTTATTCAATCGGACATTATCGGGGTGGGATCGCTGCCAATCGTGATCCTTTCGGGTTTCTTTACGGGCGGCGTACTTGCGCTGCAGTCTGCTGCGACGCTGGCGGAGTTTGGCGCCACGGCGGTGACGGGCCAGTTTGTCGGCCTCACCATGATTCGCGAGCTCGGTCCGGTGCTGACGGGAATTATGGTGGCGGGACGCAATGCATCTTCAATGGCCAGCGAATTGGGCTCGATGGTGGTGACGGAGCAGATTGATGCCATGCGCGCGTTGGGCGTGGACCCGTTGCGCAAGCTCGCGACGCCGCGCATATTCTCAAGCATCTCGATGTTGCTGCTGCTGACAATCGTGGCTGACGCATTTGGAATTCTGGGCGGGGCCGCGGTAACGGTGTTGATCAGCCATCAGAACGGCACGCAGTACCTGAACTCGGCGTATGAGCACCTTCGCTATCCCGACATTGTTCAGGGACTCGTGAAGCCGCTGTTCTTCGGTTATCTGCTGGGCTCGATTGGCTGCTTTTACGGCATGAGAACGACAGGCGGAACCGAGGGCGTAGGCCGGTCGACGATTTCGGCGGTCGTGACGTCATCGGTGCTGATTATTGCCGTGGACTTTTTGATTACGCACGTGCTGCTGTCGATCTTCCCCTCATGAGCCACGCTTCCGCGCTCGCGCCTCAACCTCCGGCTCCGGGGCACGAACCCGGGCCAGTGGTCAGCCTGCAATCGGTTACGGCGGGTTTCGATGGTCCACCGGTGCTCAGCGACATCAGCTTCACGGTCGCTCCCAATGAGACGCGCGTCCTGCTGGGTCCGGCTGGAGTGGGCAAGAGCGTTCTGCTGAAACTGATCATTGGATTGATTCGCCCGCAGGAGGGCTCGGTGATGCTCTTCGGCGAAGAGATTTCGCACATGCCCGAGGATCGCCTGTTTCCCTTGCGCGCGCGGGCCGGGATGGTGTTTCAAGAGAGCGCGCTGTTCGATTCGCTCACCGTGCGAGACAACGTGGCTTATCAACTGATTCAGGAGCGCGTGCCCGATGTGGAGATCGACAGCCGCGTGCACGAGGCGTTGCGATTTGTGGGCCTGGAGGAGACGTTCGATCTCTTCCCATCGAGCCTTTCGGGAGGCATGAGGCGGCGCGTGGCTATCGCGCGCGCGCTCATCCATGAGCCGGAGCTGATTCTGTACGACTCGCCGACCGGCGGACTCGATCCGGTGACCTCCACCACGATCATTGAGCTGATTGTGAAACAGCGCGATGTGCACGGTACGCCGTCGTTGATGGTGACGCACCGGCTCCAGGACGCGTTTACGCTGTGTACCAACCGCTTCGATCCGGAGCAGAATCGCATGGTACCTCTCCCTGAGGGAGAGATCAACGCGAACACCACGTTCCTCATGCTTCAGGAAGGGCGCCTTATTCTGGATGGGTCGCTGCACGACCTGCTGCACAGCACGAACCAGGAGGTTCGCGAGTTCCTGGAGTAAAGATAGCCGTTTATTGATGGAAGCAAAACCGGCGCTGCCTGTTCATTCCATTCCCGCTACAATTTGATCCGTGACCACGAGTCTGTTCGAGCTCTACAAGATCGGTGTTGGCCCTTCAAGCTCACACACCATGGGGCCGATGCGCGCGGCGTGCCGGTTTGCGCGAGGGCTTGAGGCCGGCGGGCTGATGGAGCGCGTCGCGCGGGTGCAGGCGGATCTGTATGGGTCGTTGGCGCTGACCGGACTGGGCCACGGCACAGATCGGGCGATTCTTCTGGGGCTTGCGGGGAACGAACCGTCGTCGATCGATCCGGCTGCAATTGAATCCACCGTGGCGGCGATTCGCGCCTCACGGAGCATGAATCTTGCCGGGAAGAAGCGGCTGGAGTTTGACGAGGTTCGCGATGTGGTGTTCCATCGCGACCAGATGTTCCCGCCAGAGGCGAAGACGCAGCATCCGAACGGCGTGCGCTTTTCCGCGTTCGATGCCGAGGGTACGGTGTTGGCTGAACGCAGTTTCTTTTCAATCGGCGGCGGGTTTATCGCAGAGGACGGAGCGGCCGGAGACACCGGAAGCGCAGAGGTTCTGCTTCCTTATCCGTTTCGCAGCGCAGCGGAGCTGCTTGAGGTGGCACGGTCGCACTCGCTTTCGATTGATCGTGTGATGCTGGCCAACGAATGCGAGCGGCTGCACGCGGCCCATCCTGAAGCGACCAGGGCGGAGCTCGAGAATCGGGTTCGTTCGGGCATTGAGACGATCTGGCAGATCATGCAGGCATGCGCAGAGCGCGGGATGGCTTCGGAAGGCATTCTGCCCGGCGGCCTGAATGTTCGGCGCCGCGCGCATCGGCTGGCGGAACGGTTGCGCGCGCGCGATGCGAGCGGCCATCAGGGCGATCCGCTGGCCCCGCTGGACTGGGTTACGGTTTATGCGATGGCGGTGAACGAGGAGAATGCCGCGGGCGGGCGCGTGGTGACGGCGCCAACCAATGGAGCGGCCGGGGTGATTCCCGCGGTTGCACTCTACTATCGGCGCTTCGTTCCCGAGTCGAACATCGAAGGCATCGTTCGCTTCTTTCTGACATCGGCCGCAATCGGCGTTCTGTATAAGGAGAACGCTTCAATCAGCGGAGCGGAGGTGGGGTGCCAGGGCGAAGTGGGCGTGGCGTGCTCGATGGCGGCCGCAGGGCTGGTGTCGGCGCTTGGAGGCGACGACGGGCAGATCGAACACGCAGCGGAGATTGCGATGGAACACAATCTGGGGATGACGTGTGACCCAATCGGGGGACTGGTGCAGATCCCTTGCATTGAGCGCAACGCGATGGGCGCGGCGAAGGCGGTGCAGGCCGCGCGCCTGGCGCTGAACGAGTCAGAAGAGCACAAGGTTTCGCTGGACCAGGTGATTCGCACCATGTATCTGACTGGCCTGGATATGCAATCGCGCTATAAAGAGACGAGCCTCGCGGGCCTTGCGCTGAATGTGATCGAGTGTTGAGGCGGCATCGAATGACTGCGTGCATTGCGTTCCTTCATTCGCTCGCGTAAATGAAAATGTGAATGCATCGTTGGCCTCCGATCGCATGAATCAAAAAATGGCGTTCGATTTTTCTTTGGACCTCGATCCACGACGAAAATGGTGTTGATCTTTTTTTCACTTCTATGTCGTTTTTTCCTTGACATCGATCCCGCGCGATTCTATACATTCTTCAACTGCAGTTTCTAATTGCAGAATCGATGCAACCCATCGAAAAGGGAGAATAGAAAAATGGCAACCAAGAAAGCAGCCAAGAAGCCAGCGAAGAAAGCCAAGAAGACCGCCAAGAAGGCCGCGAAGAAAAAGTAACGGTCTGAAAAACCCAAAAGGCAACACTCTAGGGGGACGCTCAAAGCGTTCCCCTTAGTGTTTTAGGCGGAAGAAAAAAGGCGCGGGGCCGGAGGGCGATTTGAGCGCGCCAATAAGTCGCTGAAACCCGCTCTGGGCGCGGCAATCAGGCACATCGGCAGAATCTCCGATTCATTCGATCGGCAAACAACAACGTAGAATTGAAACCGAGAAAGGCAATGCACACGTGACGCGCCGCCGCTGGATCGCCGAACATTGGGACCACGCAACAGCCACGATTGCGGGCTCGCAAGCGGAGCATTTGGCGCGCGTGCTGCGCGCACAACCAGGAATGGAAGCAGACGTTGTGGCCGGCGGCCGGGTGTTTCACGCAGAGGTTGCTTCGGTGGCCGCAGCGGGAGAAGCGAGCGAAGTTCGCTTTAACCTTGTTGCCGAACTCGATGCCGACCCTGCTCTGCCGGTTACTTTGGTGTTGGCCGTTTACAAGTTCGATCGCATGGAGTGGGCGATTGAAAAAGCCACCGAGCTCGGCGTCGCGGCCATTGCTCCGGTGATTGCGCGACGGACGGAGAAGCATCTTTCGCAAGCGGCAGAGAAGCGCGCCGAGCGGTGGCGGCGCATCGCGCATGAAGCATCGCAACAGGCGCGGCGCTCCGATGTGCCGGTGATTCATGAGCCCGTCGATTTGGCCGCGCATATTCGGGAATCATCAACAGCGGCGCGCATCGTGCTTGCCGAGCAGGAGCGGACAACGACTCTGCGCACGGCAATTGAAGAAGCGATGGATGCGGCGCGGGAAAAAATGCCCGCTCTCGAGCTTGCCATCGGGCCTGAAGGCGGATGGGCGCCCGCCGAAGAAGCGCTCTTCGACGCCAACGACTGGCGTGCTGTATCGCTGGGGCCGCGCATTTTGCGTGCAGAGACAGCGGCCATTGCTGCGCTGGCGGTGGTTGCGTCGTGCCTGGAGTAATTGCGCCGTCGGGTTCGATCTGAAGGCCGAGTGTGGAAAAGCGGGCACGAATTGTTTTGCAGCCGTTCCTATAGGTGCGCAAAGCGCAGCAGCAACCCCGCGAGTGTCGCGCCGGCGAAATCACCAACGATGGGAATCCATGCGTAGCGCCAGTTCGATCCGCCCTTGCCGGGAATGGGGAGTAGCGCATGCATGATGCGCGGCCCGAGATCGCGCGCAGGGTTGATGGCATAGCCGGTGGTGCCGCCGAGCGACAGGCCGATGCCCCACACCAGGCTGCCAACAAGCCACGGACCTAATCCAGCCGCGGGGCCATTCAAAGCTACTCCGTGCGAAAAGATGGCAGCCGCGATCAAGACGAGAGCCGCTGTGCCGAGCATCTCGCTGAAGATGTTGGCGAGCGGACTGCGGACCGCTGCGTTGGTGCAGAAGACGCCAAGCTTGACTGCGGGATCGGGCGTGAGGCTCCAATGGGGCGCGTAGTGAAGCGCGACGAGGGTGGCGCCGGCCATTGCGCCCAACAGTTGCGCGGACCAATAAACGGGGAGTTGCTTAACGTTTCCGGTGATTACAGCGCTGGCAAGAGTGATGGCGGGATTCAGATTTGCGGCGGTGCTGCCGAAGGCCTGCGCGACGACCACGCCGCAAAATACACCGAGCGCCCATCCTGTGGTGATCACGATCCAGCCGGAATCTGCCGCATACGATTTGCGCAGCAGGACGCCTGCGTTCACGCCGACGCCGAACAGAATCAGAACAAGTGTGCCCATGAATTCGCCAAACCAGACGGAATGCATCCGATCTCCTATTCGGTTCCTCGTTATTGCCCGATTCGCGCGGCCATCCCAAACCCGAGCCGCTCGGCCGCGGACCAAAATCGCAATTGAAGGAACCCAAGCATTGTCCACTGCCGGCCATGCAATCGCCAAGAGTGAACTCGCTGCGGCTGGGCAAAGCCTGCCAAAGGCGTGGGAAGGGAATCTAAGATGAAGATGGCGAGCGAACCTTTTCCCGGAGCAGCGCAACAATGGCGAGCGGCATTTTTGTAGGATTGTCGACGATTGACGTGGTTTACGGCGTCGACGAGTTTCCCGCGGCCGACACAAAGATCGTGGCCCGAAGCCAAGACGTGTTTGTGGGCGGACCGGCAACGAATGCGGCAGTCGCGTTTGCGCGACTTGGCGGCGAGTCGGCGCTCGTGACTGCGGTGGGGCGCAACCCACTCGGCGTGGTGGTGCGCGAGGAACTCAAAAACCAGAAAGTTCAGCTGGTCGACTTGAATCCGGAGTTCGATGGCTTGCCTTCGTTGTCGTCCGTCACCGTCGATCGCGATGGCAGGCGGAATGTGGTGTCGGCGGACGCGACGGGCGTGAAGATTCCTCCCGCCAAAGTGGACGCGAGTCTTTGCGGTGCGGCAAGGATTGTGATGGTCGACGGCCACTTTATCGACGCCTGCCAGGCATGGGCTTCTGTCGCGAAGGCTCAGGGCAAGCCGGTGGTTCTGGATGGCGGAATCTGGAAGGACGGAATGGAAGAGCTTCTAAAATCCGTGCAAACCGCGATCTGCTCGGCGAACTTCCAGCCGCCTGGATGCGCGGGGCGCGACCAAGTGATCGCTTTTCTGAAGGCACGCGGCGTTGCCAACATCGCGGTTACGAGCGGAGCCGAGGCTATCCACTTTGTTTCCGGTCAATCGTCGGGCACGATCGCAGTGCCGCAGGTGGAAGTGGTCGACACCATGGGCGCAAGCGACATTCTTCACGGCGCGTATTGCTTCTTCGCGACCACCGGGCGGGGATTCATTGAATCGCTGGCGGAAGCGACAAAGATTGCGTCTGACTCCTGTCGCTATGCTGGAACGCGGGAGTGGATGAAGCACCTGACGGGGGAACATTCCTGATTCGGATCCATAACCATTCTCACGGCGCGCAGCAGCGCTACTATGGGAGCGGATGGGAGGGCCGGCGCATGAAAGCAAAGATCGCAGCACTCATCTGCGTCATGAGCGCATGGGCCATCTTTACGGAGGCATTGACAATGGCACAGCGGCCCCGGCACTGGGCGATTGTGGTGCATGGCGGAGCCGGCGATATCGATCGCGCGGCGCTGGGGCCGGAACGCGATAAGGCTTATCGCGCAGCGTTGAGCGATGCCGTGAAGGCTGGTGCGGCAGTGCTCGATCAAGGCGGCTCGTCGCTCGATGCGGTCGAGGCCGCGGTTCGCGTGATGGAAGACGATCTGCATTTCAACGCCGCACGCGGCGCGGTTTTCACGGCTGAAGGCAAGACCGAACTGGACGCAGCCATTATGGATGGCGCGACGATGCGCGCCGGCGCAGTGGCCGATGTGACGCAAACGCGATATCCCATTACGCTGGCGCGCGCGGTGATGGAGAAAACACCAAACGTGTTTCTGGTTGGGCCAGGCGCCGATGCGTTTTCGCTGCAGGCAGGAATGGAGCAGGTGAGCCCGGCCTATTTCTTCACCGAGAGCCGCTGGCAATCGCTGGTGAAGCAATTGCAAAAGGACGGGAAGCCGATTCCACCGCGTCCCGAGGGCGCGCCGGCTGCGCAGCCGGCAGTACCGGTGGCGCAATGGCAGGAGCCGGCAGACACGCGACGCTTCGGAACCGTGGGCGTTGTGGCTCTCGATCGCCAGGGCAACATCGCCGTGGGCACATCGACGGGGGGATTGCAGGGCAAGATGCCGGGGCGCGTGGGTGACTCGCCGCTGATTGGCGCGGGCACCTATGCCTCCAACCAATCGTGCGCCGTGTCGGGTACCGGCGTGGGCGAATTCTTTATTCGCTACACGGTGGCGCGCGAGATTTGCGCCCTGGTTCAGTACAAGGGATTCACGCTGCAACAGGCCGCCGATGAAGTGATTCACAAACAGCTGGCTCCGATCCACGGCGATGGCGGCGTGGTTGCCATTGCTCCCGACGGGCAGCTTGCGTGGAGTTTTAATACGCCGGGCATGTTTCGCGCGCGACAGGTGGAAGGCGGCGCGATCGAAGTGCACATTTACAACGATGAGCCGTGAGCCGCGGATGCCCGCCGGCAAACCCGATCGTCAAATACATTAAGCCTATGGCGCTTGAATTCACCACATCGTATCTCGAAGACGCCGTGGCGCTGTTTCGCTACTACAAGCGGCTTGCGGAGCGCGCAATGGAGCAGGTGACGGACGAACAGCTTTGTGCATCGATTGATCAAGAAGCCAACTCGATTGCCATCATCGTGAAACACATGGCGGGCAACATGCGCTCGCGCTGGACCGACTTTCTTACCACGGACGGAGAGAAACCGGACCGCGACAGGGATTCGGAGTTCTTTGCGCCGCCGGTAACTCGGGCCGAACTGATGGCGATGTGGGAGGACGGGTGGAACCGCCTCTTCACGGCCATCGCGCCGCTTACGGACTCTGACCTGAGCCGCAAAGTGACGATTCGCGGCGAGGCGCATTCCGTGATGCAGGCGATCAATCGGCAGTTGGCGCACTATCCGCACCACGTGGGGCAGATTGTATTTCTGGCAAAGCACTTCGCTTGCGAGCATTGGCAGTCACTGAGCGTGCCGCGCAATCAATCGGCGGAGTTCAATCGCAAAGTGGCAGCCGGAGAAGCGAGTCAGCGCTGATTGCGCATGAGCCTCGATGTATTCAGATTCCCTTGAGAACCGCTGAGGCCTGTCTCGCCTTGTAGAATGTTGCGCATGGAAACAATCCAATACAATCTGCCGCAGAGCCGGATTCCGACAGCCTGGTATAACATTCTGCCGGATCTGCCGAAGCCTCCGGCTCCGGCCTTGCACCCGGGAACGCTACAGCCGCTAGGCCCTGATGATTTGGCGCCGCTGTTTCCCATGGCGCTGATCATGCAGGAAGTGAGCATGGAGCGCGAGATCGAAATTCCCGAGGAGGTGCGGCAGATTTATGCGCAATGGCGGCCTTCGCCGCTGATCCGCGCAAGGCGTCTGGAGAAAGCGCTCGATACGCCGGCCCGCATTTACTACAAATATGAAGGCGTGAGCCCGGCGGGGTCGCACAAGCTGAACACTGCGGTGCCACAAGCCTGGTACAACAAGCGGGAAGGCGTTCGGAATCTCGCGACGGAGACGGGTGCGGGACAGTGGGGATCGGCCTTGTCGATGGCCTGCGCCTTCCTGGGATTGCATTGCAGAGTTTTCATGGTGCGCGTGAGCTACGATCAGAAGCCTTATCGCCGTGCGCTGATTGAAGCTTTTGGCGCGACCGTCGTCGCCAGCCCCAGCATTGAAACCGAGTCGGGGCGCGCGATTCTCAGAGAGCATCCCGATTCCAAGGGCTCGCTGGGCATTGCCATCTCAGAAGCGGTTGAAACCGCCGCCAAAGATCCCGAGACGAAGTATGCGCTGGGCAGCGTGTTGAACCATGTGTTGCTGCACCAGACCGTGATTGGCCAGGAAGCCATTGAGCAGATGGCCATGGCGGGTGAGGAGCCCGATGTGATTATCGGCTGCACGGGAGGCGGGTCAAACTTTGCCGGACTGGTGATGCCATTCCTGGGCCGCAAGCTGAAAGGAAAGTGCAACGCGCGCATTGTGGCGGTTGAGCCGGCCGCATGCCCCAGCCTGACCAAAGGACGATTCACCTATGACTTCGGCGATACCGGTCACCTGACTCCTCTGGTGAAAATGCATACGCTGGGCAGCACGTTCATGCCTCCGGGGATTCATGCCGGCGGATTGCGTTATCACGGAATGGCGCCGCTGGTTTCGCACGTGATCGACCTCGGACTGGCCGACGCCACCACGGTGCAGCAGCTGGATGCGTTCGCGGCCGGCGTTCAGTTCGCACGAGCCGAGGGCATCATTCCGGCGCCGGAAGCCAACCATGCGATCGCGGAGGCCATTCGCCAGGCGGTTGCAGCCAAGGCGGAAGGCAAGCCGCGAACGATTCTTTTCAACCTGAGCGGGCACGGCCATTTCGACATGCAGTCCTACGTCGACTACCAGGCGGGTAAACTAGAGAATTACGAGTATCCGGCTGACGAGATCGCCATGGCGCTTGCGGGGCTGCCTGTCGTGCCATGAGTCGCAGTCTGAGATTGCGGAAGGGCAGGCTGAGCTGCGAGCGAAACATTCGGGATATCGAAGAGTCAAAATGAGTTGAAGATAGCCAGGCTGGATGCGGGCTTGCGAAGATCAAAGGGGCAATCAGCCTGAGGAGGTTGTGATTCGGATGAAGATTTCGATCGAAGGCGCGTTGCTGGGGGCGCTTCTGTTGTGCGGCGCGTCGGCAATGGCGCAAACCGATGTGGCGGTGAGCGGGTACGGGACGTTTACCAGCAGTGCGACCGGTAACGGCACCCACCAGACGCCGAAAAACTCCGAAGGCGGCTTATTCGAATGGCGTCATATTGCGAATCCTCTTGTTGGGTACGAGTTCGAGGTCAGTTTCAATCCGGCAAACCAGTCCTACATCAATCCCAACGCCACGCCGCCAACATGCTTTCCAACCGGGACGACGGGGACCACCTGCCCGCAGCTTGGAGTGTCGGGCAAGGCAACGCAATTCGGTGGAGTGTGGGTTTTCTCAAAGAAGATTGGAAACGTGAGGCCGTTTGCACTGGGCGGGGCCGGATTTGTGATTACGGTGCCAGGAAGGAGTCCATTCTCGACGAATACGGTGATGAGGCCGGACTTTATTTATGGCGGCGGCGTGGACTGGTCCTTCGCAGCGCATCTTGGTTTGCGGTTGCAGGTTCGGGGCAACATGTCGAAAGCGCCGAACTTGTCTGATATCTTCAACGCGACCACTAAATACACCCAAATTTACGAACCGATGGGCGGTGTCTTCTACCGTTTTTAAACCGCTTGCCCGCAAGGTTCGTTGAGCTGCAACAGCGGGTATGCGCGCTTCGGCGGGAGCGTCTCAGCTGTGTTACCGTTTGATTACGGTGCCCCGGCGCAGGGGCTTTTTTCGCGCCGCAAGGCAAAACGGCGGCCTCGATCAGATCGAACACTTCGAAGCGCGGACCTCGGGGACGAGAGACAGAAGCATACGAATGCAGGAACCGGAATCGACCTTACCGACACTCGTTTCGGGGCTCGCTTCAGGGCTCAGCGCGAGTCCGGCGCAACTCTCCGAACCGGCATCGGATCCCCAGACAGATTCGCAGCCTGAATCCGCGGCAGGAGAGCAGCCGCCGCACCGGGTTCCGCGATGGCTTGAAAACCTGGAATTGTTTTTGCGGGTTTTGCTGCGCATGTACATTGGCCTGGCGATTTGTTATGCGCCGTGGTCGCCCACCTTCTGGGACCAGAATCCGATCTTTCTGCAATCGACTGCGCTCGCGGACTTCGTCAGGCTCGGCGCGGTGCGCGGGATCGTTACTGGCCTCGGACTGCTGAATTTATGGATTGCATTTCAGGACGCCATTCGACGTCGCGATGGTTGAGAGATGAAAGACAGGGAACAGGGAACAGGCAAGAGGGATCAGGGAACAGGGGCCAGGGATCGGGACGCGGCGAAGGCGTCGGGGCCGGGCGAAGCTGCGCAAAAATCAGCTTCGGAAGTGCCGCCGAAGGCTGTGATTCCCACCAACGGCGAGCCACCTCCGCTGGAACGTGCGCCTCTGGCTTATGAGAACCCGGCGTTTCTGAATAGCCCCGATGGACGCCTGATCCGCATTGTGTCGGAGTTCCTGGAGCCGCTGGCGCGATTTCGCCGAGAACAGATTCAGGATACGGTGGTGTTTTTCGGCTCGGCACGTTTTCGGGGACGCGAAGAAGCAGATCACGCGCTGGAGCTGCTGGATAACACCGGTTCCACGCAGCCGGCCCCAAAAGAAGAGCAACCTGCGAAGCCGGTGGAGATTGCGGCCGGCAAAGCCACAGATTTGCAGCGCAAGCGCGCGGTGGCAGCGGTGGAGATGGCTCGCTACTACGAGGATGCGCGGCGCCTGGCGCAACTGCTGACGCAATGGGCCAAGACGATTCCTTCGCGCAAGCACCGCTTCGTGGTCACGTCGGGCGGCGGCCCGGGAATTATGGAGGCGGCCAATCGCGGCGCACACGAGGCGGGCGGAAAGACCATCGGCATGAACATCATGCTGCCTTTTGAGCAGCGGCCGAATTCCTACATCACGCCGTCGCTCAACTTCGAGTTCCACTATTTCTTCATGCGCAAGCTTTGGTTTGCTTACCTGGCGAAGGCTTTGGTGGTATTTCCCGGCGGCTATGGGACGCTTGATGAGATGTTCGAGATTCTGACGCTCGTTCAGACCCAGAAGCTGACCAAGAAGATCACGGTAGTTATTTATGGGCCGGAGTATTGGAAGAAAGTCTTCAACCTCGACACGCTGGTTGATACGGGAGCAATTTCGCCGAAGGATATCGATCTGTTCAAGTTTGCGAATTCGCCCGAGGAGGCTTTTGAACTCCTTCGCCAGGGCCTGACCGAGAACTACCTTGCAGCGGAAGCGGCTTCGAGTGCGGGCGCGAACGCTGAAGGCAAAAAGCCGAATCACGACGAGGATCTGATGGCGGGCTGGAACATGGATGATTTTCTGAGCCCGGAGCTTGCGAAGACCCGGAAGTAAGCGGCTCTTAATTTTCTGCCGGCGGTGGTGTCTGCGCGATACGTTTCATCAAAAATTCACATAAAATCCAGGGCGTTGGTTTTCGGCTTGCTTTTTAGCGGCAACGCGCGCCGGTCACAGGCGGCAATGCGGCTGCGTCATACAATAGAGTTGTTGGGAATTTACGCGTGTAGAAGTGCCGCATTTGCAGTATTTTCGTAACTCCCTTGGTTCCGTCGCATCCCTAATTGAAGGGCAATTCGCACGGTCTTAACTGGAAATTCATGGCAGTGACTGGATACTGGCTGTGGAAATCCGCACGATCGAGGAGTCGATATGCCGAATTCATCGATCTCATACATATGGCGCGACAGGGATGCGCACAATGGCTTTCGGACCGGCGTTTCTCTCCACAGCCACACCAATCAGTCACGCGAGACGCTGGATTTCCTGGCCAACTTCGGAAACCAGTTTCCGGTGATGCGGCCGCTGCTGTCGCGCATGGAGCGGCGCGCAGAGCAATTTCACGGCATTCGAATCGATTATGCAGCCAGCTATTGGACGCCACCGATGACGCCGAAGCTGGCCTTCGACCTGGAAACGCGGCAGATTGAAAAGCTGGGGCTGGCCGCGATGGTATCCATCACCGATCACGACAACATCAACGCGCCGATGCTGCTGCGGACGGTGCCAAGCGCGCGGCAGATCCCGGTCTCAGTGGAGTGGAGCGCTCCGTTCGCGGGGGCGCAGTCTTTCCATCTGGGCGTGCACAACCTGCCCAGCGCTCGCGCGGCGGAGTGGATTTCGACGCTACAGGATTTCACCGCTCATCCCAGCGACGCGCGCCTGACTGAGATTCTCGCGGCTCTCAATCGTGAGCCGAACGTGCTGGTGGTTTTTAATCACCCGATGTGGGATCTGTATTTGATCGGGAAGGAAAAACACCAGTTCCTGGTTGGCGAGTTCCTGCAGAAGAACGGAGCGTTTCTGCACGCGCTGGAGCTGAATGGCCTGCGGAACTGGGATGAGAATCGCGCGGTGCGCAGGCTGGCTGAGAAGTGGAACATGCTTCTGATTTCAGGCGGCGACCGGCACGGCGTGGAAGCGAACGCCAACGTGAACCTGACGAACGCCACGAGCTTCACGGAATTTGTGCACGAGGTGCGGCGCAAGAAGCAGAGCAACGTGCTTTTTTTGGAGCAGTACGCCGAGCCGTGGAAGCATCGGATTCTGCAATCGACGATTGACGCCATTCGGCGATACCCCGACTTTCCGCAGGGTTCGCGTACGTGGGACGACCGTGTTTTTCATCCCGACGCCGCGGGAGTTGTGAGGCCATTGAGCGAGCTGTGGCCGCATGGGTCGGCTCCGCGCTTGATTGGCGCCGGGCTGGCGCTGGTGCAACTGATGGGACGTGGGCTGGTGTCGGGTGGGTTGCGCCTGGCCTGGAACGAGTCCGATCAGATGCGGCTTGCGTTGGGTGAGCACGAGTTCTGAAAAAGCGGCGAGCGGAGCTTGCTTGGAAGCCATTGCCAATGAAGCCAGCGTTGCCGGCGATATGACTGCAACGGCGCCACGTGTTGCATACTTTCCCGATTCATTCCACGAAGTGAATGGGGTGGCCCATACCAGCCGCCATTTTGAAAACTTTGCGCGGCGGCGGAATCTTCCCTTCCTTTGTGTGCGCGCGGGCGATCGCAAACAGGCATTGATTGAGGAAGGCAGCGTATGGACGCTCGAGCTGCCACGCGGCATTTTTTCGTTTGCGCTCGAAAAAGATTTGCGCGTCGATCCCGCGTTCCTACGATACATCCCGGCTATCAGCGAGGTGCTGGAGCGTTTTCAGCCGGACCTGATTCACATTACGGGCCCCAGCGAGATCGGCGTGGTTGGTGCCTGGCTTGCGCACCAGCTTCACGTGCCGCTCGCCGCCAGCTGGCATACCAATGTGCACGAGTACGCTGCACGCCGCGCGGAATGGCTGCTGCGCATGTTGCCTGCGCAGCAGTCTGCCGCCACCGGGCAGACCATCGAGAACCTGGCGCTGGCGACCGCCGCTCGCTTTTACTCATTGGCGAAGGTCCTGTTCGCGCCCAATTCTGAGCTGTGTGCCCTGCTTGAGCGCACCACGCATCGCCCTTGCCATCGAATGCCGCGAGGCGTGGATGCGGAGCTATTCAATCCGGCAAGGCGGACGCGCGACGCGAGCGATGGCGAGCGGGTTCTCGGTTTCGTTGGGCGGCTTTCTGTCGAGAAGAATATAGGTCTGCTGGTGAGGATTCAGGAAGAGCTTGATCGCAGGGGCGTGGCCGGCTTCAAGTTTGTGATCGTTGGCCATGGCGGCGACGAGGCCTGGCTGCGCGAGCGGATGCCCAAAGCGGAATTCACCGGAGTGCTGCGGGGCGAGGCACTCGCGGCCGCATACGCCAACATGGACCTATTCGTGTTTCCCTCGCATACCGACACATTCGGCAACGTGGTGCTTGAAGCGCTGGCGAGCGGTGTGCCTGCCATCGTGACACCCGACGGCGGCCCGGCGACGATTGTCCGGGGCGGGGAAACAGGGCGGGTCGTGCCGGACGATGAGTTCGCATCGGCAATCGCGGAGTTGCTCGGCGATCCTGCGAGGCTCGCAGCGATGCGAAATGCCGCACGCGCATACGCTTTGACCGCCAGTTGGGACTCAGTATTTGAGGGCGTGTACGCAGCGTATGAGGGGATGGTGCCTGTGGCAGCTCATATCTCGCCGCACACTGAAGTGTGAGTCGGCGGTTAATTTGCGGATGATCGCACGAGCTTTCCGTTCCGGAGGTCCAGTGCGAACGGTTCTTCGCGGTTGGTCTTGATCGTCCAACCCGTTCCGCGAAGAATGCCGCCTTCAACTGCGGTGAGCGCGACGCCTTCATCCGATAGCTTCTCCGACTCCCATTCCTGGCCATGCTTTCCCCACGCCAGGATCGAATGGTGACCGACAAAGAGCAGCAGGCCCTCACTCACAACCGGACGAATTTGCAGCACCGGCCGGTAAGGAATCATGGTGAAGCGATCCGGTGCCGTTGTGTCGATGAGGTAAGCGTACCCGCCTGCGACCGCACAGATTTCTTCTGGACTTGGAGTGGACCAGAGGCCGGTGGGCGCTGCCGGATCGCGAAAACCGAGCGCGCAGGTAGCGAGGAAGGGCTGGACGTTTGGCGCGTCGGGCCGGATTAGCACCTCGAGAGCGCCGCGCTCGACTTCTTCAGCCGCTTGCGGGTAAACATAGTGGCGCGGCGGCAGAATGAGCGGACGCGCGGCGAGGATTTCGGCATGCCAAGCGCGCGGAAAGCTGAGATCGATCATCGGCATTTGCGGGCCTGCGCCTGAGGGTTGGCGTTGCAGCTCAGAATCCTGCATCGGCTCCTTCGCGTGGAGAATTGGCAGATCCTTGCGGGCGCTCACCAACCGAGTTGCACGCCCGCTGGGATTAGAACTGTTTTGATGATAGACGCGTGCGGCGAATGTTCCTGCGGGCACCCGGACGAATCAGGAGCGGCAACCATCACGAATCGAAGAATCCCGCTGCAAGATGCGAGAATACCTTCAGCGCCGGGTTCCTTCTACATACTCCTCCTGCGCCAGGGGCTCCTCAAAGATGTTGCGCGTCCTCTCCACTCACTTGTTTCTGAATCATCGTTTGCATCCTGGCCTGCTTGAGCTGGCCGAGCGCGCGGGCGCGCAGGGGGTGGAGATTTTTGCCGCGCGGCAACACTTCGACTACACCGACCGTGAAGAGGTGGTGGAGCTGGCGGAGTGGTTCCGGTCGAACTCGCTGCAGCCGTTCTCGATGCATGCTCCGATGTTTCCTGACCGCGAGATGGGCCGGGCCGGGGCTCCCGCGGTGAACGTGCTGCATCCCGACAAAGCACGCCGCATCGATGGGATGGACGAGATTAAGCGCGCGCTGGAATCGGCGGAGCACATTCCGCTGCGCAACATGGTGATTCACCTCGGCGACCGCGACGATGCATGGTCGCCGCGCACTATTGAGCTGGCACTAACAGCGCTGGAGCATTTGGGCGCGTTTGCGCGGCCGCTCGGCGTGCGGCTGTTGGTGGAGAATTTGCTGAGCGAAGCCACCACGCCCGAACACCTAGTGCTGATTCTGGAGATGGGCCATCTGAACAACGTGGGAGTGTGCATCGATCTGGGCCACGCGCACATCACAACGGGGACCGCGGCCGCGATTGCCACTCTGGGCGAACGCATCGTGACAGTGCACGTGCACGACAATCATGGCGTGAAGGATGAGCACCTGTGGCCCGGCGATGGAACCATTGACTGGGCGGCGACTGCGAAGGCGCTGAAAGCGCTGGCTGCGCCGCCGGCGGCCGTGCTGGAGATTAGCAACGCGCTGCCTGAAGCTCATGGCGACCCCACTGCGCGCATCGAGAAGGCATTCGAGATTTTCAAGTAGGCGATTCGGCGCTGCTAGCGCGAGGCCGGCCCGGCAGGAAATCGTATAGGCGCGTGGGGCGCTGGCACACACCTGACGGGCGAAAGGCTGAAGCGCGAGCATGGATCGCGGCCGGGGCGAGTGGGAGTGACGGTCTTTGACGCGCCCCAGCCGTCGACCAGAAGCGCGGCGTCGACCGATCCGAGGCCAGTCGCGAGGTTGTAGGCGGCGCCTGTGGCCGAATAGCCGGCGAGACCGGTTACGCTGTTATCCCCCGATGGCGTGGGGTGGAATGGATTGCCCGCACTGTTGACCAGTGCATATAGCCGGGGATTTGCATTCCCTGGCGGCGCGCCGCGCTGAGCGTTGATGACGAGGGCCATGATGCCGGCGAAGGACGGCGTGGACGCCGAGGTGCCTGAAGCGATCCAATACGATCCGTTTTCGGCCACGAAATAGCCGTCATGATCGGCGGCGGCGAGAGCCACATCGGGAACAGCGCGCATGCCGTGAGCCTGGTTTGCGCCTGCGATGTTTGATTGCCATGCCGGCTGCGCGTAGATGATACTCACGCCTCCGCCCGATGCCCATAGTCCGGCGCCGCCATTCATTGCGCTCTCGTTCCAAACCTGCTCGGGAATGTAGCGAAGCGCCGAGCCATAGGCGGCGGAGTTGGTTGGAGACCAGTAGTCGGCGGAGTTGGCGCCTTCGTCGAACTCGGTTCCACCCACGCAGGTGGCGTAGGGCGAAGTGCACAGGCCATTGACGGCGGCTTGCGATCCTGAGTTGGCTGTGGGCGCCGAGCAGCCGGCTGCGCCTGCGTCGCCTGAGGAGACGAAGACGCTGATGCCTTCGGCGGCCGCCTGTTCCCAGAGGCTCGAGTAGAAGGCGAGTTCGGCCGCGCCCATATCCTGCTCGCAACTGCCGTAGCTGACGCTGACGATGGGCGCTGCGGCGTGGTTGACGATGTATGCGGCGGCGAGGTCGATGCCGTCGGTAGTGGCGGTGGAGGCTGCGACAACGAGGTTGACTGAGGCTGCGGGAGCGACGGCTCCGGCCCATTCGACGTCGAGGGTGGACTCTTCCTGATCGTGAGCGACGAGCCCGGGATCGGCGGCGACGATGGTAATCGTGGGATCATTCGCGGGCAGGTTGGCCATGGATCGGAAGGATTCCACGTCGGCGAGTTTGATATTGCTGCGCGCGGCGATGGCGATGGAGCTGCCTGAGCCGGTGGTTCCTGAGCTGAAGAGCGGGTTGAGGTCGTAGATGGTGGCGAAGTCGGCGGGGAAGAGATAGTGTGTTGCGCCCGCGGAATAGTCGGGCTCGGCGGGGAGCGGAGCGAGCGAGCGCAACTCGGAGGTGCGGCGGAAGTCGTGGAGGGTATCGAGGCCGGCGACGAGGTTGGATAGGGCCGCTGGAATCTGCGGGTCTTGGGCGTTGGCGAGATGGTTGGTCCCGCTGATGCGGTAGACGTGCAGCGTGGTGCGGAATGCGGCGGAGACCTGCGCGGCTGAACCGGAGAAGACGATGAGGCGGCGGCCGGCGGGAATCTCGTCGACGGTGAAGCCACGGGACGCGAGCCAGGATGTGACTTGGGACAGGTCGTTATCGGAAGCGCCGAAGCGGGCGGCGAAGTCGGCGGGAGTGAGCCAGTGATGGAAGAGTGGCGACTCGGGATTCTGCTGCGCAGCGAGGAGCGCGTCGAGATCGGCCTGCTGCGCGGGAGAGGATTTGAGTACGAGGAGCATGCGGCCGAGGTGAGTGCTGGGATCGAGCAGGCCCTGATCGAATTCCGGACGGGCGAGCGAATGGACGTTGCCGGGAAGAATGACCATGCGGGATTCGTCGATGGGGTTGAGGCCGGCGGCGCCGGGCGATGGGAGATTCGACGGCGGTGCGGCATCGCGGAGAGTTCCTCCGCAGGCTGCGAGGAGCATCGCGATGACGAGAAATGAGACAGATCTTATGCAGTGGCGCATTCGAGTTTTTCGCGGAGGCGCAGATTCGCGAGGGCTCGATGCGAGCCGAGTGCGGTCTTAGCCTTTTCTCATCTATCGGCGGAGGAAGCCGTGGTTTGAGCAGCATACGTGAGGAATTCAGAACGGCCAACTTACGAATGTAATTTGAGATTTCTAATTTTTGGCGCGAATAAGTTGGAGGAGCGGGAGTGAGTTTGCGGAGCGGCGCAGAGCTTAGCAGATGCGGGGGAGTTGTTCACCGATCATGGTGGGGATGACGCGATTGGCGCCCATCGCGGTGCGCGCGACGAGCATGCGTTTGTGCTCGGAGGTGGCGTGGCCGATGAGCGCGGCGTCTTTGCCGAGCGGGTGAGCGCGAAGGATGGAGAGCACGCGATCGGCGGCTTCGGGCGCTACGAAGAAGACGGCTTTGCCTTCGTTGGCGACGTAAACGGGATCGAGACCGAGAAGCTCGCAGGCCGAGTGGACTTCATCGCGAACGGGAACGGCGGATTCGTCGATGAGGATGCCGACGCTGGAAGACGCGGCGATTTCATTGAGCGTGGAGGCGAGGCCGCCTCGCGTGGGATCGCGCATGGCGTGGACGGAGGAGCCGACGGCGTTGAGAACTTCGGCGATCAGGCCGTTGAGAGCGGCGCAGTCGGAACGGATGGGGCTTTCAAACTCGAGACCTTCGCGGACGCTCATGATGGCCATGCCATGGTCTCCGATGGTGCCCGAAACGATGACTGCATCGCCGGGTTGGACGCGATGCGGGCCGACCTGGATGCCGGTGCGAAGGATACCAACGCCGGCGGTGGTGATGTAGCAGCCGTCGCCATGACCGCGCTCGACAACTTTTGTGTCGCCAGTGACGATTTTGACCCCGGCTGTTGCAGCAGCTTTGGCCATGGCGTCGACGATGGCGGCGAGCTGGGCGAGGGAAAATCCTTCTTCGAGGATGAAACTGGCGGAGAGGAATTTGGGATCTGCACCGGAGACGGCGAGATCGTTGACGGTGCCGTTGATGGCGAGCTCGCCGATGGAGCCGCCGGGAAAGAAGAGCGGCTGCACGACAAAGGAATCGGTGGAGAGCGCGAGGCGCGCGCCGGATGTTTCGAGGACGGCTGCATCGCCGAGGTTTTCGAGAGCGGGATTGCGGAAGGCGGGGAGAAAGAGATGCTCGACGAGCTCGGCCGAGAGCTTGCCGCCTCCGCCGTGGCCCATGACGATGGTGGGATAGTCGGCGAGCGGGAGCGGGCAGGACCAGTTGGAGAAGTCGATCTGTGGTTTCGAATCGTTCAAGCCTCTAGCTCCTAGCTTCCAGCCTCTAGCTCTTTGGTGCGTGAACCGGGTTAAAGATGAACCGCCGACCCTCGCAGAAGAGAGATCGCAAAAAACAACCGCAGATCCTTCGTCGCTACGCTCCTCAGGATGACAATCGTAAAACGCAAAAAGCAGCTGCAGATCCTTCTCCCGCCAAGGCGGGATTAGGATGACAAGCAAAAACTAAACGCTAGCACCTGACCTTCCGGCGGCGGCGAGATCTTCGGTGGAGAGGAAACGGCCGTAGTTGAAGTAGGCGGCGCAGGCGCCTTCGCTTGAGACCATTGTGGCTCCGAGAGGGTGGCGTGGGGTGCATTCTTTGCCGAAAGCGGGACACTGGGCGGGCTTGATGGCTCCGCGAAGCACGTCGCCAGCGCGGCAGAGAGCCGACTCCTCAGTGTGAATGCCCGTGATGTGGAAGCGCTCTTCTGCGTCGAAGTCGCGATAGTTGGCATTCAAGCGCCAGCCGCTTTTGGGGATGACGCCGATGCCGCGCCAGGCGCGATCGGTGACTTCAAACACCTGGCCGAGGAGGCGCTGCGCTTCAAGATTGCCGGCGTAGGTGACGATGCGCTCATAGGCATTCTCGACGCGATGCTGGCCGCGCTCAAGTTGCGCGACGGCGCGGCGAACGCCTTCGAGCAGGTCGAGCGGCTCGAAGCCGGTGACGATGATGGGGATGCCGAATTCATCGGCGAGCGGCGGATATTGCCAGTAGCCCATGACGCTGCAGACGTGGCCCGCGGCGAGAAAGGCCTGAACCTGGTTGCCGGGCGAGGACATGATGGCGTCAATGGCCGGGGGAACGAGAACGTGCGAGACGAGGAGCGAGAAGTTCTTCAGGCCGCGGCGCTTGGCGAGATGCACGCTCATGGCGTTGGCAGGCGCGGTGGTCTCAAAGCCGACGCCGAAGAAGACCACTTCGTGACGGGGATTTTTCTCGGCGATTGCGACGGCGTCGAGCGGCGAGTAGACCACGCGCACATCGCCGCCACGGCCTTTGACCTGGAAGAGATCGCTGTCAGTGCCGGGGACGCGAAGCATGTCACCAAATGAGCAGAAGATGACGTTGGGCTGCGACGCAATGGCGAGGGCTTTATCAATGAGCTCGAGCGGTGTGACGCAGACGGGGCAGCCGGGGCCGTGAATCATTTCGATGCTTGCGCCGGGGCCGGCGGGGAGCATCTGGTCGATTCCGTTCTTGATGATGGAGTGGGTCTGTCCGCCGCAGACTTCCATGATCTTCCATGGATGTGTGGTGATTTGCGCGATTTCGCGAGCGAGAGCGCGGGCGATTTCGCCATTGCGGAATTCGGTGAGGTACTTCATGGCTTTGGAGCAGCGGGGTTAGCGGATTTGGATTCGCAGGCACAGGATTCGTTGGTGCAGCTTCCATCGGGGCAGCGGGATTGCGGACGCTGGGCAGCGCGGGCGAAGACTTCGTCTTCGGTGGCGAGTTCTTCGTCGAGAACGCCGAGGGCGCGGAAGTCTGCGAGAGTTTGCTCGGCGGTGGCCTCATCGATTTTTGAGATGGCGAAGCCGACGTGAACGATGGTGTAGTCGCCGACGACGACCTCAGGCACGTAGTCGAGGCAGACGTTCTTGACGACGCCGCCAAAGTTCACGCGGCCGATGCGGATCATGCCGTCGGAGGTGATCTCTTCGACTTTGCCGGGAATGGCGAGGCACATAGCAACCTACTTATACCGCTGCGAGGGAAGCGTCAAATGTGATTTGAATCACGCTGGCTGAAATGGGGACTTATTCGTCCATAACCCGCTCCCGCCGAATGCAAATCTGAAAATGCAGAGCATCCTGAGCTATCGGCCCCCCTCCCCCCTACGGTTCTACTTGTTTATTGGGCTCAATATCTTTGTTTTGAGCGGGTTGAGCTCAAACTTGACTCCAACCTTAGCCTTCTAAAGGACTTATGGTCGTTTTCGATCCTCGGCTCCCTGCGAAGTGATTTGTT